>Ga0070733_10000105_pt1 | contig 78614 bp, 68 predicted proteins | sample Coa_R1_9_FD_66450 | JGI IMG/M metagenome (GOLD analysis project Ga0070733, IMG submission 66450) | Surface soil microbial communities from Centralia Pennsylvania, which are recovering from an underground coalmine fire - Coalmine... | ecosystem: Environmental > Terrestrial > Soil > Unclassified ...
TGCCTTAATGATTTTCGATTTGAAGCGGCAGGGCCATTCACCATTTCGCAAATGGCGAACACTGCGGATCGCTTTTCAGTGTTTGTCCGCGGTGTAATTCGGAATATTGGGTGTGAACTTCCGCATGACGAATTCTTCGATCAAATTGGCGGCGGCAGAGGCGCCAATGCCAATCAGCCCATTTTCTATGGTCAGCGTCGCTCCCTCGCGATTTTTCGCCGGATAGTAGAGATTGGAGATGCCGCCCGCGGCCATGTTTCCAATGATATTCGAGTAGTTTGGCTGCCAGCGCATATTGTCGCCCTTGCAGATCACTGAATTGGCCAGCGCATACAAAATCCGCGATCCCTTGCTGCCGCTCCCCTTGTAGAAATAACGCGGATCTTGTTTCAGCAGCGATGGCAGCACGGCGCTTCCCAGGAATGTGCCTATCGCCGTGTCCGCGTAGGTCGCGCCGAAGCGCTTGCCATAACCTTGGGCGCCCTGGCCGTATCCGCTGAAATTGTTTTGGGCCTGCTGCACCATCGCAATGGCTCCAGTCAGACCGAGAGTGACTGGGTCTATGGTCGTCTTCCAGGCCAGCTCGAACTTTTGCTTGGTGTCCAGCGGGGTTGGATCGCTTACATAGCTCACATAGAAATTGGGTATGACCCCGAACACCCGCTGCTTCTCTTCCGCCTTCACTTCAGCTTCCGCCACCTCGACACGGGGCAGGGAAACATTAATTTCCGTGGTCACCGTTGCAAGATTCAGCGTGATCGGCGGCGCGGTGAAACTTTCCCCCAAATGCAGTAGGCCGGAAGAAATTTGTTCCGCGAAGCCCGCGGCCGTAATGGTGATTTGGAAGTTCCCCGAAACGAGGTTGGGAAAAAGGAACTGCCCATCGTCTCCCGACAGTACTTCTTGGCTTGAGGTCTGGTCCCCGCGAGTGAGCACAATCCGGGCCCCGGCGATACCAACTCCAGTTGTATCTACGACGGTTCCGCTGAGCTTTGCAGCCCGTGCCGAGTCGGGAAGTGGCTCGCTGGCGGACGACGCTCCAGCTGCCAGCACATTAGGTGGCTGCTGGGTCTGAGCCAAAATTGAAGAGCTGAGGGTCAAGGCGCCCAGGGTCAGGCAGACTACCCCGGTACCACGAATCGAGTTCCTGACGAATCGCCAACAGCTATTATTGCAACACCCACTTTTCGCTGATATCACGGTTATGGTTTTGCGTCACGTCCCTTCTCCCCCTCAGCGAGAATTGAGCGTAAATACCCTATAAATTACGAGCGTATTAGGTCTGGCGCCCACAAGTTCTCGTCTTAAGCAAGGCTACCGTCCCAGGCCAATAGCTGTAAAGCTGGATGTTGCGGCCCGGACGCGAGATAAACACCTCTCCCCTGACGGCTGCCCGCTGTACTTGGTTACATCTGCGTTCTCCGCGCCGGAGTTTACCTTGTCCGCCCTGAGTGCAGTCGAAGGGAGCGGAGTCGAAGGGCGTTAGAACTTTTCCTTTTCTTTTAACTTTCTCCGTTCACTCCTCCATTTCCTCCATTCAATCCAAAATTCTCCCAAATGCCGCTTTCCAATTGCCGTTTCGCAAATCGCGTGCGAACATCAACACTCGCAGGAGAATGCCCGACATGCGGTTGACAGAAAACAATTCGGTGATCAGCCACCCAGCTTGCCTGGGATTCGTGGACGTCGGTCGGGTGTTGTCCGGACTCTTCAGTTAACGTTCAGCGTTCCTCCGAAACCAATCCAGGCATTTTGATTCGTGGGTGGAGTGTGCGCGTCTGTTTTGATTTCACTTCAGCCGCGTTCGGGCATTCCTTGCGAGAACTAATTGATGGGCCCGTCTCCGCCGTTTCACAGTTTTGAATTTGTTCTCGACTTGGTTGTTATTCCCCAAGTGAAACTGGCGATTGCACTACTTTGCAGCAGATTTACCCCCCTCCCCCCTGTTTTTCGTATGTATTGCAAATGCGGGGGTTACAGGCGCGATCGTCGTATGTATGGCTAATGCAGGGGTTAAAGTCGATTGTTTTCATACTGTTTGACCCCCTCCCGTAAGTGCGGATTCTGCGGGACTTAAGTGTTACACAACTAGTTACCATTCCGGCAGATTCGGCGGTTTCTGCGGAGGCGGTTGCGTCAAGGTGGCCCATTTTGGTCTATTTCCTTCGATTTGCTGCAGCTCCGCAGATCGCTGAAATCATTGGCAATTCGAATGGTTTGCGGCAAACGTGGAAGGGAGTTTCGAGAGAACTATTCAAAACCCCGTCGCGGTCTTCAAGGCATATTACCAGAGGGTTATAGAACGCGTCAATAGAAAAATGAGGGATCTATATACTCGACTTCCAAACGGTGTTTATCATCACGCTTCCAAAAAGCACATCGGGCGGTATTTGAACGAATTCACTTGGCGTTTGAATGAAGGAAACGTCTCACGCCACACAATGGAGCGGTTGGATAGCTTTGTGGAAGCAGTAGCAGGACGCGGGATTACACACAAGGAATTGATTGCAGACAAGGGGGTCTAATGCTGGAAACTGCGTTGGCGAACGAACAGGAGTTGCTAAAAGACTAGCCATATCAGTGCCGCTGATTTGCATGTTGATGTTGAAGCAATGCGTTGTTCATAGCCCGATTGAGGGTTTGTTCGCGGTCTTTTCCAATCGGCTGCCTGCTCCACTGCCAATTGTCCATATGTACGCCCTCAAATCGGAAAAACCAACGCCACTTCATCCATAGAAAATCGTAGTCAACGCCGAGGACGATCTCGGCTTTCGTTGGCATGCCGTTTGTGAAATTGGCGACGATGGTTTTGCTTTCGCCCCTGTCCACATCAAAATTGTCCCACTCCACATTGCCCATCGCTGCATCGAAAATTTTGTTGTCTCCTGGAAGCTCGACAATCGGGTACAACATGATTACGTTTTCAATGTGAGTGCTCAGATACCCGGTGTTTGTGAGCTGGAAAGGAGCCGTAAATGGTTGGCCCGGTGCTAACTGTCCCTGTGGTGTCACGTTTAGTTGGGGTCTTAACTCGATTACGCCCAATGCTCCCACTGCTCCCACTATACCTAGTATTAATCCTAGGATGGCGGGCATTGTCCACATTCGCGTTTTCTCCTTTTGAGACCGTGCTTTGGCGGGCTTCATATATAGTCCTCATTCTATTTAGTCTATGGCTGATGGGGGTCTTGGGGATAATGTTTTGGAAATAATCGTCGTAAGCCGAAACAGATAAAAATTCAACAGAGAGCTGAGAAATAAAACGACCCTAAACTCGTTTCAGAGAATCTACGGGAAAGACACCTTGCTTTTCTTCTCCGTTTTCCAAGAACCAAGAACACCAAGCCCGAAGCTGTCCGTTCATGGATCTTACGTCGGTAACCGTCATTCTCGGGCCGCCAGACATGAGCATGACGATATCTCCCGGTTTGCATCCATCAACCATTTTCATTTCCCGTACAGAGAACGTTATGATAAGTCAAAGAACCGAAGTAGGCAACGTAGTTCGGCTCAATAGTGGTAGTCCAGATTTGCGGGTTATCGCTTTGGACGGCCCTAAAAAGAACATTGCAGTAGAGTGGATTCGCGAAGGACTGGCCGAGAGGGCCGTCTTTCCCATTGTTTGCGTCCGGCCTGCCCGCTAACTCCGAACAGTTCTTTTAACTTGCCGCGCAACGTAATCCACTTCACTAATTTTTCGGTCGAGTTCGTCTAGCTTGTTCATTATCTTTCGTAATTCGGCCAAGATTACAGCGGTACCTGTTTCCATTAGTCCTCCTAATTTTTTGGTTTTCCAAGTATTGCTACAGTGTTATGCCACGGCTCGCCATTCGACCCTGTACTCGTTTCTTGGCCAACATGAAGAAGGTTATAGCCGTGTTGGAGAAAATGGTTAATCTTCTCCGCAACGTCGGCCCCATGATCTGGCCCTTCGACGCATTCGGGGCAGGACGCGGTTATATCGGAACTGACTTGAACTGTTTTCGTCGTCATACATGCCTCTAGGCGAAGATAACGCGAAAGCTATTTTGGTGTCAAGACGCCAGTTTTGTTTACCCGCTCGCCACTAGCTAGCTCACTGAAAACACGAGTTTTAAGGAAGGGCGGGAGTTAAGTATATAAGTCCCCAAAATGCTGGATTATATACTTGACACCACCTCGCCATCCTGTTACCCTTTCTTTGTGCTTGGACGCTCCAACTCGGCAACGTGCTTCTTAATCAGCTTGTGGCCCCTTGCGCTGAACAGGTGCTTCATCGCTTCATCGTTGGTCATGTGCTTCGGGCGCTTCTTAATTTTCTTTGGCATGAGGTGACCTATGTACGACAAGAATTTGAATCTCGCTGAACTGATAAAAGACTTCTCGGATGAGAGCAAGTGTCGCGCCTACATCGAAGAATTGCGCTGGCCGAAAGGTCTGGAATGTCCGCACTGTAAATCCGCCAAGATTTACCGCATTGAAAAACGTAATCAGTTGCTCTGCGCATCATGCGAATACCAATTCTCCGTGACCGTCGATACTATCTTCCATGATACACATTTGCCCCTCTGGAAGTGGTTCCTTGCCACGATGCTGCTTTGCGAGTCCAAGAAGGGCATGTCGGCCTGCCAGATTAAAACTGCGCTCGGCGTGAGCTACAAGACTGCATGGTACCTGTGCCACCGTATTCGCAAGGCCGTGCAAGAAGTAGCACCGGAACCGCTGGGCGGCACGGTAGAAGTGGACGAAACCTACGTTGGCGGTAAGCCGCGCAAATGGCGTGCGCGTCAGAGGAAGCAGGTTGTAATCGGGATTCGCCAGCGCAACGGGAATCTCCGCTTGATCCGAGCTGCTGATTCCAAGGCTAAGACCGTGCGCGAAATCGTCAATGCGAACATCGGGGGTCATGTCGAAGTGATTCTGACAGATGAATCCATGATTTACCCGTATGCCCTCAATCACTTTTCCACCAAAAAGCATCGCACGATTAACCACTCCAAGGAATATGCGCACGGAGACGTTCACACTAACACCGTTGAATCGGCGTTCTCGTTGCTCAAGCGCGGCATTGTTGGAACTTGGCATAAAATCAGCGCGAAGCATCTCCCGGCCTATCTGGACGAAATGTGTTTCCGGTTTAATAACCGCAAAAACCCTTACCTTTTCCGCGATACCATTATGAAACTAATTCAGACTCCCAATCTTGAATACAAAGAACTCACGGCCAAGATGCAGGAGCCTGCGGCCTAATGGTCCCACACATTCCTGCCCTTAACGAGCCTCGGCCAATTGACATCCAGGTGTCCGTCCGCACGACGAGGGAAATCCCTATCGATTTTTGTCCAAGGCGTTTTTCTTGGTAGTTCAACCAATATGGCCTTTGTCCAGTGATCATTTGTTCGTCTCAGGACGACGCGCTCAATTAACATCTGCATATTGAATGACCGAACCAAAACATCAAACTCCTGCACATCGCCGTCGCTCATTTCATAGCTACTTAGAATTTTTGAGTCAATCGCAAAGTCGCCGATCATCATGTTTGTTTCACTTGCTTGCTGTGCCTGCTGCATTTCTCCTTGTATTTTGTCCAAGGCTTGGTTCGTAAAATTGTTCGTATCCCGCTTTCGCAGCGCACCGAAAACGGTACGGGATTTGATGTTGTCAAATATGGTTACGCTTATGTCCCGCAAGGGATATTTACCTACGCGCATAGCAATAAGCTCCCAGAAGCCTTTTGTTGTCTGCTTTCCATTTTCCCATTGAGCGGTAAAACTGAAATCCACATAGCAAAATGTATCTCCACCGGTCTCGGTATTTATCGTTTCTCCAAATTTATCCATAGTTGCAGAGAACTGTTCGGCGCTCCTCTTGTTTGAGGCATCTATTCCCCCCGCAATCGTTTTGAATCCTTCAATCTGAGAATTATTTGCATCTTTTTGTTCTTGCTCTGCTTTACTACCGTAATAGCCAATTGAAAAAATTTCAGCAATACAAAGCATACCAAACACTGCTACGTATCCCGCTCTTTTTGGGCGGGTGAGCGGCTTCTCTGTCGGTCTTACGCACAAGTAGGCCGCCACAAAAGCCAGAATGCCGATGGCGACGCCAGGACGCAGCGGCCAAGAGAATAAATATGCAAATATTTTTTGCAATGTCGGATGGCCCGAAAACACCGTGTATAGGCCATGTAGGTTTGTAGCCAATAGAAGGCCGAGAACCAAAAGGGCCCGTAGAGCGACCGCCAAATTATCGGAGGGTTTCCAATTCCTAAACATGACCGGATTCTACCACGGTCAGTGGAGTGAAGTATACAATCCCGCATCGGACGATGGATGCCGGTAACCCGTTTAGAATGATATTCATAACAATTCGATGGGGGTGGGGGTACCCCTACCCACATCAGGAAGGCTTTTTTAGGTATTATCTTTGGGAGTGTCGAAGCTAGGAAGGCCACACCGATGCCGATAACCAAATTCCGCAATCCACTTACAGCTGGAGCCGCACTCGTCCTCACTCTCTGCGCGGCGCTGGCGGCGCTCGCCGTGGTTCCCGGGCAGGGAGCGTCGCCCAGCATAAAAATCTCCATAGACCACAACACCAACGAGTCTGCCACTCACGCTTTCAAATTCCAGCGCGTTGCTTCGCCAACGAATGACAACGCCGCACGCCGTGCCAAACTCGCCATCATTGACGGTGAAGCCGACCCCAACAGCGGCGGTCTCGCCGCGCTCAACGACGGCATTCTCCCCACCGAGGAAGATGATCCCGACGCAAATTTTTTCTTTGACGCCGACACTCCCGGCGGACGCTTCACCATGGATTTCGGCAACGCCATCGAAATCGCCGCGGTCAACACCTACTCCTGGCACCCCAACACCCGCGGCCCGCAGGTCTACCGGCTATACGCCAGCGACGGCGCGGCCGCAAATTTCAATCCGGCTCCAAAAGCAAAAGTGGATCCCGCAACGGTGGGCTGGAAATTAATCGCCACCATAAACACTGATCCGGGAATTGGCGAAACCGGAGGCCAGTACGGCGTAAGCATCACCGATTCCAGCGGCGGCTTGGGAAAATTTCGCTATTTGCTTTTCAGTTGCTTCGCCACCGAAACCGACGACCCCTACGGCAACACTTTCTACAGTGAAATCGTAGTCCTGGAGAAAAAGTAGCGGAAAGAAGTTCCCTCACCAGTGGATGGACAAGCGTATTTCAAAGCGCGCGGCCAGCGGCGGCGCCCGAAGCCCAGGCCCATTGAAAATTGAATCCGCCGAGATGGCCAGTGACGTCCACGACTTCGCCGATGAAGAAAAGGCCGGACACCTTTTTGCATTCCAGTGTTTTGCTGGAGAGTTCACCGGTGTCTACGCCGCCCGCGGTTACTTCCGCTTTTTCGTAGCCTTCCGTACCCGATGGGGTGAGCGTCCATTCATGGATGTGGTGCTCGAGTTCGTCGAGCGATGGATTGGTCCAGGATTGCGGGGCGTGCAATTCAAGCCAGCGCGAGGCGAAACGATTCGGCAAGATTCCCTGTAATGCGTTGCGAGCGGCGGCGAGGTTTCTGACTTTTGCGTCGCGGATTTCAGCGACGACGTCGCGATCGGGAGCGAGGTCGATCCAGATTGGCTTGCCGCTCTCCCAATAGGACGAGATTTGCAGGATGGCAGGGCCGCTTAAGCCGCGATGAGTGATGAGCATGCTCTCGCGAAAGGATTGATGGTTGGTGGAGACCGCTACATCAGCAGAAACTCCGGCCAAGTCGCAATAACGGGATTGATCCTTGGCGCCCAACAACAGAGGGACAAGAGCGGGGCGCGGGTCGATGATTTTCAGGCCGAATTGACGGGCGAGATCGTAGCCGAAAGATGTCGCGCCGATTTTGGGGATGGAAAGACCGCCGGTGGCGACCACCAGGGTGGGAGCGTGAAATTCGGCGGCGTCCGTGCGCACCATGAACTCGGTGGTCCGGCGAACGTCGCGGACCTTGGCCTTGAGGAAGATCTGAACTCCCGCCGCGCGACATTCGGCTTCGAGCATGTCCAGGATGTCTTGCGCCGTGCGGTCGCAGAAAAGCTGGCCAAGAGTTTTTTCGTGATATGGGATGCGGTGCTTTTCCACCAGGGCGATGAAATCCGACGGTGTGTAGCGGGCCAGCGCCGATTTCGCAAAATGGGGATTGGCGGAGATGAAGTTTTCGGGTTGGCAATAAAGATTGGTGAAATTGCAGCGTCCGCCGCCGGAGATGAGGATTTTCTTGCCGGGTTTGTCGGCTCGCTCGAGAACCGCGACGCGGCGGCCGCGCTTTCCGGCTTCGATGGCGCAGAGGAGACCCGCGGCTCCCGCTCCGAGGATCAGGGCGTCGAAGTTGTGGGTCATTTGATGGAACGCACAGCTTGGAATTATACCCGGCTTGGGTTCGCAGTTCTGGGCTGCCGCGCGCGGAGATTGAAGGAAAGGATGCTTACATCAACAAGTAAGGGTGGTTCGTCTGGCGTGCTGCGAGATGAATTGCTACTCAGAATCCACGTGGTCAGTTTCCTGGGTTCGTAGCCGGCGGAGATGATACAGGGGGTGCCTCCTTCAGGGCTTGAGCGACCGCGTCTTTGGCGTCAACTTCATTGCGGCTGTGGTCGGTGATGTCGTCATAGCGCAACTGGGTCGGGTCCGGATTTAACTCCTTGCCGTATTCTTCGGTGATTTCGGCGCCCAGCTTTTGGAGAAGGTTGCTGATTTCAGCATGCGTGTCCGTGCCGGTCACGCGGATCTGTTTGCCCATGTAGGTTGAGGCGATTCGCGCGGCAAGCTTGTCGGCGTTCAAATAGAAGTATTCTGAAATCTGGCGATGACCCTCTTCATGTTCGATTACGTGCTGGGTGGCGCCGACGGGCACCCACATGGTGAGGGTGAGCTGCAGCGTCACGGTGACCTGCGTGACCGTCACCATTGCACCCGTCGCGCCCAATTGAAGAACATCCGCGCTGACGCGGGCATCGGAAATGAAATTGGAATCGGTGACGGCCAGTTCACCCGGAATCATGGGGGGCATGTCGGCGGGCAAATTGTCCGGGTCAAAGGTGCGAGTGGCAATGACCGGGGGCTGCTTGATGATTGTCGGCGCTGCCGTTATTTTGGGCTGCTGCGAGGAAACGGAGCTTCGCCATAGGAGCCAGGCGAAGAGGAGCGCTCCCAGCAAAGAGAAAAGCACGATGAATCGGCGTAAGGACAAGACTGCCTCCCGATCCATTCTGCAAATCAAGCTGCGCGCAAGCCACGAGTTTAGTGTGGTGGATGACGGGAAAGGTACCTCGGAGCAGTTGAGCTTGACCTACTGAAGAAAATGGCGAGATAAAAATTATGCGAAATTGTCGAATCACTTCGTCGCCGAGCTGCGGTTCTCCGGACAGGCATCACCTCAGCGCGCTGCCCTTCGTAAAGACTGCCGAAAGTGAGGGGTTGCTTGAGCCGCGCGCAATAGAGCGTGATAGTCAGTTGACTGACGGACGCTCGATGCGCTCCACGGTGTATACCGGCAAGATGGCCTCTGTTCGCTTCAGCTCGAGGCCGAGTTTGCCCAGGATCGTGAAGAGTGTGGGCAGACCGGCGAAGGGGTTCCGGGCCGGGGCCACGCCCGGTGGCGGAGGGGGCAGACGCATGGGAACCCAGCCTTCCGTGTTTACGGTGAACAACCCGTTGAGTTCCGTGCGGTCCATGACTGGCGAATCCGTCCAGTTCCCGATGTAATGGACAAGGTCGGCCATGTCTATGGCTTTTGCGTTCAAGGGATGGCCGAAGCCGCCAACGAAGCTATGGCAACCGTCGGAATTGAAAGCACACTCCTTCTCGGTGATGGCCAACTTCTGGAGGTTCGGACCTCCGCTGGCCACCGTGAGGGCATAAACGGACATCGTTTTATTCTCAATTCGCATCACGAGTCCGAAACGATCGGCGAGCAGCCCGCGGATTATTTGCCGAATCGCGCTACGCACTTCGCTATCCTGAAGACTGCTCGGAGGGATTGCGTTGGCGCCCGCCTTCGCATCGATATCGTACTTCTCAACAAGGGTCCAGTCCGGAAGAGCGGGAGTAAGACGAGGCGAATTGTTGAGGGGCACGTCGTAAGCTTCGCTTAGGAGCGTAGCCACAGAGACCGCGCGCGCGATCAAGTCACCGTTCGGCAGAACCTGCACGCGTGAGTTGCGTGGGTCAGCGGGGACCGCGGGTTTTATTGTGATCGCAGTAAGTGATTGCGCCTGTGCGACAGCTGGGAAGGCCAGTAGGAAGAATACGACCGCTCGGGAGAACACCAACATAATTCACCCCCTTGGGAGTATTCGACGGCCGTAACGCAGAGTTTGTTCCCGGCACACCTTAAAAGTGGCGCGCCCAAAGAGATTATCTTAGAACCTTTCTCAACGATTTCGTGGGCTGCTTTGCGGAGGTTGAGTACCTTGCAGGATTGATTTCTCAAGTCAATCCGCGAGTTCGGGGGAAACTCGGCCAAGAAGAAACTCGCTGCGGGGTGAAAGTGGGATTGGTTGAAATGAAAGTCTAATAACAAAGGTGAAGAGTGCCGGGACTCGTATCTCGCGTCTTTTGGAGGAAATCCGCGAGTGATACACTGCGTCCGCGCAAAGTGAGCACCCGAGTTTTGGAGTCCACTTGCTCTGACAATTGCCCGACTGATTCAGATCGAACAATGGCCATGCGCCTCCGCCTGCTCACACTTTCGACAGCACTCTTCGTGTTGGCTTTATGTTTTGGCACGATTCAGTCGGCCCACCCTCGGATATCGCCGACTGCAATTCCCGCCAAATCTGGCCCAGCAATCAAATCAAATTTCGTTGGGTCAGAAACATGCCGGAAGTGTCATGAAGAGCTGTATCAAAGCTGGAAGCAGACCCGAATGGCTAACGTGGTCCGAGATCCGAAGAAGGATCCCCAAGCGGTCCTCGGAGATTTCTCGCATCCAGATCCCAATTTAACTTTTGATCTCAGCCAGGTTGCTTTCGTTTACGGCAGTCGCTGGAAGCAACGCTACTTCACCAGGCGTGGCGATGACTATTTCGTTCTGCCCGCGCAGTGGGACATCAAACACAATCGCTGGCTTCCTTACCACGTTGCCGACGGCAGTGACTGGTGGACAAAGTTCTATCCGACCGGCAATTTCGAGCGCCCCACAGGCCCGCTATGCGATGGCTGCCATTCGCTGAATTACAATCTCGAAACAAAACAGGTCACCGAGTGGAACGTGGCCTGCGAAAAGTGTCATGGACCCGGCGGCGCTCACAGTGAGCATCCCACCCGTCAGAATATTGTCAATCCAGCAAGGCTCGATGCCGTCCGGGCGAATGACACATGCATGCAATGCCACAGCCAGGGACGCCCACTCACAGTTCCTACACAAGGAAAATATGTGGATTGGCCGGTGGGTTATTTGCCGGGCGACCGACTCGCAGATTTTTGGAATCTAGAAGAGAATCGCCTCGGAACGGAGACCTTCTATCATTACGCGGACGGGACCGCCCATAAGAATCGCATGCAGGGAAACGATTTCACGCAAAGTGTGATGTATCACCGTGGCATGCGCTGCTTCAATTGCCACGATGTGCACAGCAACAAAAACACGTCGAACCTGATTAAGACCGGTAACGATCTTTGCATGACCTGCCACGGCCCCGATGGCGCCGCAAGTCCGGCGGTGATAAGCGGCCCAATCTCCGATCATACGCATCACGCCGCAGCCAGCGCCGGCAGCCAATGCACGGCGTGTCACATGCCGAAAATCGAGCAAACCTTGGGCGACAACATGGTCAGCGCCCACACATTCCAGTTCATTTCTCCGCGCTTGACCGAACAATTCAAAATTCCAAATCCCTGCACTACGTGCCACACAGATAAATCAAATCAATGGGCGCTGGACCAGCTCAAGACGTGGCAGTCCACCTCGCCTTGGCGTGTTGCGCGTTAGGAGCGATTACAGAGCAGTCTGTCAGGCTCAAGCCAACTGTCGCGCCCCCTGCCGAGGGCCTCAATGCTTTGGTCCATCACCCTGTTCACGCTTAAATTCGAGAAGTTCAACCGGCGCGCCGCTATCGAGGATCATCGCTACCATAACGTCTTTCGAAGGTGAGTTCGGTTCGGTGAGAATCTGCTTTCCTGCTAAGGCGGATTGAAGATCGTCCACTTCAAACGCGATGTGAGGGACTGACTTGACCAAGGGGTGCACTGGGCTATCGGGCTCGAAGCGCATCCATTGAATGCCACAGGGACTGGTCTCGAACGCCGAGACGTACATCTTGAACCGCTCCAGGTAAATCTCGCCGGGACGCTGAACGTCGGTCGGAATGCCGATGTGGTGATATCGCCAGCCGCATACCGAAGTAGCCACCGGTTGCTCGTGGCCCTTCCGGTGAGGTTCGGGCCCCTCAGACTTGGGTTCTGAAATAGACATGATTTCTTCCTGACTAAAATATCACGGCGCGATTCGCAGACCACAAGTTACGCAAGGAAGTGGCGCGCCCGGAGAGATTTGAACTCCCGACCCTCTGGTTCGAAGCCAGATGCTCTATCCAGCTGAGCTACGGGCGCGTCAGTCTAAGTTTACCTAAGGATTCCTGGGGGAACCAAGGAATTATGAATTGACTCCGAGGCCAGAGTGCCCTTATTGCTCCGTTGAAGTCGGGGATAGCGACTGCGCCGTGATTTATTCCGCGCCGTACTGCGGAGAATCAAAGCACTGTTTTCAGACCCACGATACTGTGTCAGAGGATTGCAATTATTCTGAAGGCTGGTGGTTTGTTGTGGCGCGGGGGCGAATGATAAGATTGGCGCCATGAAAAAAACCATTGGTGTACTGACATTTATTTTGGGAGTTGGGATGGCACTTCAGTGCGGCACCGCTAGGGCTCAGGGAACAACTGCTGGAACTCCTGCGAAGACTGCCGCGCAGGGAACAACAGCGAGTTCCGGGGGCACGCAGGGGACGGCTGCTGGCCGCGGGACCGCGACAAAGACCCAAAGCTCCACAGGAGCGACGAGCACACGCGTGACCGTGCTCAAAGACGATAAGGAGAAGTCCAGCTACGCGCTAGGGATGAGCGCGGGGACCACATTTCGGACCCAATCGTTGGATTTGGCTTTGAACGCATTCTTTCAGGGTCTCAAGGACTCCTACAGCGGCGGGAAGACTCTGTTGACCGATGAAGAGATGCGCGCGGTGCTTACCAAGGCGCAAGGCGAGGTGGCCGCGAAGCAGCAAGAAAAGATCAAAATTATCGGGGAGACGAATCTGAAAGAAGGCGCCGCGTTTCTGGCGGCAAACAAGACTAAAGAAGGAGTGGTGACGCTACCAAGCGGATTGCAATACAAGATTCTAGTGGAAGGCACGGGCCCCAAACCTGCAGCGACCGATACGGTGGTATGCAATTACCGCGGCACGCTGATTAATGGGACGGAATTTGATAGTTCGTACAAGCGCGGGCAACCGGCGACGTTTCCCTTAGGCCGTGTGATTAAAGGATGGACCGAGGCGCTGCAGCTTATGCCCGTGGGATCGAAGTGGCAGCTGTTTATCCCCTCCGAGCTGGCCTATGGTGAGCGAGCCAGGAGCGCCGAGATCACTCCAAATTCGACGCTGATATTCGAGGTGGAGCTGGTTTCGATTAATCCGAAGCAGTAGGATTCGATGTTCGCAGGTCAGCCGGTGTAACTGGCCCAAAACGGGTTCAGTCGGGGTTCCTTGACTTGAGTCAGTGCGGGCTTTATGATGCCTCAGGAGCGATTTTTTGGGGCTTTTTCTATGTTTCTGGACATCAACGAGCTTGCGATACATAAGGTCAGGATTCGGAAGAGCTACGCTCCGGGCACGATTGACTTTCATACCAATGATTTCAAGCAGATAGAGCCACTCGAGATACGGGCTACGGCCGAGTTGCTGGAGGGCCAGATCCGGATTTCTGGGACTTTTCAGACCCGGATAGAGCTGGTCTGCGCCCGGTGCCTGGAGGAAGTGCCCGAAGATATTTCACGTGATTTCGACCTTTACTACCGGCCAGCGAAGGAATTGACGAAGGAAGAGGCAGTTCGGCTGAAGGATGACGATACAGAGATTGGGTTCTTTGAAGGCGAAGGGATGTTCCTGACGGATGTGCTGGCGGAGCAGATGTTGCTGGCCATCCCGATGAAGGTCATCTGCCGCAGTGACTGCAGGGGGCTTTGTCCGCAATGCGGCGCCAACATGAACAGCGAGGAATGCCGCTGCGAGGCCCGGTCACCGGACCCGCGGCTGGCACCGCTGGCCCGTCTGAAGCAAGACTGGTTCAAGAAGCAGTAGCAATCAAGTTGTGAAATCCCTAGAATGGCCTGTTTGAGGGGCCAGCCCGCACGGGGCGGGTAAATTTCGAGGAGTATTTATGCCAAATCCAAAGCGGCGCCATTCCAAAGCACGAAAGAACAAGCGCCGGGCGCACGATTTTTTGACCGCGCCGTCATTTGCCCCATGCTCGAACTGCAAAGAGATGAAGGCGCCCCACCAGGCGTGTCCACATTGCGGCTTCTACAACGGACGCGAAGTGGTTGACACCAAGGCCTGACGCTAGCAATCCCCCTGCAGATTAGCCCGCTCGACCGGAGCGCCAATGATCACGATTGCCCTGGACGCGATGGGAAGCGATGCTGCCCCAAAACCTGAAGTAGAGGGGGCAATTCTGGCGGCGCGCGAGCTGGGAGTGCGTGTTTTGATGGTGGGGCAGACGGCGGCGCTGAAGGCAGAGCTGGGGCGTCACGCGCGGCGCGGAGCCGGCGTCGAAATTGTATCGGCGAGTGAAGTGATCACCATGCGGGACGCGCCGATGCAAGCGTATCGCAAGAAAAAAGAGAGTTCGGTTCATGTCGCGGCGCGGCTGGTGAAGTCCGGCGAGGCGCAGGCGCTGGTGAGCGCTGGAAATACCGGTGCGGTGATGGCCGTGGCGAGGTTTTTACTGGGGACGCTGCCGTCGGTGGACCGCATGGCGCTGGCAGCACCGTTTCCGACGGCGAAGGGCGGAACGAGCGTGCTGCTGGATGTGGGCGCGAATGTGGACTCCAAGCCCCAACACCTGGTGCAATTCGCGGTGATGGGTGAAAACTACTACCGTGCGATTTTTGGCACACGCCGGCCGCGGGTGGGGTTGCTGAGCATCGGCGAAGAAGAGATGAAGGGCAACGAACTGGTCCGAGAGACGCACGACCGGCTGAAGAAAACGCCGCTGATATTTGTGGGAAATGTGGAAGGGCCGGAAATTTTCGCGGGCAATGTGGACGTGATTGTCTGCGACGGGTTCATCGGAAATATCGCGCTAAAGATCGCGGAGGGCGTGGCCCAGCACATCGGAGGGATGTTGAAGCAGGCGTTGCAGAGCACGCTCGCGGCGCAGGTCGGGTCGTTACTGGCGCGGAGTGCGTTTCATAAGCTGAAGAAGCAGATGGATTATTCTGAGTACGGCGGGGCGCCGTTGCTGGGAGTTAAGGGAGTGACGATTATCGGGCACGGGCGGTCGAATGCCAACGCAATTAAGAACGCGATCCGCGTGGCCGCGGAGCTGGTGCGGGTGAAAGTCAGCGAGAAGATTGAAGAAGAGCTGGCGATTCCAGCGGTGAGGGCCGCGGTATAGGCCGGATGCGGCAGTGAAAGGGCAGCAATCCTAATGGGTAAACTTGCATTCATGTTTCCCGGGCAGGCATCACAGACTCCCGGGATGGGAAAAGACCTGGCGGAAAAATTTCCGGTGGCGCGGGCGGTTTTTGAAGAAGCCGACAAAGCGCTGGGATTTCCGATTTCAAAGATGTGTTTTGAGGGGACCGAGGAAGAGCTGAAACAGACCGCGAATACACAGCCGGCCATCTTGACAGTGAGCATGGCAGCGTATCGAGTGCTGGTGGAGCCGGGTGCCGGGCAGGGAATCAGGCCCGATTTTGTGGCGGGGCACAGTTTGGGTGAATACACGGCGCTGGTGGCGGCGGGCGCCCTCGAATTCGGGGATGCAGTCCGGTTGGTGCGCAAGCGCGGGACGTTTATGCAGGAGGCCGTGCCCGCTGGCGAAGGAGCGATGGCCGCGATAATGGGATTGTCCCCGGCACAGGTGGGAGAGATCTGCAAACGTGCCGCAGAGGGGAACGTGGTAAGCGCCGCGAATCTGAACACTCCCACGCAGACCGTGATTTCCGGGCATGCTGCCGCGGTGAAGAGGGCCGTAGAGCTGGCGTCTCAGGAGGGCGCCAAGCGTGCGGTAGTTTTGCCGGTGTCCGCGCCATTTCATTGTTCGCTGATGCAGCCGACTCGCTTAAGGATGGAGCCGGAGTTGCGCGCGGTAACTTTCTCCGACTTGAAAATTCCGCTGGTAACCAACACGGATGCGGAGATTATTACCAACGGCGCGGAGGGGCGAGAAGCGCTCATTCGGCAGATTACTTTGCCGGTGCGCTGGGAGGAATCGATACGCGAACTGATTGAACAGGGCGTGTCGTCATTTGTGGAAGTAGGCCCGGGGCGGGTGCTGAGCGGGCTGCTACGGCAGATTGACCGCTCGGTGCACTGCTTGAACGTCGAGGATGAAGCGAGTTTACGCGAAACACAGGCCAAACTGGCGCAAATACACGGCGAGGCAGGCGAGAACTGATGGCGGCGATGTTCAACTTGAAGGACCGAGTGGCGCTGGTGACAGGGGCATCGCAGGGAATTGGGAGGGCGACGGCGCTGGCGCTTGCCGCTGCGGGAGCAAAGGTTATCTGCGCGGCGCGTAACGAAGAGAAGCTGGCCGGAGTGGCCGCGGAAATTAGCGCGACCGGCGCCGAAGCCCGCGCGATCAAGATGGATGTGGCAGACAGCGAGCAAATCAAGGCAGGGTTTAAGGAGATCATCGAGCGATTTGGAAGGCTGGACATACTCGTTAACAATGCCGCAGTCACACGGGATACTCTGGCGCTGCGGATGAAGGCCGAAGATTGGGAAGCGGTGTTAAAGACCAATTTGACAGGCGCATACGTTTGCATCCAACAGGCGCTGGGAGTCATGTTGCGGCAACGCTATGGCCGGATCATTAATGTGAGTTCGGTGGTGGCGCAGACCGGCAATGCAGGTCAGGCGAATTATGTGGCGGCAAAAGCCGGACTGATCGGGCTGACCAAGGCGATCGCGGTGGAAATTGCATCGCGAAACATCACGGTGAATGCGGTTGCCCCGGGATTTATCGGCACGCCCATGACAGAGGGGCTTTCGCAGCAGGTGAAAGATGCGATGCTGGCGCGGATTCCGCTGAACAGGATGGGCACCGATGCGGAAGTTGCCGCAGCCATCGTGTTTCTTGCCAGCGAAGAGGCGGGCTACATTACCGGACACGTGCTGGACATCAATGGCGGGATGTACATGGGGTAAGCAGGGTGGCGAGGGGGCTGCGGTTGACCTTGCCTAGGGCCATACATACAATGAGTGGGCACAGAGGGAGCCGGGAAGAGTTAGGCCTGGCAATTCTAGCGGCGGGGAGCGTCCTGTCGCAGGGGGAAAAATGCCGAGCGTAGAAGATCGCGTCAAACAGATCATAGTGGAGCAGCTCGGGGTGGACGAGGCGGAGGTGACGCCCACGGCGTCATTCGTGGACGATCTGGGCGCGGATTCGCTCGATGTGGTCGAGCTGGTGATGGCATTTGAAGAGGCGTTCGGGATCGAGATACCCGACGAAGACGCCGAAAAAATCGCAACGGTGAAAGACGCTGTCGCCTACATTGAGAAGCACAGCAAGAAATAGGCCAGGGCGCATCCGAAATCCGCAGGAGAATCCGTAATGAGCCGCCGCGTCGTCGTTACCGGTGTGGGACTCGTCTGCGCCTGTGGCATCGGGACAGAGGAGAGCTGGACGAACCTCGTCGCGGGACGCAGTGGGATCAACACCATCACCCATTTTGATACGACGGGATTCGACTGCACCATCGCGGGGGAAGTAAAAAACTTTGACCCGCTGAATTGGGTTGAGAAAAAAGAACTGAAAAAGATGGCGCGGTTCATCCAACTGGCCCTGGCGGCCGTGGATCTTGCCGTGCGGATGTCCGACCTGAAAATTTCCCCTGAAGAAAGCGAAAACGCCGGCGTATACGTGGGCAGCGGCATCGGCGGATTCGACGTCATCGAGCGCGAGCACAAAAAGTTGCTCGACGGCGGACCGAACCGCATCTCTCCATTTTTCATTCCTTCCGCGATTGTCAATCTGGCTTCAGGGCAAATCTCAATTCGCTACGGCGCCAAGGGGCCAAACTCGGCGACGGCCACGGCTTGTTCGGCTTCGGCTCACGCAATTGGCGACTCATTCAAGATTATTCAGCGGGGTGACGCGGACATCATGATTTGCGGGGGATCGGAAGCATCCATCACGCCGATGGGTATTGGAGGATTTGGCGCGATGAAGGCGCTTTCGACGCGCAATGACGAGCCTTCGCGTGCAAGCCGGCCATTCGACCTGAACCGCGATGGATTTGTGGTGGGCGAAGGGTCGGGAATCCTGATCCTGGAGACGCTGGAGCGGGCCGAGCGGCGCGGCGCGCGGATTCTGGCGGAAATAGTTGGATATGGAATGTCCGGCGATGCGTACCACATCACGCAACCAGCCGAAAATGGAGATGGGGCCTACCGCGTGATGAGGAAAGCGCTGAAAGACGCGAAGATTGAGCCACAGCAGGTGGGCTACATCAATGCCCACGGCACTTCCACTCCGCTTGGCGACGCGATCGAAACCGTGGCGATGAAGCGCGCCTTCGGGGAATTTGCGGCCAGCATGCACATCAGTTCGACCAAGTCGATGACCGGGCACCTGCTGGGCGGCGCGGGGGGGCTTGAGGCGGGGATTAGTGTGCTGGCTCTGCGTGACCAGACGCTGCCGCCGACGATCAATTACGAGACACCCGACCCGGCGTGCGATCTGGATTACGTTCCGAACAAGGCGAGAAAGGCCGCCGTGGAATATGCGCTGTCAAATTCGTTTGGGTTTGGCGGGACGAATGCCGCGCTGGTTTTCAAGCGCTGGGATAAAAGTTAGTTGCATGAGACAAGCATTTCTTCCCGTTGCGTGAGTGCCTGGTTCAAACTTGTAGGGAGGAATCGTTGAACATCATCGTCTGCGTAAAGCAGGTGCCGGCGAAAGACGCACCGCTGGCGATATCGCCCGATGGCACCTGGATCCGCGAAGCGGATATCGGCTTCGAGATGAATGAGCCGGACAGCTACGCATTAGAAGAAGCTTTGCGGCTGAAGGAAAAGCACGGCGGGGAAGTGGTCGCGCTGAGTATGGGTCCGGCGCGAGTCACGCAGACGATCAAAGAGGCGCTCGCCAAGGGCGCCGACCGCGGGATCCACGTGACAGACGATAAATTCTTCGCGCTCGATCCGCTTGGCTCGGCACGCTCGCTCGCGGCGGCAATCCAAAAGGAGAAATTCGACCTGATCCTTACGGGATTGCAGAGCGATGATCACGGCTTCGGGCAGACGGGAGTCCTGCTCGCGGAATTACTGGGGCTTCCGCACGCGACCATCATCATGCAGATCGAAGCGGGCGATGGGCGAATGAAGTTGAAGAGGGAACTGGAGGCTGGCTGGTTCCAATGGGTGGAACTGCCGATGCCCGCGGTGCTGAGCATCCAGTCCGGAATTAACAAAGTGCGATATGCCACGCTGAAAGGAATCATGGCGGCGAAGAAAAAGGAGATAACGGTGATTCCCCGGGAATCGTTGGGAGTTTCGTCCGAGCCCACGCAGAAACTCGAGCGCATTTACGTGCCGCAGAAAACGAAGAGAACTGAATTTATCACCGGGACTCCCAAAGAAGTGGCGGGGAAGTTGGTGGAGAAGTTGAAGCATGAGGCGCGCGTTCTGTAATTGAGGAAAACGATGAAAATCCTGGCTATTACGGAGCAGCGCGAGGGGAAGTGGAATAAGACGAGTTTTGAGACGCTGGCGGCGGCGCAGCAGATTGCGAAGGATGTCGGCGGGACACTAGCTGCGCTGGTGATTGGTAAGAGTGTCGCAGGGTTGGCGGATGAATTGGCCGGCAAGAGTATTTCTGAAGTGCTGCTGGTGGAGCACGAGCTACTGGGCGCCTACACGCCTGACGGATACTCGCTGGCGCTGAAGCAGGCGATTGCACAGACGACCCCCGACCTGGTCGTGCTGCCGCACACCTATGAAGTCCGCGATTTCGCGCCGAAGCTCGCGACCTCGCTGGCAAAAGGGATGATTGGCGACTGCATCGGCTACCGGCACGAGAATGGCAGGTTGATTTTTGTGCGACAGATGTTTCAGGGGAAGACGGCGGCTGACGTCAGTTTTGTGGGAGCGGGCCCGTGGTTCGCGACATTTCAAGCAGGCGCGTTTCGCGCGGACCTGGTTGCGGCGCATCCCAGCGGGAAGGCCGCAGTGCGAAAAATCGACGTGGAATTGAAGCCAGAGCAGATACGCACCAAACCCGGGGAATTGTTCCGTGAGGCCAAGCAGGCGGTGGATTTGACGCAGGCGCCGATTATCGTCGCTGTCGGGCGGGGCATCAAAGCGCCGGAGAATATTCCGCTGGCGGAAAAACTGGCGAAGGCCATCGGCGGAGAAATTGCGGCCTCGCGGCCCATTTGTGACGAAGGTTGGCTGCCCATGGAGCGGCAAATTGGCAGCTCGGGACAAACGGTCGCGCCGAAGCTTTATCTTGCTCTAGGAATCAGCGGAGCGATTCAGCACGTGGTGGGAATGAAAGGGTCGCGGACGATTGTGGCGATTAACAAGGACCAGAACGCTCCGATTTTCGAAGTGGCAGATTATGGAATTGTGGCCGACATTTTTGAGATTATCCCCGCGCTGACCGAAGAGCTGGAAAAATCAAAAGCAAGCTAAACCAAGGGTTGTTTCTCGAGAAGACGATTGCCCGTAAGTGTGTCCGATAGACCGAATGGCTCTGCTAGAATAATCGCGTGACGGTCGAGCGAGAGCGGTTGGATGCCGACGTGTTGATTGTAGGGGCGGGGCCGGCAGGGCTGGCCTGCGCGCTGCACCTTTCCCAGCTCATCCGCAAACACAACCAAGCAGGCGGGAAGCCCGAACTTTCCACCGAGAATATCTACGTGCTGGAGAAGGGGCGCGAAATTGGCGCACACCAGCTTTCCGGCGCGATCATGGATCCCGTGGCGATGCGCGAGCTGGTGCCGGATTTCGAGAAGGCTCCACCGTTCGATACGCCCGTATCCAGCGACGCGTTTTATTTCTTCACCGGGAAACGCGCGTGGAAATCTCCGGTCACCCCGCCGCCCTTTCACAACCACGGAAATTACATCGTTTCGCTGAACAAGCTCGTGAAATGGATGGGCGGTCTGGTGGAAAAAGAAGGTGTGAATTTATTCACGCAGTTCGCCGGAGCGAACCTGATTTACGAGAACGGCGGCATCGCCGGAGTAATCACCGAAGACAAAGGGGTGGACAAGAACGGGAAGCCGAAGGACAACTATACGCCGGGGTATGAACTGCGCGCGAAAGTGACGGTGCTGGCGGAGGGGCCGCGCGGGTCGCTCACCAAGCAGCTGGTCATCAAGTACAAGTTGGATGGAATCAATCCACAGACATACGGGATAGGCATTAAGGAATTGTGGGAAGTTCCCGCTGGACGAATTGAACCCGGATGGGTTGCACACTCGCTGGGATGGCCGCTTCCCTTGGATATTTACGGCGGAGGATGGATTTATGGCTTGAAGGACAACCGCGTCTCGCTGGGGATGGTCAGCGCATTGGAGTATCGCGACCCATTGTTTGATCCCCACATGGCCTTCCAACAATACAAGACCCATCCGTTTGTGCGGCGGATTCTGGAAGGAGGCAAGATGGTCCGTTACGGGGCGAAGACCGTGCCCTATGGTGGATGGTATTCGCGGCCGCAGAGTTCAGTGAGCGGCGGACTGATTATTGGGGATTCGGGGAGCCTGCTTAATTCGCAAAGACTGAAGGGGATCCACACTGCAATCAAGAGCGGAATGTTGGCGGCGGAAACCATTTTTGACGCGCTGCGCGCCGGCGATACATCCGCAGAAAAGCTTTCCGCGTATCCGAAGAAAGTGGAATCGAGTTGGATTAAGAAAGAGTTATGGGCGGTGCGGAATTTCCATCAAGGGTTCCAGCACGGATTCTTCAGGGGAATGTTCAGCACCGCCATGCAGCAGATTTCCGGCGGGCGCGGATTTGTTGATCCGGCGCGCGCGAAGCCGGGATACGAAGAATACAGGAAACTCAACCGCGGACCGGAGTTGGTGGACCAATCGGGAAGATTCAAGGGCGATGGCACGCTGACGTTCGACCGATTGACCGACGTTTTTCACTCCGGTACGCGCCATGAGGAAGACCAGCCCTGCCACCTGGTGGTGCTGGAACCTGACATTTGCGGCAACCGGTGCGTGCGCGAGTACGGAAATCCCTGCCAATATTTTTGCCCCGCGGCAGTTTACGAAATGGTGAAAGAGAAAAATGTCGCGCGGTTGAAAATCAACGCCTCAAACTGCGTTCACTGCAAGACCTGCGACATCGCCGATCCCTACCAGATTATCAATTGGATTCCACCCGAAGGTGGCGGCGGACCGAATTACGAAGGAATGTGAGCGCAGCCCACGCCGGGAGATCAACTTCTGCAATTGCCTGCCTAACTTTTTGAGCCGAACACGCGGCGGAAGAATCCACCGATGCGCGCGAAGAATCCGGTCTGGGGTTTCTGCGCGTTTGGATCCGCTTTCGCTGAGAGGGTTTGCGGGTTTCGTTTTCCATTTGACTGGATCGTGCCGCTAATCACCGTGTCCTCGCGGACGCGCACTGCGCGCACCAGCGTGATGGTTTGCGGACTAGGATCAGGTAGAGGGACTTGAGTTGAGGAATTGTAAATCAGCGCCGGCATCAATACTTCGTAAATTGGAGCGTCCAAATCCGGGGGCGCTTGAGAGGCGGCGTCGGAGCCGCGGTTGGAATTTGTAGCTGGAAGCGGGGGTGCGACGACAGTTTTCAGCGTCTCAACTGCGGGCTTCGCCGCGTTGGGATTGAGCGTGAAAACTGAGTCGCGCGCGACTGGTGGCCTTGATGGAGATTCCTTAGCGACTTCCACTTCGCACGCGCAACCGGGGGCGCTTGGAGAGGCTGCCGCCAATTGGCCGCCGGAGAGCGAGAGTTGGCCCAACTGGGGAACCAGCAAACTCTGGCCGCTCAGCTGCTGCTCGACGCGGACCGCTCCAGATGTGGCCCGCAAACACATTTCACCGTTCTGCTCGAGGCCGACAATTGTTTCCCGCGGGCCGCCGCCGATAATCACCGGAGTAGCAACAATAAGCGGGGTGAAAAGGGTGAGCGGCTCCTCACCGGTGACCTTAATGTGCAACTTGCCGTAATCGAGCGCCACGGTAAGGGCGCCTTGTGATTTCAACAACTGAACGCGCGCAGGTCCGCAAACAAAGATTTCGCCGCCGTCGTTCAGCAGGATGCGGGCCTGGCCGGTTCGGACATCCAGGTGACTGCCGCTGGGGAGCAGCGCCGAAACAGAATTCGATGGTTCCATTGAACTTGGCGGCGCGGTCGATTCCTGCTCAATAACGAAATCTCGCCCCTCGACTCTGCCGACAATTTGCGCCGGCGCCTGTGCGCGGACTTGCAGAGTCCAAACTGCGCCAACGGCCAGGACAGTGAGAAGTGAAATCGCGACGGCGGAAATGCGGGGCGAACCGCCAATCCGCGGACAAAAGGTTCCTGCTGTCTTCAAGGTTTGGGTTCCCAAGAAATGTTTTCTCATCGACGGCCAAGTGTCGGCTTCGCTGGGGTACGCGGACTCAGTCGTCATACTACACTATAGGACGCGAAGTCAGGAAATCACCGGAATACTGTCCGCAGGACGGCGCATGGAGCGAGTTACCGTAGCCGCACAAGCTCATTTCGCCTGCCGCCAGAAGGCCGTCAGTCTTGCCGTTCACCCAGAGTCACGTTGGTTTCCAATTTTTTCCCAGCGCGATAGTAAGTGACGTGCACCACTTCACCCGGCTTCTTATGGTTCAACAGAATGCTCACATCGAGAGAGTTCGCGACTTCCTTGCCATCCAGGGCCACGATGACGTCACCGCCGACGGATAATTTCTGGAACATCCCGACCAGCACGGTGCGATTGCCGCCCTGGAGTCCGGCTTTGGCTGCGGGACTGTCTCGCCCGACGCGCTCGATGAGCAGCCCCTGGGTCACAGGCAAGCTGAGCGCCTCCGCCAGATTGGGCCACAGCTCAACGGACTGAACGCCGAGATCGGCGCGACGCACATGCCCATCCGTCATCAAGTCCTGCGCGATACTCTTGGCCGTGTTGATGGGAATGGCGAAGCCGATACCGGCCGTTGTCCCAGACGGCGTGTAAATGGCGCTGTTGATGCCAATTACTTCGCCGCGGGAATTGAGCAGGGGGCCACCGGAATTGCCCTGATTGATGGCTGCGTCGGTTTGAATTGCTTCATCGATGAAAGTTGTCTCGCCAGTCGGAACCGTGCGTCCCAGAGCGCTTATCACGCCCGTCGTGAGCGTGCTTGTAAACCGGAATGGATTGCCGATGGCCAGTACCGACTGGCCCACAAGTAAGTTGGAAGAATCGCCCAATGTGAGGACCGAAAGAGTCTTGCCCTTGGGATCAATTTTCAGCAGCGCGACATCATTGTTTTTGTCGGCGCCGATGAATTTCGCGGCATATTGGGATCGATCCCCCAAGGTCACTTCGATATTTTGGGCGTTCTCCACAACATGGTAGTTGGTCAGGACATATCCGCGGGCGTCAATCACAAACCCCGACCCCGCGCCTTCAGCGGCCACCGAATTCTGGAAGAAATCATACTCCACAATGCGCGTGTTGATATTGGCCACCGCAGATGTCGCTTGGCGATAAATATTCACGGTGCGCATTTCCTCCTCGGTGAGGCCTGTCGTGCCGCGCGAGGACGATTTCTGGGCTTGGATGAGGGCCTCCACGCGGGCGGGGCCGCGCGGGCCCCAACGCGCGCCGGCCCAGTAGGCGCCCAATGCGATCAGCGCACCGACGACCATCAGGCGAATTGCGTTTGAAGTTCTCATGTTGCCGCTCATTTCCCGCCTCCCTTGCTGCTTTTCGCGTTTTCCCCCATTGCCGCAACTTTCAAACGCTCGACGAGCTGGTCGACCTGCTGTCTGGTGGCGGCCAACGATCCGGAGTTATCTATTTCATCCGTGGCCAGCCGTCGTTTTTCGTCCAGCGGCATTTGGGCCGCCCTACGCGCCTCCGCATCCTCTCGCGACATGTTGCGGCCGCGCGGGTTGGTGATCCGCTCAATCTGCTGGTCGGGCCGGCACCAGACCACTATCAACCGGTCCATACCCAGGTGATAACCCGCTTCAATCAGCAGGGCCGCTTCAATCACGGCTATGGCGTGGGGGTCCATCCACGCGATTTCATCAAGCTGGCGATTTTGCTCGGCGATCACTCGTGGATGCAATATTTGATTAAGCTTCGCCAGTTTGGACGCATCGTGGAAGACGAGGTGAGCCACCTTGGTCCGATCCATATGACCGTCGGGCGAAAGGATTTCGGGGCCGAAGGCGGCTACGATCTCTTTAAAGGCGGGCTGTCCCGGTTCGGAGAGGTCGCGGGCCACCGCGTCGGCATCCAGCACGCGGCAATCATGTTCGCGCAATATTTCCGCCACAGTACTTTTGCCGCAGCCGATTCCACCAGTAAGGCCAACGCGCAGCATCAGAGATTTACCGGAGAGGCCTGCCCGCGGCCGGCGTAAGCTGCCGGAGCCCCTCTTCGGAGCCGCGCGGCCTTCACGGTGTTGCTCATCAACATGGCGATGGTGAGCGGGCCCACTCCGCCGGGGACGGGAGTTATGGCTCCGGCGACTTTTGCGGCGTCGGGATGCACATCTCCCACAACGGTGAAGCCTTTCTCTCGGAATTTCGCGAGGCGCTCCGGGAAATTGGCGAAGAGTTGGGCGGCTTGCTCGGGATCGGTGACGCGCGTTGTGCCTACGTCTATCACTGAAGCGCCCGGGCGAATCCAATCGGCGGCGATCATACCCGCGCGACCCATGGCGGCGACCACGATATCGGCGCGGCGAATTACGCCGGGTAAGTCACGTGTCTTCGAGTGGCAGATGGTTACTGTGGCGTTGGCATTCATTAAGAGCAGGGCCATGGGCTTGCCAACGATATCGCTGCGGCCAACCACAACGGCATTGGCACCTTCGATGGGGATGCCACTACGCCGAAGGATTTCAATCACTCCTGAGGGAGTGCAGGCTACTAGTCCGGGACGGCCGGTAACAAGAAGGCCGAGATTCACGGGGTGGAATCCATCCACATCTTTTGAGGGATCCACGGACTCGAGGACAAGTTTGGAATCGACTTGTTTGGGGAGCGGCAATTGAACCAGGATGCCGTCCACGGAATTGTTGGCGTTAAGTTCGGCGACCAGCGTGAGCAACTCGCCGGTGGAGATCGAAGCCGCTGGAGTGTAGCCGAAACTGAGTAGCCCCAACTGTTCGCATGCAGCGATCTTGCTGCTGACGTACATTTTGGAAGCGGGCTCATTGCCAACGAGAACCGTAGCAAGGCCCGGCTGGATTCCTGTGACGCGCAGCGATTCGATCTCGCCGCGCAGGTCGGAGTAAATTTCGTCGCGAATTTTATTGCCGTTCAGGATTCGTGCCGGCACGCTGTTCCTCGCGCGTTGATGATTCGAGTGGCGCTCAAATGAATCGTATCACAGCCCACGCGGAGGACGCGGCGGCGCCACATCCCCAAAACGTTCAACTTGTTCGGCCTGTCTATCCCTGTTAGCATCCCGCCCATTACCATCCCACCCAAAAGGAGATTGCCATGGCGAATCTGAAGCGAGTTGGCCCGGGTTCAGCGTTCAAGATCGGATTGATTGTTTACGGGCTCCTGGGGTTGATTATTGGCGCGTGCTTCAGTCTGATTTCACTTTTAGGAGCAGGAATGGCCGGTTCAAGTAGCGCTGGAATGTTTGGCATGTTTTTCAGCGCGGCAGCCATCATCATCGTCCCCATTTGCTATGGCTTGTTCGGAGGAATCTTCGCGGCTATCGGCGCCTTCATTTACAACCTCGCAGCAGGATGGGTCGGTGGTCTCGAAGTAGACATAAGTTAACTGAACCGATGACTTCGCGGGATATTAGAAAGCATGTTATTCGGTGAGTCGAGCGAGCGAAGACAACTCGAGCGCCAGATGCGGGAGGCAGGCCGTCTTCCGCCCGGGCAATCGCTGACACTCAAGTGGCCGGTGTTGCACGCGGGGTCCGTGCCCCGTTTCGACGCTACGAGGTGGGATTTCACGATCAGCGGATTAGTGGGCAAGTCCGTCCGTCTCTCATGGGATGAATTCAACCGACTTCCACAAAAAGTAGTTATTGCCGATATGCACTGTGTGACGCGATGGAGCAGGTTCGATAATCGTTGGGAAGGCGTGCCTGTCGCTGACGTTTTGCGCCTCGTGGGAGTGCGGCCCGAGGCGCGTTTTGCGCTCGTTCATGCGGAGCAGGGCTATTCCGCGAATATCCCACTCGACGACCTCTTGCGTCCGGAATCCCTGCTTGCTCTTCGCCATGACGGTGAGCCATTGACCGCGGAACACGGGTATCCCCTCCGTCTGGTGGTGCCGCATTTGTACGCTTGGAAAAGCGTGAAGTGGGTGCGCGGCATTGAGCTGCTGGCAAAGGATGAGCCTGGTTTCTGGGAACAGAATGGCTACAACATGTACGGGGATCCGTGGAAAGAGCAGAGATATAGCGGGGGCTAGATTCAAACGAAGGACGAAATTGAAACGCCCTGGTGAGATTCCCGCCAGGGCGTTTCACAAAGCAGAATCAACGGCTCAAAGCATTAGAAAATGTCGTACTGCTCCCAGTGCAGCGTGGGATCGGACTGGATGATCACGCTCTTATGCGTGGCGTTCTCCAAATCCTCAATGAGCCCAGCCTCACGGGTTTTGAGGGCTTTGGCAATTTCCGGATGGACGCGCAACGTGATGCTGGTCGCGTCCAGGTCGCCAGCCATCTTGGTCGCTTCCGTCTGAATTTCGTAGCAAAGCGTGGGCAGCGACTTCACCATACCCGAGCCCGTGCAATACGGGCAGGGCTGGCAAAGCACTTTTTCGAGCGCCTGCTTGGTGCGCTTGCGCGTGATGGCTACAAGGCCAAATTCGTTGAAGGAGAGCACCTTGGACGGAGCTTTATCGGCGCGAAGTTCATCGTCGAGCGCGTGCATCACTTTGTCGCGGTTGCGGCGCTCTTCCATGTCAATGAAATCCACGATGATGATGCCGCCCAGATCGCGCAGACGGATCTGCCGGACAATTTCCTTCACAGCTTCCACATTGGTCTTGACGATTGTGTCTTCCAGGCGCGTGGATCCGCGACCAACGAACTTGCCGGTGTTGACGTCAATGGCCACCAACGCTTCGGTGTGATTGATGACGATGTAGCCCCCGGACTTGAGCCACACCTTCGGGCGCATGGCCTTGTCCAGCTCCTGCTGGATGCCAAACTCCTCGAAAATAGGGGTTTCCTTGGTGTACAGCTTCACGCGGCTCGCCAGTTCGGGCTGGAAGCGGCTGACGAATTCGATGACCTTGCTGAACTCCTCTTCGTTGTCAATCCAGATGGAACTGTAGTCGGAATTCACGTAATCACGCAAAATGCGCTCGACCAGGTTGAGGTCGCGATGGAGCAACGCGGGCGCTTTCTTTTGCTCGGAGCGCGCGCAAATTTCGTGCCACATTTTGCCGAGGTACTCGATGTCCGCGCGCAAATCCTGTTCGGTCACATTTCCAGCAGCGGTACGGACGATGAATCCACCCGGGAAAGTGCTCTTGTATTCGCCGACGATACTGCGCAGTCGCGAACGCGACTCCGCAGAATTAATCTTTCGGGACACACCGATGTGGTTCACGGTCGGCATGTAAACCAGAAAACGTCCGGGAAGCGCCACGTGGCTGGTAATACGGGCGCCTTTTTTGCCCAGAGGCTCCTTGGCGATTTGCACAATGATTTCCTGGTTGGCCTTGAGCATTTCAGAAATCAGCTGAGGCCGGCGCTGAGGCACGTGGCCATGTCCGTGGCGTTCGGGGGGGCGTCCGTGACGCACCGGACGCCCGCCGCGGGGTCCGCCGCGGCGCGCGGGGCGCTGGAAACGAGCGCTGCGCCGGTCGTCCATGCGCGCACTGCGTGGCTCGCGGTCATTCCTAAAATTGTTCTGGGGAGCTGACGGTTGGCCGGCGGAAGAATCCTGCGGCTGCGTTTCCAGGCTCTCTGATCCGGATGGGTCTCCGGACGCGTGAATCTCATCGGCGGTCCCGTGCGCTTCGTCTTCCTCGGCCACAATTTCATCCGCTTCGGTATGCGCGGCGTCTGCTTCGGCGTCGGCGAAATCGGCTCCTCCGATGGGATGAGCTTCTCCGCCTTCAATTTCTTCCTGCGCTTCCTCGTGTTTGGCTTCGGCCAGGCTTTCCGCGAGCGTCCGGGCCTGATCCTCGGACAAGTCCGCAGGTGGCTGCAAAGTTCGCGCGGAATCGCCGTGTTCCTCCTCCAAGGCCTCGCTCGCTTGAGCCGGTTCAAATTCAATCCATTCTTCGTGTGCACTTGATACGGGCGGTGGAACGGAATGCGGGATAGCGTTTTCGCTTGTGCCCGGGGCCGCAGCCTCAGAGTCGGTTTCTTCCATGCGTTCGTGACTCGGCCAATGCACATGCCCGGCCGGGCGCGACTCATGAGCCAGATCGTCGCGCAAAGACTCGACTCGAGTTACCGATTCTGTTTCAGCGGAAGACTCGGCAGGTGCGTAGAGCGAACTTGGAAGCGATGATGCCGTATCTTCTCGCTGTGCAACTGGTGTAGTCGAATCCGCCACTCCCGCCATGCTTTCAAATTGAGTATTTACATCAGAAGTACTCCCCTGCGCCGTAGTTGGAGCCACCGGAGGGGCGGGCCCGCGGTCTCTGTATTTCGCAAGCGATTCGCCGGGCAACAAGATAGGTTCGAGTGTTTCCGAAGGCGGAGTGAACTCGCCCTGACGGTCGCGCGGTGTGAATGTGGAGCGAGGTGCATTGGGAGAAGCATATTTCGAAGCGGGCAAATCGCGCCCGCGCGGACGGTCACCCCGGCCGCCGCTACCGCGACGGAATCGCCCACCACGCCCACCGCGTCCGCGGTCGCCGCCGCGTCCCTGACCATGTCCCCCGCCATAGCTACCGCGGTCACCCCGATCGTTTCGGGGCCGGTCGTTCCGCACATAACCTTGATTGGCCGGAGCCGGTCGATTGAAAGTAGGGACGGGCTCAGCTGGAGGCGCATTAAATTCCTGTGCTGGAGAAGCCTCACTCTCCTGCGAGAAAGAGCCCGAAGGATTTACCGCTCCAGGCTGCGACTCAAACTCCGTTTCGGTCAAAGAGGGTCCGCTTTCGCCCGGAGAAAATGCTGGAGTTTCCCTCTCACCTGATGACTGACCGTGTTCCGCCAGTGGTTCCGCGCCGCCATACTGAGGCGCGGCAGGTGCTTCACCCGGAAGCGAGCCAACGCTTTGCGCCGGCAGATTGTCCATTGGCGTGCCCGGAGAAGTTATCGGCGCAGGCTTCGGAGCTCGTTCCTCCTCGGCCGGGACGTGGTCGTACTCCTCAAGATGTTCCAGGAAGTCGCTGACGTAGAGGAAGGCGTCGGTATCGCGCCCGATATCCACGAAGGCCGATTGCATGCCGGGCAGCACGCGGGTGACACGGCCCTTGTAAATACTTCCAACTAGAGCAAATTCTTTTTCGCGTTCAATGTAAATTTCGCAGAGGTGCCCATCTTCCAAAATGGCGACCCGCGTCTCGTGGGGGGTCGCTGAAATGACCAATTCTTTAGACATGAATACTCCTCAGAGCGCATCAGCGCGGCCGGGCGCATAACGCCCGCGCGCACGTGGGCCGCGGCGTTCCCGGCAATCGGGAAACCATTGCTGCGGCTTATTGAAATGTGAGTTGTGCTTGCCACGCGATGCTGCTCTCGCAATTGGGAAGCGGATCGGCTTGCAGCCGGTTGGCGTTTCCCTATGGAATCAATTGACGAAGCGCCGGATGCGAACATTCATCACCAGGCCCAACGCCAGAAAAACGAACAAAGTTACAGATCCGCCGTAGCTCATCAACGGCAGCGGAATGCCGGTGACCGGCATCTTGCCGATCATCATCGCCGCGTTCACCAGCAGGTGAAAACCCAGGATCGCCGCAACGCCCATCACTAAATACATTCCTGAGCGGTCCATTGCACGCTGCGCATTATGCACCAGGCGCAGCAACAAAGCTGTATATAAAGCCAGCGTTATAAAAACGCCGATGAAACCTGTTTCTTCAGCCAGCGCCGCCAGAATAAAATCCGAATACCGGACGGGAACAAAACCGCCCTGGTTCTGGCTGCCGCGTCCCAATCCCTTGCCCCAGAATCCGCCTGCGCCAACCGCAATCTCCGACTGCAGGATCTGGTAGCCGGACTTCTTGGGATCGTCTTCCGGCCGGAGGAACGTCTGTACACGTTCCTTCTGGTACGGCTTCAAAACGTAATGCCATCCGACAGGAATCAAAACCGCGGCCAAAACCAAAAGTGCGACCGCATGCTTCCATTGTATCCCGGCGAGGTACGCTCCTACAACTGCCACTGGAATAAGCACCAGGGCGGTGCCCAGATCCGGTTGCTTCAGAATCATCAAGAGCGGCACGCCCGTCAGGACTCCTATCTTGACGAAATCTCCCAAAGTGAGCTGGTCGGTTCGCACTTCACTGTAAAAGCGTGCCAGCACGATAATGATGATCAACTTGAACAGCTCCGACACCTGGAATGACTCTCCCATAAGGTGGACCCACCGCTTCGCGCCAAGGCGGGTTTGCCCGACGGCAAGCACGGCGGCCAGCGCCACAATTCCAATCAGATAAAGAACCGGGGCTTGCTCCAAAATGCGGTGATAATTCACGCGGGAAATGATCAGCATGCAAAATACGCCGAGCCCCAGCCAATAAAGCTGCTTCATGTATACGGGAGATCCCGGCACGCGGATATTGTGCGTCGCGGAATAAATTTCAACGACTCCCAGCAAGCAAATTGCGCCGGCAATGGCCAGCAGCCACCAATCATATTCGCGGATTCCAGCTTTTTCTCTCATTAGAAACGAAACGCTTTCCTGCGATTCAGTGCATTGGCCGCGCGGGGCTTCCCGCTGCATTAGAGGCCTGCGGTTTTGCACCTGCAAGCGGCACGGGTTCGGATTGGGCCAATGTCGGTGGCTGCTGCTGAATGCTATTTGTCGCCGGCGTCACCTTGGCTGCAACGGCAGTCATTGGCGGTTTCAAGTTTCCATTCTTCTTATCAAAATAGGCCTTCACAACATCGCGCACAACCGGTGCGGCAATTTCACCACCATGGAGCATGGTGCTTTGTACCAGGACGGAAACTACAATCTCTGGATTCCTGCGCGGCGCGAAGCCCACGAACCACGCATTATCCTTGTAGTCGCTGCGGTTTTTGACTTTCGCAAGGCCCTGCGCGCTGATCACTTGAGCGCTGCCGGACTTGCCGCACAGCTCCACGCCTTTAATGTAGGCGACGTGGGCAGTCCCGCCCGGGAAAGTTGGGTCCACCACGTTTTCCATGTAATGCGTAACTTTATCAACAGTGTCCTCAGAGATGGGAAACCGGAATTCACCCGCGGGCTGATCTGATTTCAACAAATGGGGCGTCTTGAATACTCCTCCCAGGGCGATGCCCCCGATTGCTCTGGCGAGCTGTAGCGGCGTTGTGGTAATGGGCCCCTGGCCCACCCCCACGGAAATGTTTTCTCCGGGATACCAAGGAGCATGATAATTGCGCTCCTTCCATTCTGCCGAAGGCATCAATCCAGGCTCCTCGCCCGGAAGGTCAATCCCCGTGCGCCGTCCCAGCCCAACTTGCGTCCCATAGTAAGACATGCGATCAATCCCCAAGCGCATACCAACATTGTAAAAAAAGACGTCGCAGGATTCCGCGACGGCGTGTTCCAGGTCAACAGTACCGTGGCCTTTCGGCTGCCAGCAGTGATATACGCGGCCGTAAAAACTTGCTTGGCCGGGGCAGAACGCCGTAAAGGATTCGGGAACGGCCTTCGTTTCGAGCATTGCCGTAGCCATAACAATTTTGAACACAGAGCCGGGTGCGAGTTGCGCTTGAATCACACGATCCATCAGCGGAAGGTTCGGATCGCTATTCAGGCGCTGCCATTCTTCCTTGGAAACGCGCACCGCAAATGCATTTGGGTCGGGCGACGGACGGCTGACGAACGCAAGGATCTCTCCAGTTTCCGGATTCATGGCCACCACTGCGCCCTTCTTATCGCCCAGAGCCGCTTCGGCCGCCGCTTGCACATCGTAATCAATCGTCAACTGGATGGATTTCCCCGGTACCGGCTCAATCTGCTCAAGCCGGCCCATCTCCTTGCCCACGCTGTTGACGATGATTCTGCGCAGGCCGTCATTGCCTTGAAGGACGCTGTCGTATTGCTTCTCTAATCCAGACTTTCCCGCCATATCGCCGGGCCGGAGCTTGCCGTCGCTCTTTTCAATTTCAGCTTCGCTCACCTCACCCACATACCCAACGGCACTCGAAAGAAATCCCGCGGGGGGATATCGGCGGCGGCTCATCATCACCATTTCCAGCATCGGCAGGTCGGTGCGATGTGATTCGATGTAGGCGACGTCGGCCGTGCTCGCTTCAGGCTTGATTACGATCGGCTCGTAGGTAGGCAAGTACTTGGCGGTTTCAAGTTGCTGGCGCAAATCTTCGATGGAAACATTCAGAGCGTCGGAAATTGAAGGAAGAGCTCGATTCACGATTTTCATGTCATCGCGCAGCAACAGGATGCTGAACGACGCATAATTATCCACCAGGACACGGCCATTACGGTCGAGCATTCGCCCGCGCGGGGCTATCAGAGGAATGGTACGGATACGGTTGCGGTCCGCAAGCTCCTGGTAGTGCGTCGAATCGACAACCTGGAGCTTCCAGAAGCCCACTAGCAGCAGTACCGTCAAGCCCACGATGACGTAGGAGACCACTGCCAGCCGCCCTTGCGGCAATTTGGAATCACTTCCTAACGAGAACGACACGATTGCTTAACCTTCAAAGAAGTGCAAGCCACAGTAACACCTGCACATTTTCAGTGCAATATGACCGCTGGGGCAGGGATACCCTATGTGCCACTGCCCCGCACCAACGCCGGGGAGTTGCAGGCAGTCGTCAGCTTGGCAGACGTAGGCGGTCGAGCAGCGGAAAAAGGACCACGGCGACCAGGGCGTTCACGCCCGCGGCAATCCCTAGACTTGGACTAAAAAAGTTTTCGTGCTGTCCGAGCAGTACCCGCTGAATCAAGTTGTAAACTCCCTGGTGGAAAAAATAAAAGGCCGCCGTCAATCCGATGCGGCTGAGGGGGTGCTCCACATCAATCCGCGACCCGAAGGAAGAGGCCAAGTATCCCACCAGAGTCTTGGCGATTCCGTAGAGGCCGATGGCCGACCGCCCCAGACTGTCCTGCATCAATCCGATCATCATTCCCAGCAGCAGGCCCGAAGACGGATTCCGCTGGCTGAATCCGAAATAGAGGGTGATCAGCAGCGGCAAATCCAGCATGCGTGCGCGTGGAAAATAAACCGGAAGAAAACTTTGGATCAGCAGGGCGGCCACGGCCACGCCCACCACGGCCCACAAGTGGAATTTGTGGACTTCAATGTGCGTTTCTGTGCGTGCGTATGCGGCCATGAGTAACAGTTACCGAGATATTCCCCCGAGCGGGGGATGGATGATTTCATTCAGTGTTGCAGCGGCACTCACTCTTCGCGCTTCACCGTAGCGGCCGCTGATGTGCCGCCAGGAGCGGCGTCCGACGCAGTGCTCACAGGTTTCGTAATCGATTCCTGCTTCATCAGCAGGACCATCACTTCCTCCAGCCTGTCCAAATGCGCGGCGGGCTGTACACGTATTTGCTTGAACGGCGATCCCGACTTCACTTCCGTGACCGTGCCCACCGGCAAATCTTTGGGAAAGATGCGGTCCTCGCCGGAAGTCAGCACCTCTTGGCCAACGGTCACCGTTTCATCGTTACTGACATATTTCATTTGTACGAATGGGTCGCCCGAGCCGCCGATTGGGCCCTGAATTCGCGTGCCAGCCAGCAACGCGCCGAGGCCGCTGTCTTTATCGGTTATGAGAAGGACTTCCGAGGCGCCTCCAAAAACTTCGAAGATCTTGCCCACCACTCCGTCGGGGGTGATCACCGGCATGTTGCGGCGAATCCCGTCCTTTTCCCCTCGATTGATGTAGAAAGTGTGGCTGGAGCCGTCCGCGCTCGAGGCAATCACGCGCGCCACGGCCATGGGAACGTCGGGGTGGGAATCACGAAATCCGAGCAGTGTGGCCAGACGCTGACCTTCCGCGGCCTGGCTTAACAATTGCGTATTTTGGACCCTCAGGCGGTTCACTTCTGCCTGCAACGCCCCATTCTCCTGTTTGGTGTGTACCAGGTCGAAATAACCGCTCCAGGTGCCCCGGATCTTGGAGATGGTCCATGTGCCCGCGCGCTCAAAGGGAGTGACGATCCCCACAGCCCAAAGTCGAATCAGCCTGACCTGGTGCTCATCTTGGCGAATCTGACCGGCCAGCAGTAACACCTGCGCAACCAGCACAAAGGTAAGCAGCGCGACGGAGCGATGGCGACCGGGGACCGCGAGCATCAGCCTATACCCTCCATCAAAATCCCTTAATCTATGGAAACGAGCCGCAACAGCCGGAAATCCGAAAGCATTTTGCCGGTGCCCAGCACCACCGATGCGAGCGGATCGTCCGCCACGGAGACCGGCAATCCCGTCTCTTCCCGGATGCGCTTGTCGAGATTTTTAATCAACGCGCCGCCTCCGGTCAGGACAATTCCGCGATCGCTGATGTCGGCGGAAAGTTCCGGGGGAGTGCGTTCCAGCGCCACACGAATAGCGTTGAGAATTGTGGCCACACACTCGGAAAGTGCTTCGCGAATTTCGCTGTCATCAATCGTGACCGTGCGGGGGACTCCTTCAATCAAATTCCGGCCCTTCACTTCCATGGTGAGAGGTTTTTCCAGCGGATAAGCGGAGCCAATTTCCATCTTGATCTGTTCTGCGGTGCGCTCGCCCACCAGCAAATTGTATTTGCGCTTCAGGTAATGCATCACCGCCTCGTCCATCTCATTTCCGGCCACGCGCACGGAACGCGAGTAAACGATGCCGCTCATAGAAATCACCGCGATGTCGGTCGTTCCGCCGCCGATATCCACGACCATGTTGCCGGAGGGTTCTTCGATGGGCAGCCCGGCGCCAATGGCCGCTGCCATGGCCTGTTCCACAAGATAAACTTCACTGGCGTGCGCGCGATAGGCAGAGTCCTGCACCGCGCGCTTTTCGACCGGCGTAATCTCACTCGGCACTCCGATGACAATCCGCGGGTGGACCAGCATCCGGCGGTTGTGCGCTTTTTGGATGAAGTAGGTGAGCATTTTTTCTGTCACCTTGAAATCCGCAATCACTCCATCCTTCATCGGCTTGATGGCCACAACGTTGCCCGGCGTTCGTCCGAGCATGTCTTTCGCTTCCTTCCCCACGGCCACCACTTCGCCTGTGTTCTTGTTTATGGCCACAATGCTGGGCTCGTTCACCACGATGCCCTTGCCGCGGGAGAACACCAACGTGTTCGCCGTGCCCAGGTCAATGGCCAGGTCGGAGGAAAACAGGCTGAAGACCGACCGGAAGTTGTATCCATTCTTTGACATGTCCACCCTCAGTATGGGGCATTCCAGGTGCAATATCTAATTGCGCCTTGTTCCACGTTTCGCTCAGGGAATCACTATTTGCAGGGATTTGGTTGACGTGCCTCCCCTGCGGTTCTGACCGGTTACCACAATTGTCTGGCTGCCCTTCGTAAGCTGTCCTGTGAAGAACCGGAAGTGTCCATCGGGCGAAATGTCAGCTACGGGCTGACCATTGATAATCAGCGCCGCGCTGGGCTCCGTTCGTCCGATGACCTCCACCACACTTCCGTGTAACACAGGCTGGTCCAATTCCAACAACATGGACTGGCTCTTGCCTTGCGCTACCAATGTGAATTTGTAGGCGTCGCTCGGCTCGCTTTCCTTCTTGCTGGGCCCAATCGCCGTCACATTCCAATAGTAATCTCCGGAGTCCAGTCCCGTGACCTCAGCGCTGGCAGCGGTCACATGCAGCTTCTCGGCCGCCAACTTGTTGAAATTGGAACTCAAGCCCACGCGAAGAGTGTATTCCACGGCGTCAGGAACAGGTTTCCATTCAAATCGAATGGAGGCTTGCTTTGGATCCGGTTCAATCAGTGGCTGCAGATTGAGGGGCGACACCAGGTCCGGAGGCGCCAATACATTTGATTTCACAATTGGGCCCCCGCCCCCGTTCATCGAAGCCTTCTCCCACTTGTTCACTTGAATTTCTTGATTCGCCTGCTTCACGTCCGCGCTGCCGGCTTCGATGGTGATATCGCTTTCATTCTTAGTCGGGTCCGTATGCACGGCCGCGCGGCTGTTCTCTTTCATGGAAGCTCTGGCATCTGCGAAGGAGATCTCAGCTTTGGACTTTGGTGAATCCCACGTCGGAGTCGCAAGATCCACCGCGCCTGTGCTGACATGCATACCGACATTGGTGGACTTATCGCTCGCCACCGCATTTTGTTCCACAGTAACCAGCGTGTCCGCCTTCACGGTGTACGTTGTTCCATCCGGAAAGGAAAGTCTGGCCAATCCGTCCGACCCTGTTTGGATCAGATCGCCCTTGTCGAGCGTTGACCCTCGGGTTGCGTTTTCCCACCTCGTCGAACTTACGTGCTTCACTTGCACCGCGCCGTCCAGATCCACGAATCGTACTTGACCCGGCGTGATCGGCCCCTTCGCGCTGTCGTCGCCGTTCACCACTCTTTCGAAATGGTCCAGGGCGCTGGTCACCCAGGCCGGATTCATCAGGTAAACAACAGCCATGATGATTGCAAAACCCAACACCAAATAGACGGCCACCGTCTTGTAGGTGACGGCTGTCCAATACACCTCGACCCGGTTAATTTTCTGCCGCGGTTCGCCGGGTTGTGATGGCCCATGCATGCAATAAACCTTTGTTTTTGAGCTGTTTTCGAATCTAGCACAGTGACTAGTACCCGGCAAGACAACGCCGGTAAGGTGATTTCCGCACACGCAACACCTGCTGTGCCCCGAGAGGGGGCAACGATTCAGGTTGAGCCTGGCGCGCAGCTCTTCTATAATCAAGAGTTTCCAGGTCGTTCAGGGGACTCGCAGAATGTTTAATTCGATGGACAAAAATAAAACCGGGGTTCGGATCCTGCTGGGGATTGTTGTCGGCCTCCTCGGAATCGGAATGCTGCTTTATCTTGTGCCGCAGGGGAATTCGGATGTCACTACCGACAACAATGTTGTCGCCTCCGTGGGTGGAAATCCCATTACCCGCAACGATGTGTCTCACGAACTCTCGCGCATCCAGGCCAGCGGCCAGATGTCTCCGGCTCTGATGCCTCTCTATACCCAGCAGATCATCGTGCAGCTGGTCACCAAGAAAATGATGGAATTGGAAGCAGAGCGCCTGGGTATAACTGTCACCGAGCCTGAGGTCGTTGATCGCATCAAGACAATTCTGCCCACAGCCTACGAAAACGGAACCTTCGTGGGCACGGAGGCATATGCTGCGCAAGTCCAGATGCACTTTCAGATGACCATTGGCGAATTTGAGGACCTTGTCCGGGAAAGCATGGTGATGGAGAAATTGCAGGCGCTGGTGACCTCAGGCATTATTGCCACCCCGGATGAGGTACTCGCGGAATTCCGGCGCAAGAATGAAAAGATCAAAATGGATTATGTCGTAGTTCATCCCGATTCGCTGGAATCGCAAATCCAGGCTTCGGAGGCGGATCTCAGCGCCTATTACGACAAGAATAAGACCAAGTACATGGTTCCCGAGCAGCGCGTCGTGAATTACCTATTGATCGATCCAGGGCAGCTCGAAGCGAAGGTGACTCTTACCGAGGCGGAGCTTCAAGCCTACTACAACGCGCACATCGATACCTACAAGGTCGAAGATCGCGTCCAGATTTCGCGCATCTGTTTCAAGACCGAGGGCAAGACCGATGCCGAAATGACGGAAATTCGCAAAAAGGCGGACGATGTTTTGAAGCAGGCTAAGAGCGGCGGCAAATTCGATGAGTTGGCAAAGAAATATTCCGAGGATGCCTCCACAAAAGACAAGGGTGGCGACATTGGCTGGATCATGCACGGCCAGGCAGAAGCCGCGTTCGAAAATGCTGCATTCAGCCTTCCCAAGGGCGGCATTTCAGATCCTATCCAAACGCAAGTCGGCTTGTGCATTTTGAAAGTCGCCGACAAAGAAACCGCGCGCACCAAGAGTCTGGCGGAAGTAATGCCCATGATTCAGGCCACTCTGGCCACTCAAAACGCACAAGCCATGGCCGAAGACCTGCAATTGAAAATTGGAGACCAACTTCGCCAAACGGGCCGGCCCACTTTGGATGCGCTTGCCAAGCAATACTCCCTCCCCAGTGGCGAAACGCGGCCGTTGACGGTCACAGATTCTGCGCCTGAGCTCGGCAATGCCCCTGACATTAAAGACAATATTTTCAGAATGCGCATAGGCGACATCAGCCAGCCCATTCGGACCGATCATGGCTTTGTCGTTCTTTCGGTCAAGAGTATTCTTCCTGCCCACCAGGGCACACTCGCCGAAGTCCACGACAAGCTCGTCACTGACTATCGGCATGAAAAATCCGTTGAATTGGCCAAGCAGCGCGCGGCCGATTTGGCTAAGCGAGCCCAAGGAGGGGAGGATTTCGCCAAAGCCGCAAAAGCTCTTAGTTTTGAAGTGAAGACCAGCGACCTCATCGCCAGGGACGGATCAATCTCAGGTGCCGGTACGGCCCGCCAGTTCCTGGCAGCGTTCAACGTCCCAGCAGGGAAGACCGGCGACCCGGTATCGCTCGGCGCGGACTGGCTGGTTTACAAGATCGACGACCACCAGCAGCCCAACATGGACGACTTCGAAAAACAAAAGAAGGACATCGAGGATCAGCTCCTTAACTCAAAGCGTCAACTCGCCTTCCAAAGCTTCCAGACTGCCCTGGAGGGTCAGATGCAGAAAGAAGGCAAACTCACCTATAACCAGGATGTGATGAAGCAACTTACCCGCCCAACCTAGCTCGGGCTTCTCGTAACTTGCTCTAAACAATAGCCTTATATTCCATTTATTTTCCGTTGCCCGATAACCTCTCCTGAGCTAGAATCTTTGTCCAGAACCCTCGTCCCGCTGTCAGAGTCTCGTGGCCAATGCGACACAATCTCCATTTGACGTCTTTCGCCAATGGGATACTCCGGGCAACATCATATCGGCCCAACGGACCCCAAAGCGGTAAGCCTTATCCATGCGGTTTTGAAACAGGAGTAGCCATAGAAATCAGTTTTCCACAGACAGGTGCAGACGATTGAGGGGTGGGGGACATCATGAAAACAAAACCGAACGGTCGACAAAGGGCAGCAATTACTCGGCCAACATTGATTGGCAGCCGCGCCAGGAACGGTCACAAAAAGACCAACGGCCGGATGAACCATTACCTGTGCAGCCTGGAAAAGAACCAGGCTGGGAAATTCGCCCTGCGGATTCGGGCTCGGTTTGCACGCCAAAACTGGTTGCTCTCGGTCTACTCCGTGTCTGCTACCTTTGACCAGGCCATGCGGAAACTCGAACAAACCCTTCGCTTCATGCAACGGAGTGAGGAGCGGCTTTGGTTTTGGGGAATCGACCGGTCCGACGACCCAAACTTTGCGGCCGATCTGTTGGGGACCGAAGGATTGAAGTTGGATCGCCGCTCGGAGTTTCCCGCCCACTCAGTGGCGGTCATGCTCGCGCCGGATCGTCCCGTCCATGCCGAACTTCTGCAGCCCGTCCGTCGCGACTTCAGCCAGGCACGGGAAGTGGCTCGCTCCGCCAGCGCTTGAGTATTTGAAGTTCCTTAGCGAATTCGCGGGGACTACCTGCGGCTTATTCTTCGCGAAGCAATACTTCTCCAACTCCGATTCGCTGGTCGTTCAAGAACAGTCTGTACTTAAACGATCCTGCCTTCGTTCCCGGTCGCGGCGGCCCGCTCATCAAACGCGATCCCGCGGGTGCCTGAAACACGTTGGACGAAAACGGGCAGCGGTTCGGGTCAAACTCAATTTTCAAATTCGCTAAATCAGAAAGCCACTCGACCTGGTCATGCGGCCCGATCACGATGACTTCTGGAACCATTCCGACAAGAACGAGTTTGTCTGCCATAAATTGTGCGCCCGCGATCCCTCTGTGACTGTATTTCTGTCCGGCCTATGATTCTGCGAGGAGGTTACAGCGGCCTGCGAGCCAAACAATAGCATACCGTGCGGCCATTTACACTCTGCTCCCGGCTTCGCATTAGATTTTGTCAGGATTTCTTCCGCTGAAAATGATAAACAAAAAGTCTTGAGCAAATACGCGAACTCGTGCTCACTCGAGAACTTTGACCTCGTGGAATTGCGGAGAGGTGATTTTCAGCGGCCGGACGCCCTCTCCTTTCAGGTACGCGTCGAAAAAACTGTGCAAGCAGAATGACGTGACGGCAAGTTGGCGGGCTCCTTTGATTCTGAGCACGCCAAACAATCTCAGCGCCCTTAGCACGATTCCACTCTTCAAGAGAGCTCCGTCATCGTTGAAGGTGAAGTGGTTCGCGCCGGCGATTTCCACGAACAATCGCCCATCGGGGGGAAGCCGATCATAGATCGCTTGGATGTCGGCCTTTACTTGCTTACTTTCCTCGTCGGACAATCCAACTTGCGCGCTGAGAAGGAACATGAACGGCTGATGTATGCCTGACTGAATGACGCTGCCGACCGGAGCGCCGTCTATGTCGATCCCGGCCTTGCACCGCGAATCCTGCGAGCAGAATTGCGCGGCCTGCGCCCCTCCGAAGGAATGCCCAAATATTCCCACTCGTGTCATGTCCAGCCGCCCCACAAATCTGCCGGATTCATCCGACGCGTTTAACCGCGTTAGTTGATCAATTACGAACCCAATATCGTCGGTCCACGCGGTCAGGATTTTGTTTATACAGGCGGTCTGCTCCCGTCCCGTTTTCTCAAGACACAATTCCGGATTGTTCTCCGGCCTGCGCTCCAGCACCCGGCCGTCAGGGAACGCGACGACCCCGGTGCGGTAGGGCGCGTCGATGCCCACCACAATATAACCGTGACTGGCAAGATCCTCGGCCAGGGAAGTGTAGTTGACCACCTCGAGGGACGCTCCTGCTCGCATGACCACCACCGGGTAGGAGGGTAGCTCAGGCGAGACCTCTGCTTTGTGAAGAGCGTGTGGACGGACTTTCGACAAGTCTCGCGTCAGGAACTTCGTCATCAGCGAGCCTCTCCAGCGATCGATGGCGGTTCGCAATGCGGCTGGCATGTAATCGTCAACGGGAGCCGCCAACCCAGTCTGCGCCGGATACCAAATCCAGACGCTGACTTCGCGTTTGGTTCCAGGCACCGGCGCCAGCGCGTCAAATGCCTGATCGTCAGTCCAATCATAGATAACACGGCCAACCGGGAACGGCCCCGAGGGAGTGGGAAGTGTAACCGCAGTATTGTGGTCAATCCGAAGAGCGGCCAGCAACACAAAGATTCCGATAATTCCAAGAAGAGCAAGACCGGCGAGCCACTTGAGCAGGCGCATCACAAACGTGGGTTGCTTCGGGTTTGGATTTGAAGGCTCGGGAACGAGCTTGCTCATTGAGCTATTCTGTGCGAAGTACTTTATGGTGTCAAGTATTCAGCAGGGCGTTCAACAGCCGTTTTTACGTCCTGGAAGAAAATGGACTAAAGGCTTGCATCAATCCGGGATCATTGGCCCGGGTTGCGTGAGACTTGCCAGCCACAGGTCCCGGGCGAGCGCGCCAACCTACTGCAGCGATTCCACCGCCTTCACAATGTGCGACGCCGAAATGCCAAATTTTTCGAGCAGCTCATCCGCTTTGCCCGAATGGGGCACGCGATCCACCCCCAGCCGCCGCTGCCCGGTCGGAGACGCGCCTGCTCCCGCGAGCGCAGCCAACACCGCTTCACCGATTCCGCCCTCGGGGTAGTGATCCTCCACCGTAACCAGTTTCCCTTTCCCCGCGCGGATTTCCGCCGCAAGCTTCGCTCCATCCAGTGGCTTCACGCAGTAGAGGTCCACCACTCGCGCCGATATTCCTTTCGCGCGCAGCAGATCGTAGGCCTTCAGCGACTCGTGCACCGTGATTCCCGCCGCGATGATCGTCACCGTATCGCTCGCGCTCTGGCGAATCACCTTGAATCCCGGTACCGAAAACTCCTCTGTGGCAGAGTAAAGCTGTCCCGTCTTGGGCCGCGACGTCCGGATATAGCTGATCCCCGGCACGCGCGCCGCAATTTCCGTCAGCCGTTCTGCCGACACTGCGTCCGACGGATAAAACACCGTCGCACCGGGAATCGCCCGAAACATGGCCAAATCTTCCAGCCCCATTTGCGACGGCCCGTCCTCGCCAATGCTCACTCCGCAATGCGATCCACACAATTTAATCGAACTGCGGCTCACCGCCGCCATTCGCACCTGGTCATATGCTCGCGAAAGGAAGCACGCGAACGTCGCCGCGAACGGCACATATCCCTGGGCCGCCAGTCCCACGGACAGCGAAACCATATTTTGCTCCGCAATGTAGCCTTCGATCAGCCGGTCCGGTGAGTCCTTCTCTATCGCATCAGAGAATGTCGAGTTTTTCACATCGCCATCCACGGCATAGACTTTGGGATTCACCGCGCCCAGCTTGCGCAGTGCCACCCCATAGGCTTCTCTTGTGGCTGCCTGCTCGCCTGGTTTGTAGTCGGGGGGTGGCGGCGCTGGAAAATCCGGCGGCACGGGTAGGGAAGTGCGCGCATACGATTTCCCCGGGTCCGCAGGGATCGGTGGAATTGTCCCCAACTCCGCGAGCGCCTTCTCCAGTTGTTCGGGTGAAAGCGGCTTGCCGTGCCAGCCATCTTTGTCGTTCAGAAAACTCACTCCATGCCCCTTAAAAGTGCGCGCCATAATTGCCGTGGGGCGATCGGTGATCGTGCGCGCCTTATCGAGCGCCGCCATCACCACCGCGGCATCGTGTCCATCAATCACTTCCACGTGCCAACCCTGGGCTTCAAACTTCAGCCGGTAAACTTCCATGTCGTGCTTATACATGGTGCGTTGGCTTTGCCCCAATGCATTCACGTCGCCGATCGCCACAAGATTCGTGATGCCCGCGTGCCCAGCAAATGCCGCCGCTTCCCACACCTGTCCCTCGGCCATTTCACCGTCGCCCATCAGCACATACACGCGCGCGGACGATCCTGCCAACTTCGCGCCCAGCGCCAGCCCCGCCCCAACAGATAGTCCCTGTCCGAGCGAGCCCGTCGCCGCGTCCACGCCCGGAATCAGCGGAGTCGGGTGGCCTTCGAGTTCGCTGGACACCTGACGGAGCGTCATTAATCTGGAAACGGGGAACACGCCGCTTTCCGCAAGCGCCGCATAGAGCACCGGCGCGGCGTGCCCTTTGGAAAGAACGAAGCGGTCGCCTCCAATCGCGTTGGGATTTGCGGGATCAAACTTCATGGCGTGGAAAAACGTCGCCGCCACCAGTTCCGCCGCGGAAAGGCATGACGTCGGATGCCCGGAGCCCGCCGCCGTGGTGGCCCGCAATGAATGGATGCGCAGCAGCCGCGCCTTCTCCTGTATTAATTTCACTTCCTCGCTTTGCAGGGGACTCTTCAGGGTGGCGCTCATCCGGAAAACCTCCAGGGAGAATTGGGGCGCGCCATATTCTACATCGAATCCTCACTCGAATCTTGGGGCGGCCTACGGTGGCCTGTGGAATTCGATGAAGGTTTTTTTTCCTGCACTCCTATATCATCCATTTTTAGCCACTCCTCTTTAGGTGCCCTCGCCCCTATGTTATCCTCCAGCTAACATGTGGAAGAGATTCGCCCTTCTGCTATTTGTCCTTATGACAGGTTCATTCCTTTGGCTTTCGAGGGGGCAAGCCCAGGAACCAGTGGTTTCGACCTCCCCTGCCCAGCCCTCTCTCGACGACGCTTTCAAACTCTATCGACAGGGCAAATCGGATCTGGCTCTGGCGGAATACAATTCAATCATCGCCGCTAACCCAAACAGCGCGCAGGCCTTCACGGGGCTTTCTCGTGTGCTTCTGAGACTCAAGAGAATTGACGATTCCTACGCCGCCGCGGCCAAAGCGGTGCAACTCCTTCCCGACTTATCCGATGCTCACGTCGCATTGGGTGAAGTTTACTTTAGACAGGGGAAACTTACAGACGCCGAAAACGAGTTCCTCACACAGGTGAGAGCCAACAGCAGTAACGCGCGGGCTTTCCTGGGAATGGCCCGGATCTCGGAAGCCGCTTCATTCCACAAGCAAGCCAAGGACATGATCGATAGGTCTTACGCTTTGGATCCACACGATCCGGACGTTAACCGCGAAAGACTCAGAATTCTTGGCCGCAGTGTATTGGTGCATGTTCAAAGCGATTCGAAGCCAGGCGAGTCCAATGATTCTTCCTCTGAAGGAACTCTCATGGATCGCCTGGTCACGTTTCTGGGGGATACGCCCATACCTGACGGCCCCAGTTGCAAACTGGTTTCCAACACGAAATCCGCGCAGGTTGAGCTTCTCCCAATGCATGAGTCCCCGAGCATAATTCGCGGTTATGGTCTGAACGTAAAGATAGACGGAGCCTCTTCCGTATTGGCTTTGGACACCGGCGCACCCGGCATTCTCGTAAATCACAAGATAGCCGAGAAAGCCAAACTGAAGAAAATCGGACAGACGACGATTTCTGGAATAGGCGACAAGGGCCCAATCGAAGGCTACATCGGCGTTGCAGATTCCATCAAGATTGGCGACCTCGAATTTCAAGGATGCGTTGTTGAGGTGTCTGAAAAGGGAACTGGGGTCGGCGTGGACGGATTGATCGGGACCGACTTGTTTTCCCAATTCCTGGTCGATATTGATTTCCCAAAGGCTAAACTGAAGCTGAGTGAGTTGCCTCCCTACCCCAACAATCCTGCCCCAGCTTCTGGAACGGAATCTGACAACCGTGCGGATTTGCAACTCCACAACCGCTATGTCGCCTCCGAGATGAAAACCTACACCCCGGTTTATATATTTCGGAAGCAGATCCTGGTTCGTACCAAGATAAATGACTCAATAACGAAATTGTTCGTGCTGGATACCGGATCGGTGCTCAATTTGATTTCCCCGGCCGCGGCGAGAGAAGTGACAAAGGTTTCTCGTGATTCTCAAATGGAATTAAGGGGACTTAGTGGCAATGTAAAGGATGTCTTCAGCGCAGATTCGGTCACTCTAACTTTTGGAAATCTACGTCAGAAGAATTTGGACATATCCGCGTTCGATCCTTCAGCCTTGAGCGAGTCTCTGGGCACTGAGGTTTCAGGTTTCTTGGGTTTTGCAGTGTTGAGGATGCTGGACGTCAAAATTGACTACCGCGACGGCCTGGTCAATTTTGACTTCGACTCCAAACGATTTTTTTAGTTCCGCGTTCCCCTGTCGCGGCCTTCGTTTCCTCCCATCACTTCGCCCTTTGCATTGAATTGCGACGCTGTATAACCGGGAAGGCTGGTCCGTCGAAAGCACATCACCCGCGACAAACTCTGCATCCGCCTTCCGAATCTGATTGCTTTAGGTACCCTCGCTTCTATGTTATCCTCCCGCCAACATGCGGCAAAGACTACCTACTTTGCTAGTCTTGATAGCCATGGTGTCGCTGTCTCCCTCTGTTTGCGCCCAGGCGCAACAGCCGGTCCCGGCGAAATCCTCGGAGCCGCCTACTTTTCAAGACGCCCTGCATCTCTATCGCTCCGGCAAGTTGGAGGACGCCCTGGCGGAATACAATGCGCTCATCGCCGCCGGATCGCATCCGGCGCCGGGTCATGTCGGAGTTTCCCGGACGCTTTTAAAGCTCGGCAGATTAGAGGAGGCTCGCGCTGCCGCGGCCAAAGCCTTGGAATTCAATCCTGATTTTTCGGATGGTCACGTCGCTCTGGGAGAAGTCTATTTCCGGCAAGGGAAGCTTGTTGAGGCCGAAAAGGAATTCGTCGCGCTCGTCAGGGCGGAAAGCGATAATGCTCGCGCCTACCTCGGGATGGCGCGAATCTCCGAAGCCTCATCCTTTCACAAGCAGGCCAAAGATCTTATTGAAAATGCCATGGCACTGGATGCCGGCGATCCGGATATTCAAATCGAAGCCTTCTTGATTCTTGGAAGAAAAGCGCCGGTCAAAGTTCAACAAGAACCAAACGGAAGCTCAAGCGATTCACCGCCCGCAGCAACAGGACAATCAGAGCTGGTCAAGTTGGAGTCGCTCTTCGCCGATTCCTGGGTCCGCGATGTCCCTGTATGTAGAGTGGTCCCGGTTCTCAAGCCGTCCCAGCTCTCTCTTCATCCTGTTACGGTGGCCCCCTCGGTAATCGGCAGTTACAGTCTGGATGTGAAAATAGACGGAGTCTCCGCAAGCCTGATCTTGGACACCGGTGCGCCGGGAATTCTTGTGAATCGCAAACTCGCCGAGAAAGCCAATCTAAAGAAGATCGGCCAATCGGAATTGAGCGGAATCGGTGACAAGGGCCCAGTGGAGGCCTATCACGCCGTGGCCGACTCCATCAGAATTGGAGACCTCGAATTCCAGAATTGCCTTGTGGAGGTTTCCGACAAATCATCTATCGTCGGAGAGGACGGGCTCATCGGTGCTGATGTGTTCGAGAATTTCCTGGTTGACTTAGACTTTCCGTTTTCAAAGTTGAGGCTGAGCGCATTGCCTCCCTACCCGGATGAGCAGGCTGGTCATTCCGCCCAACATGCAGCCTCGCAGCCCGTCTCAGAATTCCACAACAGATATATCGCCCCGGAGATGAAGTCCTTCACCCCGATGTATCAATTCCAAAGGCACATTTTGGTTCTGACCAGCGTAAATAACTCGGTCCCAAAACTGTTCATGTTGGATACGGGCGCAATGCAAAATTTTATTTCCCCTGCCGCTGCCAGGGAGGTCACCAGAGTTTCCAGGGATTCTGATGTTCAAATCAAGGGCTTGAGCGGGAAAGTAAAAGATGTCTTTAGCGGCGATTCAGTGAAACTGACGTTTGGAAATCTTAATCAAGAGAATCTGGATATCTCCGCGTTTGACACTTCCGGCATCAGCGAAGCGATGGGGACGGAAGTATCCGGCTTTCTTGGCATGGCTGTGCTGAAGATGCTGGATGTCAAGATTGACTATCGGGATGGTTTGGTTAAATTTACGTTCGATTACGACCGTTTTCGTACGCCTTGACACTTCTTGCCTCTCCCGCTGGCTTCAGCGCCTTCTGCTCATCCTGGGCGACCGGCCTTCCGCCTGCAAGATTCTTCAACGCAGGTCTGGCGAAAACCCGGCTTCCGCGATAGAGTCTGCATCCGCCGTCCAACTGAACTTACCAATCGCAGTCGAGATTGCTGCATGAGCGTTTTGCTCGGGAGGAAGTAAGCTTATGGTTCGCCACATTTCGCGGAGTTCTTCGGGAAGCCGCCGTCTCGCGTTGCCGTACTTCTTGGTGATGCTTATCGTTTCTTCAGGACTCATAGTCGGATTGCTGACCCAGACCGGTCGTGCGCAGTCGCGTGAGGAGCAGGAGCGCCGCGCCGCGCCCGTGGTTCCCAATTGGGATCTTGCCGAGCAATGGTCTTCGGCGAAGGTCGGCAAACTCCTATTCGACCTTACTATTACTCCGCACTGGTTCGAGACTTCAGATAAGTTCTGGTACAGCTATCAGACCACCGACGGCATGCGCTGGTGGGTGGCGGACCCGCTCAAGAAATCGAAATCGCTGATGTTCGATAACGCGAAAGTCGCGTCACAACTTTCCTTGCTTACCGCGCTGCCTTACGATTCCCAGCATCTGGCCATCCGCAACGTCAAGCTCGCCAAGAAAGACACCGTCCTGACGTTTGATGTGCAGGTTTCCAAAGATGCTGTAATCCCCAACGAGGAAAAGAAGGCCGAAGATAAGACAGACGAAACGAATCAGACAGAAAATCAAACCGATCAGACGCAGGGTGGCGGCCGCGGTCAAGGCGGCCGGCGTGGCGGCGGTGCAGCCGGCGCGAATCCAACCCCTCCGGAAACCACGCGCACAATTTACTTCGAGCTGGAACTGGCTTCCGGCAAAGTGACGCGCCTCGACAAATATGACGCGCCGCCCCCACGCTCGCGTTGGGCCTCTTCCATTTCACCCGATGGAAAAATCATCTTGTTCGCGCGCGGCCACAACCTCTTCATGATGGACTCGGATAATTACAAGAAAGCGCAGAAAAAACCGGGTGACACCTCCGTAGTCGAAACGCAACTTACCACCGACGGCGAGGAATACTTCAGTTACGCACGCGTGCTCCTGGATGAAGAGCAGCAGATGCTCAAGCGCGACCAGAAGGATGATAAAAACAAACTGGGCCCCCGCACCCCGGCAATTGGCGTGCAATGGTCCAAAGACTCCAAGAAATTCAGCACCACCCGTGCCGACGAGCGCAAGGTCGCTGATCTCTGGGTCATCCACACCCTTTCTAATCCGCGGCCTATTCTCGAATCCTACCGCTACGCCATGCCCGGCGAAGAAAATGTGCCGCAATACGAAACCTATGTTTTCGACGTGGCTTCCAAAGCGCGCGTGACCATCAAGACCGAAGGCTTCAAGGACCAGACGGTCGCCGTCGCCACCGACCGCGTCACCAACAGGATGCGCGAGCAGATGCGCGAAGATCAGGGAGTCGGCCAGGGCGGCGGACCGATGTTCGGGGGCGTCACGCCCATCTGGCTCGCCGACACCTCCGACAAACTTTATTACGTCCGCACTAGCCGCGATCTACATCGTGTGGATATCTGCGTCGCGGACACTTCATCGGGCGCGTCAAAAACGCTCATCGAAGAGCGGGCCAACGTATACATCGATGTGAAGCCTCTGCGCCAAGTCAACAACGGTGCGGAATTGTTCTGGTGGTCGGAACGCGATGGCTGGGGCCATTACTATCTTTATGACGGCGAGGGCAAGCTCAAGAACCAGATGACCTCCGGCGAGTATATGGCTGACGCCATCCTTACTCTCGACGACAAGGCGCGTGTCATGTATTTCACCGCCAACGGCCGCGAGCCGGACGAGGATCCTTATTACTTGCATCTCTATCGCGTCAATTTTGATGGCTCCGGCCTGAAAATTCTCTCTCCGGGAAATTTTGATCACGCTTTCACCGAGTCCGACAATGGCAAATATTTCATCGATACTTTTTCACGCGTGGACACCGCGCCGAAATCCGTTCTTTATGACAACTCCGGAACCCAGGTCGTGGAACTGGAGACCGCCGATGTCCGTCGTCTCCTGCAAGCTGGCTTCAAATATCCCGAGACGTTCCGCATCAAAGCCGACGACGGCATTACCGACATCTATGGCGTGATGTACAAGCCATTCGATTTCGATCCCAACAAAAAATACCCGCTGGTCGAATATGTTTACCCCGGTCCGCAGACCGAAAGTGTCACCAAGGCCTTCACCCCTCGCGGCGGAGCCGTCGGAGCGAATATCACCCTCGCTCAACTCGGCATTATCGTCATTGAAGTCGGCAATCGCGGCGGCAATCCCAACCGCGATCGTTGGTATGAAACTTATGGCTACGGGAACTTGCGCGATTACGGTCTCGCCGACAAGAAAACCGCCGCCGAGCAGCTCGCCGACCTCCATTCTTATATTGATATCAACCGCGTGGGAATTTGGGGCCACAGCGGCGGCGGGTTCATGAGTGCAGCAGCCATGCTCGAATATCCCGACCTCTTCAAAGTGGCCTGGTCAGAGTCCGGGAACCACGAAAACAACGTTTACAATAAATACTGGAGCGAGAAATATCACGGCGTGAAAGAAGAAGCACAGAAAGATGGCACCGTGAAATTCATTTACAACATTGACAGGAATTCCGAGCTGGCCAAAAACTTGAAGGGTCACCTGATGCTCACCACCGGCGACATGGACAACAACGTACATATGGCCAACACCATGCGCCTCGCCGATGCTCTCATCAAGGCCGGTAAGCGCTTCGACATGCTGGTCCTGCCGGGCCAGCGTCATGGCTACACCACCGACGGCGATTATGTCACCTGGGCGCGCATCAATTATTTCAGCCGCTGGCTCCTCGGTTCCGCCCACGATGGCGCCGATATGATCGAGCTACAGCGTGAGCGCGCCAATTTGGGGGACACGCCTCCCAAAGCTGGCCGCGGAGGCGCGGGTCAGGGCACGCCTCCTCCAGACGACCAGTGCTGTAACCGGTAACGATTAACCGCTCCGGCCCCGCAGTTCCTGATTTTCTTACGGGAAGTGCGGGGCCATCTTTCTACAGACTCAAGAAGCTGCCCAAAAATTCCCGCTATTCGAGCCTGATCATTAAATTTGCGTGAAGAAAAATCCTATTTTCCGTATCTTTCCGCGAACCAATTTGGCCCGTACATTTTAGAAATTTTTTTGATTTCGGGAAACATTTCGCCGCGATTCATCATCAAATTTTCCTGAGCAGCATCAGGTCAGTTCTTCCGGTCATTGTAAGTGGTTACTTGCAATGACGCTTTGTAACTTCGGTCGAATCGCTTCGGCCCCGGGCAATTCGGGTCTCCTGGGTTGGTTCAGATTCGGCAGTTCGAAACAATTCAGCACTGTTGAACCATGGGCCCCGCGGCGGCGACCGCAGGTCCCATAAGAGCCTCGGTTCGTGGCCCAACACTCGCCGCAATTGTCGGCTCCACATCGGCCGCGGTCCTGGGTCCTATATTGTTTTTGTTCGTTTTCGCTGGCTGTGCGCTCGCGGAGATTCGTGTCACAGGTGCCCTTCCCAGGGCCCTGTCTCCATCTCCGTTCTCGCAGTTGTCTCATTTCAATCTGATGGCAAAAGGAGAAGAAGATGGACAGGAAGCTATTGAAAATCGCAGTAGCAGTTATGGCCGGAGCCGCGCTCGTCGCTCCAGCCTGGGCAAATCCGGTTGATCGTTCTGTTAGTCACATGGCCGTTACAGGTGCTCACCTCAAAATTGGCGACAAGGAGCTTGACGAAGGGACCTACAAATTCACAGCCACCGACAACGCGCTTACCGTTGAATCGGATGGCAAGGTTGTCGCTCAGACTCCTGGTCGCTGGGTCACTCTGAAGGACAAAGCTGGTTTCGATTCCGTCATCCGCTATGCCGACGGATCCGTTTGGCAACTTCGCTTCCGCGGCGAGGAACGCGTTTTCATCGTTTCCACTCCCAAAGAGACAGTTAAGTCCAGCGTCCACTAATTCCGGCCGGAAGGGAGGCGTTTCGCACGGGTGCAAACGCCTCCCAATACCTTCCGTCTTGTCCGCCTCAGGATCATTCCCGCCGAGTAATATTGACACCGTTCAATGCCTGTCGTAAGGTCGTTCCAGACTCGTTCATAGTTTCCTTCTTTGAGGTTTGCGAACATTTGGAATCTTCAATGAGCGAGTGCTTGTGGCGTTTTTGGGTTTTACAGTTAGATATCGAACATTTATCGTGATTTCAAGCTTCATCCATTGGAATAATGCTGCTATCCTTCATCACTGGACACCCCCGGCAGATGACATAAAAGTCCGCCCCTAATTCTCATTGGGAAGAGGGACATTGGCCAATACAAAGTTGTCGTGCTTTTGGAACAAAACTGATTTTGCCGCGGGGTACCGTTCAGCCGTATCCCTTCACAGCCACACCAACTACTCCAAGGAAAGCCTGATTTTTATTCCTCAATTCACCGAAAATTGGCCGGTGCTCAATTGGGCCTTGAAGCGTAAATGCGATTTGGCAAAAATCCCGGTGGATTTCAGCCGCGCCTATTGGACTCCACCCCTCACGCCAGAGCGCGCATATAACGTGGAGAAGAGCCAGATCGAAGACTCATTGGGCGTCACGGGCTTCGTTTCGCTCACGGACCACGACACCATTGAGGCGCCAACGTCATTGCATATGACCGCGGACGCGCACCCCGTTCCCATCTCACTGGAATGGTCGGTTCCTTATGAAGGGACGGTTTATCACTTCGGAATCCATAACCTGCCGGTCCAATCCGCGCAGGAGATCATGGCCCTGCTTGCCGCGCACACCAATAATCCTTCCGAAACGCCTTTTATTGGATTGATTTCCATGCTCCATGAGATCCCTGAAGTGTTGATTGTCTTCAATCATCCGCTGTGGGATCTATGCAATCTCGGTCCCAAGCGCCACCGCGAAATTCTCGATAAATTCCTCCGGCAATATTCCAATTATGTTCACGCCATTGAGCTGAATGGCATGCGCTCCTGGAAAGAAAACAAGGAAGCGATGAAGCTCGCGGATCGGTGGGATCTCCCCATCATCTCCGGTGGCGACCGTCATGGTTGTGAGCCCAGCGCGGCGCTGAACCTGACCACTGCGGGGACTTTTCCCGAGTTTGTTCAGGAGATCCGGTTGGATCAGAAGAGCCACGTGGTTTTTATGCCCCAGTACTCAGAGCCGCGCGCGGTCCGAACTGCTCATTGCCTGATGGACGTTATTCGATTCTATCCGGACGCGCCACTCGGCTCCCGTCGCTGGGACGACCGGGTATTCCATCCGGGCCTTGACGGGATTGCGATTCGCCCTCTTTCCGCTCTCTGGAACACGCCGCCCGATTTTCTCAAGCGGATTTTCGCCGGGCTCCTCATGTGGGAGTCTTCCGCGACTCGACGCTCCCGCAGGCGCTCCGACCCCTCGAGAGTAGATTTGCGAATCTCCTCGAACACTTCCCGCGAGGCCGCTCTTTGAAGCCGGAAAAGCCCAGGGTTGCGTACTTCCCTGATAACTACAGCGAAATTGACGGCGTGGCTAAGACCAGCCGTCACTTTGAGTCTTATGCTCGCGAACACAGTCTGCCCTTTCTGATGGTTCATGTCGGCTCTCGCCGAGAGACTTTTGCCGAAGGGTCGGTCACCAGAGTTCAGCTTGAGCGCAGCCCCATGACCTTTCCGCTCGATAGTGCCCATCGTTTTGATTTGCTTTTCCTTCGGCACTACCTGGAAGTTTCTTCGCTGGTCAGGGAATTCGCGCCCGATGTGGTCCAGATCACCGGCCCCAGTGACGTCGGCATCCTTGGCGCGGTAATCGCCCATCGGTTACATATTCCATTGGCCGCGTCGTGGCAGACCAATCTCCATCAATATGCAAGCACGCGCGCCTCCGCTGTGGTATCAGGTTTCTCCAAGTCGCTCTCCGCTAAATTGCCGGCGAAGGTGGAGCGCCTTAGCTTCCGCGCTCTCAACCGTTTTTACATGATCCCGCGGATCTTGTTTGCGCCCAACCAGGAAGTCATCAATCTGCTTGAAAAGACCACCGGCAAGCCTTGTTTCCTGATGCCCCACGCAGTCGACACCGATATCTTTAACCCTGCCTTTCGCGATCAGAAATCCGCTGATACTGCGGACGCGCCGGTAAGAATCGGATATGTTGGCCGCCTCACTCCGGAAAAAAACGTACGCTCGATTGCACGATTGGAGCAGGCGCTTCTCGATAAAGGGCATTCCCGATTCCAATTCGTGTTTGTTGGCGACGGTGCGGACCGCACATGGCTCCGCTCCCATATGCGGCATGCGGAGTTTACCGGCATCCTCACCGGCAAGGATCTCTCCCGCGCTTACGCCAATTTGGATTTTCTGATATTCCCATCAGAAACCGACACCTTCGGCCTGGTGGTCCTGGAGGCTCTTTCTTCCGGCGTTCCCGTTATTTGCATGGCAACCGGGGGACCCAAATTCAGCGTCCAACATGGCGTGACGGGGATGGTTGCCGAAAACTTCGATGAGTTCGTTGCGTCCACCGAGGCTCTTCTCGAGCAGCGTGACTTGCGCATCTCCATGCGAGCCGCTGCACGGGAGTATGCGCTTTCCACCTCTTGGGACCACGTTTTTGATACTATGTACGCAGCTTACGAGCGTTTCCTGCCCGCTCCGGAGTTCCCTCGCACTGGGGTTTTGGATGTAGCAACAACCTGATTGATTTTATTTAGCAGCAACAATGACGCATGGTAGTCTGATTAAAAGTTCCTAACTTCTTTAGGAGAAAAGGATTCTATGGCCCATCGCGGCTATCGCTGGAGTGCTCTCTTGTCTGTTTTTGCTGCGATTTGCTTGCTTGGGCCGCGTCCTGGTGTTGCCCGGCCTTCCCCATCCGATCCTCCCATCAGCCCGCTCACTCTTGCCCAGGTTGTGGATAAGATGATCGTGAAGAACGCCGCGCGCGCCGTGGCGTTGGAGCGTTATACCAACCGCCGTCTGTATGTGCTTGACTACAAGGGTTTTCCCACGGGCCTCCATGCGGAAATGGTTGTGGACATGGATTTTAGCGCCCCGGCCACGAAGAGCTTCACGGTAGTTTCCGAGACGGGCTCTAAGTATCTGATGAACCTGATTTTCAAGCGATTGATGGAAAGTGAGCAGGAAGCCCAATCAAACGAAAACCGCGATCGCGTAAACCTCACCACCCAGAATTACATTTTCAAATCAATGGAATACCAACCCGCCCCGGACGGCTGCTCTTACGTTCTTACACTCGAACCGAAGACGCCTAGCAAGTTCCTCTTCCGCGGGCGCGTTTGGGTGGACTCCAAAGATTTCGCCGTCTGCCGCATCGAGGCCGAACCGGCGAAGAATCCTTCCTTCTGGATCAAGAAAACTGAAATCCATCACTCCTACTCAAAAGTTGGTGATTTCTGGCTACCTGCGGAAAACCTGAGTGTCTCGACCATGCGCTTTGCCGGCCGCGCCACTCTCACCATTGAGTACCAGAAGTATGAAATTGTTGCAGCCCGGACCGTAGGAGAACCTGTTTCCGGTGCGGGCTCCCCCAATAATCCAGACTCACGTCACTGAACGCGCGCGGTCAATTATCTGGAACTCTTTCTCCATGTCAGTTGTTTTTCCGCCCCCAAATCCTATGGCTCGATAACCGTGCATCTCCCGCGCCCCGGCAGGTTCCTTGCGGCTCGCCCATAGTTCGGCTATAGTCAGGCCCTCCACCATCTTTGAATCAGGGGAAGAAAACCGCATGCCCAGTTTCCTGAGGCGCCTCATGCCGCGCGAGGACAATTTTTTCGAAATGTTCGTCGCCCTTGCGCAAAACGCGAACGAAGGCGCAGCGGTGCTGGTCGAGATGCTCCAGAAAGACGATGGTGCCGAGAAGTACGCCCAGCGCATCAAGGATTTGGAGCATGCCGGCGACAACCTGACCCACACGCTTCTGACCCGGCTGAACAAGACATTTATTACTCCATTTGACCGTGAAGATATCCAGTTGCTCTCCAGCCGCATAGACGACATTTTGGATCTGATCGATGCTGCAGCCAGCCGCATGATCACTTACCGCATCGCCCATGTCCGCCGCGGTGTCGCCGACCTTGCTCAAATCCTTAATGATGCCACTCGGGAAGTGGCAGTCGCCGTAAGCGCTTTGGGAAAACACGACCACATTATGGACAAGTGCATCGAGATCAATCGCCTCGAAAACGAAAGCGACCGCGTGTCCCGCATGCTGATTGCGCAACTCTTCGATGAAGAAAAAGATCCTGTCCAGATCATCAAGTGGAAGGAAATTATCGAAGTAATCGAAGCGGCGGTGGACAAGTGTGAAGACGTCGCCAATGTAATCGAGACCGTCACCCTGAAGAACGCATGAGTCCGGCGCCGTGAGCAGCTTCCACCTCGTAATCTTGATTGTCGGCATCGCGTTGGCATTCGATTTCTCGAATGGATGGCATGATGCCGCGAATTCCATCGCTACGGTCGTTTCCACTCGAGTCTTGAGCCCGGGCCTCGCCGTTCTGTGGGCCGCCTTCTGGAATTTCATTGCCGCTTTTGTCTTTGGTACCGCAGTGGCAAAAACAATGGGCACGGGTATGGTGCGCATCGAATTTGTCAATGAGCGCGTGCTGATCGCCGGGCTCATTGGCGCAATCCTCTGGAATCTGTTCACTCTGGTTCTCGGCCTGCCCACCAGCTCGTCTCACGCACTGATGGGAGGTTATGGAGGGGCAGTAGTGGCTCGATCCGGGTTCGGCGCCATTATCCTTTCGGGTTGGACCAAGCCCGTTATCTTCATTTTCATGGCGCCTTTCATCGGCATGTTTACCGCCATCCTCGTCACTATCCTCACCAGTTGGGCGGTCCGAAACCAATCCCCCTCCAGGGTGGACCGCTGGTTTCGCCGCCTGCAACTAATTTCCGCCGCGGGTTACAGCCTTGGCCACGGCACAAACGACGCACAAAAAAGCATGGGTATCATCACTACGGCCCTGGTCGCCGGCGGATTGATCAAAACGTTCGCTGTGCCCTTTTGGGTGATTCTGACCTGTCACCTGGCTATGGGCTGCGGCACCATGGCGGGGGGCTGGCGCGTAGTGAAGACCATGGGCCAGCGCATCACCAAGCTCAATCCATTCGGGGGTTTTTCTGCCGAAACTGCGGGGGCTTTGACGCTGGTCGGCACCGCTCACTTCGGCATTCCGGTCAGCACCACCCACACCATCACGGGAGCCATCGTTGGCGTTGGCGCCTCTCGTCGGATTACTGCAGTTCACTGGGGGGTCACTCGTCGCATCCTCTGGGCTTGGGTACTGACCATCCCTGGTGCCGCCGTGATTGGGTTCGGAATCTTCCGTCTCCTGACCAATTGGTGAGTTCGGCCCAGTTCGGCTTCCTTGAAGTTGGCTTGCGGTCGTATCCGGCAGCGTGCGGCACGTCCCGTGCGGTGGGCTATTTGGAGGGTTGGTATGTCTCAAAGAACGACCGCAACGTGTGGGATCGGAGCAGCTCTCTAGAAGGCGGCAGAGGACTGGACGCGCGCCCAGGGTTGCACCCAACTTGCATCCGACTCGCAACTCACAAACCTGGTTTCTCCGCGAGTCCATCAAGCCCTAGGATTCCAGGTAGTCGAGCGCAATGTAAATTACTGCAAGACGGTCTAATTCGCCTAAATTCACCGGCCTTTGCACAACTTGATTGACTTCTACACCTTTAAGTCATACTGTCCTCACAACCAGACGAGTCGCGCTGTCACCCACATATAGATCAAGTTGGTTCCCCCACCCGCTGCGGGTGAGGTGCCCACTCTCTGGCACTGTTTCCAATTCAAATTAAAGGACTTTGCTAATGAAAAAGTTTCACCCTTTTCTCGCGGTTGGTCTGTCTCTCCTCTGCGTGACTGTCGCTTCCGCGCAGGATGCCACACCTGCCCCGAAGTATATTCAAATCTATCGTGAGTTCGTGAAGCCCGGCAAAGGCCCGGCCCATCAGAAGACCGAAGGGGCATTTGCCCGCGACATGAAGAGCAGCAATGCCATGCCGAACTACACCGCCATGGTTTCCATCACCGGGCCGAACGAAGCCTGGTTTGTCAGCCGCTACGATTCCGTCGGCGCATGGGGCAAGGATACCGAGGACACAGCAAAGAACACCGCTCTCCAGGCCTCTTTGGACCGCGACAACACCGTCGACGGCGAGCTTCTCACCGACTCCCGTAGCATAATCGCCCGCTTCCGCGACGATCTCAGCCACCGCCCCGGCGTCAGCGTTCCCCTGACGCGCTTTTTCTCCATCACGATTGTCAGGATTCGCCCGGGACATGTTCCCGATTTCGAGGCCGCCCGGAAAATCATCAAGGACGCTCATGACAAGGCCGCCCCGACATTCAACTACTCTGTCTATCAGGTGACTTCGGGCATGCCCGCCGGCACCTTCCTGATCATTTCGTACTACAAAACCCTCGCGGACGTGGACGCAGCAGCGGTCATCCATGGCAAAGAGTATACCGACGCTATTGGCGATGACGGCCAAAGGAAACTGAATGAGCTGGCTTCCTCGGGAACCATCAGCTCCGACCCATATATTTTTGCCGTGGATCCGAAGATGAGCTATCCCGACAAGCAAACCATTGCGGCCGATCCGGCTTTCTGGGCTCCCAAGTCGTCTGCCGCACCGGCTCCCACAACCAAGAAGTCTGGCTCGACCAAACCAACCGGCAAATAACGGTCGATCAGGTCGTTAAACATGTCTCAAGTACAGCTCAGGTCTCGGCCCGCCCCGATCCTTCAAGGCGGGCCAGACCGCAGAGTTTTCATCCCTTTCAATTGAAATCCTCCCCCAATGGGCTAAAATCCGCTGTCTCACTGACTTAAAAGGATCGATCCGCATGCCAGATATCAGGCACTCGCTGTTGATTAACGCCCCCGCTGAAGCCATCTACCCTCTCGTCTCCACCGGCGAAGGCTTCTCGCAATGGTGGTCGGCCGACGTAACCGAGGGCGCGGGAGGCTTGGTGGAGTTGGGTTTCCTTAATCGGAGTACGATCTACGCTCTCAAACCTGTGTCCGCCGTCACGCCTCTCGTGGCCAACTGGCTGTGCACCAGCGGCAGGGAGTGGGCCGGCACAAGAATCGAATTCAAGCTCGAAAGAAACGGTGGCAAGGCACAGGTTCGCTTCACTCATGCTGATTGGGCCGACGAAACCGACTATTTCATCTCCTGCAACACCGTTTGGGGAGGGTTGATGTTCCGGCTGCGCGCTGCCGCCGAAGGCAAACCGCAAGGCCCGCTCTTCTTGGCTAATAGCCTTGGGTATTAACAGGGCATTACAAGTCGCTTTGGTTATTCAAATATCTTTGCCTCTTTTCATTTGCCTCTTGATATTCACAACGCACCTTCGCTAATTTCAATTTGGAACAGTCTCCTCCAGCGAGACTGTATTGATCGCGGGACGGAGCCGGAACCAAATCGAAGTTGAATTCTCAGGAAAGGGGCACACAAGCATGGAAGAGAAGGCAGCCAACAAGATTGATCATGCTTTGGATACTTTCAAGCTGACCGTGGGCGATCCGTTCCTCGAGCGGGCGCGGGAAATCAACAACCAGATTGCTCAACGCGCTTACGAGTTTTTTGAGGCTAGCGGTTTCACGCACGGTCACGACCGAGAGAACTGGATTCTTGCTGAATCGGAAATCCTCCAACCCGCCGCCGTGGACATCACGGAGACGGAAAACGAAATCACGCTTCGCGCGGAAGTGCCGGGTTTCAAGGAAAGGGAACTCGAAGTACATGTCGCTCCGTTTTCCATCTGTATTTCCGGCGAACGGCGCGAGATGAGCGAGCAGAAGGAAGGGAAGACAATTATTTCCGAGCGCCGTGCGCGCCAGGTCTACCGCCTGCTCGATCTGCCATCGCAGGTTGATCCCAACCTTGTCATCGCCACGCTCAGCGACGGCGTTCTCGAAATCAAACTCTCAAAGGTTGGCGTCGGGAAGAAAGTTCCTGTCCTGGCCAAGGCTGCCGGAGCCTGATCCGTTCCAGCGGATAGCAGTAGCTGTTCATTTGCTTTCGTGACTGGCTGCATTTGTCCATCTGGCGGACATTTCTCGTCCTCCAGATTCACCATGGGGGATTTCGCTCTCTAAAAACTTTTCCTTTTCGGATTCGCCCAACTTGCGCCCCAGCCGCAAATCGCGATCTGTTCCCGCCATCGCGCCTCAGTGTCATAACCACCGTCTCTCTGGACAAAATCGTTTTCCACTCTATAATACGCGTCCAGAAAGCACGGTCCGGCGAACCACGCTTCCACGAGTCGCACGCACAGGAGGTTCCGGATGAAAGTGATTCAAAATAAAACGACAAGTCTGGCCTGCATCATCTCATGCGCCCTTGCAGTAGCCTTCTGTTGCTCATCGTTGCAGGCACGCACTCATGAAGGGCTCGCGCTCTCACTCCAGAATCCGCCTCCGGCGCAAACGCAGTCCACGCAGCCTGCGCAGCCGCAGTCCGCACCACTGCCGGCCGATCAGTTGCAGCAGATCGTTGCGCCCATCGCTCTATACCCCGACGCGCTGGTCGCTCAGATCCTGGCCGGTGCCGCCTATCCCAGTGAAATCGAGGATGCTCAGCATTTCCTTAAAGACAATCCCGATCTGAAAGGTACCGACCTGGCCACAGAAGTGGACAAGAAGGATTGGGACCCCAGCGTGAAAGCGCTCACGCAGTTTCCCTCCGTCCTTTCCAACATGGATCAGAATCTTTCCTGGACCACCACGCTGGGCAACGCCAATCAAAGTCAGCAGGCCGACGTGTTGGACGCGGTCCAATTCATGCGCGCCAAGGCGCAAGCCGCCGGAAATCTGAAATCCACCCCGCAGCAGACCGTCACAACGCAGGACAAAACCATCGTCATTCAACCTGCCCGGCCTCAAGTTGTTTACGTTCCCGAATACGACCCTGCGGTCGTCTATGGCTATCCCGTTGCCGTTTGGCCCGGCTTCCACCCCTGGTGGGGATTCTGGGGCGGCGGCCCGTATTTCCATTGGGGTCTTGGATTCGGTATCGGTCCCTGGGGCGGATTTGGCTGGGGCTGGCGGGCTTGGGGTTTTAACTGGGCTGGCAGAGGTTTGCTGTTTCACGGCGGAGTATACGCCTTTCACAATGGCGCCGCTTATGCTCGCGGTTACGCACACGGCGTCGCCGCGGCAAATCGGGCAGATCGCCGAGCAGATGCAAATGGGAACGCAAATCGTGGCCAGTCCGGCACAGGAAAGACCACTGGTCAAACCGGAACGCGTTCAGGCACCGGCACACAATCTGCCTCTAAGTCGGGAACGCAAAACGGAACCCGCTCGGGCACGCAATCTGGAACTCGCTCAGGCACTGCCTCTGCCGCAAACCGTGGCGGAAGTCCGTCAGGTGGTGCTTCAGCCAATTCCAAAACCGGCACAACGTCGGGCACGCGAGGTGGCGGGACTGGTGGCCGAAGTGGCAATGGCGGGCGAAGTGGCAACGGTGGACGTTCAGGGACCGGCGGCCGAAGCGGCACTAACGCCAAAGGCGGAACTGGGGGCCGCGGAGGCAGCGGCGGAAAAGGTGGTAGCGGCGGTCGCAGCGGAGGGGGATCCCGGGGCGGCGCGCGTGGAGGCGGTGGATCTCGCGGCGGAGGCGGCGGCCACGGCGGTCGTGGAGGTCGCGACTAGATCTTGGCGGTGCCAATTATTCGGCCGCCAATCATTCGGAAATTGTTGCGGCGGAGATTGAATATTTCACGCGGGAGTTTTACGGCTCGCCCTCGCTTTTCCCAAAGGAGAGTCTGTCAAGAGCGAGCCATTCATATCAGGTAAACTTACCTGAAAACAACTATACCCTCTTTTGGGTTTGGTACGCAGATTTCTTGAGTGTTGTTCTGCTGGGTTATGGGATGCCGCTTAACGCGGTATTGTAGATGCGCTTTGATGGAAGGCGAGGGGCCAGGTCCCATCGATCTACGGCCCTTCCGTCGGCGACCCAGGCACATCGTAAGGGAAGTACACTCTCACACGCGCTGGATCTTCAAAGCCGTGTATTCCCGCTCGAGCTCAGTTAACAGCCGTTGAAAGCGAGGATCGGGCCGCAGGCTTTCGTAAAACGGATTCAACTTAAAGAAGGGCCAGCAGGCGTTGCCGGTGTCCACACTGCGCTCCAGCCAACCCATAGCTTTGTCCAAGTCTCGCAGCACGGCATAGGTCGAGGCGATTTGATCGTAGGTGTGATGGGTATGTCCGAATGAGTGCGGTGATTCCTGCGCTCTGCGAACGCACTCAAGCGCCTCGGTGGCCTCGCCGCGCCGGGCGTGCAGCATCCCCTGGAGGCTTATAATCAACGGCTCATTTGGGTAGAGCTTTAGCGCCGCCGCCAACCGTCGCTCGGCCAGATCGAGATCTCCGCTCATTAGCGCGGGTTGAGGGTGAAACCAGCGGGCATACATGCCCTCCGGCCTTTCTCGAATCCACTCTTCTGCGGCCTGCTCGGCTAGCACGAACTCCCCGCTGTAGAGATAGAGATAATCCAGGTTATTGCTGCGCGTCTTTGGTTTTGACCGCCGCGACCGTTCGTGCGCGATGCGCGCCTCTTCAAACCGCCCGATGTGCAAGCAGATGGCGGCCATGCGGTTGTGGGCGCGCTCCAGATTAGGCTGCGCTGCCAGTACCTGTTCGAGCTCCGCGATGGCCTCCGCGTGCTGGAAATTCTTGGCCGGACTCCAGAGGATAAATGAGCGAGCCAGATGTCCCTCCGCCAGCATGGGATCCAGCGTCAGGGCTCGGCGGCAGTGGCGTTCTGCCTTTTCCAGCCAGGTATGCTGCGAGTCGAATTCGTAGTGGATATGCGTTGAAACATAGGATAGCGTGGCGTGCGCCAGAGCAAACTCTGGGTCAAGCTCGACGGACCTGGACAGGTGCTCGACGGCGCTTCGCAGTGTTTCTATCCGGTCGGAATAGCTCTCGCGGAGCCCCAACATGAACTCGTTGTAAGCTTCCGGGTCGTCGCTGTACCTGTCGCGAGACTTCGGAGCATGCCCCGGAAACCGTGTACGCAGTGATTCCACAACTCGCCGTCCGATTTCGTCTTGCACTTCGAAGACGTCTTCCATCACGAAGTCATGCTTTTCCGAGAAAGAGATCTTTTGCGTCGCACCATCAAAGAGTTGCATCGAAACTCGCCAGCGCGGCCCCTGCTTCTGGACATTCCCCTGCAAGACGTGGCGTACCCCCAGTTCGCGGCAAGTTTGGGCGGGATCGGTCCCGGCCGCATAATTGAGGACCGCGGATGTCGGAACCACGGCAATATCTTCAAGAGTCCCCAGCATTGTAATCAGGGCATCGGCGAATCCCAGCGAGAACGCTTTGCGTTCTTCAACTTCGCTCAAGAAAACAAAAGGTAGTACGGCAATCGACGTAAATGGCTTCGAACTGGCCCCGGTCTCGCCAAGGGATCGCTGCGGAGCCGCTCGGCTAGCCAGCGCATCCAAGACGGCTTCGGCCGACGGAAATCGTTCCGCAGGATCCTTGCATAGCAGTTTCTGAACAATCGGGGCTAACTCAACATGCAACGGACAAATCGCCTCCATTGCAGGAGGGTCATCGTGAAGAATTGCGTGCATCATCTCGATTGCTGAAGTACCAGGCCAAGGGTGTTGCCCCATCAACATTTCATTGAGAATGATCCCTAGAGCGAATAAGTCGCTGCGCTGATCGACTGCTCGTCCCAGGATCTGTTCCGGCGACATGTAAGCGGCTGTGCCGACCATCTGCCCGGCAACAGTTTCGCCGGCCGTGGTTCTGTTCGAGTCAGAAGCTCCCGGCGCGCGCTTAGCAAGACCAAAATCCAGCACCTTCACATAGCCATCGGGGCGAACCATGATGTTCGCGGGCTTCAGATCGCGATGCACAATGCCCGCACGGTGTGCTGCACGAAGCGCCTCAAGCACCTGTCTTGTGATCTCGACGCTGCGCTCCGCGACAGGTGCGCGCTTGAGCATGTCGCGCAAAGTTTCGCCTTCCACGAGTTCCATCACCAGGTAGTTCGGGCCGACATCGTAAAGCGTGCAGATGTTTGGATGGTTCAGCGCGGATATCGCCCGCGCCTCGCGCTCAAACTGCCCGCTGTACCGCTCGTGGGAAATCTTAATGGCGACTTTGCGTACGAGCCGAGTATCCTCTGCGAGATAGACTTCTCCCATCCCGCCCGTCCCCAGCAGCCACAGAATCTTGTATGGCCCCAGGGTTTCTCCGAGTTTCAAGGGTGTCTGGGCCGTCGCGAAGGCGTCGGCAGCGGCCCATGCGGTTTGGGCGACCAGCGTTACGGTGGAGCTGCTCTGCGCTAGCAGGGATTCCACTTCCCGGCGCAGTTCGACATCATCTTGACAGGCTTCAGCCAGGAAGCTATCTACCCGTGCCGGATCCTGTTCTCGGGCCAAATGGTAAACCTGTTCAATTTGTTGCCAGCGTTCGGGGTTCATGGCCGCAGTCAGAATAATTGATCTTACGATCTTATTTCACAATAATCGAAATCGTGCAATCCGTTCAATGCTGCACGCGCCCCGCAACCCAGACAGCCGAAATTCTGGGCATATCATCGACAGACAAGAAGTAATCCGTTTCGTCCGTCACGCAGCCCACTGGCGGCGATTCTTCCTCTGTTCCCACGCCGCCTCCAACTTCCGATGCCACTCGGCCGCTCTTTCCGATGGCCAGCCCGTCAACCGGTAGGGTCTCTGTTTGGGGCAGACTGAGAAACTATCAAAGGCTTAACTAGGGAGACGACTTTTCATTGGCTGTGCTAGAGTTGGCGGCTAACCCGGTGGAGGTAAGTCATGTCCAGCGCACCAGTTATGAGTGCCAACGTTAAGCAGTCCGTCCCATTTTTCGGCGTGACCCATATGGAGGCTTCGCTAAGGTTTTACGTCGACGGACTTGGGTTTCAAATGAAGAACTGGTGGATTCCGGATCGGGTCGAGGACAACCCTGACGGGCGAATCCGCTGGTGCTGGTTGGAGCGCGGCAATGTCGCCATCATGCTCCAGGAGTTTCGAACGGACCGGCGACCAACTGAAACGCTTGGGACCGGAGTACACACGTGCATCATGTGTGAGGACGCTCTGGCGCTGTATCGTGAGTTCAAATCACGCGGCATACAAACACGAAAACGTCCGTTTGTCGGGAACCGTCTTTGGGTTGTGCCCGTTACGGACCCTGACGGATACCTCATTGAATTCGAAAGCCCTACCGATGCTCCCGAGGAAAGTGAGCTTGAAGAGTAGGGCCACCATCACACTCCGCCAAAGTCGGATTTGCTGCATTAGGTTGTTTGGCACCACTGCCACTTCGTTCATTACATGCGTTGACGAGCGACGGGGACTGCCGTCAAACTGAGACCCTACTGTTCAGCCGTTTTGATTGACGACTACCCAACCCAAGCCTAGAATGGCCACTCAAGTGCTAGGTATTAGAGTTAGGGAGGGCCCCAGCCCATGCGTTGTATCGCCCTGCTTTCCTTGTGTTTTTTCAGCTGCCTTGCAACCTTTGCCCAAACACAGAAAACTACCGTCGTGCCTGTCCATGTTGCCGCCGGGACCGTCCTCACTTTTCATCTGCAAACTCGCATGAACCCAAGCAGCGAAAATGAAACCGACAAATTGCCCAAGGGAACGGTCCTGAAGGTGAAACTTTCGCAATCTTTGGATTCCGCCGTGGATCACGACGGAACTGAATTCCACGGGGTCGTCGTCTCCTCCGTAACTTCGGGAAATCGCATTATCGTCCACCCGGACGCGGAAATTAGTGGAGTCCTGGCGCTGTTGAGAAGCAAGTCCCATCCGGAGGGATTCCGCTACGAACTTCTGATTACGGGGATGAAAGACCAGGGAAAGTCCTACGACATTACGGCTTCACTTAATCCTTCTTTTTTCGACGAATCCGCCCCGGTGGCAGCCCCTGCTCCGAAGCCAACAAACTAGTCTAGCCTTTGATCCGCCTGAAACCCCCTTTCACAGGCCTAGGACCATCCAATTGGAAGAATTTGGCCCAACAAAGCAGAGATTACCAGTTTTATTACCTCCCCTGATGCTCTTGTAAGTTCCGAACTTCCCCACAAGTCACTCATTATCTGTTAGATAGCAAGAATCTGTTCAATGAAACGAGTACGGCACTCCTCATGCTTATATATAAGCTGGCCAGCCCTGAACTCTCAGGAGGTCAGGAGAATGAGGAAGCAAACGCGTCTAGCTTTGGCTGGCGTTGTATTTCTGATGTTCGTTGTGGCAGTTTGGTCGGTTCCTTCAGCCGCACATTATTCCAATTCACTTTCAGCTGTGACCATCGCGCAGGATGCCCCGCAAACTCAATCGGTCTCCGGCACGATTTCAGCTGTAAACAAGACTAATTTCGTCCTCACCTTGCAAACCGTAAAAGGGAGCGGATTGGAGACCGTCTCGCAGCAGGATCCTCCAAAGAGCATGACATTCCAGATTGACAACAACACCACGATCGAAGGCAAGTTGGCAGTCGGATCTAACGCGGAAGTCACTTATCGTGACGACCGCAGCGGAAACCACATGGCCATCGGCGTCAAAGTGACCCCGAAGAGCTAAGCGGCCAGCACGGACTGGTGTTTTCTGATTTGGGGGCCGGCGAAGACTATTTCTAGTTTTCGCCGGTCCCCTTCCGTTTTAGTAGGCACTGGAATCGCTGGTCTTAGCCTCGCTTACCCTCAATTTCAGCCGGACCTTCTTTGCCAGGTCAAAGTTGAATGCCCGGAAGCTGGCTCGCTGCCAGCGGCTCACGACACATTCATGGTCAAATCCATTGCCACAAAGTGGTTATAATGCCCACCTAGCTTGCCGTCTAGATTCGAGGACGCACTGAACCTGGAAAACGGAGATCGAAATTGAACATTCCCTCTTTTTGCATTCTCTCCAGCGAATCTATCTTCGCTTCGATTACAGGGATCGTGTTCTGGGCTTATTTCGCTGGAATCGCCATTCTGGCCATCGGCATTTTTACCTACGGCAAGGAAGCATTCCGCGCCCACGGCACAGAAAAGCTCCTGACTTTGAGTCCCATATTATATGCCGTTCCCATGGCCGTTTTCGCTTCCCAGCATTTCACAGAGAGTAAAGCGGTTTCGACGCTGGTGCCGCATTGGCTTCCGTGGCATTTGTTTTGGACTTATTTTGTCGGCACTGCCGTGATCGCTGCATCCCTGGGCATCGTCGCAGAGATACAAGCGCGATTGGCCGGTATCCTCTTGGGCGTCTTGCTCATTATCTTCGAGTTGCTGCTGCACATCCCCTTCATATTGGCCCATCCAAAAAACGTAATCGGGTGGTCCATAGCGCTCCGAGATCTAGCTTTCAGCGGCGGTGCACTGGCTTTTGCCGCAATTCAAGGTGGAGACCGGAAAACTGGAGGCGCGAATTATCTCGCAATCCTTGCCCGTTTATTTATTTCGGTGCCTGCAATCTTTTTTGGTGTGGAACACTTTCTTCATCCCGAATTTATGCCCGGCGTTGACTTTGACCGGAGTATGCCCGCCTGGGTTCCAGCACCCGTATTCTGGAGTTACTTTGCCGGAACGGTTTTTCTTATTGCCGGCGCGAGTCTCCTCTTGAATATGAAGTCACGGTTTGCAGCAATGTGCCTCGGATACATGGCTCTTATTTTGATCTTATTTGTATATCTGCCTATATTGGTTGCCAAGCCGCTGGACATAGACAACGGTCTTAATTTTCTCGTAAGTATGTTGGCCTTCAGCGGGGCTTCCTTGCTTCTCGCGAAAGCCATGTCATGTCCCGCGCCTGTGTAGCTCAGCCCTTCCATGAGCTAAACGGTGCAACGGAAAACCCTCGCCCTGCCAACTATGGTCGCCATATTGGAGGTTGACCCCAAACCGCCGGATTAGAGACACTAGTAAGCCGCGCGAAGGCACAACGCACTGTTGGGGTGGGTCTGGTACCCGCCCGGCCCGGTTCCTGATTTGAGGTGAATCACGACATGATAAAGCCCACCGTTCCACGACCCATCGTTGAGGAACTGAATCCGCCCACCCGGCTGATGCTTACGCCCGGGCCCTCCTCCTGCCACCCGCGCATTTACCGCGCTCTGGCCACGCCCCTGGTGGGGCACATGGACCCCTATTTCAACGACGTCCTGATCCCCGACATTGCCAAGCTGATGCGCTACGTTTTTCAGACCGAAAACAAAATCACCTTTCCAATTTCGGCTTCCGGTTCGGGCGGCATCGAAGCCGCGGTGCTGAATCCTTTGGAACAGGGCGACGAGGCTATAATCTGCGTCAACGGATGGTTTTCTGAGCGCATGGCCATCATCGCTGACCGCTCGGCCGCGAAGATTCATCGCGTGGAAGCCCCCTACGGTCGCACGGTTGATCTCGAGGACGTTCGCCGCGTGGGCAAAGGACGCAAGATCAAGATCCTTGGCCTGGCACACGGCGAAACTTCCACAGGAGTGATTCAGAATCTGGACGAATATCGCAAAGTAGCCGATGAGCTGGGCGCGCTTCTGGTGGTGGATGCGGTCGCCACGCTGGCCGGCGTTCCTCTGGGAATTGATCAGCAGCGCATAGACATCTGCTTCAGTGGAACGCAGAAAGCGCTGAGCGCTCCTCCAGGAATGGCGCCGATTACGGTGAGCGCGCGCGCCGCGGAAGTGATCAGCACGCGCAAAACGAAGGTGCAGAGCTGGTACTTCGATTTGAACAACACCATGACCATGTGGGGCAGCGAGCGGCTCTATCACCACACTCCGCCGATTTCGCTGATGTATGCGTTGCGAGAAGCCATGCGCATGGTGGCCGAAGAAACTCTGGAGGCGCGCTGGGAGCGGCACCGCCAGAATCAGTTGGCGCTGATCGCGGGGATCGAGGCGCTGGGGCTGACCTGCTTCGTACAGGAGGCGGCCGACCGGCTCCCCACCGTCACTGCGGTGAACGTGCCCGAGAGCGTTGAGGACATCAGATTCCGCAAGCAATTACTGAGCGAATTTGGAATTGAAATTTCGGGAGGCTTTGGCCCGCTGAAGGGAAAAATGTGGAGAGTTGGTTTGATGGGCTTCTGCAGCCAGCGAAACAATGTGCTGCTGTTCCTTGCGGCCATGGAGAAGCTGCTGATTGATCACGGCCACCGCGCGGCTCCTGGAGCAGGGGTGGGAGCCGCCGTGCGTAGCTACACGCAGAGCGCTGCTGCAACAGTGACGACCTATCAGCCCGTGGCGATTGCCGCCCGCAGATAAATCTTGAAGTGGATTATGCAGCGTCAGGCTTGAGCAAGGGATTGAGTTTTGCAGTGCTCCGGCAAATCGGGGCGGATTTGAATATCCAAAATGTCCGAAAAAACTATTTCTATCCCAAACATCGGCGCCATGAGCGAATTCGTAGGCGCTTTCGACGTGCCTTCAAAACTCACCGACCAGGTTTACCACTGCCGCTTCTCGCACATGTGGAACGGCATTGCCACGCGCCACGCCGACACGATTGACACCAAGTTTTTCGTGGACGGCCGTGGAGTCGTGGTGGGATTGGCGCACACTGCATTTTATGATTTTCGCGCCCGCACCGGACGCGATCTCACCGACCGTGAGGCCAGCTACATTGCCGCGGAATACTTGCGCGAGAGATTGGAAGAGGAGGACGAACACTCTCTGTACGATGTTCAGAAAGAAGACGTTTCACGCCTGATTGCACGATTCCGAATGTCCTGATTACGGACGCAGAAGCACACCCGAAAAGCAACTTACACACTACGCATCCGAAAGCGAACCGCTGTCCAGATTCACCACGCCGCCGCTTTCGCCCGGCTCGTAAATTTCGCCGCAATCGAGACACTCCCAATATTCAGCGTCCTCGTCGCGGGCGATAAGCCGCCGGCGCGTGTGCGGGCATTGCGCCACGTTCGGATTTGTTCCGGCAGGATCAGCCATGATGGAACCAAGACTCCAACTGCAAAGGATTATATACTGGCGCGCGCAAATAGGCGCTTGCCCACGCAGGCAAGCGATACGCTGAACACTGATGCCGCCCACCAGCAGAGATCACGATACGCAGGAGTCGAGCCGAGGGCGGCTTTCGTCGCTGCTGTTCTACGGCGCGGTGATTCTGCTCGGGTACCTGATCTATCTGGTGTTCGCACCTTTCCTTGTGCCGCTCGGCTGGGCGGCGATATTGGTGGTGATGTTCCATCCGTGGCATGCACGGCTGGCGCGGCGAATGGGAGACACTCGAGCCGCTGCGTTCAGCACCGCGAGCGTTACGTGCGTGCTGATCCTGCCCGTGCTGGGCGTGGCGACGCTATTCGTTCACGAAGCGTATCAAGCGGCGGTGGGGATGCAATCCGCATTCGCGCAAGGACACATGCCCTGGGTGAATCAGGCCTGGCGCTGGCTGGTCTCGCATTCACCGGGTGGCACCGGCCGCGACCTCTCCTCTCTCGTTAGCCAGGCGGGGGAGACCCTCGGCGGCCGCGCCGCCGAACTGCTGGGGGCGGTGCTCACCCACACGGCGGCATTCTTCTTCCAGCTTTTCGTGACATTGTTTGCGCTGTTTTATTTTTTTAGGGACGGCGACTACCTGATGAAGATTCTGAGGGGATTGCTGCCGCTTGAAAAAGCTTCGCGTGAGCGAATGATTGCCGGAGCACGTGAGTTGATCCGCGCGAGCGTCACAACCAGCCTGGTGATCGCGGGATTGCAGGGGATCCTGTGCGGTATTGCGTTTTATGCGGTGGGAATCAGTACGCCGGTGTTTTGGGGAGTAGCGATGGCGTTTTTTTCACTGGTTCCGGTGGTCGGGTCGGCGTTGATTTGGGGGCCGGCAACAGTGTGGCTGCTTTCAGCCGGGCAGTGGGGACACGCGATTGTGCTGGTGACAATTTGCGGGGGCGTGACAAGCGTGGTGGATAGCTTCCTTCGTCCGCTGCTGCTGAGCGGGCACGCGCGTTTGAATGCCTTGCTGGTTTTTATCAGCGTGCTCGGAGGCGTGGCAGTTTTTGGCGCGATCGGACTGGTGCTGGGGCCGATTGTTGTGGCTGCAGCGGCGGGAGTTCTGGAGGCGTATACGCGCGTTGAGCCGGTGCCAACGGATTAAGCGGGACGATTCTCGTACAGATAAGTTTTCATCCTTCCATTAAGTTGTGTACTAGACAACCGCCGGCTAGGAAGCGGAATCCCAAAGATGGGGGTGGTCCGATGAAATTCCGCAGAGCAATCAAAGTCGCATGTGTATTTCTAATTGCGTGCTATCCGTGCGCGGGCGGCGACGCCGATCTCACTATCTACAATCAGAATTTCGCCGTGGTGCGGGAGATGGTGCCGCTTGATTTGAAGAAGGGGATTACGGAGGTCCGCCTGACCGACATGACGGGAAGCCTGGAGCCGGATTCCGTGATGCTGAGAGATCCGCAAGGGAAGCACGCCTTGCGAATCGTGGAGCAAAGTTATCGCGCGGATCCAGTCTCTCAGGGATTGTTGCTGGCGCTGAATGAAGGCAAGACCATCGATTTCCTAGTTCAAGAGCAAGGTAGGAATGAGGTTGTGCAAGGGAAAATTGTGCGCAGCGGATACACGCTGGCGGGATCGAGTTTTGTACAGACGCAATACGGCATGCAGCAAGTTGGGAACGATCAACCGGATCAGCCGATTATTGAGATCGGTGGGAAATTGCGATTTGGATTGCCTGGAACACCGCTGTTTCCGCCATTGTTGGATGAGACGATCGTGAAGCCCACATTGAGCTGGCAAATTCAAAGCGAAACGGCGGGGCGAGTGAATGCAGAGTTGAGCTACGTGACGGGCGGATTGAATTGGGATGCTGCGTACAACGTGGTGGCGCCGGAGACGGGCGACCTGCTCGATTTGACGGGCTGGGTGACGATGCGGAATCAGACGGGGAAGACGTTTGAGAACGCGAGGATCAAGTTGATGGCGGGGAATGTGAACAAAGTGCAGATGGTGCGAGACGTTCAACAATTTGCGATCGCGGCAAATTTATCTTCTGGGGGCTTCGGGGGCCAGCCGCCCGTGACCGAGAAGAAATTCGACGAGTACCACCTTTACGAACTGCACCAGCCAACGACGTTGCACGACAAGGAAACGAAGCAAGTTGAATTTACAAGCGCGTCGGGAGTCCAGTCGAATCGCTACTATGTGTATGACGGATTCAAGATTGACTCCAATCGTTACCAGGGATGGGGAGTTGAAACTATACGGCAGCAGAGTGATTACGGCACGCAATCCAATCCCAGCGTGTGGGTGATGCGTGAATTTGCGAACACCACGGCCAATCACCTGGGGATTCCGCTCCCAGCGGGGCGGATCCGCTTCTATCGAAGGGACACGGACGGGCATTTGGAATTCACAGGCGAGAACATGATCGAGCACACGGCGCAGGATGAGACGCTGCACATCTTCACAGGCACGGCGTTTGATATAGTGGGTGAGCGGAAGCAAACCAGCTATCGAATCAATCAGAATCAAAATGCGCGGGCAGTGGATGAATCGTTCGAGATTAAATTGCGTAATCACACCAAGGAGGCGGTGGAAATTCGCGTTGTGGAACACTTGTATCGCGGGTATACGTGGACGATTGGGGAGCATTCGGATCCCTTTCAGCAGACCGACAGCCGGACTGCAGAATTTCGAGTGAAGGTGGAGCCGGGTGGAGAGAAAACGGTGACGTATGCAGTGCACTACACCTGGTAGAAACGAATGGTGCATGCGACCTCATTAAAATGGGTTAATTGTTTCAGGGCGAACGGAGCACACAGCCAGAAATGGCTGGGCCACTAAACACTGCCTCGCGCTGAGTTCATCTGTTGGGAAAGCGTTCAGTAGACGCCCGTTTCCTTTTTAAGGCGCTCCTTTTCGGTGTCTTTATCCAAGAACGGGATTCCATTGATCATCCAGTCGGGTTTGGGCGCACCTTTCAGGAAATAATCGAAATATTGTTGCATGCGGACGGTGAAGTCTTTTTGGTCGGGGCGGCGAACGATTCCGTGGGGTTCGCCGTTGTAGGTGAACATGTAAACTTCCTTGCCGAGGCGGCGCAGCGCCAGGTAATACTCAATGCCCTGATACCACGGGACGGCGTTGTCGGCGTCATTCTGCAAAATCAGGATGGGAGTGGTGACGCGATCGGCCATGAAGATGGAGGAATTCTCAATGTATTTGAGAGGCGCCTGCCAGGGCGATCCGCCGATACGGGTCTGCGAACGCTCATATTGAAATTGGCGCGGCAGGCCAGGTCCCCAGCGGATGCCGTCGTAGGCCGAGATCATGTCCACGACAGGCGCACCGGCTTCGACAGCGCGGAACCGTTTCGTTTGAGTGATCATGTAGGCGATCTGGTAGCCGCCCCAACTGTGGCCTTCAATGCCGATGGCGTTTTCATCCACGAAACCCTTGGCGACCACGGAATCGATCGCCGGGAGAACGCATTTCAGCGCGCTCTGGCCTGGATTGCCGATGGTGTAGACGATGTCGGGTTCAAGAATCAGGTAGCCGTTGCTGGTGTAAAACGTGGGAACGATGGTGTGGCTGGGGCGTGGCGCGACGTAGGCGTGCACATTATTTGAAAGCTTCTCGTAGATGTAGACGATCATCGGATATTTTTTCTTGGGGTCGAAATTCTCGGGCTTGTATAGCGTGCCCTTAAGTTCGACGCCGTCGGTATTGCGGAAATGGATCAGCTCCGCGGTACCCCACAGGACTTGAGATTGTTGCGGATTGGCATTGGTGACCTTTTGGAGTTTCGAGAAATTGGAATCGGTGATGAGCAGGTCGGGGAATTCCTGAAAGGTAGATGCAGCGAGGACCATGACATCCGCATCTTTCGCTTTGAGCGGCGCTGTGAATGCTTTTGCAGCGAAGACGAGTTTCTGGGGAGGATCTTTGGCGTCCACTTGCGTGCGATAGAAGCCGGTGTCGTAGGTTTGTTCATCTGTCGCGCGGAGATATAGTGGTTTCGCGGGATCGATCCAACGACCTTCCGGATCACGAACATCGGAGCCAATGCGAGCATAGCGGAATTCGAGATGAGCAGACCGCCCCACTCCGCGGGTTAAGTTGATTGCTTCGCTGCCGTCGGGCGTCATTCGCCAAACATCGTATTTGTCATAGAGAAGGATGTACTTCCCATCCTTAGTCCAACCGGCGCCCCCATAGGAGGGAGGCGGCGCGGGGTGGTCGTCATCCTCCCGCCAGAAATTCACGCCGCGATTCGCGGTCAGATTCACGGTTTTACCATCGGGGAGGGAGACGCTCACCCAGTTCTTGTCCACGTAGTAGTAGGCGTGTTTTCCATCCGGGGCCATGGAAAGGGCGTTGGCCTGTTTTTTCACCAGCAAGCGGCGATCGCCCGTGAGTGTGTTCACCAGAAAGTAGTCGGAGTATTCGGTGTCGTATTCCAGCACCGGACCATATTCGCGATCATCGGCGCCGATGGCCCAAAGACCATCCTCGCTGGGAGTTACATCGCGCAGGGTGAAGTCGGCGAGCTGGACGAATTTCCTTTCCGGCAGGTGATAAACGGCGCGGTAAGTGCGCTCTCTCTCGGTTTTGGCGCGAACCTTTTGCATGGGCTGGATGTGCTCGTCTTTCCAGCTCCATAGGTCGGCGTTGACTTTGTCGTCGGCAAGCAGTTCGGTTGCGGGATCGGGTTCAGGAGCGTCGGGAGGAGCGCAGCCAAAGAAGATACGCTTGCCATCGTGGCTGAAGCTGACGGCGCCCTTGTCGCTGATGACGAAACCGCTGTGAAATCCGGGAGTGGAGACGGAGACCAATTCGTTGGTGACGTCTGAAGTGCCGCGCGGCCACTGGTAGAGTTTGAATTTCGGCTGTTTGGATTTGGCGTCGTCACGATCGCTCAAGAATGCGAGCTGAGTTTGATCATAATCCCAGGTAAGACGGACATATTTACCGGGGCCAGCGAGCAGGGCACGCGGGGCGGCGTCGCTGCTTGTGGTCACAAGGAAGAGGCCATTTGTTTCTTCCTTGTGGGAGGCGACCGCGTAAACCAGAGTGGCGCCATCTTTAGAGAGCGTATACGCAAGGGCATCCGGGAAGGTGTGCTCGGCTTGCGTGGATAAATTACGCAGGACCAAATCGCTGCCATATTCTTTCTTAGGAGCGCGTCCGGCGCCGGTGGAACCTCCTTGTGGCGCGCCCTCTTCCGTCGCGGAATTTCCTCTCCCTCCTCCAGCAGGCCTGGTCGGTAGCGGTTCGTGAAGGTAAGCAATCATGCCGGCGGATTTTTCCGGGACTTCAAAACTTTTGACGCGTTCAATTCGAGTGGCGGTACCGGAAGTAAGATCTACGATGACCAAAGTATTTTTGGGCATTTCATCGGGGCGCTTTTTATCCCGCTTGGCCTTGTCGGTGTCGGCCTTGGGAGGGAACGCGGAGAAGACGAGGTAGTGGCTATCCGCAGTAAATGACATGGTTATCTGCGGAACCGGAGGCGGCTGATCGCTTTCGGGATCGGGCAGGCCGGGCGCGGGGCGCGCTCCAGCAGGCTGGCGCCACTCGACACCCGATTGGAGATTGCGGACGACGACTTCGCCATCGCCCTCCTCTGGAAAGAGGCCATAGGCAAGGAACTTTCCGTCGTTCGAGAGCGCCTGATTCTGGATGTTGCGCCAGCTATCGTAGTCCTGATGAGTGAGGGGCCGTTTGGTTTGGGCGGATGCAAGAGGCGTGATGAGAAGGATGAAAATCGCGACAGATTTGCCACAAAGAGATACAAAGTTAGTTCTCATGATGGCGGGGAATTTAGCAGAAGCCAGATATCAAGTCCACGATTGGTTCAGACATCGTGAAAACTGCCAGACGGGGTAAAGAATGCATGGCAGATTGGATCGCCGGAATTTAAGTCCTTGCAGATGAAGAAGTTATTCCCCCTGCATATGGCACCGCTCTTGCTACAGTGAACTGTGTATTCTTCCGGCTATCTTCTTCAATTATAAAGTGATAGTTAAAGATCGCTCACGAATTAGGGGCTTAGTTAACTTGGAACGCGGGGGCGGGACATGAAACTCAGCCTACGATTGATTGCATGCCTGGTGGTCAGCATAAGCCTGGTTACATTCGTTGTGGCACGGAGCCAGGTGCGGTCGGAGAAACTTGGCCTGCGCACTGACCTTGCCAGGCGCGCGGAAATCCTGACAGAAAGTTTGCAGGAAAACGTTGAGCCGGTGCTGCAGCAGGGCGACCGAAGGCAGCTTCAGAAGATCGTGGAGCGGTTTGGCGACCGGGAGCACTTGGCCGGAGTGGCCGTGTATGACGGCGACGCTAAATTGCTGGCCGCCAGTGCGCAGCTAGGTCCACACGCACAGTTCCCACCGAACGTCTTTACGGAATCAAAGAACAATGACAAAGGCGCAGGCGGATTCGCGCAGGTTGGCGACGCGACGATGTATGTGTACGCGTTGCCGATGCACCATTTTGCGGACGTGATCGGAGTGCTGGTTACATTTCACGACGCTACATACATTGAAGCGCAGAGTTCCGCGATATGGCGCGATGCCATCTGGCATGATGCCGCGCAAGTGTTGCTGATCGTGTTGATCACCTACGTGATGATGCGATGGTCGGTGATGGGGCCAATTGCACGAATGTCGCAGTGGATGAAGGACTTGCGTACCGGCAAGGCTGGGCCAATTCCTGAGGCCTCCGGATCAGATCTGCTGGGCGACCTGACATCCGAGGCCACCCAGCTGGCGCAACATTTGAATGAAGCGCGGATGTCCGCGAAGGAGGAAGCGCGCCTGCGCGAGGCCGGGGATTCGCAGTGGACGCCGGAGCGGCTGCGCGTGGGTGTCCGGAGAAAATTGCGCGGTAACACATTGTTCGTAGTGTCCAACCGCGAGCCGTACATGCACGTTCACCGCGGAAAGGGAATCGAAGTGCAAGTACCCGCGAGCGGGCTGGTGACGGCGCTCGAGCCGATTCTGGTGGCGTGCGAGGGGACCTGGATCGCTCACGGGTCAGCGGATGCGGACCGAGAAACTGTGGATGCAAATGACCGCCTGCGAGTGCCCCCCGAAAATCCGCACTACACCTTGCGCCGCGTCTGGCTCACGAAAGAAGAGGAAGAGGGGTACTACTACGGATTTTCCAATGAAGGGATCTGGCCGCTGTGCCATATCGCCCATACGAGGCCCACTTTCCGCGCGTCGGATTGGGAGCAATACCGCCAGGTGAACGAAAAATTCGCGCGGGCGGTCTTGCAGGAGACAGCGAATGCGGAAAAGCCGTTCATATTGATACAGGACTATCACTTCGCGTTGCTGCCTCGGCTAATCAAGGAGGCGCGGCCGGATGCGCGAGTGGCAATTTTCTGGCACATACCGTGGCCCAACCCGGAAGCATTCGGGATTTGTCCGTGGGAGAAGGAGTTGCTGGACGGATTGCTGGGGGCGGATTTGGTCAGCTTCCACATTCAGGCGCACTGCAATAATTTTCTGGAGACCGTGGACCACGCCATTCAAAGCCGGATTGAGTGGGATCGCTTTGTGGTCAATCGGAACAACCACTATACGGCGGTGCGGCCGCATCCCATCAGCGTGGCCTTTCCGGATTGGAAGAAGGAGCCGGGCAGCGCGACCAAAGCTCTGCAAAACCGGCAGGCCATTTTGGAAGGGCTTGGTTCAGAATCCCTATTCCTGGGCGTCGGGGTGGACCGGGTCGATTACACCAAGGGTCTCGTGGAGCGATTCCGCGGAATTGAGCGGTTTCTGGAGAAGTATCCGCACTACGTCAAGCAATTCACATTTGCGCAATTCGGCGCGCCCAGCCGGACGAACATCCCTCGCTACCAGCATTTTTTTGAGGAGGTGGAGGCGGAAGCCAAGCGGATCAACGAGCGATTCCAGAGCGAAAGGTGGAAGCCGATTGTTTTTTTCAACACGCATCACAGCCATAAGGAAATTGATCCCTATTATCGGGCGGCGGATTTATGCATGGTGACATCGTTGCA
>Ga0070733_10000108_pt1 | contig 77360 bp, 181 predicted proteins | sample Coa_R1_9_FD_66450 | JGI IMG/M metagenome (GOLD analysis project Ga0070733, IMG submission 66450) | Surface soil microbial communities from Centralia Pennsylvania, which are recovering from an underground coalmine fire - Coalmine... | ecosystem: Environmental > Terrestrial > Soil > Unclassified...
CCTCAGAATTGGGTATACCAAAATTGGGCGTCCACCGCCTGAGCCGCCGAGAGATTGATGCAGACCGCCTGGCTCGCCGGGGTCGACCAAACTACATTCGAAGGCGGAGCAACGTTCTGTCCCACCGGCGCGGATGAAGTCGCAGCTTGAAGGGGAACGGCAACCGAAAGGTCAGACGGAGAAGTGGCGCAGTTCACCCCCGTCCCGTAAACCAGCTTCGCCGTGACCGCGGTCGTCGAGGCAGAGTTAACCGTGAAGCCGCAAATATAGACCTTCGTGCTCCCCGAAGCGGCCACTTCCTGCGTGCTGCCCGAGGTCGAGAAGTTATTTATGGGCAAGAACTTATCACATATAACCTGTCCCGTAAGGTTGCCGGAAGCGTCCCCTCCGATATAAACCGCCCCGCTCGGCACCCCAGAACCCGTTGCGCCCTGGCCCCAGTTTGCGATGGCCGTATTATCGGAAGCAAGGTTGGCCCTTATATTACCAGCTCCCGACACCCCATTCCCGACTGCCGTGGTAGTTCCTGCAACCTGCGACAGATTTACCGAGGCGTTAGCCGGGATATTAGCCGTGATGGTACCCGCTACAACATTAACCTTGATCCCATTCGTGGCATCGCCAAGCGCCCTAACAAAACTCGTACCGTTCCAAAGCATTGGTGCGAACATAGCAACACCGTTCGTTGCACCGTCTCCAAAGGAGGCGTCTTTCAAATTCGTCCACACCGTCCCGTTGGCAACCGCAAGCCCTGCTATAGTCTGAACGGCGGCCCTAACAAAAACCGTAGCGACCATCCCCGCTAACACACACCCAGCAACCAGCGCTGTCCACTTTTTAACGCTCATTAGAAACGCCTCCGTATATCACCGGTCCGAGCCGCGTAGACTCCCAGTTCTCGAAGAGCGCCATTCCAATAAACAGCGCCATAATCGTCAAAATCGCCAAGATCACGATCTTCATGTTATCTTATAATAATGATAAGTCGCATCGCCCTGCTGCAACACCCCAAAGAAGACAGGACACGTTGGCGGCGATGTGTTGTTAATAACCACATTTCCCGGGGTGCGAACGCTAAGATACTGCTGAGTGAAGAGCTGGGTGAAATGCGTCCCGTCCGTACTCGTGTACACGTAAAGGTTGTCCGCTAAATCCCCGCCGATGAAGTACATTAAATTAGAGTTGGTATTAAACGACGCTATAGTCCAAGGGGGAGCGAGCGCCCCTATAATAGCAGGAGAGAAGACCGGCGTTGTCTGTAACCACACTCCCGGAGCTGACGTGGGCGCATGGTAGAAATGAAAGCCGTTCGTCGAACTTACAGTAGCATAAAAAGTGCTATTAAACACAGTTCCCGTCGGGGTTGTAGGTATCCCGCCCAACTCGGTTTCTAGAAAGACAGGCGTAAAGCTAGCCCCGTTATTGTTCGAGACCACAACCCGAGCGCTATCGGCTTTGCACGTCATAGCCGGAGGACAACCCACATTATTATCCCAATTCCCGTCCGTCGTAGCAATCAGATTAAGCCCGTCGTAATAAACCAGGGTGTCGTCCGACATAGCGTGCGGGGAGTTGTCGTCCCAAAACCTCGTCCACGTAGCCGCGCTATCAGTAGAAATGTCAATCTTCATTCCCGCGGTTATTGTACCATTCAAGTACGTAGCAAAACACGTCGTCCCCGAGCAGACTAAAGGCCCTTGCCCTGTGTATGCGCTCGCAAAATGGGGACCATTTATTCCCGTGCCGTCTACATTCGCGGTCGACCACACGCTGTAGTTATCGCTATACTCCACCTGACACGGCAGAGCGTTATCAACACACGTAGCGTGATCGTAAACTACCACCCTACCGCTAGCCAGGGTAGCTACCCCCGAGGCCGTGGTAATACTCCCCAGCAGCGAAGTCCACGTCACGCCGTTATTCGTCGACTTCTTCGCCGTCCCCGCCGTACCAGACGAATTAATACCAAGGAACGTCGACGTTGCCGTAACAAACGAACTAACACTCACGGCACTCGCTGAGACCTCAGTCACCGCCGAGTTAGGCGCATTACACCCGGGGGTTGGATTGGGCGTTGAATCTACATTACCCCCAAAGATCACCTGTATCTGTCCCGTAGCCTTCGCAATAACCGTCAGGCTAAGTAGAAGACATACGATCCAGCTTATCCTTGATCGCATTAAACCTTTCATCATCACGCTTCTCATGCTCTTGAGCCCAAACACTAATCCCGGTAAATTTCCCGTTGATCTGAGCGACGTGTTCAGTGAGTCCTAAAACCAACATAAACATACCGCCGACTAACACAGTAAGCACACTCACTAAAATTCCGATCAACATAACCCAAGCATCTGCGGGCACACACAATTCCTCCTATTGGAGCTCAAACACGCTTATTGTAACTCCCGATGCAGCATTGCTCACACCGAACAATCTCACGTTCGGCCTGAAGTAGAACGTCCGGGTCTGTCCTTCGAGGAGCGGAAAACCGCTTGTCGTCGTAACACCGCCATTCCCGAGAAAGACGGCGTTCGAAACCCCGGTAGTGCCTCCAGGAAGGCCGTTCTTCAACACATATCCCACCGAGAAGGTCACCCCCGTTCCGGCCCCTGCGGTGTATGAGATCGCGAAACTTGTGTCAACGCCTAGTGCGCCGAGCGACGCGTAATAAGTCCCAACGCCCGACACTAGGTTGAAGGGCGTTTGGGTAGTGACCCAGTTTAACGAAACGGGGTCTTGCGATTGCGCGTTTATTGTGATTGTTGAGGTCCCGGCCGTGATATTGAGGAAGAGCGTGAGGTTTAAGAAGGACGCGACCCCTAACGGGTTTGCTTGTGTGTTGCCGCTTCCCAGTGCAGCCACGGCGGTCGAAGCTAATACAGCCCCCGACCCCGTAAGCGAGTTCACGGGCGTGGGGTTGAGAAATATATACCCCCGGGCAAACTTCCCGTCGACGATCTGCGTGGGCGTTGTTGTAATCGTTACGGGCCTCGCGGTAAACGCGACCCCTATTGCTTGCAGCTCAGTCTGAATCTCGACGTTGTCGTTGATCTGCTGAAGCCACTGATCGCGCATCGCCTGTGCGGGATCGTCAGTCGGAGGAATAGTCCCTTCGGGGCGTAGGATCTTATTAAGATCCGCAGGCAAACCTCTCTCCCTCAACCCGGGATGCAAGTGCCCGCGCCCTGTCATCGATGGCCTTACTGTCCCCGTTTTATTCGCCATTTTACTTCCTCGTGAAATACATAACTGCAATTCCCGCCGCTAACGCCCCCGCCGCAATAATCGCGAGCGTAGCCGTGGACATAGGACCCAAACCCCCCTGTTCTGCCGCGGCGCTAAGGAGATCGCTCTTCGTAAGTGCCTTGCCCTTATTCGCAGCCACCTGCACTAACTGCGATGCTGTCGTGTCGGCCTGCTTCGCCGCTTGTAGCGCCTGAGCTTCGAGCAGGATCGCACGGCCCATCGCTTCCTGCTGCGCCCCATAATCGCCCTGCGCTTGGGCTGCAATCGCCTTCCCGAGCATCTCTTGGTGTTGTGCGTCGAGTGCTGTAGCGTTGGCCTGGTCGTGTCTGTACTTCAACCAAAGCCCTGCCCCTACCAGAGCCGCCACAGCCCCAGCCCCTATCAGTGCGCCTTTCGCAACGTCGTTGCCGATGAGATTCGAGTCCATAAACCCGAGTCCTGTGCGTCCACCGTAGGTCCGGGTCGTGGCTGACAACCCCACAGGCACGTCCGCAAACGCAAAGGTCTCGACCCTCTGCAACCACCCCGGCTCCTCCGTGCGCACCGTGTACGCGAGATCCGGCGATGCTATAATCCCGAGCTTCTGCATCACGCGTTTCTTGTAGCTCTTCGCGAAGCCCCGGGTGTTGAGCGGCCCTGGTGCTGCAGGAGTCGACCCCCTCAACACCATTGCACGGTCTGTGATATCGCTCGCAGTACGGCTAAAGCCCTGGTCCGTGTCGCGAAGATACCTCGGGTAGTATAATGCCCTAATCCGTTCCGTGATTCCTTCCGAGGTCATTGTCCCTTTCGACCTCTTCTGGCCCCACGCAGGCCGCCGCATCACCCACTGACGCCGTCGGATTGCCCCTAAGTAAGAGTAGTTAGGCTGACTAATCACAGCGCCCTGGGTAATAGCTTCCTGCCCCTTTGCAACGTCCTGCGCAAACTTCCCGATGCTCCCGAATGTGCTCATGCATCACCCCTTCTCGTAAAGCTTGACCCCGTGGAAATTCATCTCGATGCTGTTCGTCGCCCCTGAAAAATCCTGTACAGTCACGGCAATGACAGAGCGCCGCTCAATAAATCTCGGAGAAGGAAGGATATTCGGGAACATTCCACACCCCACCATATTATCAATATGCACCGGCGAGTCCATCCATTGCCTATCGCGCGCGGAGTCCTTAATCGTCACGAGCGCCTGCCCCGTCCGCGACCCCGTGATCTTGTACACGAGAAAGTGCGAGTCCGCGTCCGTGGGAATTCCCGCCGAGAATGTGCTGTTCGCCGAGACGCTAATCAACCCCGACACATCAATCGGATACGTGTACGGGACCACAGCCCCCCATTCCTTATCCCAAGGCGCCTTACCCGGCCTAATCTTCGATCCGTGGAAGGAGAGGTAAAAATCATAAGCGGCGAGGTTTGCGAAATCTGCAGCCGAGACCGTGAAGGAGGTCGCGCCACTAATAATATACGGCCGCGCCCAGATAAAAGGAATGAAAGAGTTCGGGGACCTATCAACCCCTTGGATCACCGAGCCGTCTTGAAGCCCCGCGATCGATCTCCCACCGATCGTTCGGATATCCTCGGTGGCTTTCATCAAAAACCTCCCGTTCGTGTCGTCGCGATATCTTACCCTCGCACGCGCAAACCCCGGGAAGTACATGGTCTTTATAAACTCAAAGTCCGCATCCGTGTCGATCCTAATCTCGTTATCCGTAAACGCTACACCCGTGCCCGGCGCGAGTGCTGTGAACTTCGTACTATATGTATACGACTCCTTCCAACTCATCCGCTGATCCTCCTCCTCACTGCCAGTGAAGGTTGGGACCCGAGCCGTTGAATGACCCGGGTCCCAGCTTTGATTGCGTGTTGCGTGCTCAGGTAGGACGTCTCATGAACCCTTGGAGCACAATCCCCACGTCCATGGCCCCCGTCAGCGTGACCGTGCCGTCGAAGTCCATTACGACCGAGAAGTTCTCGTACGGGTTCAGGGTGATGTTGATGGGTAGGGGGTACCACTTGATCCCTTGCCCACCGCCAGCCCCTTGCGCCGTGATCGTAGAGTTGTTTGCGGTCGTCGCCACGGAAGAGATCGGGTTCTGCTCAGGGAAGTTGGTCAAGGGAAGAATGAGGATGTCCTTGTCAACGATCCTGAAACGCAGAAATCCACCCGTGAAGAAAAGATCCCGGTCCGCGGAATTCGTGACCGAGTTCTTTGTCCCGTGCACGATCATCATGGAGATGCCGATGAACTTAAAGAGCTTCGTCGGAACAACCCCAGCCTGATCGAGGTTTGTGTCGCGGAACGTTTTCGTCTTCGAAGCAGGGGCCGCGGTACCCGTGATTAGGGTCGCGGACTGCCCCTTAGGCGTCGAGAAGAATGCGTACTCAGAGCTCAGAGAGCCCCCGGCCGACACCAGGTTAATTCGGTCGTAGAGCGGCTGCCAGAGGTCCTCCGGCAACTCGGGCCTCTGTACCCGTGTGACTTGCGATTTCAGGGGGTCTCCGACCACCTGCATGCGTTGCGTCCCGTATCCGACGGGATTTGTTTGTCCGAAAGGCATTTTACCCTCTCATCTCTCCCCTTCAGTGAAGAGGAAAAGAAGCAGCCGACAATGCGGACTTACCGAAACGTCAAACTAAAGCTCTGCGCCCTAGTAGACGAGCTGCCCGGGAGCAACGTACGCCCCGAGGTCAGAGAAGCGATCTCCAGACGGGAAAGCCCCTGCCTCTGCAAAGCTTCCCTCAGCCGCAGGCGCGAGTGAGGAGCCCCCTTCGAACTGTTCCTCGGGCTCTCCAAAACTCTGATACGCCAAAGGAACCCCGAAGTCGCTCAGGCCGAACATTCCCTTGAGTACGTACTCCTTGACAACGTCAGCGATAATGATGGAGCCGCCAACGATCATCCAGATCGTGCCGTACCCTTTTCTCTTGAAGACCATGTCGACGACCATTCCGCCCCCAATTGCCATAACGGCCTGGGACGCGTACTTTTGCCACGCACCCGTGCCGAGGAAGCTTGCTGTGAGCGTAGGCGCGACTGTGGTCGCGATCGAAGAAGCGGCGCCAACCACCATAAGGGGAAGAGCGTGTTGCACCTTCCCAAACACGGCGGGATTGCGTCTGTAGTAACGCTTCCGGGTGTAGGTGTTACGCCGCGCGTAACGCCGTCGCGGACGCGGATTTGCCCCTGCGATCATGAGACTCTCTCCAATGTTCCGGCGGTAGCTGCGCTTTCTTCGTCTCCACCCCTTTCTCGCGGCATAAGAATGGCGCCTCGAGGAGTCATACCAGGCATTGCGACGACGCTTCCGCCGGCGCTTCACCGGATTATACCACTGCTCCATGGGTATCTTCCGCGCCCTACGCCGAATTGCCTGATACGCGTAGTGCTGACGTGTCGCGCGCCGCTTTGCGTACGAGCGCCGCTTCACAGAGGGTCGTGCCCGGCGCTTCCTTAAGGACACGTGTCCCGCACGACGTCTTCGTGCCCATCCCTTCTTTGCGGCCTTTTTGTGGGCAGTGCGATGCCCGGGCCAAGCGTTATACCTCGCCATGTTGCTCTTCCTCCTTTTTCGCGCAGCCGCCCCTCGGCGAACTGGGGGTAGCGGTCGGGTCTCGTCCGGGCCGCCCCAGTAGCGGGCCGCGAACTTGCGCGTTTGAGCTCGTGTAGCCGTCAGACGCTTAAGTCGCGTTCGCCTCGGCCGAAAGCGTGCCGGATTTATCAAAAATGGCTCGAGGGGCATCTTATTTCTCCTTTGCTGGTGGATAATTGCCCAGAGCACGACGCCCCAGGCCCCTTGGCCCTCACTGACAGAAGGCAACTCCCTTTTCGGTCATAACACCTTCAAACAATCTCACCGTTACGGCACGCTTGAGCCTGAACTCCACTTCCTCCCGGGAAACGCGTCGGTCGTCGAGCATCTTACGGAGCGTTGCTGCTTCCTTCTCGATGAGCGCGGCAACCGCCTTTGCAACGGGCTCGGAGAATGCGTGGACTGTACGGAGATCCTGGTTAGTCATCTTACCTTCCAACCTCGTCGTCGCGATAGTGAATCTGCTTGAACAATCTCCGCCCTTTTTTCGCAGGCACGAGCAACGACCCCGCCGGCACACGCACCCTCCTCCCACCACTCAACTCGAGGGTTGCGGAGCGATCAACACCCAAGATAGGGGTTTTGCGCTTTGTAAAATCATGCCGAAAATTCTCGCCCGGCCAATAAGAATTTTTCCCCTTCCTCGCCTCGATCGCGTGGATGTCGTCGTAGACCTCTACGAGGTCGTCGTCTTCGTGTGGAGGGTTACTACTCATCCCCCGGTCGAGCGACTCGCGATACGATCTCGCTTCGGAAAATGCCTGCCCGAGGAAGAAATCGCGCTTCGCGCCCTTAGCCGCATCCCGAGAGTGTCGTGCCTGACCGAACGCTATCCGGTGGTATTCGGCGCCGGGGTTGGTCCTCGAAATTCTCAAATCTACATACTCCCTCGCGAGAGTATTCGACGAAAACGGTCCTATAACCCTCTCAAACTCTGGATACGTGCGCTCAGTGGGCTTTGTCGTCGTAAAGAATATTCTCGGCCTCTCTCTTCCCGGATATATTCCAACATACCAACTCATGACGCTTTCCTCCCCACGCGCAAGGAGCGGCGCTTCGCAAATTCCTTCGCGGCATCATCACTCTTGAACGGCCCTATTACAGAGACGTAGAAAGGAAACTTCTCCTTGGTCATTTTCTTCTTCGACGAAAAGACGCGTCCTTTCCCCGACACGAACATCCCTATATAGAAAGCTTTCGTCACGCCGTCGCCCTCCTCCTCCCGAACCACCAATTCGCGAACACCAAGCCCCCTACTACGAGCGCCGGCACCGCAAGGCTCGTAACATCAAAACCCCCAATAGAGAGCGGCGACACCTTCCCTACAACCCTCTGTGCTGCTACCATATGCTTCTCGAGGAGAGTCGCGAACGCCGCGAGATTTGTGATATCCGTCAACGCATAAGTCCCTGCTTGGACCTGTTGTGCCGAGCTAAGTACCGCGGGGAGTTGCGCCTCGAGTCCGAGCTGCTCTTGATAAAGGGGCGTTGCGGCATTACGCACGTTGAGATCCGAAGAGAGCGTCGCCTTGTAAAGGGGTTCTTTGAGCGCGAGGAAGGCAGCCGCCTGCGATTGAATTTTTGCTACCGCTGCTTCCTGAAGCGTGCCTGTAGGTTGTCCGAACATAGCGCTAAGCTACCTCCTCCATTCGGTCGTCGAGCCCCGAGACAATCTCCGCCATCACGTCAACCTTATCCACCCCGTGTTCGTTCGCAATATCCTCGGCCATCGCTTCGATCGTGACCCAAGCCTGCTCACACATCTCATCAACATCCTTAAGATACCCCGTAGCATCCCGACTCACTTCGCCTTCTCCTCCTTGCCCGACGGCCAAAAGAGATAAACCAGAAGGACACCCGCCGTGACTACGAGGGGCATCGTGAAATCAATCCCCCCGAAGTTTAACAACCCTCCCGCACCCGGCGCAAAAGCCCCTTTCCCTCCCACAGCCTTCGGCGACCCGCCCTTTCCCGGAGACGACACCCCCGCCGGGGGCTTGGGTTTCATAAGACTCAGTGCTGCAGCAATCGTCGTAGGGAATGTTTGCCGCGCCTGCTGCACAATCTCCGCGCCCACAGCTTGTTGCTGGATATTGTGCCCTATAGTCTCCTGTACCACGCCCGGCCACTGGTCGCTAGAGTAATTCATCTTAATATCCGTGAATTGCTGCGGCGTGATCAATTTCGCGCTTAGTGCAGCTTCTGGACTCACGTCGCCCTCCCCTTCACATACGCCGTGAGCAACGGCGGAAGAAACACATACGCCAACCCAATCCCCAGCGCCCCGAGGAGAAGGTACTTAGCATACGAAGACGCAGCCCCCGCTACAGCCCCTGCTGCCTCTTCAACAACCGGCGCATAAGTCTCATACGCCGCCGTAGCACCCCCGCCGCCCGGAACCATTGCCCCTGCGGTTTCTATCGCCGCCGCAGTGTTTGGGTAGTGTGCTGCGAGATAATCCCACCAGGTCACGCCACTCGGTAAGGACATCTTAATCTCTTTGAACTGCGTAGGGGTGATGAGCTTCTGCTGCAACGCAATCTCGGGCGTCATACTCGCGGGAACTATACCCCCGGTGGAGACTTGTGCGAACATCGCTACTCCAAACCCCAAAACATTGCGCCGATCTGTTGTCTCTGCTCTTCCAAATACCTACTCGCGATTCCTAATCTCCTCAGCGCCGCATCAAGAGTCTCTGCAAAGGTAAAGTCCGCCCTACGACTGGGTTGCATGAGCGCTATCTTTATAGCTCGGCCCAACTCGTCGTCGACAATGTACTGCACCCTCTGGAGTTCGCTGACGAGACGCTGAGTATCGAGATCGGGGCGTTCTTGATTACGTCTGTACCTCGTATGGCGCACGGACTACTCCTCGGGTCGCGATCTCATTGCTTCGTCTATAACACGCTCTAAGAGGTCGAGATGCATACTCTCCCAGCTTATCCCCCACCACTTGTGCTCGGCTCTCGCTCTCTGCGCGATTCGTTCCGACAGTTTCTCGAAAAGCACCTGACCAAGAAGTTTTACTCTCGCGCGGTACTCTTCCTCCCGTTCTACGTTGCGGCGTAGTCGATGCGGCATCCCGCAGCTCATCTCAATCCCTTCCTACGCATATCACGCAGGATACTCATCTCCGCGTATTAGCTCTTCGAGAGAGTCCTGCATTTTCGATGCGGTCTGTTCAAGAATGCTTCGAAACTCGTCGAACATTGCTCGCGTGCTACGGTCGAGTGCTTCTTCTTCGGCCATTTCTAAGGCGTGGTCTGCTCGGACGACAGAATTGATTGAGTCGTTCAGTAATTTTACAACCTTGCGACTTTCCTTCGGATTGTAACGCCGCGCCCCATACCGGTTAAGATGATGTATCACCGCATCCCCCTCCTCGCCCTATTAGCCCTCATTCTCTTCACCTCGAAGAGATCAATCGTGCCAAGGGCGCGTGCAAGCAGCCCCGCAATCTTCCCGAGATCCCTATCCCCGGGGTCGCTCGCCTGGGCCTCCTCTACCTCTTCGAGTGCATACTCAATCCTCTGCTTCGCCCTTTCAAGCATATCGCCTCCGTTTCCCGCTCGACACGGTCATGAGATAGATCCACCCTAGGAAGAATAACGCCCCTAATCCTAAACCCGCCGTCGTCGCCGCCGTGTTCCCAATCCCGTCCCCTTGAATCGCTGGCCCCTCATCAATCAACGTGTCGCGCCTCACCGTCGCTCCCGGCGCCTCCCATCCGAAACCATACTCTAGCCTCACCGGATCGAACGACACCCACTTCCCATCAATATTCACCATCCCATAGACATGCGTGAACTCCTTGTCCGCCCCATACCCCGCAATCCTTATCCCAGTGCGATAACCCAAACTCCGAAGGAGAGAGAGCCCCGTAACGGCATAGTCGTCGCAATCGAGACTCGGCTTTCTCCCCGCAGAGATAAGCTTAAGCACGAGGTTCGGGGTTTTGAAATACTCAAGCCCCCGGGGGTCGTTAGCGTATCTCGTGTTGCTTTGAAGAAAGTCGAAAATGGCCTTGGCCTCAGCGTAGTGATCGCGTGGTGGGACATTCTCGACCATATGTTCCGCCCAATCGCGGACGAACTGATCATTCGAGCCCTTCTTAATCGCATCAACCATGCGATTAACCGTGTTGATCGAAACGACCCGGTTACCGATCCCGAGCGCGTAGCGTTGAATCGGCACGACCGCGCCAACGTCCATATTCTACGCCCCCAACGCGCCGCCGCCGTCGTCGTCCTCGGATAGTCCCGCGAGTCCCATCTCCAACGCTTCGAGAATCTCCTCTATGACAATCCTGAGCCTTACACCGTAGAGCCCAGAGATCTCCTCCGCCTTCTCTAAGAGCTCATCGGCGAGTTCGTGACCGGACAGCCCTACTTCCTCGATATACTCCCCGTACAAATCGTCTTCGCCCTCAGGATTCTCTCTCCACCCTCGTCCGAACTGCCGCAATCGTCCCGCACTCTTCACGTAGTGAAGCAAATCGTCAAACACGGCCTCGGGCGCTTGGCCGTAATCCATAGCCGCAGCCCGAGCCTCGTTGTCCATCCGATCGAGAATTCTATGACTCAAGGAGTGAAGTGCGTCTGCGTAATCCCGCTCCCAGGCTTGGGAAGCGCGCCCTCTGAAGATAGCAGGGTTTTTGTGGTGGAGGATGGATTGGAGTTGGGTGCCGATAACGCACAGCCCTCGGCGGAAGTAGCCCTTGGGGCAGGCAGTAATCAGGCGAACGTCGGGGCGACCCGAAGGGCTTATTGTGCGGAAAGAGCCCTTAGCGAAGCGCCTCGGACTCTGTACTCTCTCGTGGACAAACTTAGAGCGGGAACTGTAAGGGTTTTCGTGATGCACGACTACGCCCCGTGTTGTAAAGGGCGAGCATAGTCGCACGATTTAGGTAGGGTGTAAACATTATCAAGGCTCGTCTCTCTGAATAATCCTCAGCACAGCGTCTTTGGCCTTCCTTACCACCTCGGGACAATGATGAAAAACAACCTCGGAATTATCCTGTCTCTGCGCCGTGCGCGACCAGTTCCAACTCCCAATAACCACGGTTTGCGTGTCCTCGATAACGAGCATTTTATTATGCTCTAGGACGCCCACAGGCTTCACGACAAGATCGACCCCCGCCTTGATCAAGAGGGCGTGGAGATCGGAGCGTCCTGCGGCTTGCTTCTTGTCCTCTCCGCCCTTCACAATCCGGATTAGGTCGTCAGCGAGGGCGTGATTTGAGATGCCATAAAGGGAGAAAAAGATTGGCCCTCGGGAATTACTCAACTCTTGGTGAATTACGTCCTCAATATCCTCGTAAGGCGAAAAATACACGTCGAAGGTGCACGTAGGAGGCGGTCCGATTATCGTCAGCGCCCCCGTAGCTTGCCCCCCGATGCTCGGCGCTGCGGGTTGTGCGTCGGAAGAATGAAGCCCTGCAAAGAACCTCACCAAAACCACCGCGGTTGCGACCGCTGCCCAAAATCGTCGCATTAATGCACTTCCTCCTTCGTCTTGAGCGTGAAAGGTCCGCGCCTCGTTACGGCAAAGAGTTCTAACTCCCGCTTCTCGGCGATAATCATTATTTCGTTGCCCCTAAGAAGTGGGTAGCCATTCTCTCTACTCACATCAACCCCGCCAATCCACACATCCCGCTTATACGGACCTAACGTTATCTTCCGCTTTCCGCACGCCATCCGTCGCCGTCCTCGCTTCCTCCCACGCCTTCACAACTCTTTCATCGACAGGCTGCCGCAAAAACACATAAACCTGGCACTTACACCGCGTGCAGCTCATTCTCAGCTTAAGGCGATCCGCGGCCACAAAGGGAATTAGCATGTTATGGCAATTAAGACACCTTACCTCCCCACCTTCGCTCAACTCTTTGGTCCTAAAGAAGTTTCGGCCGCCCACGTGCTCCCCTTAACGTCTTTTCGACAGCACCCTTCACGCCCTCGAGGATCTGCGACACGAACGCTGTCGCTGTGCCCTCAAGGTCTTTCGCAAGCAACTCGGCTTCGTCGACCGCCGCACTTCTCACCGTCTCGACGATTCGCTCCGCCGCGCGACGCACCTTCCTCTCGACACTCGCACTCGTTGTTGGGGGCTTAAACCTTCTCGTCGTCATCGCCCTACCGGCTGCACCTCGAGTCCCGCGCGCTTCGCAATCCACTGGAGCACTTTCGACGTGTACTCAAGACTCGGGAGGAGGTTCTTCTCGAGTACCTCCGCCACCTGGGGGTCCGGGTTGTACTCGAGTTCAGAGTGAAGCTTCCCCACAAGCTCCTGAAGATCGCCGAGCTTCACAAACGTCGCGCTTAGCGTCTGTACGTAGCCCTGAGTTACCATCACCTGCGCTCCTTCTCCTTCTTCTCTCGCTCTTCCTTCTCACGGGACTCGTGGATTTTCTTGTTCAAGCCCTTAATCCCCCGCTCCCATTCCTCTTTCGAAATTCCCATATCTACCCACGGCTCTGCCATTTTACACTGGCCTCCTTGCAAATCCCGTCGCCTTAAATTGCACTTCCCAAGGCCCTGTTTGTAGCTTCGCAGAATGCGGCCACTTCACGACGAACGAAAACTTCTCGTGGGGGTTGAAAGTGAGCCTGATCCCGAGCTTTCTCCCGTTCTTGTGAATGCACACATAATTCGCGGTGAGCAGGAGTGCCATGAGGGCATAATCACCACCCGGGAAGAGATCAGTCAAGGGCCAAGGACCGTACTCCTTGTCGCCTGCGTAGATAGAGGCGTGACCTCCCCCAACCAGCGCAGCAATATCCGGCACGAGCAAGGCCCTGATAGGGTTTAGGCCCCTGTAAAGATAAACAACCCGAAGATCGTACACCTGGAGTAGCTTCGTTCCGAGCACTCCACACGTTATGTTCCGTCGCGAGAGATCTTCCTCCCCCGACGCGCCAAACACGAGCTCCTTCGTCTTCCCTGACACGAAAGGGAGCGTGTCGTAGAGGGTGTAGTCGACGTCCTCGGGAACAGATAACACCCGGGTCGTCCTTCGAAGCTCTGCCGTAACCGTCTCTACAACCCCAGATTCCACTTCACATCACCTCTACCGCACAGGACAAAACTTCACATTACCCTTACCGTACAGCGCCGCACCGTACCTCACCAATACTTTACGATACCATACCGACGCGCCACAAGACTAAGCTTCACGTACGCCACCCTAAGCCCTTGGGCACCTCGAACTCATTAATTACCTCAACACCCCCGTCTTCGGTGTCCCTCTCAATTCTCACCTCTGCCGAGAGCCGAATCCGCCTAAAATCCCGACCTTCTATCGCCGCCCGATAAAACATGTCCGTGGTTCGGTGTGCTTCTTCAATCTCCGCAGCCCCTAGCAATGAACGCCCGTAGAAGACATGCGTCACTACCTCTTCCCTTTTGCGTTCCTCGCCTTCGAAGATATCCACAATAATCTTATACATAACGCAGCGCCCTGTGTTAAGTGAAGGAGCGACCGAATCCGAGCCACCAGCTCCGGTCGCCCCCTCTCTGTCCACTTCACGCTCCCCCAACAGGGCGTAAAGGGACCCCGGCTACTACGAAGACACCCAAATCTCCTCGAACGTGACTAATGCGCCCTGCTTAAGCTCAGCAGCGAGACCGTAGGTCTCGTAGAGACGGAGCTCTAGAGCGCACTTCCACCCCGGAGGCCGACGCTCGCCCACATCAACCGTATACGGGATGCCCACCATTCCGACTTCTACCTGCTCCGAGTGAGGGAGATCCTCAAAACACGTATAGCACATAAAGGCGTTGCGCTTAACATTCACGCCCATATACCGCGTCGTACCGCAATACCCGCAGCGAGCGAGGAAGAAAGCCCACCGCTCCACCTCGGTCTTGAGATCGAGATTCTGCAGAGATGGATCCACACTCACACCTTATTCGCGCGAAGCGTCACGCGCAACTCATCCACAACATTAATATAATGATCGAGCGCAAATTCCTTGTGCTCTTGTGGGAGCCCTTCAAAATCCGGATGGAAGATGAGCTCTGACTTCTCGAGTGTGAAGTCTGCCTTGATCGGGTAGTGGTCAACGCCAAGCCCTAAACGCCCCCGTGAGGAGAAGTAGTGGAAGAACGGCACACAAAGACCGCGTTTGTGCGTCGGGTCTTGATGCGTACCCACCGAACTCCAGTAAGGTCCGATGACGGAGACCTCCGCGAACGGCGCACACACCCTCCACAACTCGTCCATGAAGCCGATCGGCTCGGGCACGTGCTCGAGGAAGTGCCTAACCACGACCTCACTGTACGTGTTGTCCTCCAAGCCCTTCCAAGGGTACTCGAAGAGGTTGAGCTCGAGGTCGCACTTCACGCGGCTGTCAAAATCGACATTCACCCAATCCTTTCGGTAATCGTGGCCGCAACCCAAGTTCAGCTTCTTAAACGTGTTTAGGGTCGCGGTCGATTTCCACGACGCACTATGCTCGACAAGCTCCTCTCCCCGTTCTTTTGTCTCCATCACCGCACCTTTCGTAAGTACCCAGAAGGATTAAAAGTGAGTAAGAACTTATGACACGTCTCGTCGACCTCAAACGCCGCACCTTCCTCTAAGGAGAGAAACTCCTTAACCGCTTCCATGGGTCCCGGACCCGCGCCCGGCCTTATAGGATGGCCGTTGAGATTCGTGTCTTCAACAATGAGATACGAGCCTGTAGTAACTAGGGGCGCGTACATCACCATTTCATCGAGCACGTGGTGCGCGTTGTGATCGCTATCAAGCACCACCATAACCGGCGACTTGCCCGCGACGAGATTTTCGATAGCGTTCTGCGTAGCGATCTCCGTGCTGCTCCCGACAAGCTGCACAATCTCGGGCGTTCGCAACTCGTGACGCTGCTCGAGGTCCACGGTAACCACAAGAGGACTCTCAATCCTCGAAAGCAACATACACCCGAGCATCCAGGCCGCAGAACCCCCAACATACGTACCCGTCTCGACAACCGCCTGGGGCCGGACCTTCGAAATAAGCTCCTGATAAAGCCAGAGATCCGTGGGCGCTTTCTTCACGGGGATGCCTAGAAAGAAAGTCCGGTTCTCCCAAACCTCGCTCTCGTGGTAGAGGCGGTTGAACTCGCGAATCGTGTCGAGTGCGTTCTCTGTTTCCTGCATCTAAAACACCCTACCGGTCACGTAATCGAAATGCCCTATCGTAACCCGTGTGTCAACTCTCGGCTTAACTCCCGTCTCCTCCGCGCACTTTTGCCAGAACCACGCGTCCTCTGTATGTACTAAGTACTGTCTTGGTGCGACAAGTTCATGCCCTGTCTTAAACCTCGGCTTCGAAATCTTCTTAAACAACTCCGAGCGGAAAAGACAGTAATCGAGTCCCGTGCCATCGCACTCGACCAGGTCGCCGTGCTTAAAATCCCTTCCCGGTCTCAGGAGGCCGATATGCCCTGTCTTCCACATTAAGGGTTGCGGGTAGGGCATCTTCATGTGGTAGAGTCCCGCGGCTGTTTCGAGCTTGTGATCGAGAAGGGTGTCGAAGAGCATAGGCATACCCACGGGAGGCGAAAGCATATCATCGCCGAGGAAGACGAAGTAGGAAGGAAGGGGGTCGAGGGAAAGGAGGTGGTCAATACACCGTTCGCGGGCTTCTGCAACCTCGAGGCCCTTAACAATCGCCATCTCCCTTATCGACGCGACAGGAAACGCCATTTGGAAAAAGTGGAGGATAAACGCGAGCGACACATAACCCAAAGTCGGGACGGCAACTACAATTGTATGCTCCGGGTTTGTAGGAGGCTTCAGCCCTGATAACGGAGGCGGTTCTTCTTCCCCTTCCGCGTCTAAGTCGAGCCAGGAGACTTCTTTGAGCGCGGCGGTAAGTTTGCCGTCTTTGAAGGGGAGGTCTTTGAGCATCCCGGGACGGACGATAAGCGCCTTGTGATCGGGACTCACAACACCCACGACATCATCGGGCTCCTTCATCCACCTCTCCCAAATCCCGAAGGCAATATGCTTCGGTGCCTCGAGAAGAAACACTGCGTCCGGCGCTTTCGGCAACACCCGCGTGTATTGGATCGCATTATTCACGGAGCCCCCAAAGTCTGGGTGAGTAACCCCCCAAATCCCGCGCTCTACATTCGGCGGGAAGCCTATACTCAACACCTCACCCGCCCATTCAATCGGTAGGAGTTTCGCGGTTGCAATAAGGGCGAGCATGAGCGAAGGACGTTTGTAAGTGCCCTGTGCGACGATCTTGAACGCGTCCCGTGTTAGGGTTGCCACTATTGAATCCTCGCCGTTTCGTGCTTAAGATATTGATTCACATACCCCATGTACGCTTTGTACAAATCCCCTGACTCTACCCATCCATAAGCGATAACCTTATCCTTACGCACAAAGAGGGGGTCGACATAGAGGATACTGAAGAGAGGGCTCCCGACGGGCAAAAACGTCACCTGCTCTGCCCGCGCTCCTCGTACAGCTCCCGTTTGGGGCACCAAATCCGTGATCATGGTGTTTGTGGCCGCGTCGCGCAACTCAAAACACTCTGGGTCAGACGACGGGTCAGCTTCCTTCCCCACGATGAGCTCGTTTTGCCCTATCATAAGCACTATTACCCTTCCCTCCATGCCGATCCCCTCTCGTGGCTTACTGGATGATTGAGTGGAAGAACTGTGTCACGAGCGTCCAGGTCTCCGTGTTGCTGCCCCTGTTAAACAGGGTGACGGAGTTCGAGTCCCATTGCGCCGTTAAATACGCGGCGGGGACGTTTGTCGCGATCGTTGCGGCGGAATATGTTGCAATCCCCCAAACGATATGCGGCAGACGCCCTAGGCCGTGCGCGAAGGTTGTCGAACCGGAAGACGCTAACGACACAGTCCTCGTGTCGATAAAGGTTCCCAGTAACGTCACGGGTCCTACCTCCTATACGGTATCGGAGGCGCACACATCCCGGCGCACAATTCACGGCACCCTCTCGAGTAGTTGGCCATCATCCGCGCAGTGCGGATTCTCGGCAAGTTCTCCCTCGGAGCGAAACGTCCAATCCGTTCCACACTGAGAGCAACGAGCCATGATGAGGTTTTGCTGCTGCTCAGCTGCCCAACCCAAAAACCCCTTAAAATAGGCTTTCGCGGTAGCAGTCCCGAAGAAGTTCCCGCCCCACCGTTGCACAGTTCCCAGCACATCGTCCGGCGGAATTTGCCCGGCGAGAATTTGCTCGAACTGTTCAGGGGTCGTTATTCTCGCGAGAAGTTCTTCGAGTTGTGGATAAAAAGCCCGGTCGTTCGCTTCTGCTGCGTTGCGTATTGCCTGAAACACGGGTAGCATTGCTTCTTCCTTTACTACCTCTGCTTGCATAACGGGTTCAGCCCCCGGTTCGGTGACTGGAATGTGCTCAACAACCGGCGCCGGAGGAGGCGGCGGAGGTGGTGCGGTTGCTTCGGGCCCGAGCGGTTCTTGCGCTTCAACCGGAGACGTCTCGGAGAGAGGAGACGGTGATGGAGACGTCTCGGCGGGTAGTGGAGGTGGTGTGAAGGAAGGAGGGAAGCCTTCCATCGGTGCTCGAGGAGGCGGCTGGACTGTCGCTCGAGGAGGTTGCTGCGCCTGAGGTGGCGGAACCGCAGCTCCCGACTTGTACGCAACAATCGCCGAAACCATCCTCGCAGTATCCCCCCAAATTTTCCCCGCTTGCGGAGCGAGTGCCCTTATAAGTTCTATCGCAGGAGAGACCGGCTCCCCTCCTCCGCCTCCGCCTCCACTCTCGTGTATTAAGGGAGCGAGGGTCGTGATGAGGGTAATCATGCGATCCGTGTTATCGGGCTGCGGTGCGCTCGGAGGAGGTGTGAAGAGCTCCTTGAGGCGAATCGCCATCTCGATAGGGTCGACAGCAGGTGTTGTGTCCCGCGGCGCTGGAGGCGCCATCGTTTTGAGGAGGCCCCCAACCCTCTCGAGGACGGCAAGAGGATCGGGGGCTGCGGGCGGTGGTGCTGGTGCTGGGGTTAACTCTTTAATCGCTTTTGCGAGCTCGACGATTGAGGGTTGCGGGGCTTGCGCAACGGGGGTTGTGGTGGGTGCCGCAGAATCTCGTCCCGTCTTATAAATCTCGGCAACCGCTTTGAAAACCGGTGTTATGTCGGGCGTCGGAGGTGTTGCGGGCGCAGGAGGAGGTTGCATGGACTTCACAATCTCAACGGCCTTAAGAAGGAGAGCAGTCGGATCGCTTTGCGGCGCGTTACCGTTCTGGGGGTGTGTGGCGGTGACCGCAGGAGGCGGCGGCACACTGAGCGTTATGCGCTGCGCCGCAATAATTCCCGGCGTGTTTTGCTTGATGAGCTTTGCTTCGTAGATGCCGTCTGTCCACCCCCGTGCGATCGCTGCCTTGAGAACCTCGCTCTCGATATCCTTAAGCAGCTCGGGTTGTTCGAAGTCGAGGAGGAAGACGGGGTTGTTGCCGTACTCCTTAGGCACCGGGAAGCGCTTGTAGAGCTTTATGTAATAGCCCTCGCCCGCCGGAATGTGCGAAAAGAGATTCGCAACAGTTTCGCCCTCTGGAGGTGCTGACGGAACGAGGATTTCGTCAGGTGGACGCTCGGGCAGCGAGCCGTCGGATTTGTCGCGGTCCGCATCCCTCACCCGATCACGTCCCATCGAGACGATTGCGTCGTCTACCGTAGCGCGCGGCTTGGCCATATTGAGAATTCCCGGGTTGTGTGCCGTGTTGCGGTGCGGTGCGGTGCTCTGCGCGTGGCTCGTGGCTCGGTAGGTGCGGTGATGTATTGCAACGCTGCCGCGCTGTATACTGCCATATGCAACGTGGCAGCGTTGCGTGTGCAGTGCCTTCTAGCGCCCGCTACGGCTTTCCGACTCCGGAGTGCGTAGCGTTGCTTTGCGCCACAGGGCGCGGTGCAGCGCCTTGAGGCAGATAGCGCGAGGTTGTGTAGGGCCTCTGCTATCTTGAAGTCAATTTTAACACAGAAAATTTGAATAGGCAACTCGGAATTTTGAGTTTTGAGCTCTTTTTTCTTTGAGGCCTTGAGTTATGCTCGTTATCCCCTGTTATGCTCCTTGCTTTGACCTCTTATATATCATAATATACATAGTATCTTATGTATTTTATAATAATTTGTATGTATAATAATATATAAGAGAGCAAAACAGTAGTCATTTTGTGGCCCTACTGGGGCACAAATCGCGCACGGACCATAGGGAGGAGCCATGGAAAAGCTACAACCCAAGATCATTTCCCGTCCTCGGGGTACTGGTGAGGATTGTGTTTGCGAGTGTTGGGGGTGTAATCAGCAATTTTCGAATATAATTCCTACGTTATATTGTGAAAATTGTCGTGGTTCTATGCGTGCTCCGCGCTCACCTTTGCGCTGCACGTGTAAGGAGTGCGGGCATACTTGGGAGAGGAGAACGGAGACACCATCGTACTGTCCGAAGTGTATGAGTAGAGAGTGGGACGGGCCACTAAAGAGAGGGGAAGTAGAAAAGGAGTTCGTGATTTGTCATAAATGCGGGTCGCAAAAGCAGAAGGGGAAGATTGTGTGTATCGGGTGCTTGCAACCGAACACGGAAACGGCGTATTATTGTGGTCTGACAACGAGACAGTACGAGAGTTTCAAACGGTTTGTGCTCGCATACAAAGGGGAAGATCTGGTTGTGTTAGGGTTTAGAAAGCTACTCGAGTCTCCAACGCGCGAAATGGAAACGAGACCCGAGCCCGAAGCCCCGATCCCGATACTCCAGCTCCCTGAACCCGACCCACCGCAACTCGACCCACTTCCTAAGGAAGAGCCAGAGCCCGACCCCGAGTTACAGCCCGAAGCGCTTCCTCAACCCCCTGAACCCGAGTCGCCGAGCGAAGACGCGCTTCCGTTGTTTATGGAATTCGCACCCCCTACTCCCGATCCGATACCCGAGGGCGAGGAAGTCCCGACGGAAGAGGCGCTCAAGCTCCTTCGGAAGATAAAGTGGGAGGTAGAATGAGGGCAAAAAAAGAGCCACTCAACTCTCGAGTGGCTCTTTCTCTTCGGTTATTTCTTCGCGCCGGCCGTTTTGGCCATCGCGTCCCGGACTTGCTGTTCCTTCCACGCCCGGAACTGCTTGATCTCTTCGGCCGTTTTCTTCCGGCGGTCCTTCGCTGCCTGCTTCGCTTCGGGGCTCTGCGTGTACTGGAGCCGTTGGAACCGAAGCTTGAGGGTCGCGTTGGCGAGGTCGAGCACCCCTTGGTCACCGTATTTCTGCTTGAGTTCTACCATGGTGAGGGGTTTGAACTCGGTCGGATCCGCAGCCGGGGTCGTTTGGGTAGCCATTGTGTTGCCTCCTTTTATATGCGCGTGTCTCGCGCGTTGGGTTATTTTATGGGCCTTGTCTCCAAGTGGCCTTTCTCAATCTTACATCTTCATTATACGCCTTCTTAAAAAACATGGCAACGAAAAAATCGCGCGTCGAGAAAATTTTTTTCGCGCCAAAAACGCCTCTAAAAATGTTTTTAGAGGGTTGTGCACTTTTTTGAACCCCCCGTGTTCACTAAAGTGAGACTCGCGAAGCCCGCCGGTAGGGGTTTATTTTTCTACGGGTCGCGCGTGGGTACGGAAATGTTTTTCTACGGGTGCGTCCGTCGGAAAATGTTTTTCTACGGATAAACCGTAGAGATTTAGATCCGGATCGGGAACCGGATTTGTACGGGTCGCAACGGTAGAAAAAGGGATCCAGAAGTCACTTTCTCGGGGAGGGAAAAAGATTTTCCTTGCCTTTCGGGTTTAATTGAGTTATAATGATGTCAATGGGGTCTCTATACATCTCAGCGAAGGGGTAAACGATGCCCGACTTAAGTGACGACGAGTATAAGGAGTTAGTCGAGTCCGCTGTCACTGCGAGAGAAGTGACCTGTCCGATGTGCCGCGGGAGATGGCTGGCGTCCCTAACCGAGGAAGATATAGAAAACGGCGTTGGGTTTGAGATAGTGTGTTTTGAGTGTTTGCTGGGTGAGGTGCAAGGTGACCGAGGAGAGATGTGAGATTTGCGAGGAGTTGACGCGCAACGGACGGAAATTTCGGGTTGCGCTAGGGGTCAACTCTGACGGAACGCTGAAGGCGAAGCACGATCACGCGATTTTGGAGTCGTTGATTGCGTCGCCGCAGCGCAAAACCCTTACGAAAGAGGAGAGGGAAGCGTTTAGGAAGTGGAAGGAGCGGGGAAGGGGGTGAGCGAAGCGTGAAGTATATAACTACAAGCGAATTTTTTCGCGGCCGCCGTAGATTTCCTTCAATGGAAAAAGCGCAGTGGGAAACGCTCGAGTACGACACCTTAGTTGACGGGATTCCGTTTGCTGCGGGTAGTAGGTTTAAGCGGTTCGAGACACTAAACTTCGGGTATGTTGTGTTTGATAGAGAAGCCAGAACGCCGGAGGGATGGATTCCGGGACGGAGAGTGTTTAGGTGGTAGGTGGAAGGAGGTGATGTTTCGTGTATATGACACCCAACATAAGATCCACGCTCACGCTCAATATCGGGATTGCAAAGGACCCGAAGTGTAGCGTGTGCGGGCGAAAAATCCGCAACAACGAAGACTTTGGGATTACATACACAGAGCCCTGGGTGTTTTGGCATTGGAAGTGTAAGGAGGAGCGCGATGATCCAAAAACACTGCGGTGAATATCTCCGCCGGCTCAGTTCCGACAAGGAAGGCTTCGAGCTGCGCTACCACAAGTGGCAGTGTCAGATTTGTGGACGCATATTCACGCAGAAGTCTCGTGTCGAGAATGTAGAGGCTGCGCAGAGAGACCACTTGGACATGGCTTTTCAAGTAGTTCAAGGGGTTATGGATAGGGTACGCGGCGTAGTCGAGGTGCTCGAAACGACTCCGGAGCGCGACCAAAACATCAACGTTGTGGAGGAGTTTAAAGAAGTGCTTAGGGATATGACACGGCTCAAGCACAACCTCTACGGGATACGGAAGGAGTAGCCGATGTACCTTGAGATTCCGAACGACCCTGCGAGTAGGGCGAGAGTTTTGCGTGCCGTGAATGAGGTTTTTGTTAAAAGGGGCGAAAGTCCGCTCACGCCCGAAGAAGTCGAGCATATCTTAACGGCGAAGGGCGTTGAGATTAGCGAGGCCAAAGCGGGGTTTAGAATGAAGTTTGTGTATGGAGAGGGGGAGAAGTGAGCAAGGTAGACGATATCGACTGGTCCGCACACGACGAGTTTAGTGAAAACACGTGCTATTGTAGGTGCGGCGCCGTGTTTAGGAGTCATGTTAAGCTCATCGAGCTCGAACAACGTTGGGTCTCGGCGACACGAAAGCCGTGTTCGGGGTGCGGGTCGCGCGTTAACTGTAAGGGGATCGAGTCGGATCCTGAGACGTTCACGATCAAGGGGAAGAAGGATGCACTCTAGGGTCGCAAAACTCCCGCAATACAAGGGCATCCCAATTCCCTTCAACGCTACCTACCGCACTGACGGGACCCCGGACTTCAAAGTGGTCAATGAAGAGAACCGTTGGAGATGTGCGAACGAGCGCCTCTGTTGGATTTGCGGAGAGCCGTTGGAGTATTGGATTGTTTTTGTAGGAGGGCCGCGCTCGTGCGAGAATAGGCTCTTTATCGACGGTCCTATGCACGAGGAGTGTGCGTTGGACGCGGTTGAGATTTGCCCCTTCCTTGCGGGGAGGATGGATTACGCGAAGACCTTCGATCTTTCGAAGCACGACCCCGCGCTCAAACTCGAGGAGAGGGTGAGTCATCCGCCGCCAGAGAAGATTGGGCTCTATAAAACTAGGGGCTTCGAGGTCAAAACCGCACGCAACTCGTGGTTTTTCTTCGCGGGGAAGGCAAAACAGATCACGTGGGTGGACAGAAAGTCGCAGGGGTAAGGTGCGTTTTTATAAATACGACTACTGGCCGAGTGATCCGGGAGCGCCCGTCTTCTATGTGGTTATCGTGGAGCCGTCTCTCGTAGCGCATATAAGGCGTTATAAGGGAAGGGTAGAGATCACACAAGTGCATATGGATGGCGAACTGTGTCGAGAACTTTCTGGGTGCACTTCGAGGAGAATCAGTGAGGAGGACGTGCCGGGAGCGTTGAGACTCTGGATCGAGAGGCAGGAAAAGCAGTTAGCCGAGTTTGGTGAGTGGTGCAAGACGTTGAGAAGGAAGTACGCGAGGAAGAAAAGGGGGGCGCGACGTGGGTAAGCCGAGTTGTTTCGAGTGCGTGCACGGGGGTATCACGGGCGCAGAGCCCGAGGTCGGGATCCTCGGTCCGTATCTCGAGGAGTGTAAGGCAGCAGCGTTGACCGAGGAGATGATAGACCAGGTTGATAAGACGAGCCTAATAACTAAGGGCGTGAAGGAGTGTCTGACCGAGAAGGAGCTCGAGGGCGTTGCCTCGTTTTGCTACGAGGAGGAGTACGCGAAGCGTTGCGGGCACTTCGACCCCGTGCTCATTGAGAAGTGCGGGCAGTGCGGGAAGAGGATGCGGGTGCCGAGATTCTCGTGGGGGTTGTTTGCGGAGTATTACGGGGACATGCCGGTGTGTAGTGAGGAGTGTAAAAAGGCGTTCGAGGATGAGTGGGTAGGGGACGAGGAGGATTGAGGTGGTGGATTGTTTCGAAACCGTAATGGGGGTCTTCTTCACGATTGTTGTGTTCCGTGCGCTATTCACGATCGTTAGGGTAGTGCACGATCTCGCACGCGAACGGAGGGAAAGGCAACGCGTGAAGTGGATTGAATCGGCAACGAAGTTCGGGGTTAAGAAGGAGGAGTAATATGCAAGGAGAAAAATACTACCGCGAGCTGCTCAAGAAGTATATCCGCTTGCTCGGGGTCGAAGAGGGTGTTTATTACGAAGGGGAAGTTTATGCGGGTCGCGAAGACTGTGGGGTTGCGTGGACCCGCCTAGACGTGGACGAGTTTGGAACAATCATAAGAGAGATTCGCAGGGAAGAAGAGGAGGTGCGGCTTGGCAAACGAACAAATCCCGCTTAGAGGCGCAGCACATGTCACAATACACTGTCCCGGGTGTGCGAAGACGCTCGGGGCGTATACGAGGCTCGATCCACCCCACCCGAAGAACGCACGGACGTATTTCGGGACGTTGGTGTGTACTGAGGCTAAGTGCGGCGTGATTATGACGATTACGATTAATGCGCAGCGGCCGACTGGAGAGCCGGATCTCGAGGCGGGGGAGACGGGGGGTGTTGAGGCGGGGAAGTGAGTTGCGGACTCTCGCAAGAAGTAGAAGACGCGCTCGCCCGAATCGATTTCAACGCGATAGGCTTAATGAGTTTGGTGAACACGATGAGGAGAGTACGACACGGTAGGGCAAATACCTCGTTCAAGGCACAGCTAGTACGTGAGGACGCGGGAAGTGTGTGGCTGAAAGTTGTAATGATAGCGAGGAAGATGGAGGCCACGGCAGATCATGTTGATGGCGGCTCGGAGGTTAAGGAGTGAGTTGTGAGCCGAAGAACGTACTCGGGGCGGTTGAAGCTATCGCAGAGGACTTGCGTTTTTTGTGTGCGCGGCTACGTATGGGATTAGCGAGGAAGGAAGGCCCCTTACCTGCACTAGGCACGTGGAAGTGGATCAAGGATGACATAGGGAGCTTGCAGCGGGTTGTGGATCATACAGACGCGGGCGCTGAGACAGCACGGACGCTGTTTGCTGTGGGCCTTATTGACGACGCCGAGGGCCGAGGTGAGTACGAAGTGCGGTGAGAAGGATTGTAGCGCTGAAGCCGAGATTTGGACCGTGCTCGAGACAATCGACAGATCTGCTGTGTATTTGTTGGAGTACGCGAACCTCATACGGGGGGTTTCAGGGCTCGGCAAGGAAAGCAGAACGCGGGCCATGTGGAATTGGGTGATTACTATTGTAAGGGGGCGTATGTTGTATGTAGTGAAGCACGTCGACAACAACGCAGGGGGCGAGTGGTGAGTTGCGGTAAAGCGCAGGAGTTAGAGGTTGTTGTCAAGCTTATCGCGTGGAGCGTGGAGGGCTTTCCTCCTATGATCGCGGATATGAGAATTATCCCTTATAAGGGGCCTGCACCTTACACGGGCGTCGACAAAGCGCGGGTGTATTGTGATATAGACAACGCGTGGATACGGATCAGGATTGCGACGCAGAGGCTGTTATCGCTGGTCGAGCACGTGGATGAGGTCTAGAGGAGATGAAACCATGAAGGGAGTCTTTCTGGTGTTGATCATAACTTCTGTGCTTCTGCTTGTAAGAGCGCTTTTTTTGAGACGCAGGTAGATTTTGCTGAGACGAGACGACGGGGAAGGGAAATGAGTTGCGGACACATAGACGTAGAGTCGATGCTCAGCCACCTTACTGGTTTTGTTATGGGCGTGCGGATCGACGTGCGGAGGGCGAGGGACGGGAAATTGAGTCCTTACCCTAGCCGTAAGTGGTATTGGAACGACATCAGCTCGGCCGAAGCGTGGGGACGTATTGTGATCTCGGTAGAGAGTATTAACAAGACGCTCGAGCACGTGGATGGTGATGAGGATGGACCCGAAGGATGTGCTTGATACAATAGGGGGCATCGCGGAGGGCTTATGTTTTGTGTGTGGTGAGATGCGCTCGGGGCTGAATAAGGGAAAGGCCCTACTTGTGTGGGGTTTGATTCGGAGCGATAACGAGCACTTGCAAGATGTTGTGCAGCGTTTCGAGCGAGGGGATTAGGGATGGAGCCCGAGTTTGTTTATGAGGTAGAGGTAGCGCTCGATGTGGTGGATCATTCTACGGGGTGGTTAGTCGCGTATGCGGAGGAAGTGCGTACGGGAAAGGTCTGGATGAAACCGAGTCTTTGGTTGGAGATAGTGCGGGAAGCGGAGAGGATGATGTTTGTCGTGACGCATGTTGAGGACGGCGGCGCAGGGAAATGAGTTGTAACCTACCACACGAAATTGAAGACGCGCTTGCACGGATTAGGTTTAGCGCGATGGGTTTGAGAGGTTTGTTGAACTCGGTACGGAGAGTGCGGGATCGTGGAGCGGAAACTCCGTCCAAGGCGTTGTTAAGGCGTAAACACGCGTGGTTGAGTATTAGAGCGGTGGCGGGGAGCCTGGAAGACGTGATAAACCACGTTGAAGACGGCGGGGGCGGGAAGTGAGTTGCGGCCACGGATGGGAGCTAAAAGAGGCGGTCAACATAATTGAAGGAGGCGCCGCGCTAATCTCGCTCCACGCGCGGAGGGTTTTGAGATACACACACCAGGTTGATTATCGAGTGAATAGGGACCGTCGACATTGGAGCGAGATCGTGTCAATGGCTCGGACGTTGGATAGAATTACGAGGCATATAGAGGGGGAAGAGGGGTGAGTTGTGACACACCTCGATGGGAATTAGAAGAGGCGCTCTTTATGATCGATAAGGGCGGCGCCCTAATTTCGCGCTGCGCACGAAGTATTTCGAGAGACAGGGACCGAGTTGATTGGTGGCGTGATGAGAACCGCACCCGCCAGCACTGGGGGGAGATCGCGTCGATGGCCCGGACGCTGGATAGAGTTGCAGGACATGTAGACGACGGGAAAGGGGAAGGAGGGTGAGTTGTGGGGAGAATCTTGAGACGGAGTTCGTGATTAAGACGTTTATAGACTACTCACAAGCGCTCCAGTCTTTAGTGCGCAATATGCGGGCATCGACGCCGTACTGGAATATGGCGTTTTGGAAGGACGTGAAGTTTCACACTAGAAATCTAACGGCGATTATGGATCATTTGGACGGGGAAGGGAAAGGGAAAGGGAAGTGAGTTGCGGGGAAGGGCTTAAGACGGAATTCGTGCTTGGGGCGTTTGAAAAGTACCCACAGGAGCTTCAGGTCTCGGTGCACAATATACGTGTGCCGACGCCGTCGTATTGGAAAGAGATCGTATTTTGGAAGGACATAAAGTATAATATAAGGCACCTAGCACTAGTCATAAACCACTTAGACGAGGAAGGAGGGGCGGAAGTGAGCTGCGACACAAAACTCGAGGTGAACGCTGCGCTTGATGAGATCGAGCAGATTGCGAAGGATCTCCAGGCGCTGGTTGTTGAGATGAGAAATTATAAGTCGCTCGAGAAGACGCAGGCGACGTGGGATGAGATTAAGAAGAAGGTGAAGAGGCTTAATTGGGTGATTGCGCATGTGGACGATGCGGCGATCCGGAGGCATTGTGAGAGGGCTTGAGCTGGATCAGGCGCTCCGTGATGTTGACGGCGGCGCATGGAGCTTGTTGCGGATTTTGGCGGATGACCGTGCTGTTAGGGGCATGTGGATAGATGAGCAGATGTGGAATGGCCTGAAAGCGCAGGCGGAATTTATGCTAGAGTCTGTAGAAATGGTGGACGGATGGGAGAGTACGAGATGGATGACGCGCTAGTTGAGTTGCGCCACGTGTTGGAGTATGTGTATGGAAGTGCGGAGAGTATGTTATGGCTCTTAGGAAGCTCTCCCCGTATTGGGGGCACCTATGTTAGGAGCACCTATACTGGGCGCGGGCAGTGGGGCGGACGGCTAGACGTGCTCTCGTGGAAGCTATTGGTGAGAGAAGTAGAGCTCATGAAAGCGCGTGTCGACACGGTAGAGGGATGAAGGAGCTCGAGGTGGGGGTGGCGTTATTGCGTATCCACGAGCATGCGCAGATTATGAAACACGTTGTATCAAATCGGCGCAGCTACCCATCAGAGTTTCCTCTGCGGTGGACATTAGAAAGGCTCCTAGAAGAGATAACCCTTCTGCAGCTTACCATGGAAAGGGTGGATGATGAGAATACGTCTGGGAGCGTCCTGGGGTAGCGAGGGAATGAAGGAGCTCGAGGTAGGGGATGCTCTAGAGTACATCAACGAACAGGCGCGGATTATAAAGTATATCACGCTGGAAAACCGCCGCGTGTCGGTGCTTTCCATGCAGTACACGTGGAGTAGACTCGCAGGTGCAGGGGGCTTTTTGCAGTTTGTTATGGAAAGGGTAGATGGCACGGAAGCGACAAAGACTTGAGATCCTAGATATAGAAGAAGCGCTCCCAGCCGTTTACATGCGGCTTTCTGCTCTGAAGACGCTCGTAGAGAAGGCGAGACGCTACAAATCGCGCGCGAAAATGCGGGAGGTGATGGGGGAGATCGCGTACGAAGGGGAGCGCATGCGGGATTTTGTGGAGTGTGTGCGGGATGATGTATAGATAGCTAACACGGGAAGGAGGTGTCGAGTGTCAATAAAAGACATCCAAGAAATAGGGGTAGTAACCGACGAACCCGAGTTTGGGGACTCGTGGCAGGAAATAGTCAGGGAGATCGAAAGGACAGATAAAGTGCCATTCCACGGTGCTTTCTACGCCAGCTACGGAGAGGGCGACACTACTTTTGCTCTCCTTGAGTTTTCAGAACAAGGTAGCGCAGAGGCCCTGTTTGTTGTAGGTCAGGGAGAGGCGTTAAGGCCTTATATAGAGCATTACAAGGGCTCGAGCGATTCGGCCGCTTTAAGGGCCTTTTTCAACGCTATACAAGGCAAAGATAGGTTGACAAAGGAGTTCAAGAAGTGGACGAAGGAAGGGGGCCGTTAGCTCTACCTCGTAAAGTACCGGATCCGCGTGTGATGCAAGGAAACGGATTTCGCTACCCCGAGACTGTTAAGGATCTCGAGGTGTTGGATGCGCTCGAGAGGATTGAAGGGCGTGTGGAGGAATTGGTGCGTTGCGTGAAGGACGGAAGGCGGTATCGGACGGAGATGATGCTTTGGATTATACGGGATCGCCTTTGGGAAGAGGGGGCAAGGTTGCGGAGGGTTGTGAATAGGGTGGACGATGGGGGAATAGCGTATGACGGTTGATGAGATTAACCAGGGCGTTGCGAAGTGGATAGAGCCTGAACCGCCGAAGATGCGCGAAGATGCTGATGTGCTCCTCGCGGAAGGGCGGACGATCGAGTCGCCGGGCGGGGGTTGGGAAGCAGCGTGGAGAGGGTTTGAACCGGATTGGGTGCCCGCACCGTTTGCGACGGATATTAGGGCCGCGTGGAAAGTGATCGAGAAGCTCCGGAACAGCGGGAAGTGGTGTTGCGTTGAGGTCGCGTCTGACTACCACTACACGTATATTGTGAACCTTAGAAAGACGGAAGATCCCGAGCACAAGCCCGACATACACGTCGACGCGGACACAGCGCCTATGGCAATATGTCTCGCAGCGCTAAAGGTCGCAGAACTCGAGGCTGAGAGGTGAGGTCCACATACGAAGCACTTTTCCCTTGCTTTTGATAACCCGTTGATATATAATAGAAGTGTTATCGAACAAAGCGCTTCGTGCGCGGAAAGGGGGTGATGTGTAGGTGTATAGACAGGGCGATGTGCTAGTAACCCGGTTTGACGGAAAGCTTCCGAAGAGCGTTGTGCGCAAGGAAAATTGCGTGCTTGCCCTCGGAGAGGTCACGGGTCACTCGCATCAAATCAAAGAAGGGGCGGTTATGTACGAGGACGTCGATGGAACGAAGTACGTCGAAGTGCTCGGCGAGACCGCTGATCTCGTTCACGAGGAGCATGGTACCATCTCGCTCCCAGGCCCGGACGTGTATCGCGTAACGCAACAGCGCGAGTACACTCCGGAGGAAGCAAGGAGGGTAGCAGATTGAGCATCGCGGAGGATAGTCTCAATCGCCTAGTCGAGAAGTGGACTGCGATTGAGCGCTGTACAGAACCCGCGGACCGAGCTCAGGCTGAAGCTACCATTGTTGGCATGTATGAGGAGACGGGTTTAGGCCCGTCTCCCAACATGCACTGGGTAGCTAGTCCGTGGGAAGGAATGGAAATGGCTGCGTATATTAAGCAGCGGGATTATCGCGTTGGCACGGCCGTCTGGAGGTTTGCGGTTGACGCGATCCTTAGGTATCCTGAGAAGGCGAATACGAGGAATGTGTTAGGGCTGAGCGAGAGCGCGGTGCAGAGTGCAATCGCGAGCTTCCCTGGGGGCATTACGGAGCTTGTGAGGAGGGAAGTGCAGAAGGATCAGCCTATGCACAAGAGCGGTGTTGTGGGGAGGGCGAGAGCCGGGTCGCTTGACGCGAGCGAGGCGCTACGCGCTGAGATGTACGAAATGCAAGGGGTTGATATCGGGGGCATGAAGTGGTTGAAGCTCATGGCCGAGTATTGCGGGTTTTGGTGGATCTTTAAAGGGGACGCGGTGTTGTGTGAGAGACCCACGGCTGTGTGTTTTGAGACACCGACCCCGAGGAATGATGAAGAGCGTCAGCTTGCAGCGCGGGGGAGGTTGAGAAGGCGGTTGCACAGTGGCGCGGGACCTGCGATTGGGTGGAGCGATGGAACGGGGATCTATGCTTGGAGGGGGGTGTTGGTTGCGGAGAACGTGATCACGAAGCCTAACGAGATGGATCCGCAGGCGATTATCACGACACCGAACATGGAACAGAGGCGCGTGATGATGGAGCGCTACGGCTACGATCGACTGTTCTCGAAGCTCGCACATAAGGTGCTCGATGAGGATGTGGACGGAGGGGGGCAGAAGAGAAAGCTCCTCCGGATCCAGGTGAGTGGAGATGAGGACCTCGTGGTCGTGAAGGTGTCGTGTCCGTCGACGGGGAGTGTGTATTTCCTTAGGGTGCCGCCGGATACGAGGAAGTGCGCGCAGGGCATTGCGTGGACCTGGGGGATCGCGAGTATTAAGGATTATAAGCCGTTAAAGGAGACGTGATGGGGAGGGTGAGGAGGTGGTTGAAGGATATCTTCGATCCGAGGGAGCCTCCTTCACTCCTCGCGGCGCTCGAGATCGAGTTCCTAAAGCAGCAGAACGCGGCGCTTATGCGCGAAAGGGCGTATGTGGACCGCGAGAGGTTGTATCTTAGGCAGTTATGGCTTATTGTCGAGGCGCTCAAAGCCTGGGAAGGGATTTCGAATCGCTTTTGTGTAGGACCAGGGGATAAGTGTTTGAAGTGCGCTGCGGCTGGGCGTCTCGCGGATACGATACGAAACTCGGTGCTGGAGGTGTCGTTTAAGGAGGGCAAGGGTGCAGAGACCGAGAGTGAGTCTATTTCCAGGGCCGAATGAGCCGCCTTGTCAGTATCGGTTCCCTTTGGTTTGCAGGGTTGCGCGACGTCTCAAGAAAGAGAACCCTAAGCTCGCGAAGATGTTTTTAGAGGAAGCGCGGGAGTGTGAGACGTATAAGCGCCTTGTGAAGCTTGCTGAGTGTTATGTAGAGCTTTACACGCCGAGGGCGGTTGAAATTGTTGAGGACGTAGCACGGAAGATGTAGGGAGTAGCTCGATGTGCGGCACACAGCGCACAGTGGTTCTGGTTCACAAGGGGTGCAAGGGTCTCGTGATTGAAGACAGAAAACGCCCCCCTTACGTTTATGAGCGCGACGATGGTACGCGGGAGTATCATTTCGCGCTCGTTTGCGTTAAGTGCAGGGTTGAGATTTTAGGGGACGATATGCTCGAGGACGTGTAGAGGAGGGTGATTGAGATATGTGTTGCGGGGACATTCTTATTTGGCCCGAGGTTGAGGAAGAAGAAGGGGCGCATCTTGGTCGATGCTCGGTAACCGGGCGGGGTTTGGTCGCCCCGTTAGAATCCTCCCGACCGACGGGATTCCCGGTCCGCCGTCGGGCCCCTTTACTTAAGGGAGGGAGGGTGGTTGTCGGGGTTGTGCTAGGTATGGCGCTGTCGCTCGGCACAGTACACGCAGAACACCTCTATCCTCAGGGCGAGGACCAGGCCGACCAGCCGTGTAAGTATCGCGCGGATGGGGAGCCTTATGGGTGTAGTGCTGAGGAGGCGGTGAAGGAAGAGATAAGGGCGGCTTCGCGTAAGAACGACCGCGAGCTGTTGAAGGGTAAGGGGCTGCGCGTCGAGGCGCGGGATAGGGGGGTGACGAGTGCTCACGAAAGAGACGAGAAGGCGGGTGATCGAGAGCTTAGAAGATGAGGTGTCCGGACACTTAGAAGGGGGGCATCCTCACTCCGTCGATTGTTGCTGCTCGGCGTGTAAAACGTTGGAGGAATTGAAGCAGGAGGAAGAGAGGTGCACGGTGGCGGAAAGAACAGGGCCAAAGCCCTCAGATAAGACGCTGATCGTAAAAGGGCTTCGCGAGGGCAAATTCACGACGTGTAGAGGGACGAAGGAACGCCTGCATGAGTTGATTGTGTACTGGGCGGGGTTTGATACGTGCCCGTTGTGCGAGTGTAGAAGGTTGTTGGGTAGTGCACCGAGAGACGAGCCACGGGCGAGGCATGATATGGGAGGATAGCGGTGATGGACGATCTGCTTAAGGCGATAGGGGTTTTGGGGTTGGCGGTTGTGGCTATTATCTTGGTGGTTGGTTCTTTGCACAGGTAAAGGAGCGGGTTGTGATCGAAATTGTGGTTGTCACGTCGGAGATCGTGAAACAAGAGGGCGGCGAGAGCTACCCTAACGTACGGGTCGCGAAGTACGCGGTTGAGGAGGAAAAGATTGGGGAGAGGGTTGCAAGGGTGGCTCAACGCCTCGAGATTGAGAGTACGGCGAGAGAGAGTGATGTGGTAGTGATTGTAGCGCGGAAGAGGCAGGTAGGGCTTGTGGGGTTTAAGCCCGTAACTGATGTGTATGAGTTTGGAATGGAGACGAAGCGGGTCGAGACCTTGGTGAATCTCCTTGCGGAGGAGTGCGTTGAGGGTGGGTGGATGAGGTTTAATCACGATGGCGCTTGAGATACCGCGATTTATATTTCCGGCACCCTTTCCCCGCGGTAGCGATAGTGCTCAGGAGATAGCGGTAAAGTACGGGATGAGTGAGAATATTTTTATCGTGGATGGCAGGGTGTTGTTGGATCTGGATTTCTTGCTCTCTTACTGTAAACTCGACCCTCTCGGGCTGGGGTTTTGTATATTGTTTAGATATATGCGTGGCGACACGACAAGGCAACAGTTTAGCACAGAGGAGAAGCGAGATTTTTGGTTTGATGAGTTGCGGGAACGGATAAGCTTCTCGGAGGAGTTTAGGAAGATTGCGAGGAGAGCGGAGGGGCGAGGTGAGCAAACACTTGGTTACCATCGAACAGGCTAACGGGTATAAACTCGTGGTCGACCTGCGTTACGTTATAGCTGTGTCTGTTATAAACCATGACAAGCTTCGTGTTAGGCTCGTTACCGGCGAAACGATGAACTTACATTTTGATATCACAAAGGAAAGGGACGACGCCTATCACGAAGTGAGAGAGCGGTGGTACTTCTGCGGGGATTTCGAAGAAGTGGCCGTAAGAGCAGGGAACACGGAGGTCAGCGAGGAGGGGAAGCGTGCACCTGACTGAAGAGCCAAAGCCCGGGGATGTGGTGTTGTTGTGCGGGCACGGGGACGAGCATCACGTCTATAAATTTAGCGCGCCTGTACGGACTATAACGCCTTGGGGCTATTCGCTCTTTGCCCAGTGGATAGCGGCGTGTGATGCGTGTTTCGAGAAGTGCGGGCCGAACAATGCGGCGAGTATCCGGATAACAAATCACGGTATCTGGAGAGGGGAGACACGTGACGTATAAGGCGTTCCTAGATCGGATTATCGATGACGGCGAAGCGTGGGCTGAGAGAGACTACGGCGAGGGAAACCTTAAGCTCGCAGGGGCGATTGCGGGCTTCGAGGCGTGTAGGGATAAGGAGCCGAAGGAGATTCGCGAGCTGCTCGATAAAGCGCACGTTGAGACTATGGAGGCTGCAGGGCGGAAGGACGCGAAGTATTGGTGGTTTCGGGTTTATGAAGCTGAGGTGGAGTGGGTCGCGAATTGTGTAAGTGCGATGTTGGTGGTGGAGGGCAAGAAGCCGATTTCGGAAGTGACCGCGGGAGGGTTTGATAAGGTGTGTCGCGTGCTAGGGATCAGGAAGGAAAGGCCCTTGTGGGAGTAGTGAGATGGATGAGAGGTGTCTTAAGACGATAGAGCTTCAGGATGAGGCGGGACGTGGGACTTCGATTGCGTTTGTGTGTGGGTTGCTCGTTGATCATAAGGGGCCGCACATTTCAAGCGGGAGCGAACACGTGGGGGAGCATAAAGAGTGGTGCGTGTCGTGGGTGAATCGGGACGAGCCGTATCTCGTGTGAGACCTGAGGTGAAGGAGTCGTCCTCGGGTTATTGGTTGGTTTGGTGGAGTCGTGACCTCTGGATCCAGTTTCCGAAGGGGAGGGAAGCCACTCTAGCCGACGGTTTTGGGTGGGTTACTGAAGGACATGTCGCGGAGGCTAATCTCCTAACTCGGTCGAGGTAGGGCATGGTTCCGATCTACTCTCTAATCCCAGGGCGCATTCGTGGCGCGCTCCACCGATACGTCGAGCATCACATCCCGACTGGAGATTTCCTACGCGCAGTGCTCGAGAACGATCTCAAGAACGCCTTTGCTCTTGCGGACGACGACTGTCTCGCGGCGCTCTTTCACATTGTTGCGTTTTGTTATAATGAGATCCCCGGTCCGTGTTGGGGCTCGAAGGAAGCGTTTCGTGAGTGGGTTGGGGCGAGGGATTTGGACGCAGGGGGTGAGTGCGTGACTTGCGGGAGGAGGGGGCAGGGTGATTCTTAATGAGGGCGATGAGATGATCTGCGTTTGGACGATCGCGGGACGCAACCGCGACTTCCAAGCGTATCTTTGCCGGAGAGCGGAAGGGAAGAAGCTCCATCTCGAGTACAGGTTTCGGTATTATGTTGATGATAAGGTGTTTGATAGTAAGGATAGGAAGTCGTGGTACGCTTTTGAAGCTACGGGCACGGAGGATGAGGCGATCGAGAAGATCGATTTTATGTGCGAGAATATTGTCGGAGAGGGATTTGCTAAGGTTGACGACGCATTTCTCGGTGCTGTGGTAGATAAGGTGGTTGTGCGCGGAGGGATAGATAAGTTCGAAGAGCTTATGAAGGGCAAGCCTTACATGCATTGGAGGGTGGAGAAGCTGCACTGATGGGTAAGGGGCACCGCTCAAGGCGGGGCTGTGTTTGAGATGCTTTGGGAGGGGGTAGGTGGACTACGAGTTTTATTGGATTCTCAAAGACGGCCAACCTGTTCCCGAGCCGGATGTGATAAAGTGGGCGGAGTGGATGAAGGTCGCGGATCGGAAGGTTGCGAAAACCGACATGACTACTGCCCTGGGGAGGTTTCACGTCTCGACGATATTTTTAGGGTTCAACCATAACTTCGTCGATGACGGCCCGCCTATACTCTTCGAGACGGCGGTGTTTGATCGAACGGGAGGCGTGAATTTTCGGCCGATAGAGATGCGGAGATATGCGACTTTGGACGAAGCCTTAGCAGGGCACGAGGAAGTAGTTGGGGAGGTGGCGCGTCTGAAGATTTGGCCGGATCGGGATTGTGTTGAGGAACCGGAGCACGGGTTGTGAAGAAGGTGGTGTTGTTGCTTATTTGGGTTCTCTGGATGAATCAGTCAGGCAACGGTTGGGTGCGATGGGCGATGTTCGACAGAGAGGATTACTGTGTTGCTACGAGACTGCTTTTTGAGGGAGCCGATAAAATGGCTAACAACAAGAACATACAGATGCTTTGCCTGCCGGAAGGCGTGAAGCCTGGGGCTAAGATTTGAATAAGGGCTTAGTTGCGCGGGCGTGGAGTATGCGTGTTTTTTACTTCGTTGTGGGATATACATGCGGGGTTTGGGTGGTGTTGTATAACGCGCCGCACTTAGTAGGGCTCGGACTCGAGAGTTGGGTAGTTGGTGTGTTGTCGTGCGTTGGGGGCTTTTTCTCGGCGGAGTTTGTGTGGAAGAGGCTAGGAAAGTGATAATAGGTGGGCGGCGTGGAGGCTCTGGCGGGGCCTCAATAGACACGCAATAGGTTGAGCGCAGCCGGGTCACGGCGCTAGGGTCCATAGCTCGGCTGAGGCGCCTCAGGGTCCGATAAGTGGCTAGGGCGAGCCGGCCGGTCAGTGCGCACTATCCGACGTTAAGCGCGGAGCGGGTAGAAATCCCGCCCCACCTTTAGAAGGAACAACCGTGAGCAACGGGAAAGAGTACGATTGGGAGACCGCGTGTCCTAAGCGCGCGGATGCGCAACATTGTAATTGTTGGTATGATGGGGAGAAGTGTTGTGCGTGCGGGGCACCGGAGATGACCGCGGAGGAGAAAAAGGAAGCGGGGGCGGAGGAGTAATGCTAATGAGTCACGATTTGAACCTACTCGCGGCTATCGCTGCGCTATTTTCTTCTGCCCTCCTCCTTCTAAAGCACAAGAGGAGAAATAGTCGGGGCATACTCGTGCGGGAAGCGCTCGCCGGAAAGAGAGCGATGTTCTGGGATATGTGGTTTAGTGGGCTCTTGGCCGGGTTGTGTTTGTTGAATTTGTGGATCTTTCTTAAGGGGAGGTGAGTATGGTTAAGAGAAACGTTGTCCATAAGGGGTGTGGTGGTTCCCTCTTCACGCAGGGTGGCAAGGTGTTGTGTTCGAAATGTAAGCTGTTGCGTCATGTGAATGAGGATGAGGAGAGGAGAGTTGCGACGAGGAACGAGGATGAGGATTGGCTTTTTAATTATGCGGTGCTCTACGGGATTTTGGACGCTGAGCAGAGCGTTGTGATTCCGGAGCCGGAGCCCGTTCCAGAACCAGAACCGGTTCTCGAGCCCGGGGGTGGAGAGTTTGGCGGGGCGGGAGCCGAGGGGAGCTTTGCGGACGCGCCGGCGCCCGAAGCTCAGGAACACGCTGACGTAGCACCGCCGCCCGATGTTGACGTAACGCCGGATCCCGGAGGGGAGGCCTAATGTTAGGGCCGGGCAGGTACGACGACCTCTGCAACGAGGCGCGAAGGAAATCGGGGGCAGTGGGCGCTGCGTTGATTATCTTCGGTGGCAAGGACGGTCACGGGTTTTCGGTACAGGCGCCTATCTTCGTGCTTAACGATTTACCGGGCGTGTTGCGGTATATGGCGGACGAGATTGAGAAGGACTTAAGCTCACGGGTCGTCTAATTGGCAGGACGACGGACTCTGAATCCGTAAACGGGGGTTCGATGCCCTCCCCGTGAACCAAGGAGGCGCGATGAAGGTAAGGTGTCGGTGGTGCAAGAAGAACTGCGTAGAGCTGACGTTCTTTACGTGGTTAGTGTATCGAACATGGGGAACGCTGCTCTACGCAATTGTGCCGTGTGATGATTGCTATGTAGATGTGGCAAACTGTTTTAGGGACTAGTGAAGAGGGGTGATGGGTGGGTAAGGAAAATGAAGCCGTGTATTCTCACCGTGAAGCGCGGGAGATATTATTGTGAGCAGCATAAGAGGTACTGCGTGCTCGATAAGAACCGGACAACCCCGACTTACCAGTGTCCTATGAGGGGGGAAGTGATAAAGATCCGCGCGAAGAAGAAGAGGGTGCCGAAGGCGCTCGAAGCCGCGTTTAACAGCGTTTACACGTTTACGGACACGCTGCGCGGGATCTTGGGTAAGTGCGGCTTCGTGGAGGGGTGTAAGATAGCGCGGATGCTCGTACATTGGAAGGGCGAGGTGGAGCGTCTCGTGGGGACAGAGGGGCAGCGTCCGGTCGATGTCGCGGCGAATATGCACACTGCAATCGACACGCTTATTGAAGAGGATAAAAGGAGGTCGCCGGATGAGTATGAGAAGGTGCGGTGCTCGAAGGGGTGCGCGTTCTGTTGCGAGTTGTATGTCACGGTTACTGAGCAGGAGGCTGAACTGCTTGTTGAAGGGGCGAAGGAGAACGGATGGGAGATTGATCGTGCTCGTCTCGAGAAGCAAATTTCATTTACTGACGGGAAGGCGTGGGCCGCTGCGCCGAGAGAGGAGAGAAGGTGCGTGTTTTTGGCGGAGAACGGTACGTGTGCGGTGTACGAGTATAGGCCCATGGCGTGTAGGTGCTTGTTTGTGTTTAGTGAGCCGTCGGAGTGTAATGTCGAAACGAGCAAGCACGTTTGGAGGTTAGCTGTGATCGAGGCTGAGGTAGCGACGACAGCTGCGATCACGGTTCTTGGGACTGGCTCCTTAGCGGAGATGGTCCGTGCGAAGTTAGGGCAGAGTGGAGTTTTGTAGAGTAGGGGCGCGGCGAGGTAGCGTTTTGTAGCGGCGTGGTATGGTAATGTATTGCGACGGCGTAGTACTGTGGCGTAGGGTAGCGGCGCGCTATTGTGGGGTAATGTAACGGCGAGGTGTGGCACTGTGTTGTAGTGTAAGGCGAAGGCGCAGCATGGTGTAGTATCGCGATGGCATGGCATAGTACCGTGTTGTAACGGCAAGGTAAAGTATCGCAGGGGATCGCGGTGGCATAGTGCAGTGTTGCAACGGTATTGCGTAGTGCAGTGTTGTATCGGTAAAGCGCGGCATAGTGCCGGCAAAGTGCAGCGGTGCGTTGGTAAAGTGTGGTATAGTGCCGTCGGGGTATAGCCGTGTGACGTATTGTGCCGGCAAAGTGCGGTGTGGTAGGGTAAGGGTAAGGTAATGCACTGTATCGTGGAGGCAAAGTGGAGCGTGGTATGGCGCGGGTAAAGTGTAGTTTCGTGTAGTGGTGTACCGGCATTGCGATGTGTTGTGGAGCATGGGCAAGGTGCAGTATTGTATCGTGTCTGTAGGGTCCGGTAATGTATCGCGTCGGCAAGGTGCAGCATTGTTCCGTCTAGGTAAAGTGTGGTATCGCGTGGGTATAGTTTGGTAAAGTGTGGGTATAGTTTGGTAAAGTGCGGTAGTGGTAAAGTTCAGCATCGCGTTGTGGAGTGCTGTTTGGGTGAGGTGCGGCATAGCTCTGTGCAGCGAGGGTGTAGTGCGGTGCAGTAGTGGCAATGCAGTGTGTAGCATCGGCATTGTCTTGTAGGGCGCTGTAGCGTGGGGGCATTGTCTCGTAGGGTACAGCGGGGGTGTAGCAACGTATAGTAACGGCAAAGGAGGAGGAGAGCGTGGCAAAAGCAACGAAGGATAAAGAAGCGAAACCAGTACCGCGTGTGGGCAAGGTCGTTTACGATGTCGATATTACACTGACCGAGCCTATGTTGGGCACAGTGCCTTATAACAAGGAGATCTACGCGGAGTTTATCGAGAAGAGCAAGCCCAAGGAGATCTCCGAGGACGAGACGGCGACGGTGCCCGAGAGGGATGAGAAGACGGGGTGGACAGGGTTTCACGTTGACGAGAATGGCAAGGGCCTCTTCATCTACGATTACATGGTGAAGGGGTTTATGAAGAACGCGGCATCGTCGCTCAAGGAGTTCGACGACGTCGGGAAGGAGGAGAAGGGGCAGAAGCAACTCATCAACAACCTCGTTTTTGTGTTTCCGCGGCGGATCTTTCTCCATAAGAAGAAGGGTGATGGAGTGCTGGAACGTCCGCTGAGAGCGCAGACGATGCAAGGGCCTCGCGTAACACTCGTGCGCTCAGATCAGGTCGCAGAGGGCACCAAGTTCAAGTGCGAGATTATTGTGCTTGACGGGAATCGAATTACCGAAGCTAAGCTCCGGAAGTGGCTTGACTACGGAGCGTTTATGGGCCTTGGGCAGTTTCGTAATGGATCGTATGGGAGATTTACGTACGAGATGGTGAAGCGGCGGTAAGGCGTAGTAGGGTAAAGTACGGGCACTGTGGAGCGTTGTGAAGTGAAGGTGAAGCAGAGTGTTGTATCGGCTCAGCAGAGTGCTGTAGTGCGCTGGTAAGGTGAAGTGTAGTAAAGCTTAGGCGCGGTGTTGTACCGTGTGGCGATGGCGGGGGTGAGGTGTGGCTCAGTAGTGTGTTGGTAAAGTAAAGCGTTGCGATGTGTCGGTAAAGTATTGCGATGCGTGGTAAAGCGGCGGTATGGTGCAGCGCTGTAACGGTAGGGTCTAGTGATGTAATGCTACGGCAGAGTAATGCGATGTCGTGCGATGGCAGAGCAGAATACCGTGATGTAGAGGTATGGCAAAGCAGGGTGTTGTAGCGTGCGGGTATGGTGTAGCGCAATGCTGTAGAGTAACGGTGTGGTGGAGCAGGGTAGCGTGGCGGTACGGTGATGCACTGCGGAGTAATGTAGCGGTCTAGTATAGCTCTGTTACGTACGGTAACGGTACTGCATAGCTTTGTTGCGTAAGGCGTAGGTAATGCGTTGTTCGGTAGGGTAGTGTGGCGGTACTGCGTAGTGTGGTGGAGTGCCGTGGTGGTACTGCCTTGTTGAGTTAAGTGGAGTTCTGGCAGAGTAAGGCAGAGCGCTGCAGCGGTGTTGCGATGTTCTGTGTGGGTATTGTGACGTATAGTGGCGGTAAAGTGGAGTCCTGTAACGGCGCTGCATGGTACCGTATCGCACAGGTATTGTATAGCATGGCCCCGCTTTGGTAGGGTATGGCATCGTACGGGTAAAGTATCGCAGAGTCCTGCTTTGGTAAAGTTCAGCATGGTTTGGTACCAGTAGTGTTGGGTGCGGTGATGTGGGGTTTTGGTAAAGTATGGTGTCGTGCTGCGTGGGTACAGCGATGTAGAGTGACGTATTGGTAGAGTGCTGCAATGTGGCGGTACAGTTTTGTCTTGTGGCGTGTCGGCAAAGTCCGGCTTTGTGCTGTTGCGGTAACGTATGGTGTCGTACAGCGTTGGTAAAGTGTCGTCGTGTGGCGCGTAGGTAAAGTGCTGCAGTGCGGGGCTTTGGTAAAGCTTGGTGTTGTGCTGTTGTGGTATAGTAGCGTCGTGTAGCGCACGGGTAAAGTCTGGTGTTGTGCTGCGGCGGTAAAGTGTTGCGCTGTGCTGCGGCGGTAAAGTGTGGTGGTGTGGCGCGTAGGTAAAGTTTTGTGTTGTTTCGCGGTGGTCTTGTGTTGTGCCGTAATGGTTTTGTACTGGTGCAGTTTGGCGATGTGCCGTGTTGGTAAGGCGCGGTCATGTAACGTGTTGGTAAAGTCTAGTGATGCAATGCTTCGGTAAAGCGGTGTGGTGCGTTGGCATTGTGCAGTACTGTAATGCGCTGGTAAGGCGCGGTCATGTAATGCTTTGCTTTGGTAGCGCAGTGTGCAGTAACGGCAGAGTACTGTAGCGTGCCGTGACGGCAGAGCAGAGTTAGGTAAGGCGGCGGTAGAGTTAGGTAATGTAACGGTAGAGTAGCGTTGCGTAATGGCGTAGTGGAGTATAGTGATGTAATGGCGTAGCAGAGTAGAGTTATGTAACGGCGTTGTATAGTAGTGTGTAGCTGTAGGTGTAGTACAGTGAAGTGGCGTGACGGCGGAGCAACGCTATGGTCAACGTCGGGATTGTGGGATCGAGAGCGAGGACAGCGCCCGAGGATAAGGAGCGCACGAGGGTGGCGCTTCTCGAGCTGCTCGATGAGTTTGGTAAGGAGAACGTTACCATTGTCTCTGGAGGGTGTCCTGACGGCGCTGATCAGTTTGCCGAGCAGTTTGCCGCGGAGTACGGCTTGCCCAAGATTATCCACCATCCCGATAAGAGTAAGTTAAGGGCGAAGGCGCGTTGGGCGTATGCGGAGATATACCACGCGCGAAACACATTCGTGGCGCGGGATGCCGAGGTGCTTATTGCCGTGATTAATAAGGGGAAAGAGGGTGGCACGGAGCACTGCGTGAGAGAGTTCTTGAAGATGGGGAAGAAGAGGTTGGTGATTATCGAATAAAGGTGCGCCGTAGGCTAATGGTAGTCCGCTGGTCTCATAAGCCAGACGCTCCGGTTCGATTCCGGACGGCGCAACCTCGGGAGGCGAAGTGGATGTTACGTTAACTCCGTCCATGCTGGGCATGCCGGACGTCTCTTTACTAAGCTTAATATGCGGTGTGGGGCTGCTTGTGATCGGGTGTGTCCTGTCGATTTTCGGAATGCGCGTTCTCTTTTCTGGCGGACCCGTCGCTTTGGTCCTCGTGATCTTCGCCGTTGTCGTGATTGTCGAGTGTTTCGCCTTCAGCTTAATTGGCTTTGGTGATTTTTTAGGGTTTTTCCGTTTCGTTGTTTACGGAGGATACGGTGGCGGAAAAGGCGGTGTGGGTAGGAGTTATTATATATGATTGCGAGACGTGCCTTTTCCAGACGTTTGACCACGACGATAAGGGCGTGCGTATTACAACCTGCCAGAATTGCGGGACGCAATACGAGGTAGTGATGCGTCTCGTGCGAAAACCCGGGGAGCCGCGGTTGTAGCTTACCGGTTTGTTCCCCAGCTCAAAATTTGACCGAACTCGTTGAAAAATAAAGCAAATTTTTCTGTTGACTTTCATTTTAAAACGCTCTATAATTGTAGAGTTAGGATTGCAACACCACTAACGTAATAGGAAATCCAGCCAATATCCAACGCAACTCCTCGTGTAGCGAGGAAACGCAAAGGAGTCAGAAATGAACCAAAGCAGTTCCGAAACCCACCAGGACGATACGAAGCTACCTAAAGGTGTGCTGTCCTTTGATCTGCTCGAGAGGGACGAGACAGTCCTTCTTCGGGGGAGAAGGAAAGCAACCCGTGAACTTGCGGGAATGATCGAGACGCAGCTTCACGATCGGCCTTTTAGCGTGTGTCGCTTCAAGATGGACGAAGGGGTCAACGGACACACAATCGCTAACACTCTCCGCAAAATGCTCAAGGGCAAGGGGGTCACGATCCAGGCCTCCGAAGGTGGCACGGTTATTTATGCGTGGCACGAATCAGCGGACCCGGAGCATAGAGAGGGGGTAGTAGCGTGACGAGGAGAAAAAGGGTAGGGAAAAAAGGGCCTTTACCTGCGGGTGAGTACACAGTGCGCATTGCACGTATGGTGCCCGTGAGTAGGGGTAGGACACTGAGAGTGACGCTACAGGTCCTAAAAGGGCCTTACAAAGGGCGCAGAATGAACGAGCATCTTGGGGCTGCTGTTGTTAACGATAAGCGGCTCCGAAGGAGGGCGTCCAAGTGAAGTATAAGCGAGCTCTCACCAGGGGACAAATAAGGTCGTGCGAAGCGGCCGAGCATCCCACGTGTAGGTGCAGGTGCGCCGGGCGAATGCACGGACAGGACCACACCGAGTTCGCAAGCCTCGTGCAGGGGATGATTGATGAGAAAGGAGAAATCACGGACGTCGAGATCAACGACATCATCGATTATCTCAAGTACGGAAGATAGGACACTGGTAGCGCTACCCGCTCAACACGCGAAGCGGGTAGCGCGCTCGGCTGCGACGTGAAAGGGGGGTTCGGTGAACGAGGTGCCGTGCGGGTATCCGTGTCATGTGTGTAGTGAGTTGAGGCGGAAGGGGCTGCGGTTTAGTATGACCGCTCCGGTTTTGAGAGGTGGAAGAAGGTGTCCGGGCTGTAGAGGGGCGCCGTACGAACACCACCACCACGCGATTATCGAGGAAGAGTCGCGGAAAGGCGAAACACAGCTCCACGACGACGAAAAGAGTGAGTTTAAGCGGTGGAAGGAATTAAAGAAGCTCGGAATGGCATAACGTACTCATACATTTTATAGCACGTCACGCCGAGCCACCGTTAAATCTGTTTGACACTGCACCCAAAGAACTGCTACGCGGCTAGTACTAATCCCCCTGCGTGGAGGCGTTTGTTATGGTTCGCGCTATTAGGGCTGATAAGGTCTTGGTTTATGGTGATTTTGCGGTAGAGGAATTGCCGGATGAAGAGTCGGTTTTTGTAGCCGAGATTCTCACCTTGAGGGAGGAGGTTGCGAAGTATGAGCGCCTCAGGAAGGTTGTGGGCGAAGTCTTCGCGATCAACGAGGCAGGAGGGCCAGGATCGAGAAAAGAAGTCCGAGACTTGCTCGCCCCGTTTGTACCCGCCGAGGCCAAAGTGCGAGCGGTGTAACGGGTTTCTCGTGGTTGTGGTGAATTGGCAGTTTAGTGGGATTGGGTGTGTGAATTGCGGGGACTTGTGGGATGCGGTTGTGTTAATGAATAGGGAGTTGTTTGGTGGACGGAAGGTACAAAGAGATAACGCTCGCGAAGGTCAAAGCGAAGATTGAGGAGATGAAGCGGAGGGCCGCTACGGAGCCGGATTTTGGAGTGAGGGTCGGGAAGGCGCGGGGGTTGTTTCGAAACCCCAAGGAAAAGGAAGAGTTCAAGAAGTGGAAAGAGATGATGGAGCGCGAGGCGTTAGGGGGGATTGAAAGTGCCGGTGATTAAGAGATTGTGTAAGGATTGCGGGGTTGTTTTCGACTTTGACGAGGGGGAACAGGCGTTTTTCGCGAAGAAACACTTCGATGAGCCGAAAAGGTGTGTGGCGTGTAGGAAGAAGGTGAGGGATAGGAAGAAGACCGAGACCGGAGGAAATCGGAGTGAGGTCGGATTATAAGTATGTTGATAGGGCGACGGCGATTGTGCTTTGTGTTACGGCAAAGGGTAAGGAATGTCTCGCGAGCTTTGCGGATCGCCCCGAACGGCTGCAAACGGATTCTAGGGCAGTGCGTATGAGAGAGCTCCTCCTCGCTCTGAACGAAGAGTACGTCGAGGTGAAGGAGGGAGAAGGCTGGATGGAGTGGTACCGCGAGTACGCGCTGCAGTTTCGGCAAGGCGCGGGACGCGTTACGGATGTGTCTTGGAACGATTTCAGAGACGCGCTTCTCGACGAGCTGATCTCGGTGCGTAAGGTAATTTGGGACGACGTTAGGTACAAAAAGGGGCGGCGTGCTTATCAACTCTTCATTAGAGAGAAGGGGTGGAAATGAAAGAACTCGTGATTAGATTCGAGGACGATGCGGCTTTCGATTACGTGATGAGTGGGTTGGTGGAAGCAGGGGCGAATATGGGGGGCAAGACGCCCGAAGAAGCGGCTGCGGTGATTCTTGAAGACGCTCTCTTCGAGGAGCCGGAGAGCGAAAACGGGGCCGAGGAATCGACTAGTTAACACGGGACTAGTCGTTTTCCTTTTCTGAACACCCAAGTACGCGACTTGAAAGGGATCCCGTGTCGTCTCCAAAGATTGAGGTTGTACGTAAGTTCGGTTTTGATGCTGCGCACAGGCTAATCAACCACGAAGGCAAGTGTGCGTGGCTTCACGGCCACCGCTACACTGTCCACGTGCATTTAGCGCCGAAGCTAGGGCTCGACCCTGTTGGTCGGGTGCTTGACTTCGCCGTGATGCAACGTTGGATAGGAGGGTGGCTCGATGAGCACCTTGACCACAATACTATCCTCCACGAGGAGGACGGCACGCTTGCAGCGGGTATTGCAAAGTTCTGCAGGGGTGGTTCGCCGTTCCTCCTTCCTTATAATCCCACAGCAGAGAATATAGCTAAATTCCTTCTCGATACGATCGCCGGGCACCTACTCAAAGGTGTTCCGGTTGTTGTGACGCGTGTCGTTGTTGAAGAAACCCCTAATTGTAGAGCGGAGGTCGAGATATGAAGTTTTTCGCGGACCAGAGGATTATTATAAACCTCGAGAAGCTTTTCTACGCGGAGAAGAAGGATGTACCGTCGGGGAAGAAGATGGATTACTTTCTTATCCTCTACTTCGGTGACGAGACGGACACGGAGGTGGCGTATGGAACGGCGAGGGCGAGAGATGAGGCGTATGAGAGAATTGTAAGGGCCGTGGAGGGGGCGGAGCATGGAGATCCTGGACGAGAGGGAGATCGAACTGGCGAAGGAGGAGATACAGAAGAAGGGGCTACTGGGAATAGAGGAGGAGACAGCCAAGAAGTGGGCAGCGAGAGCAGCGGCGGCTTACGTGATGTCAGTTGACGCTGACGAAGGAGATGCGCAACAGTGGTGGGACGACGGCGAGGTGTACAGAAATGAAGCGCTGGAGCACGCTTCGCAAGTCTCGGGAGAACTCGTAGATACGATCGCGGACGCTCTGGAGGAGTATAGGGAGCCGGCTGCACGCGAGACGGGAAGGGGGTTTTACTATAACGGCTAAGGCACGGCAACGTAAGGAGGACGGCAATGAACATTAGACAGAGACTACTAGACTCGGGGAATTTTAAGTGTGCGTGCGGGTGTGGGGAGGTGTTAAAGGACGCGGAGTGTGTGATACCGGCAACGGCGTACGTGCTTAAAGACCACTTTTGGAACCTCGTACCGAGGCCGGCGATGACACAGGCTGAGGAGGAGGTAGAAGCCGAGCGTACGGGGGTACATCCGAATCCTGAGGCGGAGAGAGAAAGGCAGGGCTTTGAGTTGTCGAGAGCGGTGTCGCGGCGGGTGAAGCTCTCGAGGGAGGAGAGGGAAGAGTTTAAGAGGTGGAAGGGGGAGAAGGATGAAGGTGGTGAGCCTGCTTAGCGGGGGTTTGGATTCGACGGTGATGCTTTACGCCCTGCGCGCTGCAAGACATAAGGTGAAGTGCGTGTCGTTTGATTACGGGCAGAGACATAGAGTTGAGTTGGAGAGCGCGCAGAGTATCGCGATTAATGCGGGGGTCGAGTATAGGAGGGTTGACCTCACAACGATTACGGATCTCCTAAAGGGCTCTTCGCAAACGGATGAGGCGGTAGACGTGCCCGAGGGGCATTACGCGGCTGAGAGCATGAAGCTGACGGTGGTGCCGAATCGTAATATGATTATGCTCTCGATTGCCGCAGCTTGGGCAATTAGCACGGGCTATGATGCGGTGGCGTACGCCGCGCATGCCGGGGACCATGCTATCTATCCGGATTGTAGGAGGGAGTATGTGAAGGAATTGTCAGGGGCTTTCCTCCTCTGCGACTGGCAGCCAATCGCGCTTTACACCCCCTTTATCGACCTCACAAAGGCGGAGATTGTGCAGCTCGGCGTTAAGCTCGACGCGCCGTTTCACCTTACCTTCAGCTGCTATAAGGGGAAGGCGGGTGTGCATTGTGGCCGCTGCGGAACGTGTACGGAGCGGAAGGAGGCTTTTACACTAGCGGGGGTTACGGACCCTACAACCTACGAGGCGTGAAGTGGCGACGAGATTGGTGCTTAGGAACCACGAGATTGATAACTTCCTCCAGTGTCGTAGGAAGTATAAACTCAAGTGCGACGGGTGGACTGAGCACGATCGCGATGAGAACCTCTTGATCGGCTCTGCCGTGCACGCAGCCCTCGCGGATTGGGCTTTGAAGAAGGACGAGACGGCGGCGCTCCAACTCGCGTTTAAAGAGGTTGGAACGGTCGAAGGGGAGATTGCGGAGCATGTTTATTTGATCTTATCGGAGTACTTTGTCCGGTATAAGAACGACCGCCTCGTGCCTATTGCGACGGAGACAGAGTTTACGGTGCCGCTCGCCGAAGTCACGGTGGACGGTGTGGAGTACGATGTCCAAATTGGAATGCGCACCGACGGCCTCGTGTCGTATGAGGGCGGAATTTGGGTAAAGGAGAGTAAGACGACGGGGTTTCCGCCTGCGACGTTCTGGAGGAAGTTCCTTCTCGATCGACAAACGCTCGAGTATTATTGGGGGTGGCGGAAGAAGTCAGAGCTCAGGATTAGTGGGGTTGTTGTAGATGCGATGTTCAAGCCGCGTAAAAACCAAAACCCCGAGCCTAAGTTTGACCGTCAATACTTCTCGCCAACGCCCTTCGACGTCGCTCGTTGGGAACGGGAGACGATCTCCATTGCACGGGATATAATCCGGACGCGCCACGACAACGACTACTACGGCTCGGGGAAGTGCCAGAGCTACGGGAAGTTTTGCGAGTTTTACGATTATTGTTGCAACGGCGAGAACCCCGCAGTGCTCGCAAGTACCCACCGCCCCGAGACCGAGGAAGAACGGAAGCGAAGATTAGGGGTGCGGTAGGGTGCAGGCGCATATCTACGCGGATGAGGATATTGTTATTATCAAGGCGCCTTGGCGTCCGGGGTTTGCCGATGCGCTCAAGAACGAGTTGCCCAAGGGCGATCGCGCGTGGAATAATGAGGACAAGGTTTGGGAGTGTCATCCGCGCCATCTCGAGACGATTGTGGAGATTGCGCAGGACTACTTTGCGGAGGTGATAGTTGACGAGTCGGTCGAGGCTTTCGAAGCGGAGAAGAAGCAGAAGCCGCAACGCGGACAGCCCACCTTCACCGCGGATGAAGTGCGTAAGCTCAAGGTGGAGTGGGAGAAGAGTATGCGGGAGAAGATTGAGGCAGAGGTGAGGGCGCGGTATAACTGGGAAAGGTCGGGCACTGGGAAGAATAAGGGGCCGTGGGATGAGCTGCGCGCTATACTCTCCCAAGATGATATGAAGACGGTGTTTAGGGCGTTGGCAAAGAAGCACCACCCGGACGTCGACGGGAATGACGGGGAGAAGATGAAGAAGCTAAACGCGGTATTCGAGAAGATGGGGGTGAAGTAGGTGGAGGAGATGCCTTTCACGCCGTGGTCGAAGGCGCGTATTGCGCAGGGGAGGAAATGGGCAACAACGAGAACGAGGAGCTGGAACGATCCGAGGGTGATCGATATGACGTGGCTCCCGTTAGGGTTTGTGCGGGATCACTTATACGCGATAGAAGGGGCCGACTCTCCGGAAGAGTTTGAGAGGGTGTGGAAGGGTATTCATAGGGGCCATTTCGATCCGACTAAGGTGGTGTGTGTGCACTTTGGGGATTTCTCTAGGGAGGTAGGGGGATGAAAGAACCTATCAAGTTTGTATACCTCTGGTCGAACGGAATGGTAATGGTGTTTGATGATGAGGGCGAGCAGGTCACCGAACTCCAAGGGCCGAAGCACGTCGCAACCGCTAAACTCCTCGACGTGAATTTGGAGAAGGCGCGGTTTTACATGGGGAATTGGGAGACACGGGAACTAATAGAAATACCCAGAGATTCCTTCTTCTGCGAAGCGTGGGAAGTGACTAGTGAATATCACGAATGGAAAGGGAGGATCGTTGCATATGACCCCTCTTGATTCAGGAGTGTGGCGCGGTCCGCGGCCGGTGACTGTAAAGGACGTATACGCCCTTAAGGAGGCCGGGATTAAGGCGTGTTTGAGTTTGCAAAGCGGGTGGTATGAGGCGCTTCGCGACGAGGTATATGAAGAGGATGAGATGCTCGAATCGCGGGGGATAAGGTCGTTCCACCTCCCGCTGAGTGATTGGAGACCCCCAACGCGCGAAGTGTTGGAAACAGCAAAAATGCTCATGACGGACGTAGCAAACCATCCTATCTACGTGCATTGTCTACACGGGGTGGATAGGACGGGGATTGTGTGTGCGTATTATCGGGTTAAAGTACACGGATGGGCGATCGACCGTGCTTTGGGCGAAATGTACACTCTCGGGTTTCATACTATGCCGTATAGATGGCCGTTGGGATGGGTATGGGCTTTGAGAAAGATAGTAGGAACACCCTCGGCGTAAAATGCAGATAGTCCTTTTAGACATTAATGTCGTCCTCACCGCACAGCACCTTCCGCGATTAGTATCTTAGCACAGCTCCCCACTTGACCTATTTTCGGCCTTGAGGCCTTGGAGGAAAGCATGGCAGACTTATTTGACGACTCAGGAGAGGTTCAGCAGGCCTATCTTAAGGTATTGATCTATGGCGGCTCAGGGGCCGGGAAGACGTATACCGCGCTGCAGGTCGCGACGGCGCTCGGGAAGACGGGGATTGTTGACACCGAGAGGGGATCTGAGCCTTACCGCCCGATATTCAAAAACCCCGACGGGACGCCGTTTTCCGTAGCGCCTACGCGCTCGTGTAAGGTTGTAGTCACGCAAGCTATCCCCGAGGCAATTAAGAAGGAGTATGCGTGCTTAATTGTCGACCAAGTTTCGACAATGTGGGACGACCTAAAGGATCAGTATATTCTTCAAGAGTGGCGGAAGCAGAGTAAGGCGTGGTACTTCATCGAGAAGAACGGCAAACTCCCCTTCCAAGCGTGGTCCTTTATAAAAGGGCCTTTCCGCAAGATGATCCGGGAACTCCTCGACGCACCTATGCACGTCTTTATCGTGGCGCGCGGTATGGACGAGTTCCAGGTCTCGCAGGACGGCGGAGAGCCGCTGAAGACGGGTGAGCGGCCTGAGGGTGAGAAGAATACGAAGTTCGAGCCCCCGATTATGGTTAAGATGGAGGGGGACGTGAAGAAGAAGAAGTGGGCCGCGTTTGTGGAGAAGGATAAGTGGAGGGCGATTGAAGGGCAGGTTTTCATCAACCCGACGGCGGAGATGTTTGCCCCGGTACTCGCGAAACTGGGTTCCGTACACGGAGCAATCCCCGCTCCGGCGGAAGAAGAGGCCCTGGATATAGGGGAGGTAGCTACGGTAGGCGCGGGGCCGGATCAATTACTGCTCATAAGGAAACTCGCAGAGAAAGGGGGTGTTGCCAATGACGTAGTCGAGAAGAGACTCACGAACATTTCACGTGTGGAAGCAGCAGAGATCGTCAACCGTGTGACGCTCAATGATTGGAGCGTCTTTGAAGTTAAAGAGGAGGTAGGGTAATGAGTGTGCTGGACTTGGACTGGGAAACATTGCCCGATAGTGACGCGTTGCCACCGGGCGAGTATACGCTACGCATCGACAAAGTCTCGGAAATTCAGCTCGACAAGAGACAAAATCAATACCTGGGCTTCGAGTACTCGGTTATCGAAGGCGAGTATGTGAATCGGAAGGTCTTCGATCCGTACGTGCCTTTGCAGGGCCGCTCGACGCTCAAAAAGATCCTGCGTGCGACAAAGTTCCCGCAGCAGCGTCTCGGCAACTCCGATCAACTAATCGGACTCACGTTCAAAGCGGTGCTTCGTGTTGAGAAGACAGAGGAGTACGGCGAACAGAACCGGATTGTCGCGTACATCGACCCGGATAACCGGCAGTCGATGGATATGTCGGCACCTCCGGTGGGTGCAGGGGCAGCGAAAGCGGGAGCAAGGAAAGGACGGTAAGAGAAGGAGGACGAATGGTGAGCTTAGCGGACATGCTTCAAGGGTTTTTGGTGGCTGCGGCGTCAGTAAGCTTCGGCGCCTGGATGGGGAGCTGGACCGCTGGGCTCACCGCGTTCTTCGTGCTGTTGCTCTTAGCACTTATTCGGTAGGGGAGGTGATATGGAGGACGGAAAGGTAAACCCCTGGCTCGCAGCCGAGGATATAGCGGTGGGGGTGGTGCGCACGGTAGGGGTGAAAGGGATAGTGAGCTTTCTGAAGAATGTGTTTAGGGGGGCGTCGAATCAGAGCGTACCGCGGGCGGAGGACGTGTATTTAGCGCTCGTAGACCTGGAGAAGACGCTCGAGGTTGGTGTGCGGGTGGATGTTGAGAAGTTACTAAAAGGGGGAGGCGGGTGAGATGGGAGGGTTAATTGAAGGGGTGATGTTTGGGGTGCTGACCGACTGTCATACTTCGAAGGAGCGTAGGGTTAAGTGCACGTTTAAGGTAGTGCCCGTAGACGGCCGCGATGCGTTTCAACTATACGGAGGGCCTACGGGGTTTGAGGGCTTCTACATGGACGGTAGTAAGGAAGCGACGCATCGCACGGGAGGATGGTGCGCGTGTGAGGGTACGAAGGAGCAGTGGGATACACTCAAGTTTTCCGCCGAGGAAATGACGCACGTTTACGATCACATAGCGAAAGCGAGGAGAAATGGCAATGATAGCCGTTAATGAGGTGTTTGATACGATTCAGGGCGAGGGGGTGCATACCGGAAGGCCGGCCACTTTCGTACGACTCGCGCGGTGTAATCTAGCGTGTATGAAATGCGACTCGGAATTTAACAACCCCGTGATGGAGATGACAGTGGCCGAGATTATAAAGCGCCTTAACACCAAAATCCCTATCGTGGTGATAACAGGGGGCGAGCCGACGCTGCAAAATCTCGACGCGCTACTAATTGAGCTGGTGGAAAGGGGATACCAAGCTCATCTGCAAACCAACGGCACACAGAAAATCCACGAGTTCTTCACTTGGGTGTGCGTGAGTCCTAAGCTTAAGTATATGGAGCCGCTCTACGAATCGGTAATTCGCGCCGACGAGATTAAGATGCCGATTACGTGCGCGGAGGACATTGAGGAGGCCGAAGCCTTCCGCGCTAAGTTTGCGGGAGCGAAGGCTGAGTGGTACCTACACCCCTGGAATGATAATTTCGAGCAAATCCGCCACGGAAAGAATCTTAGCCCTGGGGCTAGGTCGCTCGAGGGTTTCAATTCCGATAATAACCGTTTGTGTGTCGAACACGCGGTAAAGACGGGACGCTGGAGAGTTTCTGTTCAGGTACATAAAATTCTTGGCGTAAGGTAGTATGTTGGACTATAGATATATCGCCGGTCTCTTCGACGGAGAAGGTAACTTTTGTATCTCCAAAATCCGGACGAACAACGGCCCCGCAGGTAATTGGGCCTTCCGTATTTCGCTAGGTATGGCGTATAACCCTATCATAGAAGAGTTATACAAGATGTTCGGAGGGCATCTCAGATCGTATAAATCGAAAAACTGCAACATCTTGCGTTGGTATATAAGCAATGCTGCCGAAGCACGGTGGTTTCTGGCAGCTATGTATCCACTATTAATAGTAAAGAGAGAGCACGCCGAGATTATGGGGATCTTCCTAAACACTGTAGGGACGCCTAGTAAAGGGCTCTCGGACGAAGCGCGCCAAACACGAGAGCTTTGTGTTGAACTGTTACAGAGTATAAACTTAAAGAAAGGTAAACGGAAGAGCGGATAAATGGAATCTTCTGAAAACCCAACTCAGGTAGAGATTAAGATCGTAAGCCCGCTCCCTCCGCGTTTGATATTTAAGGGGCAGTCCTACGTGCAGTTTGAGGACCCTTTCCTTAAACAATGGGAGACGTTCGGGAGGATTGTGTTTAGCGTTATGCAGCGGGAGCTTTCGCGGGGTATGGCACCGGTGATTAGGATTATTATCGACGAAGCGACACTACGGGGAGGAAAATGAAGGGGATTATTGATAAGGAGCAGGCTAAGAAAGCAGTCTCGTCACTACTCGAGTTTTTTCACGTTCCGGATTCGGACGGGATTTACACGGAAACGCCCGAGCGGTTTTTGAACGCGCTTTATGAGATTGTAGGGGGGCAGGGAGTTGCAGCGCCGTCGCTTAGGACCTTCGAGACCAAGAGCTCGTCGGACATTGTGTTCTTCGGGCCTCTGAAAAGCACGAGTTTATGTCCACACCACCTCTTCCCGTATCTCGTGGAGGCGTTCTTTGCGTACACGCCGGGTGAGAGGGTGGTAGGGATTAGCAAACCCGGGCGTCTCCTGCAATGGGTGTGTAGTAGAACGGGACTCCAAGAGGAGATGGGCGGAGCGTTTCTCGATGAGTTCGAGAAGCAAGTGCCGAATAAGGGCGCGATGCTCCTCCTTAAGGGGTGGCATTTGTGTGCTTCGATCCGCGGCGCAAAGCAAAGTGAGGCCGAGACGATTACAATCGACACACGAGGAGTTTTCCACACGCAGCACGCCCAGGATAGGTTTATTAGCCTCGTGAAGCTTGCAAGAGGGGCTGCGTGAGGCATCCAGCCGCGTATCCGTCATCGAAGTGCGAGAAGTGTCCGTTACTTGAGCGCGTCGACAAGTACCACGTGAGCGCCGAGAAGCCGGACACTGCGCGCATTGCTCTCGTGGGCGAGGCGCCCGGGGAGAAGGAGGTGACGTTGCGCAGGCCGTTTGTCGGGCGCTCGGGAATCCTTATGGACCAGCTCATTGCTGCTGCGGGGATTCGGCGCTCGGAGTGTGTCGTGACGAATGTGCTTAAGTGTCAGCCGCAGGGGAATAAGCTCCCAAACGATTACCAACTCGACATCGCAATCGGTTGTTGTTCTGAGATCCTCGCCGAGGATACCTCGGGCGTCGAGGTGATAGTGGGTTTTGGGGCGACGCCTCTCCGCGCGTTTATGCGACTCGACCGGATTACGCAACGCCGGGGCTCTGTGTACAGACTCCCCTCAGGGCAGCTTTATGTTGCGACCCTCCACCCGGCATTTCTCCTCCGCGGCACGTTCGTACAAGCGAAGCAAGACGAGACGAAGGTGCTCCCGCCTCAGGTCGTGATAAATGACTTGCGTAAGGCGCGGAGGATATTGGATGGGAGTTTTGAGGAGGTCGTCGAGAACTTTGTGCTGTATCCCACCGCTGATGATATGATGGCGTTCCTAGAGCGCCTCGAAGAACCTGACGTCCTCGTCGGCGTGGATATTGAAACGACGTATGTTGACACGTGGAGAAGTGCACAACTCCGTACGATAGCGTTCGCGTTTCCCGATCTCGCGATTGCGGTTGCTGCGGATACCGATGAGAATTTGATGTTTATTATCGAGGCGCTCGAGAGTCCCGCGAGGAAGGTGTTTCACAACGGGATTTTCGATGTGAGCGTCCTCGAGGAGACGGGCTTTGAGGTCGTGAATTGGTTCGCCGACGACCAATACATGCACCACCTCGGGTATGCAGAGCTCCCGCATTCGTTAGCCTTTGTGCAGAGTATTTATAATAATATGCCCTACCATAAGGACATGAGGGATGAGATCGCCGAGGAGTATGAAAAATGAGCGACGACCTAACCCTACTCACGTATAACTGTCGGGATGCGTTGTCGACGGTGCTCTCCGCCGAGCCTTTATTAAGGGAGCTCGAGACCGACGGCCTGAGCGAGTTCTACTTCCGGATTGTGCAGCCCATGGCACAGATCATCGTCAAGATGAACCGGAAGGGCATCTTCGTCGACACTGCGAAGCGCAACGCGGCCGTAACAACCGTCGAAGCAGAGATCGAAGAACTCGAGCATAAATTCGCGGATCTCGTCGGACGGCCGATGAACGTGAATGGTGCGGAGTTTGGGGATTTCCTCTTCGGAGAATTAGGGCTGCGCGGCTCGCGTCGCGGGGACTCCGGACGCTGGCAGGCGGATGAGGAGACGCTGAAACGGGTGTTGCGCGAGTACCCAGACGTCGCGCCCGCAATAAACATGGGGCTCGATATTAGGGCGAAGAAGAAGATCATCTCCACGTTTCTCCTCCACGCAATCCCCGAGGAGGATAGCCGGGTTCACCCCTCCTTCAAGATCGGTCCCACGACCGGGCGCTTAGCCTGTCGGCGCCCTAACTTCCAAAACCATCCCGCAGGGGTGTGTAGGAGCGTGTATTGTGCGCCGCCGGGGTTTGTACTCGTGGGGGCGGACTACTCTCAGCTCGAGATCCGGATCCTCGCAGTCCTCGCTAACGACGCGCCTCTCCTCGAGGCTTTCGCAAACGGGTGGGATATCCACAACACCAATGCCTGGGTGTTGTTTGGTCTCGAGCAGGGCTCGCCGGTCACAAAACTCCAACGGGTCATCGCGAAGATGTTCCTCTACGGCCTTATGTACGGGGCGGATGACGACACCCTCCATACGAACCTGTGTCGTGATATCCCCGAAGGTGTGCCGATGAGTGTTGTGAAGACAATGACCTCGAGGTTCTTTGCTGCGCACCCTGCAATCCGCGCCTTCCGAACAGTACTCGAGAACAATGTCCGGACGAAGCGGAGACTCGTAAACGCGTTTGGAAGGCGGCGCCTCTTTTTCGGGGAGATACAGAGCGCGATTCGTCAGGGCTATAACTTCCCGATGCAGGGTGGGGGCGCGGATCTCATTAGCGACCGGATGATCAAGCTCGATCGAGAGATTAGGATCCCGCCGGTTCTCCAGGTGCACGACTTTGTCGCGTATGAGGTTGAGGAGTCCCGAGGGCAAGAGCACGCGGTGGTCTTGAAGCAAGTGCTCGAGGAGAAGTGCCCCGAGCTTAGTGGGTACTCATTCCCCGTGGAGACTAAAGTGGTGCAGAATTGGGCGCAGTTCGATCCGGAGTATGCGGATTTGTAGGAGGAGATCATGACACCGAAGGAAAACGTATTAAATATGGAATCGAGCGCGATATGTCTTCCCGTAAAGGTAAAGTATAGCGGACACCTAGAAGACCCTATCAAAACCGACGAGATAAAAGCGGAGTTCGAGATCCATATCACGGAAGGGCCGATCGCGGGGATTTGGGGGAACGCCAGCACGGAGGAAGAAGCATGGATAAGGGCGGAGGAGAGGCTATTACGATTCCACCTAGCGCAAAAAGCTGGGGAGGCACAAGGATCGAAGAGCTCGTCGGAAAGCTCGAGCGAAGAGAAATCGGCTTAGGCGACTTCTACACGGGTGCGCTGGAGATTGCGACCGACCACTTTATGGCGACGGCATCGCGACGCGAGGCCGAGCTCGTCGAGGCGCTCCGTGAGGTCGCGACGCGCAACCACAAAGACCTCCACAACGCCTATCAACAAGCGGGACACGTCATACCGCACTTTGAGGACTGTCACGCTCCTGCGTGCGTGTTAGCCCGGGAAACTTTGGAGAAGCGGAGATGAAAATACGGATAGCTCACGAGACCCCAACACAGTACATTGAGTACACGCAACGCATCACAGACTATGATTTTGCGATCGCATCGATGGTGCTTAAGAATAAATTCTACGCAGGGATGTTTGCCCGACGCGCCGCAGGGCGCCTTCTCATTCTCGATAACGGCTTCTTCGAAGATGGCGCGCCGCAGTCCTCCGACGAGCTGTTAGCTGCTGCAGATCTCGTACGCGCGGATTATGTTGTCGCTCCCGACGTGCTCGGGGATAAGAAGAAAACCCTCGAGCTGTATGAACCGTTCATGGAGAAATTCGCAAGCCCTAAATACCGTCTCGCCGCGGTTGTAGTGGGGAGCGACGCCAAGGAGCTCGTGGAGTGTTATGAGTATTATGCTAAGGACCCGCGCGTCGACATGTACTGCTGGGCGTTTGGGTCGGATAGGAGAGAAGCGCTTCGAATACTCCGACACAGCGCGAGGAGCGCGGGCGTGGACACCTCCCGACGTCACCACCTCTTCGGCTTCCGTACTCTCGAAGAGCTCGCAGCGTGCGTCTCATACCTCGAAGAGGTGGACGAGGTCACCATCGACACCTCGAAACCCGCATCCGCAGCTTTCGCGGGAAAGCAGCTCGAAGACCTAGGGCGAAAGGCTTACGCACGGCCCGATTGGAACCAGGCACTCGACCCAGGACTGCTCTCCTTTAACATAGGGGTTTTCCGTGGGTGGATGCAGAGTGTAGCGCGTGCGCCGGAAGCATTTACGAGGGGTGCGTGAGCTGGTTGGAGCAGTACGTTGCCTACGCAGGCAATACGGAAGCACCGAAACAATTTCACTGGTGGGCGGGGGCTACAATTCTCGGAGCAGCGCTACGACGCAACGTTTCCTTCCAACAGGAGTATTTTGCGACCTACCCTACGCTCTGGACACTTGTCGTAGCCCCCTCCGGGACTAAGAAAACGTCTGCTGCGACTATTGCTCACAACATCGTCTCGAAGATTGAGGGCGTTCGGATCTTAGCAGACCGCATCACCCCCGAGGCGCTTGCGGACGCGCTAGGCGAGGCTGATGAATCAGGGCACATCGAATCGCAAGGCCTGATCTACGCACCAGAGCTCGTGGGGTTCTTAGACAAGCGCTCATATAACGAGGCGATGGTAAACTTCATGCTCCGTCTTGCTGACTTCCCAGAGAAGTGGGTGACTCAAACCCGAGGAGGAGGGCGCGTTGAGCTTCGCAACGTCGCAGTGAGCTTTCTCGGGGCGACTGCAAACGACCTCCTCTACGAGGCAGTACCCGCCCTCGCCCTTAAATCGGGTTTCCTGGCCCGGTTTATCTGCGTGTACTCCGCCGGGAGCAATATGGCCGTGCCCTTCATGTGGAAGGACCGAGTGCTCGAGAAGGAAGTGCTCAACAGCCTCTACGACCTTTCCCTCCTCCGAGGGGAAATGGTAATGGGGAGACCGGCGCGGGATTGGTATATATCATTCTACTACGACCACAAAGCGATGATGGGAAAAGAGGCCTCGTCGAAGCTACGCGCCTACTACGAAAGGAAACCCGACCACCTCCTCCGCCTTGCAATGATCACGTCTATCGCCCGCTCACGTCGGTGTGAGTTTAGCGTCCGCGCATTCGAAGAAGCCCTAGCACGTCTCGAGGAGGCCGAGAAGGGGCTTCCCTACCTCTACGACGAGATTGAAGCGAGCGACATGGGACGGTATCAAATCCGGGTGTTAGAGCAACTCGATCGTGCCGGGGGACACCTCTCCCACACAGACCTCGTGAGGCGGAACGCGGCGGTTGTTGGGGACGCGGCTGTGATTAAGAGGGTCGTGCAGACGCTTATTGAGAGCGGCCTTATGGTGATGGAGAGGTCGGCAACCGGGGCGATTGCGTATCGCAGGAGGAAGGTGTCGTAAAATGAGGGGAGAAACGAAAGAAGGTGGAATAACTGCTCGCGAGATAATGCAAGCAATCGTAACTTGGAAGCCGCCGATATTTCCCCGCGACCTACACACAAAACTCGGTATACCGACGGAGCAGTGTGGTCGCAGGATGCAGGTGCTTCATCATTGGGGATGCGTAAAATACGCGGAGCCGGGGAAGCGTGGGTGGCGCGGCTATGAGGTCACGGAGTGGGGAAGGAGATATGCAAGAGGAAAAGAGGAAGTGTAGTAAGTGTGGACTCGAAAAGGGCGCCGGAGATTTCTACGTCGGGCCCGGTAATTGGTGTAAAGAGTGCAGAAGAAGCTATGTGCGAGGACGCCGGTCTACTCGTAGAGAGCGCGGTAAGCAGCGTCTCTATCCTGAGCAGTGGCCTATTCTTTTACAGCACGTAACAAATAAGGAAGCGCTCCTCCTTTTTGACTTACTGCAGAGTTGCGGATTACGCCCCACAGAAGCGCTCGCTCTCAGAGCCGAGAGTTTTGATTTTTCTCGAGGTACCGTAACGGTAAAGAATACAGATCGCGGGGAAGAGAGAACCCTAATCATGCTCGTGCGTGCGGATTTGCTAATCGCTTTGGAGGAAAGGAAGGGGTCCATCGATATAAAGCCCCAGATAGCCCGTAAGGTTTTTAGAGAGGCAGTAGCTGCCGGAAAGTCTGCTCTCGAGAAAGTCACAGAGGAGTATCCTAACGAGGAAAAGCCGGACACGGATGGTCTGAGTATGGCGTCGCTCCGCTACACCTTCGGCCTGCGCCTCTACAGCATCGGTGCACGAGAGCCCGAGTTTTCCGCTCTCCTTCGGCTCAGATCACGCGAGCCAGTGTGGCCTAACTTCGAGCTTATGAACGAACTCCTAAAGAAAAGCTGGGAACAGCAACCAAGACTCTGGACTCCGCGTGAGACTTTGGTGGTTTATAATAAGGACGGACTCAAGAAGTGCACACGATGCAGCCAGGAGAAACCTCCGGAACAGTTCACTCCCGGAGTGAGTAGGTGTCTACAATGCGTTAATGAAGTAGTCCAACCTTATATGGAGAAGCGTAAGAAGGGAGAAGACGGTAAACGCAACAAACGCAAGAAAGCGTGGTATGTGTATCCAGATCGCGCGAAGTGGTCACCTAGAGAGAGAATACTCTATCCTGAGCAGTGGCCGAGATTCTGGCGGGCTGTGAAGGAGTATAAGTTCCGGATGATCTTCGATCTTATGCAGAGCTGCGGACTCCGTGCTAGAGAAGCCCTCTATATCGGACCGAAGGACTTTGACTTCGACCGCGGAGTACTTGCCGTGCGCACGCTAAAACAAGTAGAACGACCAGTGCACGACGTGTTTGTGCGTCCTGACATACTAAGGAGGCTAAGGAGTATAAAAGTAGACACGGAAGGAAGATACTTCGACTTCGAGTACCCAACCCTATGGGACGAGTTTAAAAGGGTCGCCAAAGAAGTAGGCCTCGATCCGAAACTCGGAACACACGCGCTACGTCATTGTTGTGCGGTAAGACTAGGGCGGCTTCCTTCTGCAAACGAGATGCAAGCTAGAGCTCTCCTTCGACACAGTCCAATCAACGTAACACAAGGCTACGCGCAGCCTATAGAAGACCCGCTAAAGCATCAGGAGATTTGGGATCAGTCTTGGACCGAGCAAGAGTGGATCTGGATAGCTCTCTTAACAGGGGCTCCTGATTGGGATCAGAGTGAACTAGGATGGATAGAAGAAGATCGCAAACGCGCGACTCGTGACGGATGGATAGATCCCGAGAGGTGGCAGGCCCTCGTAGACTCGTTGGGGAATAAATGTCTCTGTTGCTGGAAGCAGCCTCCTGATACGACGCTCTACGCAGATCATATAGTTCCGCCGAGCGCCGGAGGGTTGTGGATCGAGTCCAATCTTCAGCCTCTTTGCCGCACCTGCAATAGCTCGAAGGGTGCAAGGAAGGTAAACTTTCGCAAAAACCCCCAAGCGGATAGGTCATGGTGCGCTCATCCCCGCTAACAAGTTTCACGAGCTTTTAATCCTATTAGGAATTGAACTAACATTTCTTAGTTCAGTAGAGAGGTGAACTTTGTTATAGGAGGGCATAAGAGATGAATCCAACAGCTAAGCTAATCCTCACAATACTCTCTACTGTAGTTGTAACGGCCCTATTTATCTTCGGCTTCGAGGTGTGGAAGAATGGGCCTCCGGCTTCACCGAGCTTTGCGTTTGGGTATTATGAGAAGGGGAATGTGTGGAATAGGATTCATATTGATGAGAAGGGAAGGGTGTTGTGTGCTAAGGAGTGATGTCACGGAGTTCAGGGGGGCGTTTAGGTTCCTGAGCAATTTCTACCCCTCTGAAGTGCTGTGCGATGGGCTTAAGTTCCGGACTGTGGAGCATGCGTATCAGGCAGCGAAGTTTAGGGATTGGGATCAGAAGCTAAAGATTAGGAAGGCGAGGTTTCCGAGTGAAGCAAAGCGTCTAGGCAAAGCGCTCGGGATCAGGGAGGATTGGGACGAGGTTAAGGTCGGGGTGATGGAAGAGTTGCTTAGGCAGAAGTTTGCCCCGGGAAGGCCCTTACACGTTTTGCTTGTTGCAACCCGCCCGCGAACGCTAATCGAGGGGAATAATTGGGGGGATAAGTTTTGGGGGGGTGTGTAATGGGGTTGGGGAAAATGTGTTAGGAAAGCTACTCATGAAGATTAGGGAGGAGCGATGACGATTCAGGAGTACCAAGATCAGGTCGGTGATGTGCTTAATCAGAGATGGAACTTTCCCGACTCAACGGGGATTGCGTATTGCGGCCTCGGACTTGCGGGCGAGGCAGGGGAGTGTGCTGAGGAGATTAAAAAGGCCTTGCGCTACTCGAAGGGGCACTTTGATAAAGGCCGTAAGGCTAAGCTCCAGAGCGAACTTGGTGACGTTTTGTATTACATGGCCCGGGTTGCGAACGAAGTGGGGATTAGGCTCGAGGACGTGTTGAGCGCTTCGATCGATAAAATGTATCAGCGCCTCAACCACGGGAAGGACGGGGAGTGACCTTCGACGAGACGATAAAGAAGATCCACCTCTTGAGAGTGAGTGCTGTAGAGCTCGCTATGCACTTCCACGAACGCTATCATGATAAGAGGGTGGAGTGGAGAGTGTGTAAGGATCCACTTTGTGCGAGAGCTAAGTACCTTTTTGGCGAGATGTGATTTTGGTTCAAAAGAGCGACTAGAGCGCTTCAAATCCTTTCATAACTGCGATATACAAAGAGATTCTAAGTTTAGAGGGGTTTAGTATGCATCACGGCCAACCTTTCTTCTTTCTCTCTACAAGCAGCGTTCGAACCTCGATGCCCCCTTTAATGAGCTTTGCCACAGCTACCTTTTCGGTACATTGGGGCGAGGAGAAAGGTTTCCTCGACTCAAAGAACAGGCCCTGTCAGTATAGGATGATAAGACTCAACTCAATAGTGTTTGACGGCGATTGCATCGTACACGCGCTCTACGTTGACGATCGAGTCGAAGCGACTTGTCCAGTGGATAGGGGTCCTTTCCTTTACCTAGGGTTCGACGTCGCGCAACACCAAGTGCTTAGAGTGTGTTGTTCCGCCGTTTACACTTTTGCGATCGATCCCGAGAGAGGGTGGAGCGCTAAGGATCTTCTTGTGTGCTCAGGATGCGGCGTGGTGCAAGAGAAAAGGTGGGATGAGGAGCACACGTTGTGTAAAGAGTGTTTTGTAGAGATGCTCGGGATAAAGACCTATCACGGAGTTGTGAGATGAAACGCCATAGTCAAAAATTCCTCGTAAAGGCGCGACGACGCAGAGTGACGAAGCACCGCAACCCCGCTTTCGAGTTTATGCAAAACGCCCTCGTAGCGATAGTGCGCGGAATCCCTAGTAAAATCGAGGACCTCTGGCAACCCTTATACGAGCGTGTCTATTCCCGGTGCGAAGAGCTAGGGTTTCTCGACACTAAGAACCGGCCGTGTCGTTATAGGAGGATAAGGATCTTACGGGTTGAGTTTGATGGCCCTTGTAGACTGCACGTGCTTTATAGGGGCAATGTGCGCTTGCTAACCGGTTCCCGCGGCCCCTACGTAAACTCGTACTGCGCGCCGGAGGTAGAGATTAAACGACACGAGGAGTTGAGAGTGTGCTGTTCTGCAGCGTACGTCTTCGAGATTATTGATCGCCGACACAAACCCCGTGGTCGTGCTTACCCTGTAGGACGGCGTACGTGTTCGGGGTGTGGTGTGGTGCAGAAGTATAAGCACCCAGAACACACTCTGTGTTTGGGGTGTTTTAGGGAGATGATCGGGGTTCCAACCTATCTCGTGGGGATGAAAGAGTGGCGTCCCGGGTTTAAAGGAGGTGGGAGTGACTGACTGGCCTTGGCAACCTGAGAGGAAGGACCCTCTAGAGGAGCGTGCGTGGCGGCGCAACCCTAACCCTGAAGTAATCCACCAACCCGTCTACACACGCATCACGATCCCCGCACACACACCGGGCTTTGCGAATTACGCATTCGGCTACGCAAGGGGACAGCACATCCCAGAGCTCGGTCGGGTATCGACTCTCCACGACACTAACCTCGACCAAGCGAATGTGATGCCGTCGAGAAAGTTCGAGTTTCAGACCTTAGTAATTGTAATCACGGCCGCAACACTCAGCGACTACCTCGACGTGTACAATAACCTCTTCGGCGAGTTTAGGGTGGTAGATAAGAACATGCTCTATTTCGTGATGCAACATCTTTGCCCTATGTATGTTGCAAACCTCCGCCCTGCGAGTACTTTGCCGAGGAATGTAAAGGATCTTCATCTCAACCCGCGCTACCGACGGTTCTCGCACAAGCTCCAAACCCCGATCCTTATCAACCCCTACGAGTTCTTCCAGCTCCGAGTTGACTGCGACGTGGACTTGGCGTATGCTGTTGGGTTGTATATTGCGCTCGATGGCTTGATGTGGAGACCTGTGTAATGGAGGAGATCGAGCGCTTAAAGGAACGCTTGGCCCTAGCAGAACGCCTCATCCTCTCAATCCTCGCCCACGAGTCGAAGATGGACCATTTCGAGTATAAGGACCTTGCCGACCACAACGCTGCGGTGGAGAATATCCGTGTGATGATTGCAGAGTTTCTCCGCGGGAGGAAGGCGTAGTGTGGTCTTCGGTTATGCCGTATAAGATCGAGAGCTATCTCGGGACTTTCATATATAAGAGTCCTGTCATAGAGATCTACCCCGGAGCATTCTCGAACCGGGTCGAGACGCGTATCGAAAGCGACGTCGACTTCCTCTGCTACGGCGCAGCACTTCACTTCCTCGAGGAGGAGGTAGACACCCTCAACGCGTATATCTTCGACCAATCATGCGGGCGCGCCCTGAGCAACACTCCACGCATGCCTGCCGCGGTTCTCTTCGGTACTATAGAAGCACCTCGTGCTTGGCCCGTGCCGCGTTTGTTCAGGGCTGCATCGAGTGTAATAACGGATATCACCGGCGACCCGGATATAGGATTGACATTCGAGCTTTACTTCTACGGCGCAAAGGTTCGCGTACTAAATGGGAGGCCCTAATGGAGAAACGACGTACCCCAGACCACGTTAACCACCCCGAGCACTATAACCTTCACCCTTCAGGGGTTGAGTGTATTGATGTTGTCGAGCATATGAGCTTCAACCTCGGTAACGCAATCAAGTACGTGTGGCGCGCCGGCCACAAGAACGGACTCGAAGACCTAAAGAAAGCGGTCTGGTATATCAACCGCGAGATCGCCCGTCTCGAGAAAGGCAACCCGAATGAGTGAGGGCTTCCAGCCTTTCATATACCAAAGCTCCGTGATAAGACTCTCGCCCGGACAAGACCACAGCGAGCAGATACAGATGCGTCGCGAATATCACTTCATCTGCATCGCGGGCGCCATACACTTCTTCGAGGACGAGATTGAGGGTGAGAGTACGCTGAGAGTAAAGGTAGGAGCGAACCTGAACGCTGCAGAGTTTTTCTCTCTGGAGCCCGTACCCTACCAACTACTCTTCGGCCCCTTAAACAACCCAGCAAAGTGGCCCGTACCGAAGAAGTTCAAGTCGAGCGGGCCGTGGTCTCCGAATTTCATACAGCTCGATTTCAAGTGCGATCCGGACATAGGCACCGCGTTTCAGATCTACTTATTAGGGAACAATGAATGGAATGGAGAGAAAACGAGTGCCTAAAGAAGACCACACCGGACACGATCACTCTGAAGAAGCTACTGAGCGTTTGGCGCTCGAGGCCACGCAGCTCTTCAGCGAAACCCTTTTTAAATGGATGGCTGCGAATCGGGCGCCGTGTAGTGTCGTGACTACGATGGCCGCGTACCGCGCGGTTATCGCGGTACAAGAGGCGCTTGTTGCGCGTATTGAGGATTGGATGGAGGGGTAATGAGTACTTGGAAGGAAATGCCCACTGAGTATAGGTGGTTGGGTGAAGTCGCGCGAGGCGGTCTCGTGCACTACAGAAGCCCCAACAACGCCCCTTGGCGACCGGGGAATGTGCTTCGGTATTACGACGGCGACCTATACGTAATTTGTGGGTGCGGAGAGCCGATTCGTCTCGATGCGAGATGGAAGGCGGTTGGTGTTGGGGAGCCGGATATGTCGATAGAGCCCTCGATTTGGCATAGGACAGAGCATTGTGGATGGCATTTTGTGCTTACGAAGGGGAAATGGCATACCTAAGCCGGCGTCGTCATCTTCGCCTTAACACTATCCACATACGCCTGACTCGCCCACGTCCCATCGGGATTCTTCCTCGGCGAGCCCTCATTATACGCAGCTATAACCCCATCCCAACCAAACTCCGCGAAGTAGTGATCACGTAGGTAAGCGAGCTCCTTACATCCGTAATCGAGTCCCGTCTCGGGGTCGCAGAGCTGCGTTAGGAATGGTCCCGTGAAGCCCTTCTCCCGTGCGTCTTCTCCCATGATCTGCATGAGGCCGAAACTCGTCGCGCGGAAATTGCGCTCTGTCTCGAGTGAGCACGTGCCCCAGTGTTGGACGTTAGGGCGGATGTAGCGGGATAGGAAGGCGGGTTCGAATCTCGCTTCCCAGGGGTTCATAGAGCTCTCTTCGAGCGCGATTGCGGTGATGAGCTCGGGAGGAAGGGAGTATTGGGTTGCTTTGGCCGTGATGAGAGATGTGTAGTCCATTACTCCTCCATTCAAAAAAGATGCCTCACCGAAACAAACTCCTCTCCCGTCATAGAATACCCCAACACAAGGGGCTTTGTCATCGGATGCTCGTCAGCCCAGCGCTCTATATAATCCGCAGCGGCGTAGGCAGCAATACGGGAGAGGAGTTTGTTGAGGTCCATCTCCTCAGAGAGCGTGGTCGCCTGGAGCGTTGCCTTCTTCCCGATCCGCGGGAATTTCTCCATGAGCTCGGACCACGCCTCGGCGTAAGCGTTCCTATACACCTCCATGAGCCCCGTATAGTCGCGGAAATTATAAGGGGCGGTAAGGTGAAGTCTCCTTCCCCCTCCCCACGCGCGTTTGAGTTGTACCTTCGAGCGGTAGGGGTTAGAGCGAATATCTGCTGAGAGGTTGATGTGCTTATTTGGTCCGCTATCATCACCCGTTAGAGCTGTCTTAGGGAGCAATACGTAGGTCGGCCCTACGGCTTCTGCGATGCGCTTAATCACCCATTGGAGAATCTCGTAACAGCGGCGGATCTCATCGGCGAGGCCCTCAATCGTCACGGGATTGCTTCGCACTTCGAGGTTGCCGTTGGAGTCGAGATACATTGAGCCGTGTGCTGATCTGTCAGGTACGATATCGGTCGGGATAAGAAGCTTAATCATGCCTGGCGATGGTACGTGGCTAGTGTGTATAAAATCCTTGCTCGTAGGCCGCACAAAGACCGCGTGCCCTTCAAACCTCACGAGGTGAAGCTGCGGCTCCCACTCAATACCAATTATTCCCGTGATGGAGGTGGGCATCGCTAACCTATCCCTTTCTCCTTAACATCTGTCACGCGAACACTCCCTATCCTATCTCCACGCACTCTAACGTCGGTGAGGGTCGGCTCGAAGGGGAGCTCGAGATAGATCAAGTATCCTCCGCGCGTTTCTGTACGGAGAGATAAGTATCTCGACATAAGCTTATTGAAGTCGTGTACGTCCCGGACTAAGTCATCACGTAGGGCGATACGGTATAGCTCGTCGATTGCGATCCACCTTCGAGTAGCGTATAGCTCGAGGAGCTCGCTGACAGTACGTACGGGCATCGCTAACGAAACGTCCTCCACGGACCGCGAACCACAATCATGTACCCACGCCCTGTTGGATAGTCAACCCCCATAAAATCCTTGCCCGGAACCATTTCGTGCAGATCCTCACCCAGGTCCCCGAGAGCGTCTGCGAGTCGCCAGGTCGCAGCCTCATACTCTCCGTCTTCGAGGCGGCGGATTGCGTTTCTTAGGAGGCTTATTGTGTCTCGAATCTTAGGGGGTGCTGCGTTGCGTCGGAGATGGTGCATAGGGGCCTCCTTACTCTTACAGCTGTAGCACGTTGTTAACACGAAACACAATCATATCCCCACCTTCAAGCATCATAATTAAGTCCTCTTCCTCCAACACTTTATCGTACGCTAAGTACATTTGAATCGCCTCGTCTAAGGTAGGAGCATCGACCAGAATCCCTTCAGCGTTCCCTAACTCTCCTCCTTCTTGGTAATCGCGGTCTATTTCTGAGTTCAGGACGAAGGCCCAGAGCATTTAGAGTCTACCTCCGCACTATCCGCAGCAGCCTATTAGTCCCAAATCACCTTACGCACGGTCATAAGGCCCTTCAAGAGCGCGCGCTCGAAATCCTGAAGCGTCGTTGGCGAGCTGACCCCGTTAGCTTTCCTATATTGTAACTTATAGCTACTCCACCAGTTATCTATAGGCATGTTGCTCGGAAGGAGGAAGTACTCGTTCTGTATTGCATTGAGTAAGTCGCCTAGACCGCTTACGGTCTCTGCGTCGGACGCTCTCTCTACGAACCGGTCTCCGAGGCTCGTCGTCGTAAGGCAAATCGAGGTTGCCTTGTCGATGTATTTGTAGTCTTCACGCATCTCACCTCACCTCACCACTTCAACGCAGCCCACCAAACCGCGAGCAAGAGCATAATGCCCCCAGTTGCTTTAAGCACCTTCATCTGCGCTGCTTTCGTCCCCTCGTCCGGCACTGCATTAGTCCAGATCGAAGGGGCTTCTTGTCCAAATCCTCTACGCACAACTATGCCCTCCTTTTCCTCTTCCCCATAAACCACCACGCACCGCCTGCAGCAGCGAGAATCATAAGCCACGTTGTGCCGGTGAGGCCGAGCGGATAATCACTAAACCCCTGCCCCCATTGCACGTTCTTGTAAAAGGGCATGAGCTCTGAAGGGAGCGGCCCTGACGAATAAGTCTGCGCACTCGGGCTTATTTGCGCAACACCCGATTCCGGCGCGGGCCAGAGCGTTTCGGGAGCGCTCGCCGGGGTTACGGGCGTCGGAAAAATGGACTCATAATACGGCATGAGCCCCGCAGGAACTTGCTGTTCGAAACTCGCTTGGGCGAACATTTTACCTCCTTCTCCTTATCGGGAATAGTAGAGCAGTACCAAAAACCATTGCAACCGCGGTAATTGCAGCCTTCGCTCCCGGACTAAGTCTCGAAGGAGGCGGAGCCGGCGGAGGTGTGTTTGACGAGATTGAGAGATCCTGCGTCACGGGGATTGTTTGTACAGGAGGTGCGCCAGGTGCGGGCGATGCCCCTACAATCGGCCCTTCCGAGGTCGGGTACACGGTCATCCAATAAGGCACGGGTTCGGGAAGTGCCCCTGAGTCGTAGGTGATTTGTCCGTACATTAGAATTTCTCCTCTCTTTTCTCGTGCCAGCGCACAGCGTCCGTCACATCCTCGTGGAGTCCGTGCCGTTCAAACTGCTCTAGGGCTACCCGTACGTGTACGGCATCTCTGTAAGCCATTATAAGCTCGTTTAGTGCTCTCTCCGTAAGCCAAGGTTCGAGTCCTATTATGAGTTGAATTGGGCGAACCTTCTGGATCAAACGCGATAGCGATCGGGTTAGGTTGTCGACATCCAGTTTTGCGTCAGCGAGGTCGTCTTCGAAAGCCACTATTCTTCCTCCTCTTCTTCGACAGGACCGAGCTGTCTCACAATCTCCCGTGCTACCAACTCCTCGAGCTCTATAATGTCGTTATGGCTCAGGTCTTTAACAGGAATTCTCTCTATTGCATCGAATGCAATAAGGTCGATAAGCTCGTATAACTCGTCTAGGTTGAGAGCTTCAACAAGGTCCCTAATCTCTTCGTCGCTCGGAAACGGCATCAGAGCTCCTCTTCCGGCTCACCCAAAATCTCTTCGAGCTCGTCTCCGTCCGCCATGTCCACGATAAAGTTATCTATAGCGGCGCTGTGTAGATCCGTGTCGAAGTGCTTAACGATCACTCTCAAGATATCCTCGTCGGAGACGTTGGGATATCCGTTCTCCGCGAGCTGTCCTCTAAGCTCTTCGATAGTCTCGTCGTCGACGGGTACGATCGCCTTGCCAGCCATCAAAGCCCCCTCACCCTCTCTCCAAATTATCCAACGCCTCTATAAAACCGGGCAGCACTTTCTCCACAATGTCCGGAAGAACATCTATCACGTCGCTCTGTGTGTACGAAATCTCGTTTAGCTCGTGCATAATCTCTCGAATACTTTCTGCCTCTTCGAGAGCAGCGAGGTGGTTTCTCCAAATCTCGATATCTTCGGTCTCGTCTCTAGACTCGAAATGCTCTACAGACTTATCGGCAGCTTCGATATAGTACTCCTTAAACGCCTCGAAAAAGTCCATCAAATCCCCCTCACCACCTCGAGATCCTTTCCCCACACACTATCCGCCCTCTCTACCTCAACCCCGAAGAGCTTAAACGCGAGCGCGTCCGCGTCCATCTCATCCCGGGCGCCGGCGAGATGTCCAAACTCGTGCAACAACACCCCCACACGATACTTCACGGGGAGCGTGTAGTAAGCCCTCGCAACACAAATCACACCCTTCACGTGACCCGTGTGCGCGTACTGCCTCCGCGATCGCGTGTGATCTCTCTCTGCAACCCTACACCACTCAACGACCGGGATCACGCTACTCGTTCCTCATTCGGCCGCCTTCTACCGCAAGCCCTCCTATAGCCTGCAGGAGTCGGGGGACGTACGCCCCTTCTACGTCGTACCTATACACCCGCGTAGAAGCGAACGGCTCTCCTCTGTCTCCGTATTCCACGTTGCTGATAGTAACGACAACCTCGACGAGCTGATGTTCGGACGGAATTCGTGCCATTTCGTTCTCCTTATGCTGGTACCGCCACAACGCCCGTAGGCGCCCTCTTCGCTCTTGTAACCCACCAAAACGCTAGTCCCGCAGCTGCTACAAACACAACAATCGCAATAGACCCCTTTTTCTCCCAACTATACGCCGCCATTACCCTAGTCACGTAGCCCTGATTACTATACACGAGAGGGCCGAGGAGGATGTTGTGCGCGGGCTTCCCTGCATTATACGCACTAGCAATATCCTCGGGATACCCCCCATACTTATCCTGCAGCTCTCGAATATACGCAGTGCCCACAGTAATATTCACGGCGGGGGTGAGGAGTTGTTGAGCCGTAAGCGTAGAATTCCCGGACACGCGTCTCGCAGTCGTGAGCAACACCTGCATAAGACCATACGACGCATCGTTGATCTGGGGCTCGGGACGGACGGCGTTGGGGTTCCAGTTCGACTCGACGGAGATAATCGCCTTGACGAAGTCCGGATCGATTCCGTATTGTGCCGCGGCCTGGTTAATTAGGTCGTCGTAGGGGGTCGCCATTACTCCTCCCCTTCCTCCTCCAACTCTTCTTCCTTATTATAATAATCCTCGATGTCCTCATCCGTGATCGGCTCGTTGCTGATAAAAAGTAGTTCACCATCGACGCGCATATAGAACGGGGCGTTGGGATCCTCGGCCTCCCCTACCATCTTAAAAACATCTTCCTGAAGGTCATTTCCCGGTTCGTCGAAGTCGTGTACCTCGAGCCACTTCTCTTCAGCCACCGCCCACCCTCCACCTTGTTCCCCACAATTATACCACAACAAATTCCAAAAATCAACTCATGTGGACCTCGGCCTTGCCATAGACCACAACAACACCCCGCCGAGTGCAATCCCTCCGTACATAAGATAGGCCGTCGGGATACCAAACAAGGTCCCACCCCCTCTCGGCCCTTTAGGTGCAGGAGCCGCAGGCGCCGTGATATGAAGCTGTGACCTCGCCGTGAGATCTGCCATCGCAGGCGGCATCCCCGCTATCGTAAGCGACTTCACGAGCGCCTGATACTCGAGGGTCTTTGCGAGTGAAGTGCCCGGAGGCAACGGCGGAACTGCACTAGGCGTTTGCCCTAACTGTCTCGTGTACATGTAGTCACCCCCTCTCTACGCTGCCTTTGCAACCGCAGGCGCAGGTGCAGCGGCCGGCGCCCTTCTCCTCCCTTGCGAGAGACCGAATAGCGCAATCAATCCAACACCCCCGATAATTAGCCACATCATAGTATTACCACCCCCGCCCCCGAACATCGAAGCGGTGACTTGTTTCCCTCCTGGCCCCATCTCCTGCAACACCTGATTCGGAACGGGCTGCTGGCCTCCCATTACCGCATTAGCGGCTGCAGTGGCGGCGGTCTGCGCCATTCCGCTACCCACAAAGAAATTCTTAACATGGCCGAAGAAAGTGCCTACATTACTCCCTAGGGCTTTAACCCCAGAAGGACCGAGGTAGTACGCGCCGCCTACCGCGGCAACCGCTCCGGCAACCGGAAGGAGTGTGTGCACGAGCCAATTGCCCGTAATTTTGCGCGGGAGTTTGAGAGAGAAGCCAAGATCGCCGAACCCTGACATATACGCAGCGCGTTCAATTGGCCCCGGCACACCAAACGGAGCGAGCTTTGTGGTGTAGTCCTGGAAGTAAGGAGTGAAGCCCTCCATCCTATACCCAACATCTCTGAGAGCAGTCCCCCAATAAAGCCCTCCTCCGGGTTTTACGCCGATTACGGGTTTCAGTCTCTGTAGGAGCGCGGACTCCGCCCTAAGCTTCTCTATCGGGGCTAGGGCTGTTAAGGCCTGATTCGCCGCCCGGACCTCGTTCGTCAAAACCCGTTTCTCCAGCGACGTCTTCGCCCTCGCTAACCCCGCCTTTGCCCTAGCGAGTCTCTGTTGGTATTGTAGAGAAGGTTGCGTCTTCGTAGCAACGCCCGCCGTCGCCGGCCTTCCCGTTGCAAAGCTCGGCATTCCCCAGGGTCTTGGCGCCCTTCCCCTACCCGCTCGCAATATCGCTCCCGGCTGCCGATTCCCAACCCCCCACTTAAAGAGGGGGTGTGCAGCATAAATCTCCGTCGCTTGCTTCTTCTCTCCAAACATGCCTACCTCCTCCGCTTCGCGGGCCTTCTCGTTGCGGGACTCTTCGCCGCTCCGCCAGTAGCCCCCTTTGCAAAATAGTAATACCCGATTCCCGCAGCAGCGAGCGCTAACACAATCCAAGTCGCCGGACTCATGGCGCCGGCCTTAGCAACACCGTACATACGCGCAACCAGCGAATCGGCCCTGGCTTTGAGCGCCGCAACGATCTCCGCGGATGTCTGGCCAAAACCCGACACCCCACCTCCCCCACCCGTCTCGGCCTGCAACGCACCAACTTCTTGCTGCGTCAACCCCCCATTAGCCAATATAGCCCCTATTTGCTGGGGTGTCATTCCCGCCGCCTGCATCAACGCGGTTTGTTGGTCGGCGGATAGGGTAGTTCCTCCCTCGGGACCTTGGGCAGCTTGCAGAGCAGCCTGCTCCTCGGGCGTCATTCCTCCAGAGACCTGCGCCTGCTCCTCGGGCGTGAGTGCTGCGCCCTGATCGACCGATCCTCCTCCACCCCCACCACCTCCTCCACCATACATCGACGCTTCCTGAGGTACAGGCGGAGGCGGTACAGCTGCCGGTGCGCCTTCAGGGGTTGGCGTGGGAGGAATCGGAGCAACGGGAGCCGGTGCTAAGGAAATCGTCTGCGGAGGGATAAGTGCCCCCGTGCTTGGATCGTACTGCCCTCCCGGACCTGTGATCGCGTGCGTGGTTGGATCTTCAGTGTAGCCCGGAGGTAGAGGTTGGCCCTGATAGAGAGGCTGCCCTGGTGCCCAAACCTGCGTGCCCGGTGCGGGAGGTGGCCCTGGTGCTGCCTTCTTCCCAATCCCGCTCACCACCTTCTTAATAGCACCACCCGCAGTGATTATAGGAGCCGCAAAAGCCTCCGCACCAAGGACGAGCGGAGCCGTTATGGTCTGCAACGGGTGCAGGAAGGGCTTTGTCAGGACGTTCGAGATCGTGCTGCTCATCTGCTTCTGCAGGTGCTTGTTAATTAAACTAATCCCCCCAGTCATAATAACCGGAGCCACCTTCGACACAATTCTCACGACGGGTTTTGTGACCTTACTCACGAGGTGGCTAATTCCCTTCGTGATGTGCTTAAACCAGCCATCAAAATCGCCTAAGCCCCCTGCCCCCTTCTCGTGAACGACGGGTCGCCACCCCTCTGCAGCCCTCTGTCGGAGATCTGTAGCGTGTACTACTGTAAAGTAGTCAACGTACCTCCCCTGAGCGTCCTTCCCTCCGGGTTTATGCATCAGCACCACGCCCATCTCGGGGTGGGCTACGAGCTCGGTGCCCTTCGGCGCCTTTACCACAGTACCGAGTCCATCGATCATACCCGTGTCAGAATACATTTCCTCTCCTTTTCTTCAAGCAGCGGGCTTGGGCGCTTGGGATTTTGCTTTCCAGGCAACATACGCCTTCTTTGCCTGATCTACCGCCTCGCGCACTAACACGCTCACGCCCGTAAGCACGGTTGTGTTCGTAAGCAACGTCTGAACCACGGCGGGGTCGATTGTTGAGAGATCCTTCGGCACCACTACCCCCGTCTGCTTATACACCCACTGTAGCGCATACGCGATCGCCCAAGCCTTCAAAGGGGTTAAGTACGCGGGCCAGTCTTTGTTTACCTTGAGCGCAAGGCCCCGGACGAGAGAAGTGATAGCGGGTACAATCACGGGCATTAAAAGCACCATAATCTGCGATGTATCCATTTCACCCCTCCTTTGGTTTGAGTACTAAGCCGAGCACCGCGATCCCCACAACGCCTATCGCTATGTACGGAAGATACTCTGTTATATCCGACTCGAGAATAGAAGCTTCTGCGGGGAGAGTAACAGAGCCCGGCGCCATACCCGTAGTGTGAAGTGCAGGGTGCAGCGCATCGCCCTGACTATTCGCGTAGATATTATTCGCCGCGTTTGTAAGGTCCTGCTGCGTTAACTCCCCTGTTTGCACGGACGCATCAATCGCCTGTTGCGGCGTTGCTTGCTGCGGGTTGACCCCTCGCGAGGTGAGAAGCTTTGCAGCGGCGGGGCCGATACTCATTAATGCTCCTCCGACCCACTTCAACCCGCCGAGCATCAAACTCCCACCTTGGGAAATGTAAGGGAGGATTGCAGGCCCTACAATAATCGCAGCGGCAGCGCCGGCCGTTATATCCCCAACCAACCTCCCCGCACGAAAGTTTTGCATCGCGCTGTGGCCCGTGATGTGGAAGGTCTTAGGAGGAATTAGCCCCAACGTCACAGTGCCCGCAACAAAGGCGAGAGCGTTCCTCACTACCTTCTTTGCGCCGCCCGCAAAAACCCTCTTAAACCACGACGCACCCAACTCACCGAGCCCGTTTTCGTACTCTTCCCCGACGTCTGCGTACACTCTCAATCCCCACATCAACCGCCGAACCGAGCCCTTCCTCGATTATCGGCGCTACAAACCTCGCTACCGCCACATTAAAAACGACCACCATAAGGGCGATTTGCGCCGGCGTTGCCCCTGGAAAGTAGCGCTGCACCCACGCCACGCGCTGCTGCACTTGCGCCTCTAGAGGGGCTACAATCTGGTCTTGAACACTCTTCGAGAGCGCTGTCTGGAGCGCCTGCGCGAACACCCTACCTCCGCCGCGCCCGTCTACTTAAGGTGCTCACAACATCCGCCGCCTTTCGGGTTAGGAGATTCGCACCAACCATCAAACCGAAGACGACAAACATAGCTTGACCCGCGCTCAGACCCGGAATCACCTTCTGCACCTCGGTAATTTGCCCTCGTATCGGCGTCTGGAGGAGCGTAGTGGCTTGTTGCGTCACGTCCTGACTAAACACCCGAGCCTCGTCGTTTAATGAAATTATCGTAAAGCCAGAGCGCGAGAATTGTGGCGGCAGCGATCTGACCCACCTGCATAACCGCCCCTCCTATGTTAAACCCTCCCCCTCCCGCGGGCTTCTTCGTTACAGGCGCTTGTGACAACACACATCACCTCACTTTGTTAACCTATCCACAATCGACGTCGCCTTAAACCCGCCAAACATCTCTAGGTGTCCGGTCACGGGATTAAAACACGGCCCTACCTGAAGCCCGAGGAAGTCGATAATCGCGAGTCCACCACACCCCTGCAAACCTCCCGCCTGAGTGCCGGTACCCGCCACCGCGACATCCCCTACTATCGACGGTTTTAAAACATCCGCAAACCACTTCCCGTCGATGGAGTAAGAAGCGAATGATCCGTACTGAATGCCCGCCTGCGCCCTACTCGAGTAATCATGGCCCGTAACCGCCTTGCTGTAGGCGAAGAAATCAGAAGGGCAGACTATGGGTGTTGCGTTAGCGCACGTCCCGGGAGCATCCCGTGGAACATACACGGTTGTGATTTTGTGCCCAGCACACGCCCCTAACAACACCCCGAGGATTGCGAGTCTAAGAATCTTCACCACACCCCTCCCTTCTACATCTTAACCCGAGTTTTGGCTAAGGGTTTAAGCATCAAGAACGCTCCGCCGAGGACGATGATCGCGAGGCCTAAACCCATTAAGGCATCGGCCACAGGGCTCGACACTTTCATGGGCTCCGGAGCAGGAGCCGGAGCCTCCGGAGTGGTCGATGCATAGTGCGGTGTGTAGTACTGCATGTAATACGGTTCTTGCCCTAACATAACGCTACCCCCCTCCTAATTTACACCCTCGTGCTAAGGTCACGATTAAATGTCCCCTTCTCTCCTGTTCCGCACGCCACTGCTCCTGCGCGGCGGTCTGTACCGCCTTCGCCGTCTCTTGTTGATGACGTGCGTGTGTCCACTGAATCTGCACAGTGAACGCTTCCGTCCCCGCTGAGAGGGTCACCAACGCGGGTAGTAGGGTCTTGAGAGCGAACTCCTTAAGCTTCACCCTCACCCTCCGAATGGTCCGCTAAACGTGACTTCCTCCATAACCCCTTCTTTCTCGAGGAGCCGCTTAAACTCGGATCTCAGCCACATCAACTCCCGGTCATTGGGCAGCCCCTCTTTCCTCGGCTCGACGAACGTGAACCACGCGCTCCAGAGGAAGCGTTCTATGTCCTCGACAGAGAGGCGTCTTGGATAGAAGCGTTTCATTTCTACCAAGGACTCGGTTGCCCTTCGTGCACTGACTTTCCGAGCGGGGTATGATGGACAAAAACTAATATCGCTAGCGCGAGTATCGATAGCAATACCCCTGGCGACAACTCTCGAAACCCCACACTTCCCGGAGGTACCGGCCCCTGCTGAGGTACTGAAGGAACGCTCTGCGCTAGCATACTTACCTCCTAGCTATTAACACCGAATTCCAAACAGCGCCAGGAACAGGCAGATTATTTCACAGAAAAAGTCCCCGGCGCACTTGGAGGGTTTGCGATTGTGAACCCTACCTCATTACTCATCGCACTCTGTAACCCGGCGGTGTCGGTTACGGTAACCGTAGCAAAGTACTTCCCGTTCGGCAGAGCTAACTGCGAGAGTGAAATTTGAGGCGCGGCGCCCGTTCCCTCGGACGCAATTGTGAAGGTCTTTGCGGGAAGAGAGCCGACTCCGCCGTTTTCCGAGTTACACGCCCCGGTCGTAAGATAAACCGTGTTCGAGGCCATCGTGTCGGGTAACCCGGAGATGTTTGTCGCGGGGTTGGTAAAGAACAAGCCCTGCGTTGCGATGGTCGTCTGCGCCGGGCAGGTTTGCGCTAGCACTTCACCAAAGCCTAAGCCGAGCAGCACGACCAATAATCCGAGTAGTTTCTTCATTGTTCCCTCCTTTGTTATCTAATGCCCAACCCCGAATAGGGTAAAGGATCCGTAGCCCGCCGCGCCCGGACTCATAGGTGCTAAAGAAAAGGCCGTGCTCGTCTGTTGAAGATTATTCGTCACGTATAGGTAGTACGGGCCCGGGCCAAGGCCGCTCAAATTTACGGTGACGGACTGCGACGTGTCCGAGATATTAATCGGAAGCTGGTAGATTTTCGTCCCCGCTCCGTAGGTCGCATTGTTCGAAATCTCCACGAAGGACGCAGGGTACAGCCGGGCAGAGCCGAACGCAAACCCCGCGAACCATTCATCCACGTTGAAATTCGCATCATAGCCGCACGTGTTGACCATGCCGATGA
>Ga0070733_10000109_pt1 | contig 76190 bp, 64 predicted proteins | sample Coa_R1_9_FD_66450 | JGI IMG/M metagenome (GOLD analysis project Ga0070733, IMG submission 66450) | Surface soil microbial communities from Centralia Pennsylvania, which are recovering from an underground coalmine fire - Coalmine... | ecosystem: Environmental > Terrestrial > Soil > Unclassified ...
CCCGGATTGCCATCAATCACAGCCAACCGCGGAGCGCCGAGATTGCGCGCGGCCAGCGAGCGTAGCGCGTCCAGCCACGCTGGCTCACTCGCGCCCCCGGCCAGCCGCAGCTCGAGCACCACGCGTTGGCCGTTGGCGCACACGCCCAGCGTGACCAGCACCGGCACCCGGACGCGCTTCTTTCCGATCCGGACCCGCGGATACCAGCCATCCAGAAACAGGTAACGAATCTTCAGCTCGCCGAGATCCCGCTGGGCCCAGGCCTCAAAGTCTTCGCGCAAGCGCCCCACCAGACGCGACACGCCATCCTTCGACAACGGCGCGCCACGCAGCCGCGGCGCAAGCGCGCCGCGCAGCCGCCGGGTATTGGCGCCGCTCAGATAAACCCCAACAATCGCTTCGTCGACCCGCGCGGTGCGGCGCTGATAGCGCGGAATCATCCGGCTGTGCCACTCGCGGCGCTGGCCCTGCGCCTCTTCGATCCGCGCCCGCGGCAGCGGGATCGTCGTCGCGCCCAAGCTGGTCGTCAACGTGCGGGCGCGCTGGCCGTGTCGATAGCCGGTTCGAACCGGCCCCACGCGTTGTGAGCGGGCCGCTCCCAGCGCGGCCTCCAGTTCTTCACCGACGAGGGCTTCGATCATGGCCCGAATCCGCTCCCGCATCAGCTCCGCGAGCGTCCCTTCTCCGCCCCCCGAACTCCTGCTATCCGTCTCCATGGCGTCATCCTCCGACACCCGCCGCCCAGCGGGTGTGAGTTGTGGCTCAACTCGCCGGATCTTGACGCCTTTTCACTTTTTCCACCAACTTCGCGACACTACCAAGCACCGGCAGCTCACCGAGAAAAGGCACGCCGAGGGATTCGGCCAAGCGGGCGCCGCCGCCGTGCGCGAAGATCTCATGACGGCTGCCGCACTTGCGACACAGTTGATAGCTCATGTTTTCGACGACGAGGCGTTAGCCAAATACCGGCGCAAACAGGGTCTTGGCGCTGATCTGGCCCAGCAAGTCAGCCCAGCCGAGATAGGCGTCGACGTGCTGATGGCCGATCTGGCTGGTCATGTCCAGGTTCGGCGCGAGGTCGGATGGGAAGGAGGTTCCGTCGCCCGCGACTTGAATGTAAACGACCTTCGACAAAGCCGCGATTGACGAAGCGATCCCGGCTGCAACCGTGACTCGGTCCACGGCGGTCAACTCGTAGACGTCGGGGATTTCTTTCATCAGGCTGGGCACGAAGGTGCGCGGAACAACGTCGCGCTGATTCCATACCCGATGACAACACGCCGCCAGAATCCGATCTGAGTAGTCGGCGAAGGCCTTATTGCCGGCCGTCGGACCGGCAAAGGAATAGTTGTAAACGACGCAATCGGACAGGATCTCCGCCAGCCGGAGCGCCAGCGTCGAACTTTGCGCGCCGCCCTTGCTGTGGCCGGTCACGTAGAGGTTAGTGGACGAGCCCGGACGCAGGCGCGCGCGCAGAAAAGCCTCGAGGGTGATTCCGTCGGGAGGTTGTGCGCCAGCCCCCGAGACAGCAGTCAACAGTTCCGCAGCTCCGGAACGAGCAGTCAACAGCTCCGCAGTCTTGAAATGAGCGGTCACCATGTCGGCGATTCTCGTGCGGGCGCGCGAGAGTTCTCCTTCGCTCGCCGTGAATGTAATTTTCCGCGGCTCTGCCCTTAATCTTTCTCTCAAGCTGGGCGTTGCGGATAACAAGACGGGCTTGTCCAACACCGCTTTGTCCCAACTCAGGTTGAGAAGTACGGCAAGCCCGAGCGCGGTGCTCGTCGAGATCTTCGCGCCGGCGGAAGCCGGCCATGGCTGTTGAACTTCGATCAGTGAGTCCTCGTAGAAAAAATCGGTGGTCGAAATTGGATTGGTTCCGCGAATTACTATCGCGAGTGTCGTGGGATCATTGACCTTCTCCGCGACGTACATCATCGCGTCGTCGAAGCCGACCACGGTCGGGCTGAAGTCGCATGGCCCCCACACAATCGACCAATAGCCTATCGTGGGCTGGAGCTGGGTAAGGCATTGGTCCAACAGGCGCTTCAACAGCGCCCGCTTGAGCGCCTGGTCGCCCACGAGATTGTACCCGCGGTAGCTAATCGCGGAGAGCGCCAACATCGTTCTGGTGGTGGGATCGGTCGTCGTGCTCATAGTAGTGGAATCCTCCTTTTAGCCCGTCGCAGGGGAACGCGGGATCATCGGTGTTAGGCGGGCCTGCGCGCGTCGCCTTGATCGAGCCGCGTTTGAATCGCGCCCGCGATCGCGCGGAAGGTCGCGGTTACCGGATGTTCCGGATGGGCGGCGACAATCGGCGCCGCGGTATCGCCGCCCTCTCTGAGTTCGCGCAGCAACGGCAGCTCACCGAGAAAAGGCACGCCGAGGGATTCGGCCAAGCGCGCGCCGCCGCCATGCGCGAAGATTTCATGGCGGCTGCCGCACTTGCGGCAGAGGTGATAGCTCATGTTTTCGACGACGCCGAGAACCGGCACATCTACCTCCTGAAACATCGCGACGCCGCGTTTCACGTCGAGCAGCGCGATCGCCTGCGGCGTCGTGACGATCACGCCGCCCGCGAGCGTCACCCGCTGGGTAATAGTCAATTGCGCGTCGCCGGTGCCCGGCGGTAAATCCAAAACGAGACAATCCAGCTCACCCCATTCGACATTAAACAGAAACTCGCTTTCGAGCTTGGTGACCATCGGGCCGCGCCAGATAACCGGCGTCTGGTCATTGATGAACAGCGCCATCGAGACATAACGGATACCGAAGCGTTCGAGTGGCACGATCCGCCGATCGCCGCTGACCCGCACCTGCTCACCCGCCCCGACCATCATCGCGACACTCGGTCCGTACACGTCGGCGTCCATCAGGCCGATGCGCCAACCGAGTGACGCCATCGCCAGCGCGAGATTGACCGCGACCGTCGATTTGCCGACGCCGCCCTTGCCGCTGGCCACCGCGACGACGTGGCGGACGCCGCCGATCGGACGGCGCTGAGCGGCGCCCGCGACCATGCGCGGCGGTGGCGCCTGCTCGACCTCGATCTTGATTTTGCCTACGCCAGGCATCGCGGCGACCGTCTGTTCGACCGCGCTCGAGATCTCGGCGATTACCTCCGGCTTCGCGGACGCCGCAGTCAGAATCACCGTCACGCCACCATCCGCGACCTCGATGTCCTTGACCATCCCGAACGAGACGATGTCGCGGCTGAAACCCGGGTAGCGGATTTTCCTGAGTTCGTTCTGAATTTCCTGCGGGCTCGGCATTCATCTCTCCGCGCCGCGCGGCGAGCGGTGAAAGTTCAAGACGCCAGCGCGGCAAGCGACCGCGCAATCTTATCAGGCACCGGACTTTTTATCAGGTGCTAACTTTGGTGCGCATCGTCACGAACTCTTCGGCTGCGGTTGGATGAATTCCAATGGTGGCGTCGAATTGCGCCTTGGTCGCGCCGCACTTGAGCGCGATCGCGAGGCCCTGGATGATCTCACCCGCATCGGAGCCCATCATATGCGCACCGAGCACTCGCCCGCCTGCCCGCTCGACCACCAGCTTCATCAGCGTGCGTTCGTCGCGCCCGCTGAGCGTATGCTTGAGCGGCTTGAACGAAGATTTGTAAATATCGACCGCGCCGAAGCGCGCCCGCGCCTCGGTTTCGGTCAGCCCCACAGTCGCAATCGGCGGCTGGCTGAAGACTGCGGAGGGCACATTATCGAAATCGATCGCGCGGCGCCGCCCGCCAAACAACGAATCCGCCAATGCGTGACCCTCGGCGATCGCCACCGGCGTCAGATTCTTTCGATTCGTCAGGTCGCCGATCGCATAGATGCTAGGGACCGAGCTGCGCGAGTATTCATCGACTATCACTGCGCCGCCAACGTCCAGCTCGACGCCGGCCTCTTCGAGACCGAGGCCGCGCGAATTCGGATGCCGCCCGGTGGCGAACATCATCAGGTCGGCTTCGATCACGGTACCGTTGCTGAGCCGCGCCCGCAGCCCCTTGCCGCGCCGTTCGAGCACCCCGACGAGCACGCCGAGATGCAAATCAAATTTGCGCTTACGCAATTCTTCAGCCAAAGCTACGCGCAGGTCGTCGTCGAAACCGCGCAGTAACTGGCTGCCGCGATGAATCAAGCTGACCGCAGCGCCGAGGCCGTGAAAAATGCCGGCGAACTCGACCGCGATATAGCCGCCGCCGACGATCGCGACCCGGCGCGGCATTCGCTCAAGAAAAAAAGCTTCGTTTGAGGTGATCGCCAACTCGGCGCCCGGAAGTCCGGGCTTAGTCGGCCAACTGCCGGTCGCCGCCAGAATGTATTCGGCGGTGATGCGCCGGTCGCCGATCGCCACCGTATGCGGATCAACGATCTCTGCGCGATCGCGAATGATTTCGACGCCCGCGCCGGTCAGGAGTTTTTCGTAAACGCCGTTGAGCCTGGAAATCTCTGAGTTTTTGTTAGCGATCAGCTTCTGCCAGTCGAACGCCGGCCGCGACGCTTCCCAGCCGAAACCGACTGCATCCTCGAAGACCTCGCCAAACTCTGAGGCATAGACCAGCAGCTTTTTCGGGATACAGCCGACGTTTACACAGGTGCCGCCCAGATAACGCTCTTCGGCGACTGCAACCTTGGCCCCATGCCCGGCTGCGATCCGGCTCGCGCGAACGCCGCCGGAGCCCGCGCCGATGACGAAAAGATCGAGCTCGTACCGGCGCGTCATCGCGGCGCTTAATCCACCCTCGCCTGCTGCGCTACCGGCGCTTTCGCCGCGGCCAACTCCTCATCGATGATCGCGCTGAATTTGTCGAGCGGTTGTGCGCCGGTTATCTCGCGACCGTTGATAAAGAACGTCGGCGTGCCGGTTACCCCCAGCGACTGCCCTTGCGCCTGAGTGCTGCGGATCGCGGCGTCGGGCGTCCCTTTGTCGTAGCAGGCAGCGAACTGCGTGCTGTTAAGTCCGATTTTTGCCGCGGTCGCCTTCAAATCAACCGGCGCCAGTTTCGACTGATCGGCGAACAGTGCGTCGTGATACTGCCAAAATTTACCCTGCGCCGCGGCGCATTGCCCGGCACGCGCCGCATCCATCGCATGTTCGTGAAAGCCTAGCGGAAAATCGAGATAGACCAGCTTGATCTTGTCGCCGTATTTGGCCTGCAACTGTTTAATCGGAGTTTCCGCCGCACGGCAATATGGACATTGGAAATCCGAGAATTCGACCACGGTTACCGGGGCATCCTTACCTCCTGCCCACGGATGGCCGGCGCTGGCGATGTTCACGTGCGGCGCCTGCAACGCGATCTTGACCCCACTCTTGGCGCGCAGCTTGGCGATCAAAGCCTCACTGCTTTCCCGCGCGTTCTGATGCTCGAGCGCTAGAATGATCCGGCCTTTGATCTGATCGAACGATTGCCCTTTTACCTGCTGGTCAATCGCCGCGCGATGGTCGTCATAGAACTTGCGTGCATCGCTATCGCTCACCGGCGCCTTATTAGTTTCCTTCGCGAGATATTGATCCGGCGTGACACCGGCCTTTTTCGCCGCCTGTTCGAGTAGATAGTCGTCGATCAACTTGTCCATCGCCTGCTTGCGCAGATCATAAAGTTGCGACGGACTTACGCCCCGCAGTACCTGATCATCCACCTGCCGGCGAGTAATTCGATGATTCCCGACGGTCGCCAACACCGCGCCGTCGTCACTCTGTAAGACCGCGCCGCGGTCACTCTGATCGGCCGCGAAACCGGCGCGGACACCGCCGAGCAGCAGAATCGCGACAAGCGCCAAGCCCATCGCTCCCTTCGGCGAAATCCGCGCGCGGCCCGGCCAAGCCTCATAACACCCGGCGAAACGTGGGCCTCGGCGCCGAGTCGCGCGGGTGAGTATGCGAACTGCGTTCACAGTAAAAGGCATCATAACCTCTCAATAGCCCCCGCAAAGGGCGACGCCAGAATATCACCTATCTCGGACTTGTGGCGATGGCGGTCTATTCAGCCTGACCCGGCTCGGCGCCGTCGGCCGCGACGATTACGCGCCGAATCTTAGCATCGAGGCTTTTGACCTGGCTTGGGTAGCAGCAACTGTTCGAGCATCGCGGAATTTCGTAGAGCGCGCGATTCTCCATCGCAGCGATCTTTCGGCGAAAGGCGTCGATTTGCAGGGTATCGAGCATCATCGCCACTGCGCTATCTATCTCGCTGAACGATTTGATCACCACGCCCATGCGGTTTTGCAAAATCGAATCCGTGTTATAGCGGCCTTACCCGGTGGAGGTTACCCAGAGATGAGCTAGTGTTTGCCGGAAAAGGAAGGCAGGCATGAAACGAGCGTCAATTCGGCGACATCCTCTGCTTCCTAGGCCGAGCCGTCTTGGCCGGCTTCTTAGGGGGCAGGATCCCCACCTTCACCAGCGGTCTAAATTTCGGGATCCACTAAGTACAAACCTTGCTTTCGCCGGACGAGATGAAACGGACGCTCTCGATTTCATGACCGAGCGCGCCGCGCACTTCGATTTGCAGTTCTCGCGCTGTTCATTCGCATAATGCTCGAGACGCGGCGGTCATTCCATGTGGATTTCGAGACATTGCCGAACCCGCCGCCAGACTTGCGCTTCTTGTAGAATGTCGCGATGGCATCCAGGAACTTCGTGCATCTCGACTCCCATGACTGCGATATCCCGCCATCCCAGCGAGTCATCATAACGCTCGTCGTCCGCCGCTATTCCTTCGGCGGCACGAAACACCGTAATACGCCCTGGATAAAGCCGAGCGACGTACCGCCGTGCTACGAACCGATTGATACGGCGCGGTTGACGCAAGAACTGCGGAAGCAGCTTGCCGGGGCGGGTATACCATTGCAGAGGGGCGTGCCAGATTAATGCGCCCAGCGCTTCGCGGAACCTCCCAAACAAATGATTCTCAAAATACTTGAGGCGATTGGGTCCGGCCCACAGCATTCGTGCGTGCATCAGCGCCTTATGTGCGCGGCGCGCAAGCTTCTGACGGCGAGAATGCACCGCATCGAGTTGACGAATGCGCTCGGTTTGCCAGGTGTCAAGCATGCCCAGCATCCCGACGGTTTCGCCGGCTTCTACCAATTGTTGGGCTGCCTCAAACGCCACCAGACCGCCGAACGAGTAGCCGAGCAGATAAAACGGGCCATGTGGCTGGATCGAACGGATGTCTTCGACGTGCCGCGCTGCTATCTCTTCGAGACGCAGCGGCGGCGCAGCCTCGGAATGCAGCCATGTGGACTCAACCCCATAGACTGGCAATTCCTCCGGCAGGCTCCGAACCAGCATATCAAAGCCGATAACGCTGCCGTTGATGTCCGGAAAAAGATAAAGCGGCGGTTTCGAACCGGCGGGACGAATCGAAATCAGTGACGATTTTGTGGCAGCGGCAGCGCCATTGCGGATCCGTTGCGCCAATTTTTCAATGGTCGGGGCCTCGAAGATCGTCGCCGCACTTAGTTGCACCCGGTAAGTCTGGTTGATTCGCGCGAAAAGCCGCACCAGACTAAGCGACTGCCCGCCCATCTGAAAGAAGTCAGTTTGCGAATCGAGCGGCTCATCGCCGGGCATTTCCTCCCGACACCATCGCTCGAGCGTGCTCTCAATTTCGTCGGGCGTCGCCCCGATCCCCTCGACCGCCTCCGAGCGCTGGAGCTCCTCCGGTGGTGGCAACGCATTCCGATCAATCTTACCGTTGGGCGTGGTGGGCAGACTGGGGATAAAAACAAAGGCGGCAGGAACCATGTACTCGGGCAATTTACGACTGGCGGCGACGCGCAATTCTTCCGGTGTGATTCCGCAGCCCGCTTTCGCCACCACATAGGCCGCGAGTCGCGCGACGCTGCCCTGCGCGTACGCAACTACAGCTGATTGCAGGACCGCCGGATGCTCCCGCACGACGGCTTCAACCTCGCCTGGCTCGACCCGATAGCCACGAATTTTGATCTGATCGTCAGCGCGTCCCCGAAACTCCAGCGCTCCATCTGCGCGCCAGCATCCGCGATCGCCGGTCTTGTACAGCCGTACCGGCGCGTCCGCGCCGAACGTGGACGTGACAAAGCGCTGCGCAGTGAGTTCGGGCCGCCGCCAATAGCCTCGCGCGACTCCAGCGCCGCTAATATAAATCTCGCCAACTTCGTCACCGGAACATTCGCGACCGTCCTCGGCGATAACACGGACCTGCGTGTTCACGATTGGCCATCCGATCGTAATCGCCTCGCCCGGCCGGATCCGAGCGCTGGTTGACCAGATCGTGGTTTCAGTGGGCCCGTACATGTTGTGAAGATCGCCCGCGATGTTACGTGAGAGGTAATCCGCCAATGCGGGCGGCAGCACTTCACCACCCAGCAGTAGTTTGCGCAGCCCTTTCAGCCCCTCCATCACCAGTGGCCGCTGCACTAACAATTCGGCCATCGTCGGTGTGCATTGAAAATGTGTTACGCCATAACGCTTCAGCTGCGCGCCGATTCCGTATTCGCCGGTCGCGGAGAATTTTTCCTCGTCGCTCTGGATCACCACGGTGTAGCCGCGCGCCAGTGTCCAGAGCAGCTCTAAAACCGAAATGTCGAACGAGATGCTGGTGACGGCGAGCCAGACGCCCGGCTCGGTGCCTAGGAGTTCATCCATACCGGCGAAGAAATTGACGACATTGCGATGCTCGATCATTACGCCCTTGGGCGTTCCGGTCGACCCGGAGGTGTACATCAGATATGCCAGATTGGCCGGTCCCGGCTGGGCGGTTTTCACAGAGCCATCTTCGTCACGTACGTCTCCCGGCTGGTCGATCACCAACGTCCGGACTGGGCTCTCCGAAAGCCGTGACGGCGAAAACCGCGACGCCATGGCGGATCGCGTAATAACCAGCCCAGTGGAGCTGTCGGTGATCATGAAGGCCAGCCGCTCGGCCGGAAATCCGGGATCCAAGGGCAGATAGGCGCCACCCGCCTGCAACACCGCGAGCATCGCGATCAGCATCTCAGAAGACCGCTCCAGACAAATAGCCACGACGCTCTCCGCACCCACCCCTTGTCGGAGCAGTCGCGCTGATAGCTGTTTGACCTCTTCGATTAACTGCCGGTAAGTCAACTCGCGACCGCGGAAAATCGCCGCCGTCCGCTCCGGTGTGCGACGAGCCTGACGCTCGATAACTTCGTAAATCAGGCCGCTCGGCCGGATTTCCATGGACCTACCGGTCGTGGTCGAGATGAACGAGGTGCCGCAAGCCGAGGGCGTGTACGGCCAGTTTGAGCTTTCTTAACATGGAACAAGCGTTTCTTGGTAAAGATGACAACTTACTACCAATGTTAACGCGATTTCAATGTTCTCTCCAGAAACAGGCTCATCAACGCTCAGGCGGTGGCCGGCTCGTGAAGTATGCGCTGGACTTGCAATCGAGCAATCTTGGAGATGGACGTAGCAGAAACGCGCGGATAGATTTTGCTGGATTCCTCATAGTGACGCCGCCGGAGACGCTCTCTGGGTGCATGCGTAATCGCAAATCGCGCCCACACGCGCGGATTTCGAGCGATTCTCCTAAATGCGCGAAGGCTGACGGACTAAATGGTGGATGAGCCAGTCCGCGGCTCGACCCAAACGCGGTTCAATCACGCTGATGCGGTTTCGGGCCGATTGAAGATGCCTCTGAGGGTAAACCTCGGCAGACTCAGAAGGTAGACCTCCGTCGCGCGCGCACCGCGTCGTAGATTGCACGTTCGTCGAAAGCGCCAAGAGAATGCGCACTCCGACGGAAACGCCTGAAAAGAAAGCGCGCGAGTGCACGCTGCGGGTGTTCGCGTGCGTCGTTGATTCCGCGCCAATCATCGAGGCGGAGCGTAAGCGCGCTGGCGCGGTTCGGCCGGCGCAGAACCGCGGCCGGCGCCCGCTCGAACTGATGACCATGGGTCCACGAGCATGATGCGCCCTTCCCCGGTGCGGTGGACCAGCTCCGAGGCTCGCACCCGTAGGCCGAGCAAGCGCGCGGCGAGAGTCGGGTCGCGATCGTGATCACCCGGCAGCAGCTCAACGCGTGAACCCCGCCGCGACCAGGCGCGCAACTCCTCAATCACCGCCTGCTGATTGGCGCTCCAGCACCATTGCGCGCCAGCGTTTCCGTCCTCGATGACGTCGCCGACCAAAAACAGATTCTCCGCCTCGTGACTACGGAGAAAATCGAGCAGCGCCGCGGCTCGCGATTGACGCGCGCCCAGATGCAGGTCTGAGATCCAGATTGAGCGGTAAGACTTGATGCCACCAAGGCGGGGTTTCTCCGAGCTGTCGCCGGCGCCGATCACGCGTTCGCGCTTCGAGCCGGGCAAGTCATCACCTGCACATCCGCCGCACCGCAAAATCTGCTGCCACCATCTGCAGAGGATTTTCCGCTTTCATGCGCACGAACGTAAGGCGCTACTTTTAATTTCTGACTATCGGCGGGTTAACTTCTGACTATTAGCTACCATAGGCGCAGATCACACACATAGGCGCAGATCACACACATAGGCGCAGATCACAAAAGTAAATTTCGTACTGGTCAGAGTTGAGTCGCCTGCGAAAGGTTTGAATACGTCACATGCTCTTCATATTTCCTTAACAGCAATTGGTTGGTTCGTGCATTAAATCGGCGGATTCTAAGCAGCGTCATGCTACATCAAGCAAAACTTTCAGGTGAGGTCTATGCGATTCGAGAAGAAGATAGTAACGAAGTTAATCCGGCTGGTGCTCAGCGGTTTTTTTCTCGCGATCGTGGGTGCTCATCTCATGGACGGCGTAGCCTACAGCGACGACGCCGTCACTCTGCAGGGCACCGGGGCGACTTTTCCCGCTCCCCTCTACGAGCGCTGGTTTGCCGAATACAACAAGCTGCATCCGAACGTGCAGATCAATTACCAGGCGCTGGGCAGCGGCGCCGGAATCAAGCAATTTCAACAGAACCTCGTCGATTTCGGCGCGAGCGATGCCGCTATGACCGATGCGCAGATGGCTGCGGTCAAGAACGGCGCCGTGCTGCTGCCCATGACGGCAGGCAGCATCGTGCTGGCCTACAACCTCCCCGAGGCGCCATCGGAAGTGAGACTAACGCGCGAAGCCTACGCCGAGATTTTTCTCGGTAAGATTACTCAGTGGAACGATCCGGCGATCGCCCAGGCCAATCCCGGGGCAAAGCTGCCTGACACAAAAATTACCGTAGTGAGCCGTTCGGACGGCAGTGGCACAACCTTCGCCTTCACCACCCATCTGAGCGCTATCAGCGAGGCGTGGAAAAGCGGGCCCGGCGTCGGCACGTCTGTAAACTTTCCGGTAGGTGTCGCAGGTAAGGGCAACACCGGTGTGGCCGCCTTGATCAAGCAGACTCCCGGTGCAATCGGCTACGTCGAATATGGTTATGCGAAGCAAACGTCCATGCCGATGGCGCTGCTCGAAAACAAGGCCGGTAAGTTCATTAAACCCGATTTACAGGCCGGCCAGCGTGCGCTTGCGAGTATGACGCTGCCGGGCAACCGGCGCGCGTGGATTCCCGATCCGGCGGGCGAGAGCTCGTACCCGATCGTCACTTACACCTGGATGCTTTGCTACAAAAAGTACGGCGACCCGAAAACTGCGGCGGTCGTGAAATCGCTGGTCGAATTCGGCCTCGGCCAAGGCCAGAGTTTCAGTGAGGAATTAGGCTACATTCCCCTGCCGGCAACCGTGATCGAGGCCGACAAAAAAGCGCTCCCAGAGATTTCATGAGCGATGGCTCCTCCGCGCTGAGCACCGCGGCCACCCCGCCGGAACGCGAGGTTTCGCGGCCCCCGTCCCGAGGCGAGGTGGCGTGGGACCGAGCCTTCCGGCAATTCACCTTCGCTATCGCCGCGTTTACGGTGCTCCTGACTGTGTATGTGGTCATCAGTATCGCGCGCGTCGCGATGCCGGCGATCCACGATTATGGCTGGAGCTTTCTGACGGGCACGACCTGGGACTCGAATCGCGGGACGTTTGGCGTGCTGCCGGCCATCGCCGGGACGCTTTACAGCTCGATTCTGGGAGTGGCGGGCGGAACAGTTTTTGGCCTGGCGATAGCGATTTTTCTCAGCGAGCGTTTTCTTTCTGTCGCGCTCGAACAGGTCCTCAAGTTTATGGGTCTTGAGGAAGTACGTTTCTTGGCCACCCTGCCGGATCGGGTTGAAAATTTTCTCCGCATCACGATCGAATTGCTGGCGGCAATTCCGAGCGTCGTTTATGGCTTATGGGGCATCTTCGTAGTTATCCCGATGATCCGCCCGATGGCGAATTGGCTGAACGGCCATCTGGGTTGGATTCCTTTTTTCAGTACTAATCTGAGCGGTCCGGGGCTGTTTCCGGCGGCGATCGTGCTGGCGATCATGGTGCTGCCGACGATTTCCGCAATCTCGCGCGACGCGCTGGTGGCCGTGCCGCCGAAGATTCGCGAGGCCGCCTTCGGGATCGGCGCGACGCGCTGGGAAGCGATCCTCGCGATCTTTCTGCCGACTGCCGCCACCGGCATCTTCGGCGGGATCATCCTCGGCTTCGGACGCGCGCTCGGCGAGACCATGGCGCTGGCGATGCTCGCGGGCAACGCGAACGTCCTTAGCTGGTCGATGTTTTCGCCGGCCAATACGCTGGCGGCGCTGCTGGCGAATCATTTTCCCGAAGCCGGCACGGCCGAAGTCGGCGCCTTGATGTATGCGGCGCTGGTCCTGCTTGGCATCACACTGATCGTGAATATTATCGGCACGCTGATCCTGCAGCGCGCCAACGCTGCATTGATGGGGCTGCGCTGATGACGCCGGCGGCAGGTAAACCCCCGGAAGTCGATCTGAATGCCCTTGAACGCTCGTTGCGCCAACCGCGACAGTTGTTCAGCGTCGTGATGAGCTTCCTGACCGGCGCAGCGACAATCGCCGCATTGTTCCCACTGTTTTCGGTTTTGTATCTGTTGATCATTCGCGGTAGCGCCAGCCTGGGTTGGGCCGCAATAACCGAATTACCTCCGGCCGCGATGACCGTCGGTGGCGGTTTCGGCAACGCGATCGTCGGCACGGTCGTGATTGTGCTGATCGCAACTATGATCAGTGTTCCGATCGGTATTCTCGCAGCGATCTACACGTCGGAATTCGGACCCGAGACAAGGACCACTCAGGCGGTACGTTTCGCCGCCAAGGTTCTGACCGGGCTACCTTCGATCCTGGCCGGAGTATTCGCTTTCGCCACGGTGGTGCTCGTGACGGGTGGTTTCTCGGCGCCGGCCGGCGGCGTCGCCCTGGCGTTGCTGATGATCCCGACGGTATTGCTCACGGCCGAGGATGCGATCCAGCGGGTTCCCCGTCGGATGCGCGAAGCCGCGATCGGGATGGGCGCGACGCAAACCCAAACCGTCACGCGCGTGGTATTACCGACCGCAGTGCCGGGAATATTAACGGGCGTGATGCTTGCAATCGCGCGCGCGGCAGGCGAGACCGCGCCGTTGCTCTTCACCGCGCTTTTTAGTGAGTTTTGGATTAGCCGAACGACTCCCCATATGTGGCCGAAGGGCGTGAGCGATTTAATGAAACCCATCGCATCATTGGCGGTACTCATCTACAACTTCTCCGGTTCACCCTTTGACAACCAGATCGCGCTAGCGTGGTCGGCGGCGTTAGTGCTAGTAATGATGGTCCTCGCGGTCAACTTGGCCGGACAAAGTCTGGCCAAGCGCTACAACAAATAACCGACAGCAAGTACGGTGACTCGATGGCTGCCTTACCGGCAATGGCGAATGGTGCGGACACTAGCACCTTGATCGATTGCAATATCTCGGAGCTGCATTACGGCAAGTTCAAAGCGCTGCGCGACGTCGCGCTGCAAATCAGACGTGGAACGATAACGGCTTTTATCGGGCCCTCGGGATGCGGCAAAAGCACTGCTCTGCGCTGCCTCAATCGGATGAATGATCTGGTGCGCGGCTTCCGCTTCAAGGGACATATCTTTTTTCGCGGGCAGGATATTTATGGAGGCCGGATCGACCCGGTCGCCGTGCGGCGGCATATCGGGATGGTCTTCCAGCAGCCGAATCCGTTTGCGATGACGATCTATCGCAACGTCGCATTCGGACTGCGGCTCAACCGCTACCGCGGCAGCTTTGATGATCGGGTCGAGCGCGCGCTGCGCGGCGCGGCGTTGTGGGAAGAGGTCAAGGACAAGCTGCATACTAGTGCGCTCGCGCTCTCGGGCGGGCAACAGCAGCGGCTCTGCATCGCACGCGCGATCGCAACCGAACCTGCGGTGCTGCTGATGGACGAGCCGTGCTCGGCGCTGGATCCGATCGCGACCCATCGGATCGAGGAGCTGATGCAGGAACTCAAGCAAAAGTACACGATCGCGATCGTCACGCATAATTTGCAGCAGGCCAAACGCGTCGCCGATAGGACCGCGTTTCTCTACGTCGATACGTCAGGCGGCGGGCGCACCGGCTATATGGTCGAATACGGCGAGACCGCGCAGATTTTCGAGAGCCCGGCGGCGCCCGAAACTCAGGCCTACATTCGCGGTGAATTCAGCTGAGCCTTCGATTCAACGCGCTTTCATTGAGGAGCCAGAGATGTCACAACTCGATGAGTTCAACCAGGGCGTCATCAAGGAATTCCGCGCCAATCAAGGCAAGGTCGGCGGTCAGATGGCCGGGATGCCGGTGCTGCTCCTCACGACCATTGGCGCCAAGAGCGGCCGCTCGCTGACGCGGCCCCTGTGCTACACGCGCGATGGCGATCGCATCGTGGTGATCGCCTCTTTTGCGGGCGCGCCGCATAGTCCGCCGTGGTATCACAATCTGGTCGCGAATCCGGTTGCAACGGTCGAACTCGGCGCTGACAGCTACAAGGTCCGCGCGACGGTCGCGCCTGCAAGCGAGCGCCAGCGGCTCTATGATCAGCAGGCGCAGCAGATGCCGATTTTCGCCGACTATCAGAAAAAGACCGCGCGCCAGATTCCGGTAGTGCTCCTCACCCGCGTCGACTGAGGCTTGCTCGCGCCGTGGGTGACGCTGCCGGCTTCCTCGCGCTCTTGCCGATTATGACCCCGTCGCCTGCGGCATCGTACAATCGGCACAGTCCGGCTGAATCGGTGCGAGAGTGGCGGAATGGCAGACGCGCTGGACTTAGGATCCAGTGCCGCAAGGCGTAGGGGTTCAAGTCCCCTCTCTCGCATTCCAATAAAATCAGGGACTTACGAGGCTCAGTGAGGCGATTCGTTGAAGCCGTATGTCGAAATTGTGGCTGAAGTGTGGCTGTTCTCATATTCTCAGGCATAGGAGTTCCCTCAAGAACCATTGGTTCGATCTGGCCTTTAATTCCTCAGCCGCTACTTTGCCCCTATCGAGCGCTTTCTTTAGCACTTCGCGGGCAGACCTTACCCGAAGCTCCAACTCTCCTGGTTTCATAGCGACGTTCCCGATCTGGCCTTTCTCCGAGAAGTCCGCGAGGGTTCGCATGTCCTCTAAAAAGGCATTTGCGAAAGCATATGACTCGACGACAGGTGCAGCAGCCGCACCTAAAAGCCCGATTTTGGATCTCGACGCTTCGAAAATTCCGAAGTAGGAACGCTCGACGCGCAAGTACGGTACGTCGGGGTGCGCACCAGCCTCTAGCAACGTAGTAAGCCCTTCCAAAGAGGTTAGATAACCCCGCATCTCAACAAGGATAACCAAGGACTCGATTTCGGCTTTGAGCGCATCGGCGAGGCCCGACCCTTCTCGAAAAGACGTATAGATCTGTCCGACACCGCCAAGTATCGCTCCGACAATCAACGCGAAGAGCGCTATGATTCCGTGTCCCATCGGGACCTCCCCACAACTATCGGCATTGACCTTTTGCCGGTATCAACTCGATTTAGCGCTGAGAGCTTCTCGGCCGCTTCGCGCATCATGCCCTCGTCCACGATCGCATAGCGGCGATAGACCGTCTCGGTCTTGTGGCCGGTGATCTTCATCGCGGCTGAGCGCGACACGCCGGCGCGTTCTAGGTGGCGAACCGCTGTTCGGCGGAAGTCATGCACAAGCCGCCCAGGAACTCCGGCATCCTTGCAAGCCTTCGTCCACGCATAGCGGAAGTTCTTGATGGGCGTGCCGTCAGGGTGAACGAATATCCACGGTATGATTTGCCCGGTTGCTCGTTCGAGGTCGCGAACGCGCTCGCGCTGCCCTTCCAACAAAGCGCTTAGCTCGGGCGTGAGCGGGAACATCCGTCCTTCGGCGGTCTTGCCTTCGCCTGGATCGAGCCGGAGCCAGCCGGCGTCGAGATCGACGTGGCGCCATTGCCGGCTGAGCAGCTCGCTCTTCGTCCGCCAGCCGGTGATGTATGCGGCCATCGCGACCGGCTTGAGATACTCCGGGAGCTGTTCGATAATCGCGCGATACTGATCGGCTTCGAAAAACCCCTTCCGGGCATTCTCGACGTGTAGCATCTCCAATTCGGGCCGAACGCCACCTTGCCGGCGCGTGTGGCGAGCTGAAACGCGCGACGCGGCATGGCCAGCTCATAATTGATCGTCGCGTTCGCAGTGCTCCGGCCATGGCGCTTCTGCCCTTGGCGATAAGCCTGAAACGCGGCCATCCGATCGGAGGTAAGCTCCGTGGCGCGGCACTCGGCCCCGAAAAATTCCTTGAGGTGAGGGATCGCGAATTCAATCCGGTCGATACTGTGTCGGTCATTGGCGCGGTAATTGTTCAGTAGCATTTCGGTGAGGTCGGCGAGCGTAGTCTTTTCGACTTGATTACCGATTGGCCGGCCGGACTGTTGCCCCTCGGCGATACGCTTCTTGAGAAGTTTGATCGCATCAGCCCGATTGGTTGCTTCGGTCGATTCCCGATAGCGCTTGCCGCGGAGATAGAATTGGATCCACCACACGTCGCCGCGCTGATAGGTTCCGCCTAAGCCTCGCGTCCGTTTCATCGCTTTCCCTATCCGCTTGCCGGGCTTTTCAGGTAGGCTTCGAGCGCGTCACTCACAAGGTCCTGCAACGTGCGTCGGTCTTTGACTGCCCGAATTTTGGCCTTTTCGATCAGGCTATTAGGCAAGCGTACCGTCAATTTGAACATCGGCTGTCCCCCCCGCGGTTTGGTTCTCATGCGATTCGAGAATAGCCGTAATGCTGGCTTGCCGTCAAGCTGTATCTTATACCTTCTGCCGTTCCAACCATCGGCGGAGGCCTTTTTCCGAGCACAGCAGTCGCGTCCCGATAGTCCGGCGTGAGCCAATTTTGGAAATGTTACGGCTCTTGACTAACATCACCGTGGTGAGCTATCTTTTTATGCATGATGACCTTCCAAGAATTTATGGCGACCTTCCTCGATGAAGCGGCTTGCCGGACATATTTGACGATGCGTCGCTGGCCGGACGGCCCGCGCTGCCCGCGCTGCGACAATACCAAAGTTTACGAATGCGGACCGACACGGCCCTTCCATTGGCAGTGTATGAAGTGCGGACCGGCCAAGCGAACGCCCTATCGGTTCTCGGTTACGGTCGGAACTGTTTTCGAGAACACTAACGTCCCGCTCGTAACCTGGTTCAAGGTTCTCTACACCATATTGCAGAGCAAAAAGGGCGTTTCGTCCCGTCAGCTTCGCCGGACGTTTTTCGGTGAGCGTTCCTCTCTGTATACCGCTTGGTATGTCGGCCACCGGCTCCGCGCTGGCATGAAGGACGAAGATTTCAAAAAGCTTATGGGTATCGTCGAGGTCGATGAGACTTTCATCGGCGGCAAGGATAAGAACCGCCATTGGGACAAGAAATCGCACGTCACTGGCGGGATCGGCTCCGGCAAGGTGGGCGTCATCGGAGCCATCAGCCGGAAGGGTAACGTGGTTTGCCAGATCATCGAGAACACAGACGCCAAAACCCTCAACCGTTTCGTCCACAAGACCGTCAGCGACCGCGTAAGCCTCGTAGCGACCGAAGACATCGCGGCTATGACTATCTGCAAGCGGCGGGTGGATTGCCGCACGAAAGCCGTCAAGCATTCCGAGAATGAGTACGTTCGCGGCGAAGTCCATACCAACAACATCGAAAGCTTCTGGGCGTTGTTCAAGCGCGGCGTCATCGGCACTTACCACAACGTCAGCAAGAAGTATCTGCCGCTGTACCTGAATGAGTTTCAGTTCCGGCACAACAACCGGAAGAATCCCGACATTTTCGGCGAAGCTATAGCAGGATGCTGAAGCGTCCGAACTGGCGGATGCTTCTGCATCACGCGGCCAGAAAGCAGGTTCAACTGAACCTAAAATTTCCGAGGGCAAGACGCCATGTCTAAGACGAAGCATGCGCAGAAAATCATTTTCTTCTATTGCTACACCTGTAAGGACTACGAATTGAAAACAAGTCCGCACTACCGGAGCCAGAAAGCGCGCTTCGCGCGACGGCGTAAGGCCGAAAAGGCCAAAGCAGAAGCGGCGAAGTGAAATCGCAATATCTGCCGATCCTGATCACAACAGCCCTGCTCCTAAGCGCTGCAAGCAGAAGCAACAAAGAACCTCAGAACCAAACCAGCGCCCATCACTACAGCGCTAGCCGCAAGCCCGAACCAGGCCCATCTCCGCTTACGGTCATCATTCCAACCAGCCCCAGTACAGATAATTCAGCCCAGCACCCCCGTAGAAAAGCCCCAAACCAAACAGAAATGGTATCAACGGCCCACGGTCACTGACTGGGGTATACTGGGAATTACCTTTCTCTACACGGCCATTGCTCTTGGCTTGCTCAATGCGACTCGAAACAGCCTCGCGGAAACTCGTAAAACGGCGGACGCTGCGGCCAGAAGCGCCAAGGCCGCAGAAAGCAGCGCCGAAGCGGCACGATTGGCGCTTCACAGCGACCGGCCCTATTTGCTGGTCCCGGAATAACCGAGCTCCGGTTCAAACATCCGCTCTATGACATTGAGGAACCTACTTCGAGCGTCAGATTTAGCTTCAGCAACGTGGGCCGGAGTCCAGCCAATTTGATCGCTCTTTATGCCACTTCGTGGAAATACGATTGCTTGCTGTCGGGCGAGGAACCTCGATGGGCGAATCTCAACAGTGGCGGACCGAGAGAAATTAAGGTTCCTATCGTCGCTATAGGTGAGACCACCGAACCAATCCCGATCACGATCAATTGGACCGAAAACGATATGAATCTTGTGTACGGCGGAGCAAAACGGGTCGCCATCTATGGCGCAGTTTTCTATCGCGGATATAGTCCAATGAACCTTACTATGCTCGATTTTTCTGGTAGTTTTCTCCGCTCACACTGGGACTCCCCTTTCAACCCGTGAATCATTGTCATCGGGAACGAATCCCGTTGGCGGGGAATGACGATGGCGAGAACCCACCAAGCGGCATCCGCGGCCTTATTACCCTTGCGTCCCGATGACCCAACCTCTTCAATCCACCCATTGCCTTGCCGCGACGGCGACCGTCAGGGTCGCTGAAGCGCAACATCCATCATCCATGGTTTGCCCGAAGGCGGTTCATCAACCCGATCCAATGCATCGGCGACATCGCGAGTGTGCAATTTCAGCTCAACGCGTAGGAGCTCGCTCGGAACGCCGGAGTAGTAAAGCATCCCGTACTGGTCAGCGCAGAGATCGATCCGTTCAGCCTTTGCTTCGGCGACGATTTTGGAGTCCCAATCAATCGCCGAAAGCTGATCGGCCGCCGACCGCACGTCAGCACCTGGCTTAATCGGTGGCGGGCTAGCTTCGAAGAGGTCGTCCAAGGTCTCGCCGCCGGCCTTTTGCATCTTCGCGATTCGTGATGTGACTTGCTCGAAGTTCGCAGGCTCGACCTTCGGTGCGGTGAAGCGCTTGCGCAACATGTCGCAAGCCTGGATCTCCACTCCACCGGCGGTCGCGAGACGTTTCGCGATCACGTCTTCCTTGAGTAGCGCGCTACTCAGTCCACCGACAGGTGCTCGCGGCCGACCTAAGCTTTTCGACAAGAGCTCCGCCAGTTCGGTGAAACTCAAGAATCCTTCGCTCTTCTTCGGTGTACAATCTACAATCCGACGATTGACTATTACTTTCGATTAGCTAATCGAGTAGTCGCCATTGATTTGCGACACGTAAATAATCAACTACCCGCTCCCGTGGGCGCGTAATTGACAGACTATTTCTATCGAGGGCGTTCCACCGCCGGCGAAACTCCAGGCATCACCATCGTTCAAGCGTATTCGAGAAATCCTTCGCTGGCCATCCATTGCTCAATTTCGCGCGCGGACATCGGGTGCAATTGAGAAGCCTCTTCGGCCACCTCGCGTCGGCGACGCTGCTCGTCGTCTACTTTCGCTGTAGCCATCCGTCCTGTGCCGTCGAATTTCGTCCTTGACGGCCGGGGCCTGAGCCTCAGCTTCGCTCAAGGCATCGTTCGCTCGCCTGAAAGCGGCGCGCACAGTTTCGATTGTGCCGCTCCGAAGTTTCTCGATTGTAAAGAATCGGCCGAATTTGCGCAGCGAGCCCACTCGCTTCGCGTGCTAGTGCATGAACCCGCATGTCGAATTCTTGCGTCAGTTGATCAACTTCTTGAAAGTGTCGCCGTCTGAGATTGTCAGATTCCCACATAGAATCGTTGAGTAGTAACATAGTCCCTCCTACCTAATTATTGTGTTGTTATCCGATCCGGCCGCTTTACGTTGCCCACGTCGCGTCATCTGATCGTGAACTGCGCTCGCCAGCGTGCTGAACCCGCTCTGCAGCTCGCCTATCTCAGCCCCAAAGGTTACGTCCAGATCAGCCACTTTGCGTTAAACCTCGCACGGGTAAAATTTTCATCGGAATGTCCCAGTTTACGGTAGTTGACACGATAGGTTGATTCCTGTGAGCGGATTGAGCCAACGGCGCGCCTGCAGGCTGGTGGGCATCGGCCATTCGACGCTGCGCTATCTGCGGCGCCTCGGCGAGCAGCTGCTTGAGCCGGCGGGGCTCATCCTCCAGCGCCTTCAGCCGCCGCGCCTCTGAGACCTCGAGGCCACCGTCCTTGGCCTTCCATTTGTAGAAGGTCGCGTCCGAGAGCCCGTGCCCGCCGACATACTCTGGCGTCTTCGCGCCCGCTGCCTGTTCCCGCAGTATTCCGATGATTTGTTCTTCGTTGAACCGACTCGTCCGCATCCGTCCGGCTCCTCTCGGTGACGGACTCTAACTCATTTTCGTGCCGCTTTTCGCGGGACAGGCCACGCCATCGACCCCAGGCAGATCCGCGAACTCGCTTCCGGCCGTTACATCCAGAGCGGCGACAACTTATTGTTGCGCGGACCGCCGGGGGGCGGGAAGCGTCATCTAGCGGTCGCGCTTGGTCAAGGCCTGCGAGCAGGGCGTGCGCACGTTGTTCGTCACCGCCACCGCGCTGATTACCACGCTCGGCAAGGCGTTGGCCGAAGGCAACTCGACGAGCGGCTGAACTCCTGACCCACCCGCAGCTGCTGATCTGCGACGAGATCGGCTTATCTGCCGATTGATCGCCAAGACGCTAATCTCTTCTTCCAGTTGGTCTCGCGCCGCTAGGAGCGCGGTTCGCTCATCATCACCAGCAATCAGAGTCTCGGTGCCTGGGGCGAGGTCTTCGGCGACACCGTGATCGCCAGCGCCATTCTCGACCGGCTGCGGCGCCATTCGATGGCGATCAACCTCAAAGGCCAGAGCTTCAGACTCAAGGAGAAGCTCAAGGCCGCTCTGCTCAAGTTCAAACTCGAGCCGCCGCAGGCCTCATGAAACCATGACGGCTTATCACACGGAGTGGCGAGGGGCATGCTCCCCTTCGCGCACCCCCAACCGGACACCGCTAACCGAGAGGGGGAGTTTCAAACGATCCAAAGGGAGGAATTTCGGACGATCGTTGACACGCGCATATCAACTCTCGAGGATTGTCGCGAGATTCCTCAGATTTGCGCGCGCCCCGATCGCGATGAGCAGGTCGCCCGAGGCTAGAATAGTCTGCGGAGTCGGGATCAGGGTTATAGGTTCGCTGTCGCGTTTCAGTGCCACCACGCGGACGCGGTCGTTTTCACGCTCAACTTCCGCGATGCTTTTGCCGCTCAGATGGCTCCCCGCCGGAACCGTTACCTCTTCGATACTGATCTCTTCGTCGCCGCGGCCGGGGAGAATAAGCCCAAGGAAATCCACGACCGACGGGCGCGCGATCGCATTGGCGATGCGCAAGGCGCTCCATTGATAAGACGAAATTGCGCGATCGACGCCGGCGAGATTAAGATGCTTCAGGCCGATTTCAGATTCAGCCCGAGCGTGGATCCGAATCCGCGGTTTTCTGCTACGCGCGGACAGACTGATGTAGACGTTGTCAGGATCGGAAGCGGTCGCGACGACAATATCTGCGGCGCTCTCGATCCCAGCCTGGCCGAGGATCTTTTCATCGAGAGCCGAGCCGATGATATACAGCTCGTTCGCGCGGACAAGGTCAGCCTCTTTAGTCGGGTCGCATTCGATAACGACCGGAATCATACCATTGCGGTGGAGTTCTTCTGCGACGATGCGTCCGAACCGCCCGTATCCGCAAAGGATGACATGATTCTCGAGCTTATGAATCTTATGGTTCATCGCGCTCCTGCCGAGTAACTCACGGAGCTGACCGCCGACGACCGTCTCTGTAATGGCGCTGAGAAGATAGAAGGCGGTACCTACCCCCGTCATTATCAATCCCATCGTAAAAAAGCGTCCCGCGTTATCGAGCGGCTTTACCTCGTTGTAGCCCACGGTAGTGATGGTGATGACCGTCATATAGAGCGCGTCGAGGGGGGACATCTTCTCGATCACGATGTAGCCGACAGTGCCAGCGATGATGAGAACGGTCACCAGCGCGACGGCGAAATAAATTCTACGCGTGGCTGGGTTCACCACAATGACGCAGAGTTGCGCTCCGGCACCAGCTGACAATAGCGCTGCCGCGGTTGCGATGGCGCTTCAAGTTCGACTCGAACGAGTAAGCTCAATCGTTATCGTGTGCGCGCCAGCGAATAATCACCTGGAAATAGTGGCAAAGCGCAAGACTAAATCGCTAGACGCAGGTGTGGCGCTGTTTCTCACCTTTTCGCTCGGTCAGGGGCGCTCTTATATCCCGCGTGAAGCTGGAACCTCAGCTGCCTTATCACTAAGCTCCCCACCCCATGCCGGCATATCTCTGCTCAGCGCGACCGCTGCCCCGCCCTTTTTTGATCGCTTTGACGATAGTGGCGTCGGGTATCTTGCTCATGATGGCGCAGTCGGTGAAATCCCGCGGTTTCGGCGACAAGGTTGCGCCGTCGGCGCCGTCGCCTTGTCCGGAGTCCCCGTGACGCCTCGGCCGTGTACTCGGCCGAAACGACCGCCGCTTGCCCCTGCCGCCTTTTTCCATGAGCCACTCCTAGCGCACTTTCATGCTTCTCGGGGTGTTCACGCAACCGGGGCAAGTCCAAATACCCAGTACAGGCCTTTAGAGTGACGACGACGCGTTCTCGATGGTGGGTCGGTTTTAGAGGCGGTCCAGCAAAAATTGTCGCCGACCTCTGCACTGAGCAAGCGCCACTGCGGAGATCCAGAGACGCCGCGAATGCGGAGGGAGGAAACAAAACCCGCACTATCGTCAAAACGACTCATGGGTTTTCCCGTTCTAGCGGACTAACGATTTGCCCGCGTCTTTGCCGAGTTGAGAACCACCCGCATTCGAAGCTGTCGGGGAGCAATAAGCGTGCTGGCACAAACGACGTCCCTTGGATGGGGGCATTAATCGGCGGAAGGGCCGACGTTTCATTGTCGCCGACTGCCTGGTCACGATCGGCACTAAATTTCGCCGACCTATAGTGCTGGCGCCGTTGGATACAATTCGCTGTATCCATTTGCGTCAGCCAAATACTAATCGAGTTCGATGCGCGGAGTGCGTAACGTAAAAGACTGGATTGGAGACTGGCACGCCCGATGCTGTCCAATTATCGCCAGGGAAACTCTCACCACGCTGAGTGGACCCCAGATCTGACGCGGCTCGCGAGAGCCAAGGAGGTAAAGAAGATGGATTTCGGGGTACTGCATTTCTTCGAACATCCCGCCGGCGGCAAAACCGAGCATCGCATCTTTAAAGAACAGCTCGAGACGTTGCGCGCAGCCGAAGAGATGGGTTTCGATTACATCTGGGCGCCAGAGCACCACTTCACCGAATACGGCTTTTGCGCCTCACCCATGCTGACGCTTGCCGCGATGGCTTCGGTGACCAAGCGCGTCCGTCTCGGCAGCGGAGTGGTTGTGCTACCATTCAACAATCCTGTCCGGATCGCCGAGGAAGGCGCGATGGTCGATCTGATGAGTAATGGGCGGCTTGATCTCGGCGTTGGCCGCGGGTTTCAGCCGGTCGAATTTCGCGGTTTTGGCATCGATCAGGGCCGATCACACGAAATGTTCGGGGAGGCGCTGGAGATCATCGAACGCGCTTGGACTGGCGAAACGGTAAGCTTCACGGGCAAACACTTTAACGTTGACGAGCATGCGGTACGGCCCCGGCCACTTCAGCAACCTCATCCGCCGATCTGGCTGGCCGCGGTGAACGCGCCGAGCTTCGAGATGGCCGGGATGCGCGGATACAATCTGCTTTGCACGCTGGTTCCCGGATTCCATAACCCGCTCACTGCGGAATATCTGCAAACTTATCGCCGGGCCTTACGCGCTGGCGGACACGATGTAGCGAAAAAGCAGATTGGCGCCCTGTGCATGGTCTATTGCGGTAATACCACCGAACAGGCGCGGCAGGATTTTGGCGGCCCAGTACTATGGTATTTTCGGATGATGGAGCAGTACGTGGCTTCGCAGGCTAAAAAGCCGATCGAGGGCTATGAAGAATACCAGAAGGTGCGCCGTTACGCTCACACCGTGCACTGGGATGAATTACTTCAGGCTCGAGCTCTTGTTTGTGGAAATCCCGCTCACTGTGTCAAGCAGATCGAGGAGATACGTAACCAATATGGCTTCACCCAGCTCATCTGCTGGACGCGACTGGCCGGTTTGGATCATCGCAAGGTCCTTCAAAGCATGGAGTTGTTCAGCAAGCACGTCCTGCCGCACTTTCGGCGCGAACAGGCTGTCGAGCAACGGAGCTAGTCGGCCGGGGTGAATCATGAGTTTCCCTTATAAATGCATACTGTGCCCAGTAGATTTTGATGACAATTCGATCTGGGCAGTGAATGAGGCCGGCGCGCTGGCGCGATCGGGCGAAGGAGAGGTCTGTCTTCTCCACGTTGTTCAGATCAACCCGTTGGCCACGGAAGGATTCGTGCTAGGTGAGCTTCAGGGGTCGCAGATCGAACTAGCGCGCGGCAAGCTTGAGGACATCGGGAAACAAGCGGTTGTTGACTTCCGCCGTACTGCCGTATTCGCGGCAAGCGATTGCAGCCCGAGCCTGACTAGCGGGTCACGAGGCTTTGCGCCGTCTTCAACATTGCTGAATTCTCATTCGGCTCTTTGAATATCAGCGGTTCTGGGACTGCGATTCCGCGTTGGCAGGCCGGACGTGCTTCCAGGCGCGCGATCCACGATTGCAGGTTGGTCAATCCGTCAATCCTGACGCCGCTCCACTCGTAGATTCGCACCCAGCACCAGTTAGCGATATCAGCGATACTATATTCATCGCACAGATATTCGCGGCCCTTGAGCTGCCCTTCCAGTACCTCGAACAGTCGCCGGCATTCGTTGTGATAGCGCTGTATAGCCGACGGCAGTTTCTCCGGGAAATAACGATAGAATACGTTGGCCTGACCCATCATCGGCCCGATGCCGGTCCATTTGAAACATTAGCCACTGCGTTACACGCGACTCGCCTTTTTCGTCCCTGGGCATTAGTTTGCCGGTCTTGCGCGCCAGGTACAGAAGGATTGCGCCGGTTTCGAAAATCCCGAAATCACCGTTGCCGCGGTCCACGATCGCAGGAATGCGGCCGTTGGGACAAAGGCGCAGGAACTCGGGCTTCTTCTGATCCCCCGCGCCCAGGTCGATTCGGTGAACGTTGTATGGCAGACCCGCCTCTTCCAAAAAAACGGATACTTTCCAACCATTAGGCGTCGACGCGGTGTAGAGGTCTATCTGAGGTGAACCCATTGTTGATTTTCTCCTAGGTCATTGTTCGCCTGTATAGCTTTCATTTTTAGAACCAGCCTGCATGACTCTAGCGATTCTAGAACGATCAGTCAAGAATTGCCCCGACCACACGCTGCTTCAGTGCGGGCGACGATCGCTGATACTCGATTTCCATCGCGACCAGGCGGGCAATCAGGATCACTGGAAAGAGTTGACCGACCAGGGCTTCCAGGACAGTGAGCGAACGAGCGAGTGGACTTAGCGGGAGAATGTCCCCGAAACCCAGGGTCGTAAGGGTAGTGAGACTGAAGTAGCCCAGCTGTCGAATGTCAGCCACTCCGTTTCGCGCAACGATACTGAAAGACCCCGGTTGTAGGAGCTCTACGATTTCATACAAAACCGACCACAAAAACCCTAGCAGCAGGTAAACTGCAACTGACCCCTGTACTCTTCGGGGCGTAATCGGTCCGGCGCGAAACGTTTGCCGGGTGAGGAGGACGATCAAAAAGCTGATGAACAATACTGAATCCAGGTTATTAAGCAGATGAAGATAGAGATTTGGCCGCTCCAAGTCCTCCCATCCGATGCCGAAAGAAGCCAGGGCTAGAGCTGAGGCTATTAGGATGATGCGCCGATCACGCACGGTCGCCATCACCCCGGAGATGATGATTAGCGACATTAACGAGCGCGCGCCGAGTCGGCCCCAGGTGGCGAATTGGGCAAGTGGTAGGATGAATATATTGCCGACGAGCAGGATCAGCATCGCACTGAGGCTCCGATCGCTGGACCAAAACCCCGAGGCACGCAACCGTAGCATCGCGCTCCGCCGGTGTCTTCTCCTCTTACCCGCTGTCACCTTCATATTTATCGCCGACTATTCGGCCAGATTACAGTAATCTCGAAGGGGTCGCTTAGGAACCGTCCTAGGGTTAAAATTAGATCGAGCTCGTGATAGAGACTACATGACGGGTTAGTATCCGAAAAGTGAGACTAAGGCCAAACGAGGACAAACATGAGTATAATTTACAGCGAACAACACCGCGGCTTACAGGGGATGTTCGAGACCTCAAAGCTGGCTGATCGGATAGAGGAAATCGTCGTCCGGCCGGAGATCGCCGACGACACTAAAGCCTTTATCGAAAGCCGCGATATGTTTTTTCTCACCTCAGTCGATCACCGCGGTTATCCCACTTGCTCATACAAGGGTGGGGCTCCCGGCTTCGTCAGGGTAGCGGATCCGCAGACCATCGTTTTCCCCAGCTACAATGGCAACGGCATGTTCCTCTCCATTGGTAATATCGTCGCGCACAGCAAGGTCGGAATGTTATTCATCGATTTCGAGACGCCCCATCGGGTGCGGGTGCATGGCGTCGCGAGCGTCGACAAAGCCGATCCCCTGCTCAAGGAGTTCGTCGGCGCCGAGCTGCTGGTACGCGTTACGGTTACCGAGACTTTCATCAATTGTCCGCGCTACATTCACAAATACGAGCGCGTGCAAACTTCGAAATACGCCCCGCAAACAAATTGCGGAACGCCACCGCCGCCCCAATGGAAGCGGATCGACGCGCTCCAGGACGTCTTACCCGAACGCGAAAAGGACGTCGCGGAAAAACTCGGAGGAACCATCACCTTCGAAGAATACGGAGCGCTGGTGGCTAAACGCGACGGTTAGTGACGATAGATCTTGAGACAAGAGCATCTCACGAACCCGATTCTCGCCGCTCACATGGTGCCCCGATTCGCGGGCAGTTCGCGGGTAATTTCGCGTGAGAATTAGTGAAATTTTTTCACAATTCAATCACCCATTCGACCAAACTTACGAAAAATCACGGCCTTCGGGAGGCTACGCCCTGCAGAGTCTTCGACCAAGATGGTACAAACCTTGCGCGATCAGTTGGCGGCATGTGCTCCTTAGGCCATATCGAGCCGGCATTGCTTAACCACTGTTAGGAAAACGCGAAGGAGCTGACGCATGAACTATCGTAAGAACGCTCTAATGACCATATCGCTCGTGGCTGGCGCGATGTTGGCCGGTTGTATCTCCGCGACTAGAGAGGAAACGACGCCGGCTCCGGTCGTACAAGTGCCGGCGCCCGTGGTAGTCCAAGCCCCACCTGTTGTAAATGCAGTTCCCGCGACCAGCCAGTCAACCACCACGAGTTGGGGTAATGGCGCTGTCGTTCAAAAGCAGACCAGTACTTCAGACGATGCTGGTACGACAAAGCAAACCACCACCACTTGGAACAATGGGATAGGCGCCGGGCCGAGTCAAACTACGACGACGACCACATCAACAAACCCTTGAAAGAAGAATGGTGGGAAACTCGTTTTATGAATTTGGCGGTCTGGCGGGGCAAGCCCTATCCACTGGGCGCGACTTGGGACGGCGAGGGTGTGAATTTCGCTTTGTTCTCGGAACATGCCGAAAAAGTCGAATTATGTCTATTCGACCGTAACGCTCAACGGCAAACTCACTGCATTGACGTACCTTGGCAAACACATCAGGTATGGCACTGCTATTTACCGGAAATGCGCCCCGGTACTGTCTACGGTTATCGAGTAAGCGGCCCCTACGATGCTCGCCGGGGCCTTCGCTACAACCGCAACAAGCTTCTGCTCGATCCATATGCCAAGGAGATCGTCGGCACGCTGCGCTGGTCAGATATGCTCTTCGGTTATCGGGTTGGCGGCGGCCGCGGGGACTTGTCGTTCGATCGCCGCGATAGTGCGTCGGCAATGGTTAAGGGTGCGGTCGTGGAGACCGCCTTCTCATGGGACGAGGATCGGCTGCCGCGCGTTCCCTTGAGTGAGACGATTATCTACGAGCTGCACGTCAAAGGCTTTACCGCACAGCATCCGGATATTCCGCCTCAGCTTCGCGGCACTTACGCCGGAGTCGCGAGCGAACCGGCGCTAGATCATTTTCGGCGACTCGGCATAACTGCGGTCGAGCTGATGCCTGTTCATTCATTCATCGATGATCGCCGCTTGATCGAGAACGGTTTGCAAAATTATTGGGGCTACAACTCGCTCGGGTTTTTTGCACCAGACCTGCGCTATTCATCGACCGGTTCTGTTCAGGAATTCAAGTCGATGGTGAAGCGACTTCACTCGGCTGGTCTCGAGGTTATTCTCGACGTCGTCTACAATCATACTGCCGAGGGTAATCACCTTGGGCCAACGCTCAGTTTTCGAGGTATCGATAATTCGACCTATTATCGCCTGACACCCGACGACCCACGTTATTACATGGATTTCACCGGCTGCGGCAACTCGCTCAACATGGGCCAGCCGCAAGTCTTGCGGCTGATTATGGATAGCCTGCGATACTGGGTGCAGGAGATGCATGTTGACGGCTTTCGCTTCGACCTCGCGTCCGCCTTGGCTCGCGAACTCAACGACGTCGACAAGCTCAGCGCGTTCTTCGATTTGGTTTATCAAGATCCGATCGTTTCACAAGCAAAACTGATCGCCGAGCCCTGGGATCTAGGTGAAGGCGGTTATCAAGTGGGAAATTTTCCGGTCGGGTGGGCTGAGTGGAACGGAAAATATCGCGACGTGGTGCGCGCCTTTTGGAAGGGTGAAGACGGCGAAATCGGCGATCTCGGCTCGCGCCTGACCGGCTCGAGCGATCTCTATCGCGCCACCGGCAGGCGCCCCTACGCAAGTATCAACTTCGTAACAGCGCACGACGGTTTCACTTTGCGGGATTTGGTCTCCTACAACGACAAACACAACGAGGCGAATCTCGAGGAGAACCGCGACGGCGACAACAACAACGAGAGCTGGAATTGCGGCACCGAGGGCGCGACCGACGATCCAGACATTCTGAAACTGCGCGACCGCCAGAGACGAAATTTAATTGCTACTCTTATGTTGTCGCAAGGGGTCCCAATGTTACTGGCAGGGGATGAGATGGGCCGCACTCAACAGGGGAACAACAATGCCTATTGCCAGGACAATGAAATCAGTTGGGTTGATTGGAAAGCAGGTAACAATGATTCTGCTTTCCTCGAGTTCGTGCGCCGCCTCGTAACTTTGCGCAAAACTCACCAAACCTTGCATCGCGATCAGTTTTTTATTGGGCATCCGAGGTCCGGTGCGGCCCTGAAGGACATCACCTGGCTAAGTCCCGACGGTCACGAAATGACTGACGAAGAGTGGCGGCAGAGCTTCGCCAAGTGCGTGGGAGCATTGCTGGCCGGGTCGGCCACCGGCATAATTGATCAACGGGGAGCAGAGGTTTTCGACGACGATTTCCTTTTGCTCATTAACGGCCATTTCGAATTGATCCAGTTCACGGTTCCAGATGTCGGCAGCGACCGCGCCTGGAAGGTGCTGGTGGATACTTTCCAGACCGACGGGGGCATTGAGGACCGGCGCGAATTTTACCCAGGTGAAGCCTTTCCTCTAGAGAGCCGCTCTTTGGCTCTACTGACGCGACCCTGTGCAGCGGTGGAGCAGTCTGATGTGAATGGCGATTCCCAATCTGTGTCGCCGGCAACAGCCTCCGGCCAGCCCGCAGACTTTCAGCCGCCCGATACTCTGAAAGCTCTACTCGAGCCTGCAAGCTAACTGGCCCTGTCCCGCTCCGCCTTTCGTCGGCGGTGCGGGAGGGCGATCTCAGCAATCTGTGAGAATCGCTATGGAATCGGGTGGAAGCTCAATCGCGCCTTTCCCCACGACGATGCCCGCTCGCGAAGCCATTATCAGCCGGGCGCCGGCTTTTCCTGGATATTCGATGCGTTGCCGATCCCCTGAAAGATTGAACGCCACGGTGATTGGGTCACGCCACATTACGAACCATTGTTTCGCCTCGTCGAAGTAGATCTCGACTTCTTCCATGCGCCCATTTGTTAGTGCAGGTGTTCGGCGGCGCAGCGCAATCAGTTCGCGATACCATTCGAGCATTTGGCGATGTGGTTCACGGGAGCATTCGGACCAGTCGAGTTTCGAGCTTAGAAAAGTCCCGGGCGACTGAGGATCCGGAACCGCATTGGCGTCTTGGGCAATCTCGGCAAATTCCCGTTTCCGGCCCTCGCTCACCGCACGCGCCAAATCCGGATCCTCGTGGCCGGTGAAATACTGGAACGGGGTCGATGCGGCCCATTCCTCGCCCTGGAAAAGCATCGGGACAAAGGGAGACATCAGGAGCATCGTCGCGGCAATTTTAAGACGCCCCGGACTCACCAGGTGTGCGAGACGATCGCCCCGCGCACGGTTTCCCACCTGGTCGTGATTCTGCGTGCAGCAGATGAATCGGTTGCCTGACAGACCTGTTGGTGAACGGCCGTGGCGCCGATTCCGATATATCGAATAGCGGCCGTCGTACACAAATGCCTGTTGAAGCGCCTTCGCCAGATCGTCGAGCTTACCGAAGTCGCGATAATAACCTTCTCGCTCGCCGGTAAGCAGTGCGTGGAGGGCATGATGAAAATCGTCCGACCATTGCGCGTCGATCTCATAGCCCCCGGCTTCGGAGGGCCGTACGAGTCGTGGATCGTTCAGGTCGCTCTCCGCGATTATGACGAAGTTACGTCCGAGCTCGCGGCCGAGTGCTGCAACTTCGGTCGCGAGTTGTTCGAGGAAATGGGTAGCGGATCTGTCGAAGATCGCGTGCACGGCGTCGAGTCGCAATCCATCGAAGTGGTAGGCGCGCAGCCATATCAGCGCGTTATCGCAAAAATAGCGGCGGACATGATCACTGCCGGCCCCATCCAGGTTAACGGCTTCGCCCCAGGGAGTCTTATAATGCTGAGTAAGATATGGTCCGAAACGGCTCCAATAGTTTCCCGCGGGACCGAAATGATTGTAAACGACGTCGAGGATTACGCCCAGGCCGCGCGCGTGACACGCGTCCACCAAAGTTTTTAGACCGTCCGGACCACCGTAGGAATGATGCGGCGCGTAAAGGTCAACTCCGTCATACCCCCATCCGCGGTCGCCCGGAAACTCGGCAACCGGCATCAACTCGACATGCGTCACGCCGAGATCTCGAAGATGATCGAGCCGCTCGATTGTTGACGTGAATGTACCAACGGGAGTGAAGGTGCCGACGTGAAGTTCATAGATGACCGCGGCGTCGAGCGTGGGCGCTACCCAGCTTTGATCGCTCCAACGAAAGACGGCATGGTCGACAGTACGAGAAGGGCCATGCACGCCTGACGGCTGTGAGGCGGAACGCGGATCGGGCCACGGACCTTCTCCATCGATGAAGAACGCATAGTCAACGCCAAATGAGACCGGCTCGACGCTGGTCCACCACCCCTCTTCCGCACGTTTCATCGCGAGGCGGCGGTCAAGCTGCTCGATTTCAAGCTTTGCGGCTTCAGGCGCCCACACGCGAAGGAAACTCACGATCTGCTGCTCTCGCGCGTCAATAGTGCGACCGGAAAATGTCTCAGTAATTCTGCCAGAAGGGTTGGACCGCCAGTCGTCGATTCCCCAGTCAACTCATTAACCCAACGCCCCATCGGAAGATCGACGGAGGTATCCGCCCATCCGGCGCCGAGTCCCAACATGAGTCGTGGCGCAATTGCGACCGCACCGCCGCCGCGTGCGTAAGCGATAACGCGATTGAGATGGGAGCCACTGATGCTGAGGGGCTTGAATCCTCCGCTAATCCCGAAAAGCTCCGGACAGCGTTTGCGCAGTTGAAGAGCTTGATGAATGAGCCACAACTTGGGCATTCCAGAATCAGCGTGGCTCCAGATGCCGGTCGGCGGAGTGCGCTTGGCCTGAGCGAGAAGAGCGCGGCGGCCGGCGTAATCGACTGGTCGGCGATTGTCAGGATCGACGAGACTCAGGTCCCATAGTTCGCATCCTTGGTAGACATCCGGGACGCCGGGCGCGGTAAGTTTAAGCAACGTCTGAGCTAACGAATTAATCCGACCCGCTTGAATCAGCGGTTCGACGAATTCTCCGAGATCGGCAACAAAAGTCCGGCTGCTGAGCGAAGATTCGATGAAGCCGACCAGGCGTGTTTCATATTCGAGATTGGGATCGATCCAGGAGGTGTGGCGTTTGCCTTCGCGCGCCGCTTTCCGCATGTAGCCGACGACACGATCGGTAGTGATCGGCCACGCACCGGTCAGCGTCTGATAAAACAGATATTCTGCGCTATGGTCGGGTTCGCCCTGCCAGTATTTTGCATTCAGCTCGGACCATCGGCGCACCGCCGCTATCCATCGATCAGGAATCTCTGAGATCAGATAGAGCCGGGCACGGACGTCTTCGCTGCGCTTCGTGTCATGGGTCGAAGTCGCCAGCATCGTGCGCGGCCAGGCACGCTGTATTTCTGCGGACTCGCGCATAAATTCCTCGAGGCCGACACCAAAGCGGGCGGGGTCGCCGCCGACCTCGTTAAGGCACACCAAGCGGTTGAAACAATAGAAGGCGGTGTCTTCGACAGCCTTCGCCATCGTGGAGCCAGTCAATTGCTGAAAGCGCAGCGCGAACTCGCTTTCCAGAGCACCGGGAACCCGGGTTAGCAGGAGATCGCGCAGAAAGTCGAAAAGACTTGCGTCGAGGTCAGGATGCAATTTCTTTGCACCACCGATCGCAATCGTGATGTAGTATTCGTCCTCTGCGCTACGCTCGTCTCCATCTTTGGACATGTAGGTACGGTACACCGGGAATGACGAGATTGTAGTAATCAATGCTTCATGCAAATCATGACGTGTATAATCCCGATGATCGCGATGGCCCTCGCATACTTCGAGGAACATCGCCGTTAGGCGGTTCAAATCGCTGCCGAGCGCACTGCGCAGCACGAGTTGTTTTTTCTCTCGGGCAAGCGCGGCGAAATCCACCGGATCGCGGGTAAACTCGGCGTAGAACTCGGTGAGTGGGGTTTCGCCGGCCGCATCAACAAACAGGCCGCCGGAGCGGTTCAGGAAGTCATAGCCGGTGGTGCCGGCAACTGGCCACGCAGCCGGCAGGCGCTCTTTGTGCGCCAGAATCTTTTCGACTACGATCCACGCATTTTGGGATGCCTCCCGTATACGTTCGAGATACTGGCGCGGAGCGCGCAGCCCGTCGATATGATCTATGCGAACCCCATCGACCGATCCCTCCGCCAGCCAGCGCAGAACTAACAGATGCGTATCATCAAAGACCGCGCGTTCCTCCATACGCAGTCCGATTAAGGAGTTGATATCGAAGAAGCGACGGTAACCGAGGTCGCGACCGGCAGTTCGCCAAAAGGCGAGACGGTAGTTTTGACGTTCTAGTAGTGTGTGCAACAAATCGGGGTTGGCATTGATTTCGCCGATGATTTGGTCAATCGCCCGCGGGACCTCGGGTTGCTCCGCGAAGAGTTGAGAGATACGCCTTCCAAGCACCGCCTTATCACGATGGCGACGGCGGACGTTTGTGAGATCGGTCAAAGTAGGCAAGGGCAGCCAATCGAGGGCGTCGGCGATGAACGCAAGATCCTCAGAATGACAGCGTTCCGCGGCGTCCGCGAAGATCGAATAGAGCGAGCGCGGGGCCACCGGGTAGACCTGATCGTGATAGCGGATACGGAAGCTGGCGTCTTCCCGCACTAGCTTGATCTGGCCGGATTCAAGTATCCGGCCGTATTGGTCGCCCAGCACCGGCATTAATAGGGTATTGCGCAAACGGGCCTCGGGTGGCTCCCAATCGACATCAAAATAGGATGCGTAGTTGCTGGAAGGCCCGTTTTCCAGCACATCCCACCACCAGGGGTTTTGCTCGCCCAAAATCGCCATGTGATTGGGTACCAGATCGACCAGTAGTGCCAGCCCGTGTCGCTTGAGGGCATCACCCATGCGCGCATGAGCTGACGCACCACCCAGCGCGTCACTGACCCGGTGATAATCGACAACGTCGTAACCATGCGTACTGCCGCGCGCAGCCTGAAAGCAGGGCGAGAGATAGACGTGACTCACACCCAGATCGGCGAGGTATGGGGCGATAGCCGCGACCTCGTCGAAACCAAACCCGGGGGTAAGTTGAATGCGATAGGTTGCGCGCGGTTCGATCATGCAAACTCGTTTGTATCTTGATTGTTGTTTGCTTTGCCGCGAATAAGGTCTGATCGGATGATCTGGTCAGACGATAACCGATCAGTTCGTCGGCGCCTCGAACCAAAGCACGGCAAGCGGCGGCAGGACGAGCGTCAGCGAATAGGGGAGCCCGTGCCAGGGCAACGCATCAGCAGATAGGCCGCCGGCGTTGCCGCGATTGCCCCCGCCATAAACCTCAGAGTCCGTGTTGAGAATCTCGCGATAGTAACCGGCGCTAGGCACGCCCACGCGATAACCTGCACGCACCATTGGCGAAAAGTTGCACACGCAGATCACCTTGCGCCCGCTCGACGGAGCGATCCGGACGAACGCAATGACGTTTTCATCGCTGTTGTTGGCGTCGATCCACTGAAAACCCGCGGGCATGCAATCGGCCTCGTATAGTGCAGGCTCGGCTCGATAGAGCCGATTAAGATCGCGCACGAGGTTCTGCACGCCATGATGTTCCGTGCCGTCGCCGTCGAGCAGATGCCAGTCGAGGCTCGCGTCATGGTTCCACTCGTTCCACTGACCCAACTCGCCACCCATAAACAGAACCTTCTTTCCCGAGCGCGCCCACAGATAACCGAAGAGTGCGCGCAGATTAGCAAATCGCTCCCAGCGACTGCCGGGCATCTTGGCTAGGAGTGAGCGCTTGCCATAAACAACTTCGTCGTGGGAGAGCGGCAGGACGAAGTTTTCGCTCCAGCTGTAGAGCAGGCCGAACGTCAGTTCGCGATGATGAAAGCGGCGATAGATAGGATCCTTGGAGAAGTATTCGAGCGTGTCATGCATCCAGCCCATGTCCCACTTGAAGCCGAAGCCGAGGCCGCCGACATAAAGCGGGCGGCTGACCGCGGGCCACGCCGTCGATTCCTCGGCGATCATCACGATGCCCGGGTGGCGCGCGTAAAGACGCTCATTGAGCATGCGCAAAAACGACACCGCCGCGAGGTTCTCGCGGCCGCCGTAGGCGTTGGGAAGCCATTCGCCCGCGCTACGCGCATAATCCAGATAGAGCATCGAGGAGACCGCATCGACGCGCAGCCCGTCGACGTGAAACTCAGAGAGCCAGTAATTCGCGCTCGAGAGGAGAAACGAGCGCACCTCGTTACGTCCGAAGTTAAATACGTAGGTGTTCCACTCCGGGTGATGGCCGAGACGCGGATCGAGATGCTCGTAAAGCGCGGTCCCGTCGAAGCGCCCGAGGCTCCAATCGTCAGTCGGGAAATGTGCGGGCACCCAGTCGAGAATCACCCCGATCCCGCGACGATGAAGTTCATTGACGAGATAACGGAAATCATCCGGCGTGCCATAGCGCGCAGTCGGCGCGAAGTAGCCCGTGACTTGATAGCCCCAGGAGCCACCGAATGGATGCTCCATCACCGGCATCAGTTCGACGTGCGTAAAGCCCATCGCGCTGACGTAGTCGCCGAGCTCAGCCGCCAACTCGCGGTAGGTAAGTGGGCGATTGTCCTCCTCGGGAACGCGTCGCCATGAGCCTAGATGAACCTCATAGATCGACATCGGGCTAGCGAGGGCGTCGCGATGCGCGCGGATTGCAAGCCAGCCGTCGTCGGTGAAGGGCGTCGAGGGACGATTCACTACCGATGCGGTTAGCGGCGGAGTCTGAGTCGCAGTCGCAAACGGATCGGTCTTGAGGAGAATGGCGCCGGCGTGCGTGCGAACCTCGAACTTGTAGAGGCCGCCGACGGGAAAATCCGGGATGAAGATTTCCCAGACACCGGAGTTGCCCAGCTCACGCATCAGGTCGAGGCGGCCGTCCCACCCGTTGAAATCACCGATCACGCTGACGCCAGCCGCGGCCGGCGCCCAGACAGCAAAGGCAACCCCCGCAACGCCGTTGATCGTACACGCGTGGGCGCCCATGCTCTCCCACGCGCGCTCGTAGCTGCCCTCGGACCAGAGATGCAGATCAAACTCGCTGATCGTAGGCAGGAAGCCATATGGCTCGCGCAAAATAAAAGGCTCGCCAGCCGCCGGCTGAATCTCCAGACGGTGCGTAAAGACCTCTCGGCGATCGGCGCGCAGCAGGTCAAACAGACTGTCACCACGAGCGACCATCGGATAGCGATCGCCGTCGTCAGTGATAATGACGACGCTTACCGCATCGGGACGAAAGGCGCGCACAATTACGCCGCGGTCGGTCGGGTGTGCACCGAGAATCGAATGCGGGTCGGTATGACGCAATGCGATTAGGCGTACAAGTTCGTCGTGCGAGACGCCATAGATCCTATCGGCGTCGAACGCCTTGCCAGCAAGCCCCCCTTTGGCGTCGGTGGTAACCTTCTTCGCTGTGAGTTTACTCATGGTCGCTCGTCGGGTCTCAGATAATCATCACAAGCATTAGTCATTCAGACCGGCCTTCTGCGTAGCGATTATCTGTTCAATACCGCTCAATGGCGCACGGATCCAATCGGGCCGATTATTCAGTTCGTAGCCCAATTCGTAAACCGCCTTCTCCATCTGAAAGGCGTTAAGTAAAGTTCGTAGCTCATCGCTGGTCTTGGGCATAAACGACGACTGTCCAGCAACCTTTACGTATTCCTTGAGAAATGCCCACGACGCCCAACTTTGCCAGAGTTGCGCCCATGTCGTCATCTGCTCGGGTTCGACCACGCCCAGCGTTCCGTGCTCGACCTCCGCCGTCACCGCAGCAAAAGCAGCATATGAAAACGATCGCAGCATCCCGGCGACGTCGCGCAACGCGGAATGTTTGCGCCGCCGCTCGGCGAGCGAAATTGCAGGTTCACCCTCGAAGTCAATGATTATAAAGTCCTTGCCGGTATTGAGAAGTTGGCCAAGATGCAGATCGCCGTGGGTGCGCATGCGAACGGCAGTGATGCGGCGTTTCCGGAAAGCCTCGAAGCAAGCAATGATGCGGGATTCATATGCGGGAATTCGTTCGGCGATCTTAAGAATATCCTCAGGCAATGCGCTCAGACTGCGAAGCAGTTGACGCTGCACTCTGCCATGCAGATTGCGCATCGACTGGTAGACCGAGCGCTGGGAGAGGGCCGAATAAGGTTCAGGCGCGAAGGCAGGATCTCGCGAATCCGACGACAGCGCCAGATGGAGTTCGGCGACACGCTGCCCCATCATGCGAGCGGATTCGAGATAAGGCCCGACCAACTCGGCGACCTGCGCCTCCGGGCCATCAACGCTGATCCAATCGACAAGGTCTCCTGGTGGGAGCGCAGAGGCCGTATCAGGCCGCGCTGCTACGCGCTCCAGATAGTGATCCAGTTCGTGCAAGGTAAATTCCCAGGCATCGCCGTGATTCGGCACATACCCTTGCAAGACACCCAGCGTTGTCGGTTCAACCCGCGGGGCCAGATATTCGATAGACCCGGCAATCAGAGGCGTGTGCGCAAAGGCGGCCCGTTCGGTCAGGAAACGACCTATCTCAAGCTCAGGATTGACGCCCGGCTCGAGCCGGCGGAAGATTTTAAGGATTAGCCGGTCTCCGAAGACAATCGATGTGTTGCTCTGCTCAGCTCGCAACACACGCGGCTCGGGAGCTTGCGCGCCGCGCAACTGGTGGTAGTGCATAGTCGAGGACGTTCGAACTTCGCCGGCATTACTGTGGAACCGATGGCGGCGTTCCATGCTTTCGAGCAGAGCCGTGGCGAACGCCGGATCAGCAGAGGCGTCGTGAAGAACACCGGCCTCGCCGCTGCCAGTTCCTTCCAAGTCGCCTAACTCGGCGATCACCAATTCGTGCGAGAGTTCCCGAATCCCCTTAGCTTGATCACCTACCGCCACGCCCAGTGGCAAAACGTAAGTTTCAGCTTCGCCGTCGTTGAATGTTACTTCGACTAGAGTGATCACGCTGCCGCTCTCCAGATGAGGTAACTGGATGATGTCAGCAATCCGCACCGCCCGCAGCGCACGCGCTTTGCTGCGAAACCATCGGCAATGCGGGAGATAGTCAAGGAGAACACGCTCGAGCTTCGCGCGTGAATCGCCATTGAAGAGTCCTTCGAACGAGTTACGCATCACAAGAGTCGGCGGCTGGAAGCTAATCAACCCCCTCGGAGCTGCAGTTCGCGTCGGCTCGATCGAGAACCACAGAAACATATGCGGCCCAAGAGTTAGAAGGTATGGAAGGTCGCCGATTGGCGGAAATGGAGTGCGCCCGAACAACTCGATCGGCGCCATGCCCTTGAAGATTTCCAGATTCAGTTCAACGTATTGCACGAAGCGCGACAGATTCGCCACGATTAAGATTTGTTCGTCGCCATACCGACGTATGTAGGCGACGATGCGCGGGTTGGCTGGATGGAGAAACTCGATCGAGCCGCGGCCAAAGGCTTTAAACTGCTTTCGCAGTACGACTATACGCCGCATCCACCACAAGAGAGAATGCGGATTGCTTTCCTGGGCTTCGACATTCACGGTCTGGTAATGGTATTCGTAGTCTATAATCACCGGTAAAATCAGGCGTTGAGGATTGGCGCTGGAGAATCCGGCGTTGCGATCCCCCGACCACTGCATCGGGGTGCGCACACCGTCACGATCACGGAGAAAGACATTATCGCCCATGCCAATTTCATCCCCATAGTAGATCACGGGGGTGCCCGGCAGTGAGAAGAGCAAACCAACGGTGAGTTCGATTTTCCGGCGGTGATTGCCGAGCAGCGGCGCGAGCCGACGGCGAATGCCCAGGTTGACGCGCATCTGGCCTTCCTGCGAGTAGGCGCGATACATGTAGTCACGCTCTTCGTCGGTGACCATCTCGAGCGTGAGTTCGTCATGGTTGCGCAGGAATAGCGCCCATTGGCAATTCTCACTGATCGCCGGCGTTTGTGCCCAGATATCGGTGATCGGAAAGCGATCCTCCATCCGGACTGCCATAAACATCCGCGGCATCAGCGGAAAATGGAATGCCATATTGCATTCCTTGCCCTCCGCCATGTATGAGACGGCATCCTCGGGCCATTGATTGGCCTCTGCCAGCAGCATCCGGTTCGGAAATTTGCGGTCGACGTGCCGGCGCAGTTCGGCGAGAAAGTTATGGGTCTCGGGCAGGTTCTCGCAGCCGGTGCCCTCACGCTCAAAAAGATAAGGAACCGCGTCCAGTCGCAATCCGTCGACGCCCATTCCAAGCCAGAAGTCCACGACCTTAAGCATCTCTCTGCGCACGGCCTGATCGTCGAAGTTCAGATCGGGCTGATGATTGTAAAATCGGTGCCAATAGTAGGCTTTGGCGATCGGATCCCAAGTCCAGTTTGAAAGCTCGAAGTCCTGAAAAATTATTCGCGCCTCGGGATAGCCGTCCGAACTATCGCTCCAGACGTAGAAATTGCGCTCGCGGCTGTTTGGCGGCGAGTGTCGTGCACGCTGAAACCACGGATGCTGATCCGAAGTGTGGTTGAGCACCAGCTCCGTGATGACATAAAGGCCGCGGCGATGCGCTTCCTTGAGAAAATTGCGAAAATCATGCAGCGTCCCGCAGTCCGGATGCACGTTCATGTAGTCGGCAATGTCGTATCCGTCATCGCGCAACGGCGACGGATAAAAAGGCAGCAACCACAGAGCTGTTACGCCCAAGTGCTGTAAGTAATCGAGCTTTGCGGTCAAACCCTGAAAGTCGCCGATTCCGTCACCGCCGGTATCGAAAAATGAACGGACGCGGACTTCATAGATGATCACGTCCTTGTACCAAAGGGGATCGGCGCCCAGGCCGGCTCCATGAAGATTGCCGTTCTGTGGTCTCATTAGGAGGTTTCGACCCGGAGCACGTGCGCAGGCTCGATAAGCGGGTCAAGTCGGATATAGTTCTTTTCACCCCAATTATAGCTGGCTCCGGTGAGCAGATCCGTAACCTGATAACGTGCGCCGGACGCTCGTGCGACGATCTCGGCCGGAACCTCCGCGTTGCAGATCTGGACGTTGTGCGGATCGAGGTTGACCGCTATCAGAATGATATTGCTGCGATCGGGGGTGGTCTTTGAATAGAAGAGAATCTGATCGTTGTCAGTTGGAAGGAAGCGCAAGTTTGTCAGGTGCTGAAGGGCCGGATTGTCACGCCGGATCGAATTGATCAGCGCGATGAAGTCGCGAAGGTTGTCCGGGCGGTTCCAGTCTCGCGCCTTAATCTCATACTTTTCGGAGTTGGCGTAATCTTCGGTGCCTGCTAATGCCTCATTCTCGCACAATTCGTAGCCGCTATATATTCCGTATGTCGGCGATAGCGAAGCGGCCAGTATTAGGCGGCTCTTGAAGGCCGGCCGCCCGCCCTCCTGAAGAATGGGCGGCAGAATATCCGGAGTATTGGTGAAAAAATTTGGTCGAAAATAGTCGGCCATACCAGCGCTGGTCAACTCACTTAGATACTCGATTAATTCCTGCTTGTTGTTACGCCAGGTAAAATATGTATACGACTGAGTAAAACCGGCCTTGGCCAGCGCCTTCATCATTTTGGGCCGGGTAAAAGCTTCGCCCAGAAAAATAACATCCGGATAGCGCTTCTGGACGTTGGCGATCAACCATTCCCAGAAAGCGACCGGCTTCGTATGCGGATTATCGACGCGAAATATTCGCACGCCGTGAGCGACCCAGAAAAGTACGACCTTGCGCAGTTCCTGGATCAGAGCGGACTGCTCGGGCGTGTCAAAGTTAATTGGATAGATGTCCTGGTATTGCTTCGGGGGGTTTTCGGCGTACTTGATGCTCCCATCAGGGCGATGATCGAACCACAGCGGATGCTCAGTAACCCAAGGATGATCGGGGGAGCATTGAATGGCAAAATCTAGCGCGACTTCGAGGCCATAGCGCGCTGCGGCCGCGACGAAGTGGTCGAAATCATCGAGCGTGCCCAGCGCCGGCTCGACCGCCATGTGCCCGCCGGCCGGGCTGCCAATCGCCCAGGGACTGCCGGGACTTCCCGGCGGCGCGACGGTAGAGTTGTTAGGTCCCTTGCGTTGGGTTTGGCCGATCGGATGAATTGGCGCCAGATAAACCACATCAAAGCCCATGTCGCGAATATATTGGAGTCGAGCTTCGGCTCCGCGGAGAGTCCCGTGCTCCCCGGCGCGCGCCCCGTATGAACGCGGAAACATTTCGTACCAAGCGCCAAACCGCGCCCGCACCCGCTCCGCAGTAACAACGGATGTGCACTCAAAGGTGACGGCGTCTGCACGCTCCTCATTGCGCGCGACAGCATCTTCGAGTTCAGTTGCAGCGACTACCGCGACGGCGTCGTGCGGACTCGCAAGCGCACGCAGGCGCGCGACATACGCACTCAGCAAATCCTTGTCAGGACCCTTGGCGCGCGCCAAAATCCCCTCCAACAGCATCAGCCCTTCTGCGAGATTGGAGGCGACATCGAGTCCACTGGCGGTTTTTTTTGCGAAGTAATCGCGCCACGTGACGAAAGAACGCGACCAAGCCTCGATAAGGAACAGGTAGCGAGCGTTTTCAAGAAGTGGAAATTCGCCGCGCCAACGGTCGTTGTCAACATAGACCATCGGAGTTTCGGTTAATCGCGAATCATTCTCGCGGCGCCACTTGACGACGGCGGCGAGTGCGGCCGGACCATCGCGAAAAATGTCGGCCTCCACGACACAGCTTTCACCGACAACTCGTTTGACACAATAACGCCCGCAATCGATGGTTGGAGTCACCGCTTCGATAATGATATGCGGAATTGGCCGTTTTCGGCTAATCCCGGTATCCCGAACCTCGTCATCCTGTTGTTTCATTGCGCAGCAATACTGAGAGCCGTTGCGTGGTGCTCCGATAGGCCATGCTATCAGATAGCAAGAGTCTCGCGTGTTCCCCTTTTAACTCTGATTCTCGGATGGTTGAGCAACGCCCGCGCCAGCGTTCGACCTGACGGTGCGATAAGCAAATGCGCGCTTATGGTTTTCGTTGCGCAAATCCGATCTAAATTCCGAGAGTTTTTTTTTCCGGGTTCACGATGTACGGGGCTATTTAAGGACGGTGAAAGAACCAGTCTGCCGACGGAAACGTTTCGCCGAAGCGATGGCATGAAGATTGCGCCGTCAACTTGTGAACTCATTCCGAGGTCGTAAACTGGAGAGAGAATCATGAGTGCAGACGGCCCTAATAAAATCGAAGAAACACTAGGTCGAGCGAAAGAGTACGGGCAGAAGGTTGTTGACGGAGGGTCAAATGCCGCGCGACATTACGCCGAGGAAGGACTCGAGTATGTCAACGAAGTAAGCGATACGGTTTCGAGGTTCGTCAGACGTGAGCCTTGGCTTGCTGTAGCGGGTGCCTTTGTTATTGGTTATGCGCTCGCACAGATACTACGTCGGACGAGTTAGAGGGCGAATGCAATCCGCAGGCGAGATCCATTGCGAAGAATCCCGAAAGCCCGACGTGGAGCGCTACATTCGTCGATATCCGATTCGTGCAGTAGCATCAGGCGCGATTGCTGGCTTTGCGGTAGGCGGCGGTTTTACGAGCCGTCTCGGCTTTTCACTTCTCATACTGGCCAGTCGCTGGGCTGTTCGCAGGGCAGTAGCCGAAGGGCTCGTCAACTTGCTGCACGATGATTATGGAAGAAATCGCCAAAATAGAAGACGACCTTGGTCAGGCTCGAGAGGATCTTCGTCAAACCCTGAATCAGATCAGCAGGAAGCTCGGCGCCATCGGCGTTGGGCTGCATGGCCCTGAAAGACTAATCCGGCGGAAACCGCTAGCCTGGGCCGGAGGTGCTTTAGCTGCAGGATTCCTATCAGGAGCTTATCGGCGGGATAAACCGAGTTCGTTAGGCTTCGTCCTGTTCGGAGGATTGCTCGGCTTCGCTGCCGACAAAATTCTAAATGAGTTCAAACGGAAAAGCTCAACTGCCGGCTAGCGACCAGTCGATACTCGCGGATGCGTCCGGCGAGACGTTCACGCGCTTGTTGGAGAAAGTGCTGGAGGACTCTGGCAAGGTTATCCATGCCGAAACCCGGCTGCTAATCGCCAACACCTTACCGACCATTCAGAATGCAATTAATGTTGCGCTTAGACACGCGCTTAAACAGATGTCACTTGCGCTGTCAGCACTTTTCGCGTTTGCCTGGTTGACGGTATCGGCGGTCGCGCTGCTGCATCAGTGGTTCTTATGGTGGCAGTCTGCGGGTATTGTGGGCGGCTCCATTTTAATACTGGTTGCAGGCATGGCTGCGCTTGATCAAGCCAGACGCCCTTAAGGGTTAGTCGCGCTTCACCGGGCGAAGAACACTCTCATTTGCCCCAATGTGGTTTTGCGCCCGAACCTCCGATTCCGATTCCCGTATTTGCTGACGTGGTGTCTGGATGCTCGGCGCGATGAGCAGCCGGCCCGCTGTTCCGCGTCAAGTTGTGGGCGGTATTAACCAGCGCGACATGGGTGAAAGCCTGCGGAAAATTACCGAGTTGACGTTTCAACCCGGGATCATATTCTTCGGCGAACAGTCCCACATCATTGCCAAATTTGAGCAGGTTCTCGAACAGGTCGCGCGCTTCAGAGTAACGGCCGCTCAGCACCAAGTTGTCAGCCAGCCAAAAACTGCAAGCCAGAAAAGCTCCTTCTCCCGGCGGTAATCCGTCAACGCCGGCTTCAGTCGCATAGCGCCGCACCAATCCATCGACCACCAGTTCCCGTTGAATTGCGGCCACGGTCGAGGTCACGCGCGGGTCATTCGCCGGCAAAAATCCAACAAGCGGCAGCATGAGGAGCGACGCGTCCAACTCAGAGGAACCATAGAATTGAACGAAAGATTTCCGCTTCGTCGAGAAACCATTTTCGCAAACGTCACGATGGATGGTCTCGCGCAGTGCGCGCCATCGCTGCAGTGGACCTTTCATATGGAAACGCTCGATCGCCTTGACCGCCCGGTCGACCGCTACCCATGCCATGATCTTCGAGTGCGTAAAGTTACGCCGCGGCCCGCGCACCTCCCAAATACCATCGTCGGGCCACGCCCATCCTGTCTCTACAAACTCCATCAGCGCGCATTGCATTCGCCAACACTCGTCGTTCGGAGTTAAGCCAAGCTTGGCCGCGACGTGCAACGTATCCATCACCTCGCCATAGACATCGAGTTGGAGTTGGGCGTGAGCCGCATTTCCGATGCGGACCGGGCGGCTCTGTTGGTAACCGGGTAACCAGTCGAGCTGCAATTCCGTAAGACTGCGTTCGCCGCGGAGTCCATACATGATCTGTGTATCCTGCGGATGTCCGGCAACGGCGCGCAACAGCCATTCGCGCCAGGCGCGAGCTTCTTCGAAGTAGCCGGAAATCATCAGCGCGTAGAGTGTCAACGTCGAATCACGCAGCCAGCAATACCGATAGTCCCAGTTGCGCGGGCCGCCGAGTTGTTCAGGCAGCGAAGTCGTCGGCGCCGCGACGATGCCACCCGTCGACGCATAGGTCAGTGCTTTGAGCGTGATCAGCGAACGCAGCACCAGCTTGCGCCATTTCCCGACACCGCGATAACGTGCGGACCATTGCTGCCACCATTCCTCGGTTTCCGCGCACATAAGATCGGGATCGCGATGCGGAGATCCGCGTTCATTCGACGGGTGCCATGCCAGGACGAACGGAATCGATTCACCTGCAGCGACTGCAAACGCAGCCGTGGTTGTGAAGTCCTTGCCTGCAAGCTCTATCGGCGTTCGAAGTTCGACGGCGTCAGGACCTGCGACAGCGCTGATACCATATGGTCTGCGCCGTACCCATGGTATCACCTTGCCGTATCCGAAACGTAGGATGAGCTCCATGCGCATTTTCGTGCGACCTCGGCGACCCCGTACGATTCGCACCAATTCACCTCGTTCGCGACGACTAGCAATCGGCATAAAGTCCAGGACGGAAATGGCGCCGCTCGCGGTTTTGAACTCGGTCTCGAGCACGAGGCTGTCTGCTCGATAGGTGCGGCGGGGCGGAGCCGTTTGGTCATCCGGCGTTAGAAGCCATCTACCATTCGTAGGATCGCCCAATAAGGCGCTGAAACAGGCTTCCGAATCAAAGCTCGGGACACAAAGCCAATCGACGGAGCCATCGCGGCTCACTAGAGAGGCAGTCTTGAAATTTCCGATCAGGGCATAGTCTTCAATCCGGGCGGTCATTAGGTCAAACCTGTGGGTTCGGGCGAGTGAAACCAAACTCCGCAGGGAAGACTATAGTGTTGCGGCTGCGCGATTGGAATATACATCAATCCCGTTAGCGGGAACGCAGGCGGAAACCGAGGTAGGAACGGCAGAGTCGGTCCGCAGCCTTTAGGTCCTGGGGGGAGCAGGGCTCTAAATTTTGCTTCGGTGCCGACTCTGCCGAAGGCTAAATCTATTTATTCTTTCCGCAGCAGTCCTTGTACATCTTGCCTGAACCACACGGACACGGTGCATTGGGATTTGGATCTGCCATGAAGATTGCTCCTTTTTATCGTTATCGAGTTGTATAACGCACCCGGTGTTTCTAAAAGCAACCGTTGTGCCAGACCGACGAGGCGAAAATGGCTCATCGCATTACCTGCCGCCCGATTGAAAGACTTGTAATTTTGTGAATCGTGCAAAAATTTCTGTAATTCGGCTGAGTTTCAGAAGTAACGGGAGCGCGTTTGGGCGAATCATCAGCCAACCGACGCTGGTCGGCCGCCTGCTCACTCGTAAAGGTGGGAGTTGCGGTGGGGTAGAACGGGCCACCTCGCGATTCGGCCGGGGCGAAGCGCGCCGCTAGTTTGCTGATCAGGAGCGGTAGTGACGACGTAGCGCGTATGCGGGCTCGACTTCTCTGTAGCCGAGGAATGCTGAAACCAACCACCGCCCGCCGGACTCAACTACTTCTTCGGCGCCCCATTGTGCAAACCCTGATTAAGTCCGATAATTGTTCAAGCGCGCTCGTATAAGCCGCGCGCCTTGCGCTTTACTGCGCCACCTTCGATCCAGCGCGTGATCGCGGCAAAAATCTCTGACGAGCGCTTGCCTACAACCGCACGAATTCCGCGCACGTCCGCAGCTTTGAACTGTTTCGGTAGCTGTTGAAGGATCCCGCTCCAGTCGACTCGGCCGCCGGTGGCTCGGCCACGGCGCGCCGGCTTAGAGGGGGAGGCAACAGCACCGACACTGCCGCTGAGGCGATCGAGCGCCATCTCCTCTTCCTTAAGACGCTCGAGTTCAGCCTGTTTACCACGGATCTCCGCTCGCAAACTCAGAAGCAAGGCGCGTGCTTGCTGCTGTATCTGCTGGTAAGGGGCGCCGGCCTGAACGGACTTTCTACGAGGCATTCGATAATCTCCTATTGGCGATTAAACTCGATTAGTTTTCCAAACTACACAAGAGATCGGTCGTGCACAAGATAGGTATTTATGCGATTCTCTGGTTGAAGATGTAATCCGAATTCATCTGGGCGGCATTTTCATGGCTTGAGCCAGCTCAGATTCGAACCACATATTGTGCGGGTAATTTTTATATTGGTCGATTGCGCCAGAGGGCCTCATCCGCAATGCCTCAGGTGTGGTTAGAAACAAAACTAGGCGCCGACGACCCCGCGCCTGCTCACCGACTTGCCCGTGATGCGCCGACGTACTTCCAGGCCCCACAGACGCACCCGTTCCATGTACAGATAAATCACCGGTGTGGTGAATAGCGTGAGCATCTGACTTACGATCAGACCCCCGACGATCGCAATTCCCAGCGGACGGCGCAGTTCAGAACCGGTACCGGTACCCACCGCCAGTGGTAACGCGCCGAGCAACGCGGCCATCGTGGTCATCATGATGGGGCGAAAGCGCAGCAGGCAGGCTTCCTCGATAGCTGCCAGTGGAGTTTTGCCGTGCGTGCGCTCAGCCTCCAAAGCAAAATCGATCATCATGATCGCGTTTTTCTTGACGATCCCGATCAGCAAAATAATACCGATAAGTGCGATTATGGTGAGATCAAGCCCACAAATCATCAGGGCGAGCAGCGCCCCAACGCCCGCGGACGGGAGCGTCGATAGAATCGTGATCGGGTGAACGTAGCTTTCATACAGAATCCCGAGCACGATGTACACGGCGCATAGTGCGGCCAGCACCAGCATCGGTTCGTTCGCGAGCGAGTCCTGAAAAGCTTGCGCGGTTCCGGCGAAATTGCCATGGATTTCACTCGGAAGGCCGATGCTCCGCTGCAGCAAGTTGATCTCCGTAACCGCCTGACCCAACGAGACGCCCGGCCGCAAATTGAAGGATATCGTCACCGCCGGAAACTGTCCCTGATGGTTCACCGAGAGGGCCGTCGTCCCGGATGCGTAATGGGTGAACGTATTCAACTTGACTTCCGCGTTAGTGCTTGAGAGCGCATCGATCTCCGACAGCGAGTCCGGGTTTTGCCAATACTGTGGCGCGGCTTCCATCACGACGTGGTATTGGTTCAACGGCGTATACATGGTCGATACCTGGCGCTGACCGAAGGCGTCGTACAGGGTGTCGTCGATTACCTGCTGCGTCAGTCCGAGGCGTGCCGCCGTATCGCGATCAACCACCAGGGAAGCCTGCAGCCCGCTATTCTGCTGATCGCTGTTCACATCGGTCAATATCGGCAAGCTCCGCATTTTCCGCAGCAGGCGCGGCGCCCACAGGTTCAATTCCTGCAAGTCGGATCCTTGCAGGGTGTACTGATACAGCGCGTTGCTTGATCGGCCGCCGATTCGCAGATCCTGCACGGCCTGGAGGTAAAGCGTCGCACCCGCGATATGAGAGGTCTCTTTATGCAGCCGCGCGATCACTTGATCGGCACTGAGGTTGCGCGGACGCAGCGCCTTAAGCGCGATGAACATGCGGGCTGAGTTGGTGCTGCCGGCATTGCCCCCGGCAAATCCGATTACGTGGTCGACCGCCTGATCAGCCTTGATGATGCTGACAAACTGCGCAAGTTTATCGCGCATCGCCTGAAATGAGGTGTCTTGGTCGGCCTGAATGGCGCCCATCAGGCGCCCGGTATCCTGCTGCGGAAAAAAGCCCTTGGGTATGATCGCGAACAGACAAACGCTGAGTCCGACCGTAACCAGGGCTATGACTAGCGTCAGGCGTGTATGCCGCAACACCCATGTGAGGCCAATCGCATATGCCGCCAGCGCCCGATCGAAGATTCTTTGGCTGGCCCGGTAAAAGCCTCCGCGCGGCTCGTCCCCCTCGGGCCGCAACAACTTGGCGCACATCATCGGCGTGGTGGTCAGCGAAACCACCAACGAAACCGCCACCGCCGTCGATAGTGTAACCGCGAATTCGCGGAACAGACGGCCAACAATCCCGCCCATGAGCAAGATCGGGATAAACACTGCGACCAGCGAAACGCTGATCGATAACACCGTGAAGCCGATTTCGCGTGCGCCGCGCACCGCCGCCTCGAAGGGGTCCATGCCCTGCTCCCGATAGCGGGAGATGTTTTCGATCACTACGATCGCATCATCGACGACGAAACCCGTCGAGATAGTGAGCGCCATCAGCGACAAGTTGTCGAGGCTGTACCCGCATAGGTACATGACGCCGAAAGTCCCGATCAGCGAAATCGGAACTACTACACCCGGAATGACTGTGGCGCGCCAATCACGCAGGAAAAGAAAAACCACCAGGATGACCAGCGAGATCGAGATAAGCAGCGTCAGTTCGACGTCTCGAACTGATGCCCGAATGGTCGTGGTCCGATCGAGAACGACGGCCATGTTTATTGCGGGCGAGATCGAGGATTGCAATTCGGGCAGGGCCGCGAGCACGCGATCAACGGCGTCGATGATGTTGGCCCCGGGTTGGCGGAAAAGGATGATCATGACCGCCGGAACGCTGTCGACGAGCCCCACATTGCGCACGTCTTCAACCGAGTCCGTAACGTCGGCGATATCCGAAAGCCTGACGGCGGCGCCATTATTATACGCGACGATCAGCGGGCGATACTGGTTGGCGCTGAGCAGTTGATCGGTCGCGCCGAGCGACCAGGCATGGGATTGATCGGCGACTTCGCCCTTCGGGCGATTGGCGTTCGCCCTGCTCAGCGTGTTGCGGATTTGCTCGAGCCCGATTCCGTAATTGTTGAGCGCGGTGAGATTCAGCTCGACGCGAACTGCGGGCAGCGCACTGCCGCCCACGATGACCTGGCCGACGCCCTGAATTTGCGAGAGTTTCTGGGCCAGGATCGAACTGGCGGCGTCATAAATCAGACCGCGCCGCAGCGTGCTCGAAGTCAGCGCCAGGATCAGGATCGGCGCATCCGCCGGATTCACCTTTTTGTAGCTCGGGTTGCTCGGCAGGTTGGCCGGCAGTTGACTCCGTGCGGCGTTGATCGCGGCCTGGACGTCACGCGCAGCTGCGTCGATGTTGCGGTTCAGATCGAACTGCAGAACGATGCTGGTCGTTCCCAGCGCGCTGGTCGAGGTAAGTTCGGTCAGCCCCGCGATGCGTCCGAACTGGCGCTCGAGCGGGGTCGCTACGGAAGACGCCATCGTTTCGGGACTGGCGCCGGGCAGACTCCCGCTGACTTGGATAGTGGGAAAATCGACTTCCGGCAACGGCGCCACCGGCAACATTCGGAATGCAGCCGCTCCGGCGAGCGCGATCGCCATCGTCAACAGCGTTGTCGCGACCGGCCTGCGTATGAAGATCTCGGAAAAGCTCACGGCGACTGCGCGGGAACAGGATTTCCGTACGCCGTGTCGTCCGCAGTCTTTCTTAGCCGAGCAGTCAGCCGCTCGAAGGCAAGAAAAATCACCGGGGTCGTGTACAGCGTCAACACTTGACTTAGCAGCAGTCCCCCGACCATCGCGATGCCGAGCGGGCGGCGCAATTCCGAACCCGTACCGCTGCCCAACGCCAACGGCAAGCCGGCCAGCAGCGCCGCCATCGTGGTCATCATGATGGGGCGAAAGCGCAGCAGGCACGCCTGGTAAATAGCCTCGTCAGCGCGCTTGCCCTCTTTGCGCTGGCCCTCGAGCGCGAAGTCAACGATCATGATGCCGTTTTTCTTAACGATACCGATCAGCAGGATAATGCCGATAAGCGCGATCACGTTGAGGTCATTCCCGCAAAGCAACAGCGCCAGAATCGCTCCTACTCCCGCCGACGGCAGCGTCGAGAGAATAGTTATCGGATGGATGTAACTCTCGTACAGCACGCCGAGCACGATATACACGGCGATGAGAGCAGCCAGGATCAAGATCGGTTCGTTGCTCAATGAGGCCTGAAAGGCCTGCGCGGTGCCTTGGAAAGCGGTCGCGACGCTGGCGGGCATTCCGATCTCTGCCTTGGCAGCGTTGATGGCGATGACCGCGGCGCCGAGCGAATAACCGGGCGCCAGATTGAACGAAATCGTGACGGCCGGAAATTGACCCTGATGACTCACGATCAACGGGACCTTACTCGGTTCGAAGCTGACGAAAGTGCTGAGCGGCACCGAACCTCCAGTGAGCGAAGTGAGGTAAATCTCTCGAAGCGCCCGCGGATTGCGTTGAAACTTAGGATCAACTTCGAGCACCACGTGGTACTGGTTCAACTGCGTGAACATCGTCGAAACCTGCCGCTGCCCGAACGCATCGTAGAGTGTGTCATCGATCATCTGCGACGTGATGCCGAGGCGCGAGGCGGTGCTGCGATCAATTACCAGTTCGACCTGGGCGCCATTGTTCTGTTGATCGCTCGCTACGTCACGCAACTGAGGCAACTGGCTGAGTTTTGCCAGCAACTTGGCCGTCCAGCTGTTCAACTCGTCCACATTGGGATCTTCCAGGCTGTACTGGTACTGCGTGCGGCTGACGCGATCCTCGACCGTGAGATCCTGAACCGGTTGTAGGAACAGCGTAATGTCCTGAACCTTGGCAAGTTGTGGCTGCAGACGATCGATTACGGCGCCGATGCCGACTTTACGCTGCGCCAACGGTTTGAGGTTGATCAGGAAGCGCCCGCTGTTAACTGTGGTGTTGGTCCCGTCGATACCGATGAACGATGAGAGGCTCTCGACCGCGGGATCCTTCAAAATTACCTGCGCCAGCGGCTGTTGCCGCTGCACCATCGCGGGGAACGACACGGTCGGCGGTGATTCGGATACTCCCTGGATCACGCCGGTATCCTGCACCGGAAAGAAGCCTTTCGGCGTGACGATGTAGAGCAGAATTGTCAGGATCAGCGTGCCGACGGCGACTAACAACGTTGCGTCCTGATGTTGCAGAACCCATCGCAGGGTCTTGCCGTAGTAAGCGATCGTGTCGTCAAAGACCTTCCCGGTTACACGATAAAACCGTCCCTGCTCTGCCGCGGGCGTATACTTCAGCAGGCGGGCGCACATCATCGGCGTCAGCGTCAAAGAGACCACTGCCGAAACCAGGATCGTGACGGCCAGCGTGACCGCGAATTCGCGAAAGAGCCGGCCGACGATGTCGCCCATAAAGAGCAACGGGATTAGCACCGCAATCAATGACACGGTCAGCGACAGAATCGTAAAGCCAATCTGCTGCGAACCTTTCAATGCGGCTGCGAACGGCGTCTGGCCTTCCTCGATATAGCGGCTGATGTTCTCGATCATCACGATCGCGTCATCGACGACGAAACCAGTCGAGATCGTCAGCGCCATCAGCGTGAGATTGTTGAGGCTGTAGCCTAACAGGTACATCACGCCAAAGGTTCCGACCAGCGAGAGTGGAACCGCGACGCTCGGGATGATCGTCGCGGACAGATTGCGCAAAAACAAAAAGATCACCATCACGACCAGCGCAATCGTGAGCAGCAACTCGAACTCGACATCCTTTACTGACGCGCGAATTGTGGTGGTGCGATCGGTGAGCACCACAACCTTGACCGAACCCGGCAGCGCGGTCTGCAGCCGCGGCAACAGCGCCTTCACCTTATCCACAACCGTGATGATGTTGGCGCCGGGTTGCCGCTGAACATTCACGATCACCGCCGGCACGCTATTCATCCAGGCCGCCTGCTTAACGTTTTCGGCGCCATCGATGACGTTGGCGACGTCCTCGAGCCGCACCGGCGCGCCATTGCGATACGCTACCACCACCGGGCGATAGGCGGCACTGCTGAGCAGTTGGTCGTCGGCGCCGATGGTGTACGCCTGCTGCGCGCCGTCGAAGTTGCCCTTGGCCTCGTCGACGTTGGCCGCCGCGATCGCGCTGCGCAGGTTTTCGAGAGTCAGGCCATAGGAGGCGAGCGCGGTCGGGTTTGCCTGAACGCGCACCGCCGGCTTCTGTCCGCCGCCGATACTGACCAGTCCAACCCCGGACACTTGCGAGATCTTCTGAGCCAGCCGAGTGTCGGCCAAATCCTCCACCTGGGTCAGCGGAAGCTCAGTCGAAGTCAACGCCAGCGTCAGGATTGGAGCGTCGGCGGGATTAGTCTTGCTGTATATCGGAGGATTAGGCAGATCCGCGGGCAGGTAGGTCGAGGCGGAATTGATCGCAGCTTGTACTTCCTGTTCGGCAATGTCGATGTTGAGGTTGAGGACGAACTGGAGCGTGATCACCGAACTGCCGAATGAGCTGTTAGAGGTCATCTGATTGAGGCCGGGGACCTCGCCGAACTGGCGCTCCAACGGCGAGGTAACCGATGAAGCCATCACATCGGGGCTCGCGCCCGGATATAACGTGAGCACCTGGATCGTCGGGTAGTCCACCTCGGGCAGCGCCGATACGGGCAACTGCCGGTAAGCCACGACGCCCGCGAGCAGGATAGCCGCCATCAGGAGCGAGGTTGCCACGGGCCGCAAAATGAACGGGCGTGACAGGTTCATTGACTGCTCCGCAGTACAATCCCCTTGGCGGGCGTCTGGATAACTACTTTGCTTCCCACCTGCAGCCGGTCCAGGCCGTCAGTTACGAGCATCTCGCCCGGCGTGACACCGGAGGCTAGCGCGACGGTGTCGCCCTGGGTCGCGCCGACTGTCACCGCGCGCATTTCGACCGTGTTATCCGGCGTGACCACGTATACGAATGTACCTTGCGGATTTCGCTGCACCGCGGCTGCCGGCGCCAGCACCGTATCGCGCAAGGTATCTACCAGCAACCTCACGTTGACGAACTCGTTCGGAAACAAAGCATAGTCATTGTTGGGGAAAACCGCCTTCAGCTTAATCGTACCGGTAGTCGGATCGATCTGGCTATCGAAGGTTTCGAGCGTGCCCGCGGCAAGTTGCGTCTTGAGTTCCCGGTCCAGCGCCTCGACCGCCAACGTCTGCCCGCTCCGCATATCCTTGATTACCTGCTGCAGATTGTCTTCCGGGATGCTGAAGTCCACCGCGATCGGCTGTAACTGAGTAATAATGGCGAGGCCCGTGGTGTCAGCGGCATGGACGATGTTGCCCTGATCCACCAGCCGCAGCCCGATGCGTCCGGTGATCGGCGCCACGATCCGGGTGTAGTCCACCTGTACCTTGGCCGCGGCGACGTTTGCCCGGTCGCTTTGCACGGCGCCGACGGATTGGCCTACGAGCGACTGCTGATTGTCGAAGTCTTGAGCTGCGATCACGCCCTGTTGGTACAAGGTCCGATCGCGCTCCATTAGGAGCTTCGCATTGAGCAGCGTGGCCTGGTCTTTCGCCGTTTGCCCTTCAGCCTGGGCCAATGCGGCCCGATAAGGGCGCGGGTCAATCTCGACCAACAGATCGCCCTGATGCACCGTCTGCCCCTCCTTAAACGCGACGTTCACGATCTGGCCGTCAACCCGGGTCCTAACCGTCACTGTATTGAAGGCAGTCACGGTGCCGATCGCGCTCAGATAACGATTAAGGTCGCCACGCCTTGCGGCCGTCGCGGCAACCGGCATCGGCGGGTGAGCCGCGGCCTTGGCGAGTGCGGCAGTGTTATTCGCCCGATGTACGCGAGCCAGCGAATAATATCCGACGGCCACGGCGAGAATCGCGAATACCGAAATCCAGAGCCACCGCTTGGAGTGCACACTGGCTGGCGGAAGATACGTATCCTTCGCGCTTCCTCCTTGTGGAGCAGTTGAATCCATTGTTCCTAAGTGCTCAGCAGTTGGAGGTCGACGGCGCATCCGCCACTCATCGACGTGAGGCCTGATCATAACCAAGACGCGCTAGTTCCTGAATCGTTCCACTCCCCGATGCTAAGGCAGTAAGTTCGTCCTGGAGTACTTGTAAGGGATAAGGGAGGACGTTCTCCACACCGTAGCCGCGCAGCATCGTCGGAGAGCTTGGCGAATGAATAGCGAATAGCAGGAAAAAATTCGCGAAACCAGATGAAATGAGTGGCGGAGCAGATCAGCAGGCGTCCCCGCGACGATAGGCCATCATCACTGACTCGGAGCTGAAATCGAGCAGCGTGTGAGATTTGGCGTGGTCAATGTTGACGGATTCGCCCGTAAGCGGATTCGTCCGATCGTCAGAACTAGGCTAGGTTGGATTCGACAAAGTCCCAGTTGACGACCTTCCAGAAGGCATCGACATACTTAGGCCGCTCGTTGCGATAATCGATGTAGTAGGCGTGCTCCCAGACATCGCAGGTGAACAGTGGCTTCTGGCCTTTAGTCAGTGGATTGCCTGCGTCTGGCGCTTGCTCTACCGCGAGCGAACCGTCAGGTTTCTGAACTAACCAAGCCCATCCGCTGCCGAACAAGGAATTCGCAGCTTCGCTAAAAATCTTCTTAAAAGCGGTAAGATCGCCAAACGCCTGATCAATTTCTTTAGCCAGGCGGCCGCTGGGTTTGCCGTGCTCCTTCTGAGGTGCGAGACATTTCCAGTAGAAACTGTGATTCCAATGCTGGGCCGCATTGTCGAAGATTGGGCCTGCGCCTGCGCTTTTGACGATCTCTTCTAAGGGCATTTCGGAGAATCGTGAACCGGTAATAAGTTCGTTAAGCTTTTTCACGTAGGTTGCGTGATGCTTTCCGTGATGAAATTCGAGGGTTTCCTCGGAGATGTACGGAGCAAGAGCTTTTTTCGAATAGTCCAAGGCGGGAAGCTTGAAGGCCATGAGTATACTCTCCGGTGTTGATGGTTTATTGCTCGAAGACGGACGGCGCGATCTTTGATCTCAGGACCAGGCGCGATCGCTTCCGACGAACTTAAAACCTCTAAAAGCAATTCGCTAGAAGATGTCGCCAGGACGCCCTCAGGCGCGCGAGCCCGCTAATTACGCCGGCGTCTTGGAGGAGAGGACATTGGCAATTTCAGTTTGGGCTCGCGCGCCTGAGAGCGCTGAAGTTTAGTCTGATGCGGTCTTCGTCACGTGGAGCTTGTTATCGACCTCGCGCACACCTTCAGTCGATTGCGCCAGTCGTTCGGCACGCGCCGCCTCTGCCTCCGAGGCGACCCGGCCGCGTAACGTCACAACGCCGGCAACGGTGCGGACATGGATGTCCCCATGTTCGGTCGCCTCGTCCTCATGTAACGCCGTTTTCACCTTGGCGGTTATCTTGGTATCGGTGAGCGCTGTAGCCGCGCCGTGGTAAGTGTCCTTCGCAGCAGTAGCGGTATCAGAACCAGCGCGCTCCATGGAGTGACCGGCCGCATCCATCGAATCACTCGCGCTAGGGTGTGACTGCGCGAATACCGGACCAGCCATGCTAACGCTTAGAATCGCCGCCGGTACTACGAATTTCCAAGTCTTTTTCAAATTCATAAGCTACCTCTTAACCTTAAAAACCGCTGAGCTAAGCCGAGCTCTCGTCGGCGAGTTGCTTCAGTCAAGCTGTTGAGACTTGAACCATTTTTCGATCGCTTCGCGCTGATCACCGCTGCGCTCCTGAATTCGGCCGATCAACTTTTCCATGCTGCCCTCAGCCGCAGTCACGTCATCATCGGTCACCTTGCCCCACTTGCGCTTGATCTCTCCGCTGAGTTGCTTGAACTTTCCCTTGAGCTGATCACTGTTCACCTGGATAGTGTGCTCCCTTTTTGAATTCCGGCGTCAAGTTGCCGGTAACCTGAGATACAGCAAGAGCAAGGCCATGAAGAGTTGAGGATTTCCCTCAACAATTCAGATCTTTACAAAGTAATTTTTGCAGGCTACCAGCGCCGAGCCGCTCTCAAGCCGCTGGCTGGATTTGCGGAATCGAATTAAGAATTGGCCGGGTGAAATTTTCGGAAATGTCAGCCGAATTGATGGGCGGATCAGGGGGGAACCGGAGAGAGCATTGGAGTCTGTAATTTGGGCAGCGCGCCGATTACGACGTCGGCTTTTGCGGTCAAGCCTTCGGTGGCTGCATAGTCATGATCATCGAACGCGCGTCGCGCACTGCTGGCCAGGCTTTCCGCGGCCTTTAAGCGCGCGGCATCCTGGTTGCTGAGGCCTATGCGATTCACTCGGCCGAGCGCGTCCTGCACTACATTGAGGTTCCGCTCAGCCTCATCGCGCGGATTCGCGACAGCCGGCGTCTCGAGCGGCGTCGCTTCCGCAGCCATTGCGCCGTCGGACGGCGTCGGCTTGACGGAAGGCGATCCTTCAAGGGTCAGGCCGCTGGTGGTCGGCTCAGCGATCGGGGTCTTGGGCACAGGTGTCGACTGTGTCACTGCGGGAGACTCTGAGCCAGTTATTTCGGGCCTTTTGCGAGGTCTCCGAGGCTTGGCGTTTACCACGCGAGGAGTGGACGCCGTCGCAGATGCGGCTGGAACCGGCGGAGCTTTTGAGCTGCTTACGGTCTCAGCCGGCGCTTTGGTGGGCGCGACGATCCGGGAAATCTCCGCGCAGGCGACAAGAACAAATGACAAAATTCCCAGTGCTACATCGCGCAGACAGGAGCGCGCAGCGCGCAACTCAGTGAAACGCAGGGGCTTTGGACGCAGTCGAACCATCTATGGCAGCGGTCAAGGCGATAGTGCAGATGGTGCCGCGCTTGATCTGTGAATCCAAGTCAATTTTGCCGCCATTTAATTCCACTGCGCGCTGGGCAAACGGTAGGCCGAGACCGTTACCGCCAGACTTAGTTGTGTAGTACAGGTCAAAAATTCGTTCAAGTTGGGTCTCGCTGATGCCTTGGCCCTCGTCAGCTATCTTTATCTCAACTAGTCTACCTTGTCGTTCTGTCGCCAACCGAAGCTTTCCGCCCTCTGGCATCGCCTCGACTGCATTAGTCATTATATTCGAAAGGGCTTCAGAGATCATTCCGCGATCGGCGCGCGCGACCAGCGGCTCGCAGGCGAGATTGAACTCGACGATTATCTTCTCATAGCGCAAACGCGCAGCAAGCTCGCGAACGAGCGTGTTCACTTCAAAGTCGGTCGGCTTCAAATCGGCTGGACGAGTGAATTTCAGAATCGCCTCGATCGCCTGGTCGACCCGATCGACTTCTTGGCGCAGGCGGTCAACGTGACGTCCGACGCTGTCACCGCCCTCCTGCCGGAGCAGTTCGAGTCGCATGTTCATACCATGCAGGGGGCTGCGCAGCTGGTGCGCCATTCCAGAGATCAGGGCGCCCATGCGTGACAGCCGGTTCGAATGGTCGAGGGCGGTCTCGAGTTCCCTAACCGGTCGCATATCGCGAAAAACCATCAGTAATCCAGCGGGCGTATGTCCCTGACCAACCCGGAAAAAGGAGATCAGAAGACCCGATCCATCCGGCAATTCGACTGGAACGTTATGCGCTTCGACGCCGGTCGTGATCGTCGAATTCACCAGACTGACTAACGGATGCTCCGCCCCGAGCAAGGTAGCGAGAGGGATGCCTTCGACGGTCCTCGCGTCAGCTGCGAAGCATTCTTTGGCGGGCGCATTCGCGAACAGCACGACGGTTTCCGCGTCGAGCAGTGCGACCGCATCGCCGAGTGAACGAACCACGTCGAACAGATGGCTGCGTTCGGCGCCAAAGTGCGAACGGCTGATCCGAACCTGCTGCGCCAACTCATTGAACTTGGCGGCGAGCGAACCCAATTCCCCGTTTCCGGTGATCGGCACCTCGGCTTTGCCGCCGGCGGCGAGCAATTCGAAACCGCGTCGGATCGCGGTAAGCTGCCGCAGGATCTGATTAGCCATCAACGAGATTGCCAGCCAGGCAATCGCTGCAATAGCCAAGGTCGCGAGTACAATTGCGGCCACGAAGTGGCGCAGTTGAGCCTCGATGAGGTCGGTTGAAACTTCGACCGCGATAGTCGCTATCTTGCGATTTTCAATCGCGACATCGCGCCGCACCGAGTACATGCCGCCGCGGAGCAATTGGGGCAGCAGTGTGGTCGTGAGCCAAAGCGAACCCCCAGACTTCAAATCGGCAAGCGGGCGTGTCGGCCTGAGCTGAGTACCTTCGCCTTGCCCTTCACCCGCGACGACTATCGTGCCATCTGGCGCCAGGATGCAGACGTTGACGACAGCGCGGCCAAAAGCCTGAGTCGAGTCGAGTAATTTTCTGAGCGCGACGGAATCCTTCAGCGAATTGTCGAACTGTCCTTCCGGGCTTCGTACGGTCGAGACTTGCATCAAGTCGAAGATTTGGTTGATCATGAGGTCGGCGCCGCGCGCAAGGTCGTCCACTGAGCTGGCCGCCAGATAATCCAGCGCAACCAGCCCCATAGCCAGGATTGGAATGAGGAGCAGACCGAGAATTACCGTCGCGAGTTTCGCGCGTAAACGCATTCAGTTCCAGAACCTTCGTGCAGCAGAGACCTGCTTGGGCGAGGTGATCATGTTGGCTGCCCGAAGCGCTCAAGCTTGTTGTACAAAGTCTTGGCGCTGATTCCGAGCACCTCGGCGGCGCGGGTTTTGTTGCCGCCGGTAAAGTCGAGAGTGCGCGTGATCATCTCCTTCTCCACGTCGTCCAGTGTTGAGCCGAGCTGGATTTTTACAAAACCTTCATTATCCGAACCGACGGCGCGGAAATCCTGCGGCAGATCGTGCTTGCGGATAATGCGATTTTCGCAAACGATTATCGCGCGCTCAATGATGTTGCGTAGCTGCCGGACATTGCCCGGCCACGGATGCGCGCGCAAAATCTCCATTACCTCATCGTCAACGCCGTCAATTTCCTTGTGATTTTGCCGTGCGTATTGCGTCAAAAACATTTGCAGGAGCTGCGGCAGATCGTCGCGGCGCTCCCGTAGCGGCGGCAACTGGATGTTGAAGACATTGAGGCGATAAAACAGATCCGAGCGCAATTTACCGTCGCGCACGGCCTGCTCGATGTCGCGATTGCAGGCGGCAAGAACGCGAACATCGAGCGGAATCTCGACGGTGCCGCCGACCCGGCGCAGCTTCTGTTCTTCGATCACCCGCAGCAGCTTAGCCTGCAGTTCGGGCTTCATCTCCGTAATCTCGTCGAGTAGCAAGGTGCCGCCATTGGCCAGCTCGAAGCAGCCTTCTCGCCGGCGGTCAGCGCCCGTGAACGATCCGCGCTCGTGACCGAACAGCTCGCTCTCCATGAGAGTCTCGGGAATCGCGGCGCAATTGATCGGAACATAAGCACCCGTCCGTCGCGGCGACATCTCATGGATCGTGCGGGCGACCAACTCCTTGCCGGTCCCGCTCTCGCCGGTGATTACCACCGACGCTGCTGACTCCGCCAACTGCTCGACCGCCGCCAGCACTCTGCGCATCGGCAGCGACTGGCCGAACAACGCCCCCATTTCCCCTACACTGATTAGCCTTCGCCGCAACGATTGGTTCTCTGAACGGATTTGCAGATTCTCCACGAGATTTTTGAGAATCTGGCGAAGATGCGTCGGATCGACCGGTTTGCGCAGGTAGTCGAGCGCCCCTAATTTGATGGCCTGCACGGCGTCCGGAATCTCGCCGTGACCCGAGATCATGATTGCAGGTAGGTAGATTCCCAACTCGCGCACGTCGCGCAATAATTCCAGTCCGTTCTTGCGCGGCATCTTGAGGTCCGCGATCAGAATATGCGGGTGAAAGCTGTTGATTAGTTCAAGGGCATTTTCACCGTCTTGGGCTACTTCTCCCTTGTATCCCCATGCTTCGAGAGATTCCCGCCATTCCTGGTGCGTTGAGACCTCATCTTCTGCGACAAGAATTCGCGTTTCTAGCGCCATTTTGCCCCTCGAGATCCTTCGGGCCAATCAGCATTAAAGATGCCTAATAAATTCTTCTGCGAATTCAGTAGAATCTCCGTTCAATTCTCCAATAATTGCACGATGTGAGTAAAAATTACACTCTCTCGAAATTATCTCTGCTTCTACCACTGTCACTGCGACTGGGCTTCTACCACTGTCACTACGACTGGAACCAAAGTCTTAGACTCTGCCCTCAGGAAAGCTTTATCGGGAATCCAGAAGAATCAACCATGCTCGTCATCGGAGATTAAAAAGCCGTTAGCGCCTAATAGTTTAATGGAGGCGTACCGTACAGAGTCCAGCTCGGTGGCCCCATCGTTGCACTCGTCAGTAACCAGACCGCGCGTAATTTCGCGGTCAAATTTGCAAAATGGAGACGGAACTTATGGACCACAACAAAGGCGACAAGAGCGGAATGGATAAATCGAAGGATCAGCAGGGCGGTCACCAGGATCCTCGGCGGCAGTCGGAGCAGCAGCAAAAGACCGGTCATAACCCTGCGCATCAGCAGAATCCGTCGCGTCCGGATGATAAGAGCGCGGGTCGCCCGAGTGATCCGATGAGAAGCGATAAGCACGGCTCTGAGCGTCCGAACAAGTAATCCATCTCAACCATCCTCCGGCTGCTCGAGTGCGGGCGGCGGTGCTGATTGGCGACGACTCCGGGGCGGCGCGGATTAAATCCGGCCGCCCTTCCTTCTGTTCCCGAAAGAACATATCGGCGGCCCGCTTGAGGGCCTTGCTCCGGTCCGTTCGTTAGGATTCGCTTTCGTATTCTGTCATACTTAGCGCCTGCTCGACTTAGGCGTCTGCTTTGCCTGAAAGGATGCGATGTCGCAGCGAAGCCGACTCGTCACCGTTTTCATTACGACCGCCGCAATCTTGAGCGCCTGCCTGGCCATCGACTTCGTAGTGTGGCGGCTCGCCCTTAAAGCCAGTCACACCGTGGCCTACCATCGGATGACCATTGAACGTGTTCGCGATTTGGTCGCGGCGGTTGCGGACGCCGAAACCGGACAACGGGGTTATCTACTTACTGGGAAAGATTCTTATCTGGAGCCATACGATAATGGTGTCGCTCAGGCGCGCATTCTGCTTGCTGAGTTGCGACAGACGGGGATGCACGAGCTCTCCGTCTCCGATGTCACCGAGATTGCCACACTGGTCGCTGCAAAACTCGAAGAGCTCAGCGAAACTATTACATTGCGTCGCACGCAGGGATTACCGGCAGCACAGCGATTAGTCGAAACCAACCGCGGCAAACGGGCAATGGACGCATTGCGGCTACGGGCGGCGCAGCTGATTGCGGCCCAAGAGTCAACTTTGGACGCGGTAATCGATCGCGCGGCTGATCTCGAGCGCTATCGGACAATAGTCTTCGCCGTCAGCGGAACGCTGAACCTGCTCGTGCTGCTCTGGGCCTTTCGGATGATCAGGCTAGAATCCGCGAGCCGCGAAGCCGCCTTGCTCGAGCTCCACCGGCAAAAGGGCTTGGTCGACGTCACGCTGATGAGCATTGGGGATGCCGTTATCGTCACCGATAATGGCGGACGGATAACCCTTCTCAACGAGGTGGCCGAACAACTGACCGGGTGGAAGAAATCTGATGCCATCGATCAACCATGCGGTCAAGTTTTTCACATCGTTAACGAGACGACCAGGGAGGTCGTAGAAAGCCCGGTCGACGTAGTGCTGCGCCTCGGCACGATTGCGGGGCTCGCCACTCATACTCTGCTGATTCGAAAGGATGGCAGTGAGATTCCGATTGACGACAGCGTTTCGCCAGTAAAGGATGCCGCGGGCCGGACCCTTGGCGTCGTACTCATTTTTCGTGACGTTGCCGTGCAACGAACCGCCGAGCACGTATTGGTTGAAAGCAACCGCGCCTTGGCCGCAGCCAACGCGGCGAAAGATCAATTTCGCGCGACCCTGTCGCACGAACTGCGAACCCCGCTGACGCCGGTGCTGGCGGTGCTGACGGCCTGGGAAAGTCGCAACGAATTGCCCGCCGCGATGGTTAGTGACGTCCGCATGATGCGGCGCAATATCCAGGACGAGGCCCGCCTGATCGACGATCTACTCGACCATGCGCGAATAGCGACGGGTAAGTTATCGCTTAATCCAGAAATGCTGGACCTGCACGAGGTTATGCGTATGGTCATTGAGACGGCGCGCGGCGCCGTCAATGACAAGAGTCTCGAGCTGTCGTTGCACTTCGACGCCGCAGATGCCTACGTCGAAGCCGATCGGGTTCGGATGCAGCAGATTTTTGCAAACATTCTGAATAACGCGATCAAATTCACGCCCGCCGGCGGCCGAATAGATATTATGAGCGCCAACGACCGCGAAGGTCGCGTCAGCCTGACAGTCGCCGATACCGGGATCGGTATGGGCGCCGACATTCTTCAACGACTTTTTCAACCTTTCGAGCAGGACCGGGAGGCGATGGCGCACGGAGGTTTGGGTCTGGGGATGGCGATCGCGAAGGCGCTGGTCGGGTATCATCAAGGCGCCATCTCGGCTGAAAGTGCCGGACCCGGCAAAGGTTCGACCTTCACCGTCTCGTTTGCCACCGCCGAGGCCCACCAAACCGCGAGGGCAGTGGCCAGCACGAGCGCGGCTCCGGCGGCGCCACGCGGGGCGGCTATTCTAATCGCAGAAGACCATGTTGATACAGCCGAGGTGATGACTCGACTGCTATGCAATCTCGGCCATCAAGCCGAGAGCTGCGGTACGCTCGCGGAGGCCCTCGTTCGGATTAGGCAACGCCATTTTGATCTGATTATTACCGACGTCGGCCTGCCCGACGGAACCGGCATCGAGCTGCTTCATCATATACGCGAACAATCGTCCATCCCTGCCATCGCGATGACCGGCTACGACACCGAGACTTACAAAACAGAATATGAAAAAGCCGGCTTCAACGGCTATTTGACGAAACCCGTAAGCTTTGATCGACTCGACGCGATGATTAGCCAGCTCCTGCAAGCTTATCACAACGACGGAAGCGCCGCGGGCTGAGCGTGAATCTATGAGTTCGAATTTCGCATTGGGCAGCTGTTGAAATGCTTTCGATTGGAGTAGCTCGCAGACTCGCCTGCTCGCTACGATAGCGTAGTAGGTAAAATCTTCAGACCGCGCAGCCGTCGTCGGCACTCGCATTAATAATTACTTGATTGCCCGCGTCTTTTGATTCGGCTCTTTTGGCTCGCCTATTGCTCGCTTCGTCTGGGAGCGCGCCCGCGACCCTAATCGGAAGCTAAGCGGACTGAAGGCGCCAACTCCTCGGGAGAAACATGATGAATGAGTTCAAAATCGACCTGAAAGCTCTCAAAGAACGCGCTCGCAAGCATATGGAACAGGGGGCAGTCACGGAGAGCTATAAGGGCAACCGCGAGGCCGTGGTCAATGTACTCAATGAAGCCTTGGCGACTGAGTTGGTCTGCGTTCTGCGCTACAAGCGCCATTACTATGCCGCTTCCGGGATCGACTCAGACGCGGTTAAAGCCGAGTTCCTGCAGCATGCAACAGAGGAGCAACAACATGTGGACTGGATTGCCACTCGTATAGTCCAGCTCAATGGCGCTCCGAATTTCAATCCCGAGGGCTTGGCCTCGAGAAGTCACTCGGAATACGCGGAAGGCACCACTCTCGTCTCGATGATCAAGGAAGATCTGTTTGCCGAACGGATCGCGATCGAATCGTATTCCGAGATCGCACGCTGGCTCGGGGACGCGGACCCGACTTCGCGCAAACTGATCGAGGAGATTCTTAAGGCTGAAGAGGAACACGCCGAAGACCTCAAGAGTCTGCTCGAAAAGCAATAGCGTTTAAGCCAGGAGTATGAACTTTATAACGGAGGGAATCAGGTGAGGCTGATATTATTCGTTTTGTTAATCCTTCTGTTGATTGGAGCTCTGCCAGCATGGCCCTACAGCACTGGATGGGGTTATTATCCGAGTGGCGGGCTCGGCGGAATAATTATTATCCTCCTGGTTCTGGCACTACTCGGAGTGATATGAAGCGCCAGGAGCTAAGATGAATAGCCGCAAGTACGCTACAATATCGTTTTTTGGAATCGCGGCCTCGGTCATATCGCTTTTGGCTATTGCCGGATGCAAGGACACCTCCGCCCTGCTGCCGCACAAGCTCGTGGCAACCGCCGGTGAGCACTCAATCCCCATGTATCCAGATGAGCCAACTTTCCTGAAAGTAGCGGGACGCGCGCAACAGGGTGGCGTCAGCGGCGCGGTCGGTGACGTGCAAAAACAGTTCGAGGCGAAACAGATCGACGATCAGACCGCCGTCGATATAGTCTCGAGCGATAGCAATGGCGCCGAAGTCCGGATCAGCAACGGTCCCATGCGCGGACAGATTGGATTTGTCGCTGCGCAGAATGTGGACTAATCGCAGCAGAAGCGGAATCCCGAGCGGGACAGCGGCGAATCGCGACTGTTGCGCATATCACCGCGGAAACTAGTCACCGCGGAAACTAGCCCCGGCCAGTGAGAAGCGATCGCTCGAAGACAACCGGCTGAGATGTTACTTACTGGGAGCTGGTATTCTGCCCTGAACGGAATGATCAAAGCCGGGCAGAATTGCTTGAATGAAGGCATTCCGAAGAACCTCCACAATCGCCTGCCAAGTGCTCAAATTCGGGCCGTCCAGCCGGCCCTTGAGATTAACCTCGGTCGCAACCTGCTGAGTCTCCCGGCTCTTCAGAAGATGCGCCGCACCGCCAATCGCCAGTTCTTTAGCCTGATGCAAAACGCCAGTGTTTTTGTCCTTTTTATAGTTGTACACTTCGATGTTCGCGAACATTGGCTTGACATATCCAGTGATCTCCTGGTTGTCAACGGTTACTTGAGAATACACCGACAACTGCCCCGCGGCCACGTCGAAGCGTCCATAAGCGCGTAACAGATTATTCATTGATTGCAGGCTGGTCCCGACAATCGCAATGCTTATCGTAAAGGCAGGACCTTCCGGGCGAGCGAGAAAATCTCCAACTACCTTGGTCGCGCCGGTGTCCATGAATTTTCCTTGAAGGAGCAAATTCGCCGGACCCTGCTGCTCGTGGTTCGATAAGTTCCTCACGGCCAGGTTGGCATCATCGAGAACAAGCCGATAGTGCGGATTCTTGGTTTCATCCGTAAACGCAAAGCTGCTATGCCGTACATCTAATTCACGCACGTCAATGTGTACTTTTGGCCGGTTGTTCTGTTTGTGAATCTCTTTGCCCACTTCTTTTATCCGCCGAGTCTCGGCCTGCTGAGTCGCTGTCTTGTGAACATAGTCAACCTTGACGCCGTCGATGGTCGCGATATCGACCTCAGCGTTGGTAACGGCGGGTGAATATTCGATTTCGCCGCTGCTTGATAGGTGGCCTCCGTCCAGCGTGACATTAGCTGCGCGAATCTCGGGAGCAAATGCACTCAGCGGCGCATTTTTTATAGCGAAACGTACGCGTCCGCCCGGAAATGGTTTCTCAAGAAAATTAGCATTGCCGTCAATGGTCGCTCTGCCAGTGTCGAAGACGACGAGAGTCGCTTGCAGTTTGGATGGATAGATGTCGTTGGGTGACTGGATGTTGCGGATATTGTCGCTCGTAAAGTTGACTTTCGCCAAGTGCAGGGGCGGACTTGCAGGGTCTTGGATATAAACCATGTCGCCGTCGACGATGGTGAAACGATTTATCTTGAGCGGATATACCTGCTCGAGAACGTCTTGCCATCCCTCTTGTTTTAAGGGGACCTTGCCGTGGGTCTCAGCGGCCAACTGCTGCCGGTTGATGTGCAGCCGGGGCTGGGACAGGAGGATGTCGGCAACCACGCGCCGCGCCAGGAGTTGCCGCCAATCGATGCGGAAGCGCAGCAGGTCAGCGTCGGCAACCGGCGGACTCGGATGCGCCAGCTGTACTATTGTTAGTCCGCGCAGGCTAAGGGTGCCGTCGAGCAACTGGAGGTGGGCGCGCGCCAGGGTTACGCGATAACCTTTGAGCGTCCGGTTCATCGCCGCTTCGGTCCTGGCGCGTACGATGTCATCGAGGAAATAGGACGTTATGCAGACCGCTGCTACAAGCAATGCGAATGAACTGCTTAACACCAGAAGGATCGGATGTTTGTGGTAGGGCCGAGTCGCTAATGACGAAGAGGACATATTATACGGTTTGTCTTGCCGAAAGTTCTGAGAGGTTTGCGCTTTAGTCTGGGAGTCTCTGCGACGAAGCCCGGTGGTTCTGCGTTTGATGTGCAGAAGATATGCCATCTTTCTTTTCTGCGAATTTCCACTGCATCGGTTTAAATCGTTGAGTTTTGCTTCGGAAATATTTACACTTTTTGTCCTATAAATATGGAAATCCCTTCAAAGCTTCGGCGCCAGTCCTTCGCCGCGCTTCTCCTCATCAGCTGTCTCGTGGCGCTCGGCACGGGGTGCGCGAATCAAAATGCATTGCCGCAACCGACGGTGCCTGTCGTGGCGCCGCCGCCGGCGCCCTCGCCACCGATAAGCACCGGCAGCAACATCACACACCCCGCGATCGTACAATCGAAAACTGTAAAGGCCTCCTATCAGGGCGCCGCCACTGCCGGGCATGTGACCTCCAGCGGCGAGCCATACGACCCCAACGCTCTGACGGCGGCATCGCGTACTTTGCCGATTGGTTCAACGGTTAAAGTAACTAATCCCAGTACCGGCCGAGCGGTTAAAGTGCGCATCAATGACCGCGGACCCTTTGTTCACGGCCGAAGTTTGGACCTTTCTAAGCACGCCGCCGAGAAGATCGGCCTTACTCACAAGGGCGTAGCTCGAGTCAAAGTGACGCCTTTGAATTCACATACAAAAACCGCTGAGTCTCAAACGTCGTCTTCAAGCGAAACGCCGGTGGCGGACAAAAACACCGCGGGTACATCACAAGACCCCGCCGCCGAACAGTAATATCAGGCCCTGCTGATCACCCCCGGACAGACGGGCGATTGGACGGTTTCGCGGCGCCGTTGGTGGAGTGTCTGGTCTTGGGCGGCGGCGTTATCGAAATCTGGAGCAAGTGGCCGCCAAGATCGAAGGAGTGAGTAATCGGGTCGCCATTGACCTGGACTTTCGCGCGGTTGGCCGTGACGCCAGTCACGCGCGGCGCGGCGCTATCCGATCGTCGGGCGCGCAGCATGGCAAAGGCCAAATCGGTATAGACCCCCACCAACTCATCGACGCTAAGTCGCCCGCGCGGATCGTACCAGCGCGCCACCGAGGTCAGCATCTGCAGTAGTACAAAGGTCGTGACGCGCGAGTCCTCGACGATGAACTCACCGGCCGCCACGCCACGTTCGACGATCGCGTGGACCTTATCGGTGTAGAGGCGCTGCAATTGTTTAACCGCGCGATAATTTCTGGGGGTCAGGCTGCGCATCTCCGTCATCAGAACGGTGGCCTCTTTGCGGTTGACGATATGGTAACCGACGTGGAACGCGACGAATTTGCGCATCTGCTGCGCGGGCTCCGCGATGCCGGCGATGGTGTCGTCGAACTCGTGCAGCAACTTCTCGGTGCTATCTTTCATCAACCAGAAAAGGAGCTGCGGTTTGCTCTCGATGTAGTTGTAGAGCGAGCCCGCTTGCAGGCGCAGCTTGCTTGCCAGGAGACGCAGATTCATGCCCTCGTAGCTGCGCTCAGCGAGCAGTTCGATCGCCGCGGCGCGCAGATTACGTAGCGTCTCTGGACCTCGTGAGCCGGGTTTCCGCATCAAGTTTGCCTCATCGGCGTGGCTGTCCGCTTAGCCTCCAGTCTGCCTGTTTCGGCTGCGCCGTGAAAGGCGATGACGAGAGCTTGACAGACCTGCGCGAATTATTCTAGAAACAAACATGCGTTCGTTTATAAAACGGCCGGCCGTTAGTTAACAACAATCGGCAGAAATGTGAAGAGGAGTTCAAACGATGCCAGAATTCGACTTAGTGGTGAAGAACGGGATGATCGTGGACGGGACACGGGCGCCGCGGTTCCGCGATGACATCGCAATCAAGGACGGGCGCATCGCCAAGATTGGGCGGGTGCAGCCGCACGAGGCGGCCAAGGTGCTCGACGCCAGCGGGCTGATCGTAGCGCCGGGCTTTATCGACTTGCACACGCATTACGACGCGCAGATTTTCTGGGATCCGTATCTGTCAATTTCGAGCTGGCACGGCATCACCTCGGTGGTGATCGGCAACTGCGGCTTCGGCTTCGCGCCAGTGCACAAGCAGGATCACGAGCGCGCGATGCTGACGATGGTGCGGACCGAGGCGATTCCGCTGGCGTCGATGCAGGCGGCGATGAAGTTTGACTGGGAGAGCTATCCGCAGTTCATGGACGCGCTCGATCGGCAACCCAAGGGCGTCAATCTGCTGCCGAATGTGCCGATGAATCCGCTGCTCGGCTACGTCATGGGCATTGACGAGTCGAAGACCGGGCGGATGCCGACCGCGCAGGAGCACGCGACGATGCGGCGGCTGCTCAACGAGGCGATGGACGCCGGGGCCAACGGCTGGTCGGCGCAGCGTTTGAAGCCGGACGGGCCGTCGTCGGTGCAGCGCGATTTCGACGGTTCGCCGATGAACACCGACATCATGCACGACGAGACCTGCTTCGAGATGGCGAAGGTGCTGGGCGAGCGCGGCGAAGGCTTCCAGGAGCTGACGCTGGTGAGCTGGGATCCTAAGCAGGATGCGAAGCACTTCGAGGAGCTGGCGGAGCTGAGCGGGCGGCCGATCATGTACCAGGCGGTGGCGACGCAGGACCGCTATCCGCATCGTCATCGGAACACGTTGAAGTGGCTGGAGCGCTGCCGTCAGAAGGGCTTGCGGATTTACGGCCAGGGCGTGACCACGGACGCCGGCCTGAGCTTCACTTTCGAGGACTGGAATCTGTTTGACGATTCGGACGCGTGGCGCGAGTGCACAACCGGCACGGTGGCGGAGCGGCAGCAGAAGCTCGGCGATCCGCGCAAGCGCGAGGCGCTCAAGAGCCAGATGCCACGCGAGAGCCTGATCACGAGCTACTTTGATCAGATCATCATCACGGATTGCGTCAAGGCGGAGAACAAGAATCTCGAGGGGCTGACGCTGCGCAAGGCGGCGGCGCAGACCGGCAAGCATCCGGTGGATGTGATGCTGGACTTGGCGGTGTCGGAGGGGCTCAAGACCGAGTTCTTTGCGCCGGCGGTCAATCAGGACATGGATTTGATGAAGGACCTGGTGGACACGTCGAATATCGCCTTCGGGGTTTCCGACGGCGGGGCGCACACCAAGTTCCTAACTGCGGGACGTTATCCGACCGAAGGTATTGTGAAGTTCTGCCGCGAGAAGGGCTGGCTGTCGCTGGAAGAGATCCACTGGCGGCTGAGCGCGCTGCCGGCCTTCTGCGGCGGCTTCAAGGATCGCGGTTTCCTGCGCGAGGGCGCGCCGGCCGATGTCGTGGTCTACGACTTCGACAAGCTCAACGTGAAGCCGATCGAGATCCTTCACGACCTACCAGGCAACGAGTGGCGGCGCGTGCAGAAATCCGAAGGCTACCAGTGGATGATCGTCAACGGGCAGGTGACCTTCGAGGGTGATCAGTGCACGGGGGCGACGCCGGGCAAGCTGCTGCGCCACGGCGTCGGGGCCTGATTCCGACGATACCGAGACCGCAGAATAAGCAAGACTAAAGCAGACGGCCGGTGGGCATCGCCCACCGGCCGTCATTGTCAGCGCCGGTACGTCAGCAAAAAGCGTTAATAGATGGTATCGGGCGCGCGATCGCGCAAACTTCAGGGCTCACGCACCTCAAGCGCCCGCATGAAGTCATTGAGCAGATCGCGCCAGTGTTCGATACCAACCGAGATGCGCACTAGCGATTCGGTAATTCCTGCCGCTTTCAGCTCATGCGGCGTGAGCTCACTGTGCGTCGTCGTCAGCGGATGACAGGCGAGGGTCTCGACGCCGCCGAGACTGACTGCGTTCCTGCCGATCTGTAAGCGGCGCAGGAAATCGAAGGCGCCGGCCTTGCCGCCTTCTATCTCAAGCGAGAGCAGGGAGCCCGGATAATCGGTCTGCGCGTCCCGAATGCGAAGCTGTTCCGGATTGGTGAAGAGCGAGGGATAAATCACCCGCTTGACGCGCGGATGGGTAGCGAGTTGCTCGGCGATGCGCTGCGCATTTTTGCTCTGACGATTCATGCGCAGGGCAACCGTCGAGAGTCGCGAATCCAGAATCCAACACTCGTCCGCTTGCAGGATGTTGCCCAGCAGCGCGCGCACGCCGCGCAGATGCTGGACTAGCTTGCCATCCGCGGCGAGCACTGCACCGGCCAGCAAATCGCTGAACCCGCCGAGGAATTTGGTCGCCGAATAGATGACGAGATCGGCGCCATGAAGCAGAGGGTGCTGAAAGGTTGGGCCGAGCAGAGTGTTGTCTACCGCGAGCAGGGGATGGTTCTTGTGACGCGCGATCGCCTCGGCAGCCTGTTTGAGATCGGTCATGATCAGCGTGGGGTTGGCCGGCGTTTCGATCAGCACGAGGCGCAGATCGTCGTGCCCGGTAATCGTGGCCGCCAGGCTTGCCGAATCGCCGGCCGGCACCGGAATGGCGATAAAGCCCAACGGCTCGATGAGCTGGTGAATAAGATGCTGCGTCCCGCCGTATAATGGCTGCGTATACAGTAATGAGCCGCCGCGCTCGAGGAAGCCGGTCAGGACCGTGAAAATGGCGGCCATCCCGCTATTGAACAGCGCCGCCGCCGTTGCACCGCGTTCTAACGGCACCAGGTGATCCTCGGTAATTTGCGCGTTCGGATGGTTGAGCCGCGCGTAGATCAGTTCCTGGCCCTCTTCCGGCGCAGGCGCGATCTTCCCCAGCACAATCGCGAACGCCCGTTCGGCCGCCTCCGGGCTCGAGAATACATAGGTCGAACTCCGATAAACCGGTGGTCGGGCCGAGCCGACCGATAACTCGGGATCGAAGCCACTGGTCAGAACCGCGGTCTCGGGCCGCACTCGATAAGATAGCGTCGGCATAAGCCCCTCCTTTGCTCGCGCGCTCATCCAATCATAGCGGAGTGCGGGCGTAGTCCCATCACCGAAATCGGCTTGGCATAGGAGCGGCCTCAGGGAAAGTGACGATGACGCCGGATCAAATCGACCTGACCGATCTCGACTTTTTATGGATGGAACGCAAAGCCATTTATCTATTCGCGATCGTTTATTCGTTCGTGATCGTCACCGGGTTGCCGTCGAGCTTGGTGAAGGTGATGCTGAACTTCTCATGATAGGTCGGCGCCATATCCCTGAGATAGCTGATGGCCACCGCTTCGCCCAGCGTCAGCGACCAGTCGGTATCCTTACGCCAGTGGATGCCGGCGTGCACGCCGTGACCGAAGCTGACGTTGCGCGCGAGTTTGTTTAATTCGCCGCCAATTGTGATCGCTCCCGCATCTGAGCCGGTATAGGCAACGAGCGAGAGTCCATCGCTCGAGGGGACGAGCGGATTCGGAATGACATAGCTCTCGTCGAAGAAGAACTTCAGCATCGTGATGCAAGCGCCGCCGACGGTGCCGTGGCCGGTGGGGTAGGACGGATGGGTTGGCGAACCTTCCGGAAAGGCCTGTGACAGCAGATAGGTCCCGTGTTGGCTGAAGCTCTGCGCCACCGCTCGCGAGTTCAGAATATTACTCGCCAGATGAGCCTCGATTTTACTCTGGTTGCCGCTCAGAATCTGCTGCACCACGCCGCCGCCCGCCTCCGGTCGATGGATCAGATGCACCAGCCACTTCTGCCACCAGACGCGCTGCAGCGCACGCGTCGCGACCGTGCCTAGCGCCGCCGCGACATCCGGTCCGCCGAAAGTACAGAAGCTGTTCTGTGTCCGTGATCCTACATAGGGGTTACCGGGGTTCACCGGTGTATTCAAAGTCCCCAGAACCAGCAAAGCGATCAGGTACTCCTGATACAGAACGTCGATGTGAGTATAGGCCGCCAGGCCCCGCCCATCGTGCAGATAGCGCAGGACCGAGTCAGGTTGATTACGCAGTCCGGTGTCGATGCCATTCTGTACTTTGAAGAACGTCGTCGTGTCGGTCATGTAGTCGATGCCCGGCAGATACGTCGTCAGTAACTGATCAATCGACAACTGGCCCAGAGCCGTCGGCGTGATCATCAATTGCGACATGTAGGGTCCGACGGTTTCGCCCGGGAAATTACCGCGGAACAGAAGATTGGGAGTAACGTTCCCGCTGCCGTCGCGCGGCCCGCGGTAGTCAGTTTGGGCGCCCAGCTCCGCCGCAGCCGCAGCCGCCGTCGAGTTCGCGATGTAGTCGGTGAAAGCGACATCCCGCAGCATCGAAGCCCAGTACATCTCGATCAACTGCGTGCCGTAGGCCGAACTCGAAATCTGGTCAAACGGCGGAACCACCGGCAGCCCGGCCGGATCGCCGGGTGAGGGCGCGTTGCCGAACTGCGCGGAATCGCTGCCGCAGAGATCGAAGGCATAGGCGCCCTGCGGGCCGTTCTGCGTGCGCGTGCCGCCGATGATCATGGCTTCGAAGTCGCTGTTTTTGCCGCTGTTCAGCGCTTTCTTGAAAGACAGCCAGGCGGCCGGATTGACCACGCCGATATCGTCCTGCAGGAGGCCCTTGCTGTAGCTCGCGGACTTGTCGGAGTAGCGTTGTTCGTCGCCATTCGTGGTATGCGGAGGAACCGGAATTTGGGATTCCTGAGTCGCGGTTGCGACGCGCAACGCGAAGGACTCGCGGACCCGTGGATTAGAGATGCTTGGGGATAGGTTCGTACTCGCCGCCGCGGAGCTGGTCGCGTCGGCGGGTTCGGCGAGCGCACCACCAGCCGCACCGAGCACTCCGGCCGCGACGGAGACCATCCCCACCCGCCCGATAAAGCTGCGGCGGCTAAGGCCCTCTTGCTTCGAAGCCGAAGGCGAAGAAGCTTCCTTCGGCCCGAATCCTAAGGTCGATACGGTCGCGGGGTCTTTAGGTAACATCCAACTCTCCTGTTCTGGCGGCCCCGCTTTTTTTGCTTCTATCTATCTATCTATCTATCTATCTATCTATCAGGCGTTTAAAAGGATTGAACAGAGTTGTTCGATCGTGTCATCGAGCACAACACCGTTTTTGCACATACCGGATGTTGCGGGCAAGCTTGCTGAAGTAATCCGAAGGATGGTGTCGCGTGAGTGTCAGCTTCGCGAAAGTGCGGACGAGAGCATAGTCCTTCGCGTCTTGAGAAACATCTTTGAAATCAGGTAGTTAGTGGCCGGACAAAGGATTGTCTACCGAGAGGATTCGCAGAGCGAGAAGATAAAGTCCTCCAAAGTCGTCGATTTTGCTGGTTTGCTCACGGCATACTAATTGCTAGATAGACTTTTGGCGCGTTGCTTCTTTCCCCGAGAACTCTGCGCTTATGTCCCCAAGCTAGGCCGGGCTGTATTCCGTTGGCCTTCCCCAAACCAACGGGTTTTCAGCAGCCCGGCCTTTTTTTGCGCAAAGGACGTCCCGTTGTTTTACCGGGCGTCCCTAAAATCCTGACACCCTAATCTTGACTCGCCCGCGCGCGACAATTCCGTAGCAGAGTTAACCTTATGTAGTCGCGATTGCGGCGTGGAGGCGGAAGAGGTCCGCAATCGTCGCTGGCGGACGCCGGCCGAGTCCGCACTCCGTTGCTATACCGAAATCGGTGACGGCGCTGGCCGTCGCGGCGAGACGACGGCGCGCGCCCGCGAGACCGTCGGTGAAGTGCACCAGCCCGAGGTAGAGCTCGGTCCCTGACGCGCGCTTCAATCCGCGCAGCGGCGCGAAATAGGCGGCGTCATCGCGCTCGCGCGGGACCGGGAGGTGAATCCAATTGTCCGTGACGACACCGTGGACATCGAACGCGCGGCAGCCGGCGTCGCAAGCGACGCCCCAGAAGCCGGCGGCCAGCCCGGCACCTTCCAACCATTCAATGTTGCGGAGCGAGCCAAGCGACGCCAATACCACATCGACTTCGAGCGTGGTTCCGTCGGAGAGACGGACCCGCCGCACATGCCCATTTGAGTCCCCTTCAAGCGCCTGCACAGAGACGCCGAGGCGCAGATCCACTCCATGGGCGCGTTGGATTTCTGCGGCAATCGCACCGACCACGCCGCCGAGCGCGCCCGCCAGTGGCGCCGCAGCGCGTTCCGCGACGGTCACCTCAAGTCCGAGTTGGCGGCAGACCGAGGCTACTTCCGAGCCGATGAAGCCGGCCCCGATGACCAGCACGCGCCGGGGCTTGGCGGCCAAGGCCGCTTGCAGACGCTGCGTCATCGTTGGTGCGAAGCGTGTAGACACCCTCGAGCGCCGCCTCCGCGGGATTCGGCCACGGCCGTGAGCGGACTCCGGTTGCGATTAATAACCGATCGAATGGAATCTCCTCGCCATTTGCCAAGTGCCCATCCGGTTCGCGCGATCTAAGCGGGTGGCCGCCACGCCCAACCGCCACTCCGCATCGACCGCGCGCAACCGCGGCAGCTTCGTATGGTCAGCGGGCACCCAACCCTTGAGCACTTGCTTCGAGAGGGGAGGGCGATCATACGGTTCGTCTGGCTCATCTCCGATGATTGTCAAGAAACCCTTAAAGTCTGCTTTGCGCAAGGCTTCAGCGCACCGAAGCCCCGCCAACGAAGCGCCAACGATGACGATCCGGCCACGTGCCTTAAGGGCGTCGAAAACAGTTTGTACGAGACGCGTTCTTTCTTCGGACGTTGGATCACTCATGGCTTTTGTGGCTCGCCATCATCCAACTGATCCACGATAATGGCCTGCACTGGACAAGAGGTCGTGGCTCGCAGGACGCGCAGGCGCTGTGAATCATCCGGATTGGGATTGTACATTAGCGCCTCTTCGCCGTTGAGTTGGAGCACGTCCGGTGCAAGAGGAACGCATTGCGCATATCCTTGGCAGCGATTCAGGTCAACCACAATTCGCATGGGACTCTCTCCTTCAGCGTATCGCGCGGAGTTCGCTATCTTAGCGTCGATTTTCTCTGCTGCAAATTGGACTTTGGTACAATGCTTCACACCCCACTGGCCTTACCCCCTCGAAGTATCCCACCGATAGGTTAGTGTCTGCCGGAAAGGAAGGCGGACATGAAGCGAGCGCGGTTTAGCGAGGAGCAGATCATCGGCGTTTTGAAGGA
>Ga0070733_10000110_pt1 | contig 75066 bp, 77 predicted proteins | sample Coa_R1_9_FD_66450 | JGI IMG/M metagenome (GOLD analysis project Ga0070733, IMG submission 66450) | Surface soil microbial communities from Centralia Pennsylvania, which are recovering from an underground coalmine fire - Coalmine... | ecosystem: Environmental > Terrestrial > Soil > Unclassified ...
CCGATGGCGAAGTTACGCAAGGTGGCCATCACCCGCGGGCCGTTTCTTCGGCGGATCTGCTGGCGGTCTTCATCCTAAGCCAGATCCCGCACCCAGTGGGAGCGGTTCTCGATGGCCCACGGGACCCAGAGCTTTCGCGCGCCGATTCTGAAGATGGGCGTGGGGCAGGATGAGAAAGCGGCAGTGGTTGGCGATGAGCTGAAGGCGCTGATACTGCGGGAGCCGGGGGTCAGCCGATAAAACGGTCTCGAGGCCGCCACTTGAGGGCCGCCGCATGCCAGCCAAGCAGGGCAAACCATTCTCCGGCGCGCTCGGCCACATCGCGACTCCCCCACCCGGCGCGAGAAGCCCAGGTAGCGATGTCGGCGCATCAGCTCTTCCCAGCGTTCCCCCGGGAGAATCGGCCGAACGATGATTTCCCGTAGGTCAACGGATTTGATCGACAGGCGATTGGGCACGGTTCCCGATTTTTACATACCAAGGGGAGGGAGTCCGCATCGGCGATGTCGCTGTAGGCTCCGGCCAGATACGATCGAGAAAGGGTTGCAGAGCGAAGGCTTTGTACAGCCACGCAACCGCAAGTCGGCCCTCCCGCCGTGCCTCTGCGCTTGAGCGTGGAGGGCCGACTCGTGCCCCTAGTATTGCGACACATTAATTTTGCGATATTGTAATGCTGACGTTACCATTTACCGCACGACTAACAAGAGCGATGACATGTTTCGTTATTTATGGTTTTCAATACTAGCTACCCAGATCGATGGTGACGAAGTGGCCCCGGCGATTCTTTTTGTAGCAGGCCTCGTTCTGTTCAGAACAGAACGGTTTTTCTTTTCCGTAACTCACAACAGAAATCCGCGCGGCATCCACACCCAGATTCATCAGATAATGTTTGACCGCCTCCGCCCTTCGGTTTCCCAGCGCCAGATTATACTCCACCGTTCCTCTTTCGTCGCAGTGCCCTTCAATTTTGATCTTCATGTCGGGGTGATTTCGCAGAAGCTGCCCGTCTTCTTGGAGGATCTCCCGTCCGTCGTTTCGAATTTGGGATTTGTCGAAATCGAAAAAGATATCCCGGAATTGTACCGGCATACCCATAGCCACCGGCCGGGGAACCTGCTCGGGGTGCCCTATCGGCGGGATCACATTGGCCTGGGGCGGGTTTGCGGGTGCCGGTCTGGCTGGAGCCGAAGCGACGGACCCGTCGCTCTTTACAGCCGCACTTTCCATCTTTCTGTTACAGGCGGGTAGAAGTGCCATTCCCGCTATGAGCATTAAGGCCAATCGCACTGGTTTTCGCATCGTTCCCTCCATGGTTGTTTTTAACCCGTGGGGCCACGATCCCAGGTCTTCGGATGGGATCTGCACTGAATTCGCAACCCGAATTCAGACGGCCGGTCGGCGCCTTATTCTCACGGGACAAACGATCTGTTCTTCTTCTGAAAATACAAGGTTGCTTGGTCCACCAATTTCGAGAGTTCCACTCCGTCTTGTCGCAAGTTGAAGGCCTGGAAACTGAGAGAAAGCGCGGCCAGAAAAATGGCACCGGAGAGTGCCATGCCGGTGAACGCTTTCCACGATTTATTGAAGCTGAGACTGACTACAAAGACGATGACCCCCATTGAAAATAACAGGACCAGCAAAAGATGAATTACATAGAGAAGGATCATGACGATTCCCTCAGCCAGAATTTCCACAAATGAATGGGGTCCCTGGTTCCCGCGCCTTCAATGATCCCTTTTTTGTTGACCTTCCCTAACCGGTGTCCGCGATGAAGAAGGCGTCGTCCAGGTCAACAAAACTTTAGCTGAGCCCAGTGAGCATTCCCCGGTCTTTTTGTGATTTCCGCCAAGTGGGGAAACCGCCCTCATCGCCCGGTTGGACAAAATATTTTGTATACATAATAAGTGCTGTGTACGCACAATATATACTCGGAAGCCAGCGCTGTCAAGGATTTCTGCGCTCCAAAGGCCTCATTTTAGGAGGGTTTCTTTCGGATGATTTCAAACAACATCCTATTTTGTGGATCGAAGTCCACCAGAAAAGGGACCTTTCCGGGACCCGATTCTTCCGGTTCTACCGTCCGGTTGCCGGTAAAGGTGTTTCGGGGGGGATGCCGTGTTTCAACCGCGATCGTCCAAGCGAAATCCCGCGCGCGTGCATTCCGACCGGTAAGGAAATAGGGCTTGATCTTTGGAAAGGCCTTCGATATTTTGATCGATGCGGTTCGACGATGCCCCCCGGGGTGTCCCGGCCGCTTCATCGGCGGTGTGTTCAGCCCATAGCGATTGCCGAATGCCTGGAAAGAAAATCCGATTGGGAGATTCTTCCGATGTCCTGGACTCCTCCTCGTTTGATCACTGAACGCCTTATCTTGGTCTCGCCCGAGAACCACGAGCCGAGGTTCTCGGGGGACGGAAGGAATGCGGCGCAGCAGGGTCTGCCGGGGCTCCCGAGCAATTGGAGGATCCTTCTAAAGGAGAATGATCAGCCGATCGGAACGGTCGGTTTCATCGATTGGGATCGGAGGGCCTTGACCGGTGAGATCGGATTTGTCCTGATGAATGTCTATTCCGGTCAAGGCTACATGACGGAAGCGTGCAAGGCGGTATTGGCTTTCGGATTCTCCGGGATGGGGTTGGCGATGGTCCAGGCGAAATCGCTCCCGACGAATGGCGCCTCAATTCGGATCCTGGAGAAGATCGGGATGAGCAGGGAGTGCCGAATTCAAGCACGGCTCTCCTCCAAGGGACCGTTGGTCGACCTGGATCTCTTCACGATCCGAAATGCAAGTCCAAGCCCGCCTGGGAAAGGGTGCGATCTTCCTTCGAATGGGGAGAACCCTGAAAGGTAGATCGAGGAGAAGAATGTTATAATGGAAGGGTCTTTCGGGATCGGGGTCTGGATCAATGAGGTCTCGTTTGACCGGTCTACTCTCCGGTCGAGATGGCTTCGGAGGCCGACACGGATAGGCTCACGCGATGATCGGAAAATCATGACTCCCTCTCCCTCTAAGATCGCCGGACTTGAAGATGGAGCCGAGAGAAAACGATGGATTTGACCGAGGAGCAACTTCGTATCGCCTCGCTGATCGATGAAAAGGTTAAGGTCGCGCTGCGGCAGGGCGCCGGTCCGCTTTCGGTGGTGGCGCACATGGTCGACCACATGCCCCACCTCAAGCGTCTTTTTGAGATTGCCAATCCGGCTGAAATGGATGAGCTCGCGAGTCGCTTCGATGGATTACATCGGTACGCAAAGATTTTGGAGAGCCTCGCCGTTGGTATCCAGTCGGGGCGAATCAAGATGCCTCAGGAATGATCCTCGCCGACAGCGATTTAAAGTATATACCAGGTAGTATTATCGAAAAATGAGGACGCCATTCGATGGTCGATGAAAGCGTATCACCCCAACAGGAGCGCCGAACGTAATGTGGGTGACTGGCCGGGAATGTCTGCATCCTGAATGGTGCGCCGCAAGACGTTTTTTATATGTCTGCACCTATCCCTGCTCCTTCCAGCATCATCTGCTGCCAGACGTGCGGGCAACATCATCGGCAGGTTGTATTTCGCAAGGCCTTGGCCGCTCCTTTTGAAATCTTCGGGAAGACCCTCAACGCCGATTCTTTCGAACGAGAGCGCCGTTTCTTCCGTCGTTTCGTCTGGTTCCTCCCAAAAATGTAGCACGATCTGAATCAGGCCTGGCGCCGCCTGGGATTTTCTCATCGGGCATCGGCCCGCCTAGACCGGGGGCGATTGCCCGAGGAACAATCCTGGAGTACCTGCCAGAACGCTAGACTTTTCAAGTATTTATTGAAGAAGTCAGGATTCGAAACGGCAGCGTAGCGGGTCCACTTCAAACTCTCTTTTTCCTTCAACGGAGATCTGTAGCGATTTGGCATTTGGCTTGCATATATCTTAGGGCCAGGACCAGTGGGAACGATGTGAAGGGGCAAAGGCGCCCCGCATCCTCAACGGGTGTGGGGCGCCTTTTTCGGTTGAAGCGGCTCGAATTCCGTATCCGATGGAGTGCGACCCGGGGAAAGGAGTCGGAAATGTCTGAAGAGCTGTTAAACTATGGGTTTCCAATCTTGATTGCAATGGTTTTTGTCAGCTTTGTGGCGACATGGATCCTGACTGCAGTGCGGCCGCCCGAAAGTCTGGGAGAAGGTTCGGGGAGAGTTAATCCAATCTGGAAGCGTCTCGATTCGGGGCCGCAGGGAGTGCGAAAGGTAATGGCGCAAGAGGTTAAGACTCGGACGAGGGCGGCATGAATCTGCTCCGGGCCTGGTATGATCGGAAAGGTCGGGACTTGATGATGAGGAGCGAGGCTGTTTCGGATCGCATGGGCGGGTGATATCGGTGTCACCCTTCTCGTTTGAATAGACCTGACGGGTTACGCTCCACGAACCCTTCTTACGTCCCCGCATCCTGGGCACATCGGAATCCGATGTCCCTCGCTCGACGCTCGGCGCGAGCGAAGCCCCGATAATCGGACCGAAACATCAGTTCAGGCTGTGGTTCGCGGGCTCCGCCTCCCCGGATCACCCGGAGGCCTTTCCAGTAAAGGGAAGTCCGGCTCGGTGCGTCCGGGTAGGGTCGAAACCAAGAGTCGGTCCACTCCCAGACTCTTCCCGCCATATCGTGCGTGCCGAAAGGTCCGGAGGTATCCTTCCTGTCGATTTCAAAGCGACTGCCCCAGGGGTAGATTCGCCCGTCGGTTCCGCGAGCCGCCTTTTCCCATTCTTCCTCGGTCGGGAGCCTTTTCCCGATCGATCGGCAATATCCTTTCGCTTCATCCAGATTGACCCAGACCACCGGATTTTCGTCGTTTCCGCCCTCGGGATTGGCGCCGGTCCATCCCGGCGGGATCGAGATTCCCTGGGCCTTGATGAACGTCAGGTAATCCCTGATGGATACAGTGGAGCGATCAAGGAAAAAGCTGTCGAGGTAGACCCGATGGGCGGGCCGGGCGGAGAAGAGAGCCGGGTTGGGATCGCTCCCCATCGACACGTTGGTGGGAAGGTTGCTGGTTTGCGCCGCATCGGATCCCATCGTGAACTCTCCCGCCGGTATCCGCACCATCCCCGCCGGGATCTGCTGACAGCCATGGAGAGAGACGAAAAACGCTGAGATCGCGAGAAACAATTTTTTGGCCGGCACGAGACCGATCTCCCTAATCCTTCAAGAGGCTAAAGACCGAGATAGGGTATCATTCCGGGGAAAGGAGTTCAATTGCCCGAACTAGGGAGAAATCCCTATTTCCCAGACTTTGCGCACCGAAAGCCGAAACCGGAATTCTTTATCTCCGGGGTGAATCGGCTCCGGTTATAAGAGGGAGAGGATAGACCACAGCCGTACGAGAGACAGTCATACCAGGACCCTCCCCGGAGGATCTTGTCCCGCTCCCCGTAAAATGAATTGGGGTATTGATTGCCGGGATAAGCCTTGTACCAGTCCTGAACCCACTCATAGACGTTTCCGGCCATGTCATAGAGCCCGTAAGGGCTTTTCCCTTTTTCAAAGCTTCCGACCGGCAGGGTGTCTCCCTCTTCCGGCGTCAGCCCTCGGGAGATCCAGTACTGCGGCGTATTGGCCCGGGTGGGATCAAAAGAGTTCCCCCAAGGAAAATGGCGTCCGTCAGTTCCTCGAGCCGCCTTTTCCCATTCCGCTTCGGTCGGGAGCCGTTTTCCAGCCCACTGGCAGAAATCTGTGGCGTCGTGCCAGTTCACGTAAACCACCGGATGATTCGCTTTCTTGGGGGGGTAGGATCCCTTGCGCCAATGGATAGGGGCGGAATGGCCGGTTGCATCGACAAAACGCTTGTAATGGGCATTCGTCACCTCGTATTTGTCGATCCAGTATTCACCGACATCGACCTTGTGGGCCGGGGTCTCATCCAAATCGCCGGGTCCTTCTGGAGAGGGCCGTCCGTCGTTACCCATCAGAAAGGAGCCTGAAGGAATCTTAATCATGACCTGCTCGATGATCTCGTCTCCCGTTTCATTCGAAGAAATCGACTTCCCCGAGCCCTGGGCGATCTTGAGATAACGTCCCGGCGCGCGGTCGGGGGACAGATGGCATTCGGCGCATTCCGGTCGCGTAACGTCAGTCATCAGAATGCTGCCAGAAGCGTGGCAGCGCGCGCAGTCGGGCTGGAAGGGATGGGATCGTCCCCGGAGGTAAGCCGGGGCGATCTGAGCCCTGCTGGAGGGTCCAATGGTCCAAATCACGGCGAGGAAACAGAAGAGGAAGACGAGCCGCATATAGACCGATCGGTTCATCAAGTGATCCCATAGTCGGCCCAACGCCGGTCGACCTGCTCGACAATCCTCGGGTCCATGACAATTCTCTTTCCCCATTCTCGATGGGTCTCCGGGGGGATCTTGGTCGTGGCGTCGATTCCCATCTTGGACCCGAGACCCGAGACCGGTGAGGCGAAATCGAGATAGTCGATGGGAGTGTTCTCAATCACGAAAGTGTCTCGAGCGGGATCGACTTGTGTGGCGATGGCCCAGATAACGTCATTCCAACTTCGTACGTCGAGGTCGTGGTCGACCACGATGATGTACTTCACGTAAAGAAACTGTTTGAGAAACCCCCAGATTCCCATCATGATGCGCTTGGCGTGTCCGGGGTACTCCTTTTTCATCGAGATCACGGCAATCCGATAGGAGACGGCCTCCATGGGGAGATGGAAGTCGATGATTTCGGGAAACTGCTGCCGAAGCAACGGAAGGAAGACCCGGTTGAGCGCCAAACCGATGGTGGCGTCCTCCCTGGGAGGTCGACCGGTGGTCGTGGTCAGATAGATCGGATCGCGTCGGTGCGTGATGCACTTCACGTGAAAAACCGGAAAGGCTTCTACCGAATTGTAAAATCCCGTGTGGTCCCCATGGGGGCCCTCGTCGGCGATCTCCCCGGGAAGGATTTCCCCTTCGAGAATGATTTCGCTCGTCGCGGGCACGTCCAGGTCGATGGTCTTGCAGCGCACCAGCTCAATGGGTTTTCGCCTCAGGAGACCGGCGAAATGAAATTCACCGATTCGATCTGGTACGGGTGTCACTGCGGCGATCGTGGTCGCGGGCTCGCAGCCGATTGCGACGGCAACCGGCATCGGTTTGTTCAGCGACATCCATTCTCGCCAATGCTTCGCCCCTCCCCGGTGCTTGAGCCAGCGCATGATGGTCGTCCGGCGGTCAATCTTTTGCATTCGATAGATCCCGACATTGGGTTTTCCCTCTTCCCCCTCCGGAGGCCTTGTGATGACCAGAGACCACGTGATTTGCGGCCCGACATCGTCCGGCCAACAGTGAAGGAGCGGTATCCGATCCAGATCCACGGCGTCTCCCTCCAAGACCACCTCCTGGCAAGGAGCGCGGCTCGTTTTTTTGGGGGAAAGGTGTAGGATGCGCCCGTAGAAGGGCAGATGTTTTACCGCATCTACAAATCCCTTCGGCGGCTCCGGGTGCTGAAGAAAGGCCAGAAACTCACCGATTTCAAGAAGCCCCGCCTCGTCGGAATCCAGCCCGAGCGCCACGCGCTCCATGGTCCCGTATAGGTTGATCAGAATCGGAATCGTGGATCCCTTCACTCGTTCAAAGAGAACCGCCGGGCCTCCATTTTCCAACAGGCGATTGGTGATCTCGGTGATCTCCAGATAGGGATCCACCTCCGCTTTGACGCGCACGAGGAGCCCTTTCCCCTCCAGGAAACGGATGAATTCCCGCAGATCTTGATAAGGCATGATCTCCTCCAGTCCTGTCGCGGTCGCTGGCCCAGGTCGCCCCGCCGGCCGTCGTTGAAGCGCCACGGACGTTCGACGGGTCCCGCCTTACGGGGTCAAGTCAAAAAAGATGCCAAGTAACACCAGGATTCCCACACCGACATTGGATTTAAAAAGCGCGAAGAGTCGATTCTGAGGGGGATCCGTTTTGAGGATGGTAATCTGAAAGGCCAGCATTCCAGAGATCAGCAAAAGCGAGAAGCGATAAAACTCCCCCAGTCCCGCACCCTGGCCCAGCCATGCCAGAAAAAAGACCATCATCGTATAGAGCAACCCGACCCATGCCCAGGCATTTTTCCCAAAGAGAATTGCGGAAGAGCCGATTCCCAGCGTTCGATCGTCTTCTCGATCCATCAGAGCGTAAATCGTGTCGTATCCCACCGTCCAGCAGAGGTTCGCAAGGAGGATGAGAAGGGAGATCCATCCGAGCTCATTTCGGACCGCGGCCCAGGCCATCACTGCTCCCCAGGAAAACGTGATCCCCAGTACCGCCTGAGGCAGGGAGATCAGGCGTTTGGAAAAAGGGTAGAAGCCTGCCACGGCCAGAGCAACAAGACTCAATTCTCGGGTCAGGGTATTGAGAAAGACCAGGAGAAAGGCGGATAAGAGCAGCAGCACTAAAAGGACGCACACGGCCTCCGCCACGGAGAGACGCCCGGAGGGGATGGGGCGGTCCCGGGTACGGGCGACGAAGCGGTCCAGGCGCCGGTCGGCCAGGTCGTTCATGACGCAGCCCGCGCTTCGCATTAGAAATGAACCGACGACGAACACGACGATCAACCCAACGGGAGGACGGCCCCGCCCCGCCAAAAAAAGCGACCAGAGGGTCGGCATCATGAGCAGAAGGGTTCCGTACTGATGCTGGAGACGGATCAACTCACCAACGGCTCTTATTTTGTTTTGTACGGTCACTCAGGTCCCTGATTTAGCGCAGCGGAATCCCAGATCCTCCAACAGGACGGTCGGAGCTTCGTAGCCCCGGGCGGAGGCGCGTGCGAAAACGGCCAGGATTTTCGAGTAAGCCTCTCTGGGATAGTGTCCCAGAGGATTATAAGAGATACCGCGGACGACGCGCTGCTTCATCCCGAAGCTCGGGTTGTAGTTTTCATTTCCGGGATAAGAGCTATACCAGCTGTCTGTCCATTCCCAGACATTTCCGATCAGGTCCTGGACCCCATACGGACTCTGTCCTGCAGGAAAGGTCCCGACCGGCAGGGTTTTCCCGAGTATGGCCGGATCTGAAGCAATGTTTGCATAGGCGGGGTTGAACACGTTTCCCCAGGGATAAAGCCTTCCGTCGGTTCCCCGAGCCGACTTTTCCCATTCCTCTTCCGTCGGGAGACGTTTGCCGCTCCACCCGCAATAGTCGTTGGCGTCATACCAGTCAACTTCGACCACAGGGTGGTCTCCCGTCCCAGGAGGGTGTTTTTTCTCCCCCCATCCCGGAGGGGTCCGGTGCCCGGTTGCGTCCGTAAATCGCTGATATTGTCTCTGGGTCACCTCGTGCCGGTCAATGTAAAAGGCCGGGAGATCGACCCTGTGGGCGGGATGTTCGTCCTCGAACCAGGGTGAAGCGAATCCATACTTTAGGGCTTCTTGGTGGAGATCTTCGGTATCGCTTCCCATGATAAAATCCCCTTGAGGTATCGCGATCATGTCCGAACGTCTGCTGCAGCCGGCCGCTGACAGAAGGATCGCGAGAACGACCGTCAATTGCTGAGACTGGGCGAAAAGACTTCGAAGATCGATGCCGAGGCCTCACCCGGGATCACAAATTGATAACGCCTGCCCCATAGCGCCTGGTGCGCCGCGCATCCCAGTTCGCCGGCCATCCGGGGGTCGCGAAGTCGGCAAATTTCAATTCCATCGCGCCGTGCAACGAGGCCCTGAGTTTCGATAATCGACCCGAGAGGCGACTCCGATCGGACCATTTCGTGAAAGAAGCGAGGACCGAGGGTGCTTGCTGGAAAGAAAGAGGAAGCGTGGATCCGACGACGCGCGGTTTGAACCAGATATACATCCCGGAGCAGGCCCTGGGTGCCCTCCGGTTGGCGAAACAGCTGAGCCTGTTCTCCCTCGAGAATCATCTCCTTTTGATCGATTCTCTCAAGAGTAACCGGTTCGAGCAAAAGGGCTCTCAGGAGGTTGACCACCGCTCCGTTGGATAAAAGGAGGAGCCGAAGGACGGGGGAAACGGAATGCGAGCGACAGTGCTCCATAAAATCAGCGGCCTTCCACCAGGTGATTTCTTTGGGATTTTGCCCGATCATGGTGTCCTATCTTACTGAAGCAAGGCTCGGGAGTCAAGGGAACGCCGGAGGCACAGCCCCCCGAGAAAGCCGCCAAACCTGCGGGGAACCGCGATAATCCAAGAGCCGGATCAACAGTGACCTGCCGCCGAATTTTGCCCGGGGGGCAATCCCGTCCAGGGCTGAACCGCCTAGAACGGGCGGCCGTTTTTACGGGCTCCTCTACCCGAGGGATCTCCGTATCCTCCGCTGTGTGGCCGCACTTCGGCCCAGTTGGCTCCCGCGCCCCCCAGGGGGAATTGATGATCCCCCGCTTTGCCCTCCTGCAGAGGAGATAAGCGGCTCCTGCGTAGGAACCCGGGTGACGGCGCAGTGGGGGAGCTTGGAATCGGCCGATCGCAGAAGGGGTGCTCGGGTGCCGGAGGAGCGGCCCGATTCTGGCTCCCGGCCGGGAGGCGTCTTCGCGGCACCGGTGAACACGAGGTTCGATCTGCGCCCCGCCTAAAAAAGGTGCACAGCGGCTTGACCGAAATCATGGTTCGGTGTTATGATGGATCGCTTTGAGGGAAAACGGAGGAGCGCGCCGAAGATCCCCAAGATTTAATGGGGATTTTTTTTGTCAAAGTCGTTTTCTACCTTTTAATCCAATTTAAGTTAAGCGGGTCGGCAGATGGAAAGCGGAACCGAAAGAAAATTTTCTGGAATTCCTTCCTCGACGAGGGAGAAGATCCGAAACGTGGCGATTATCGCCCACGTTGACCACGGGAAGACAACCCTCGTGGATAAAATGTTGCGCCAAGGAGGGGCATTTAATTCGCACGAGCAGATGATCGAGAGGGTGATGGACTCCAATGAGCTGGAGCGGGAGAAAGGGATCACAATTCTGGCGAAGAATACCTCGATCCGCTATCGGGATTTTCTCATCAACATCGTCGACACGCCGGGCCATGCCGACTTTTCCGGAGAAGTGGAACGGATCCTCAAGATGGTCGATGGCGTTCTCCTGGTGGTGGACGCCTTCGAGGGACCGATGCCTCAGACAAAATTTGTTCTTAAAAAATCCCTTGAGCTTCAGCTCAGACCGATTGTCGTGATCAATAAGATCGACAGGGCGGAAGCCCGTCCGATGGAGGTCCTTGACGGGGTGTTCGATCTATTCGTTGAGCTCTCTGCGACAGACGAACAGCTCGACTTTCCCTATGTATTCACCTCGGCCAAGACCGGTGTCGCAAAGCGCGCCTTGGAAGATGAATCGACCGACCTGGTCCCGCTGTTCGACACAATTTTGACCAAGGTATCCGCCCCGCCGGGAGACGAAAACGCTCCCCTTCAAATGCAGGTCACCACACTGGAATATGACAATTTTATCGGTAGGTTGGCCTTGGGACGGATCTATCATGGAAGGCTCCGATTAGGAGAAGTCATTGCCGTGGTCAAGAGGGACGGCTCGATCGATCAGGGAAAGGTGACGCGGATTCTTGGATTCGAAGGATTGCGCAAGATTGAGCGGGACTCCGCGGCGGCCGGAGAGATTGTCTTCGTTGCAGGATTCCCGGAGGTCAACATCGGTGAGACGTTCGCCGACGTTAATCACCCGCATCCTCTTCCCCCTTTATCGATCAGTGAGCCGACCCTCTCCATGCATTTTATGGTGAACACCTCGCCCTTTGCAGGCCGGGAGGGGAAGTTTGTGACCTCCAGGAACCTCCGGGAGCGGCTCTTTAGGGAGCTTCGCACGAATGTCGCCCTAAAGGTCGAGGAGACCGGGGAAACGGACCTGTTCAAGGTCTCGGGGAGAGGCGAGCTGCATCTGGCGATCTTGATCGAAACCATGCGGCGGGAGGGATTCGAATTGGCGGTTTCGCGTCCCGAGGTCATCTACAAAGAGATCGCGGGGGAGCGCTTCGAACCTGTCGAGCGCCTGACGATCGATATCGAAGAGGCCTACATGGGGGTCGTGATGGAGCGGCTCGGTCCGCGAAAGGCAGAACTCAAGAGCTTGACCAATCCGGGAACCGGGCACGTCCGTCTCGAATTCGACATCCCAGCGCGCGGCCTGATCGGGTATCGCAATGAATTTCTGACCGATACCCGCGGAACCGGAATACTCAACCATGTCTTCTTCGAGTACCAGCCCTATAAGGGAGAAATTCCCTCTCGAAACCGTGGGGTGCTCATTTCGATGGAAGAGGGAGAGACCGTGACCTATGCACTCGACAATATCCAGCAACGCGGGACCCTATTTGTCGATCCGGTGACCCCGGTCTATGAAGGGATGATCATCGGGGAGCACTCCCGACCCACGGACCTTGTCGTTAACCCCTGCAAGAAAAAACACCTGACCAATATCCGTTCCTCCACGGCCGAAGAAGCGATCGTTCTTACTCCGCCGCGGCGGCTCTCCCTTGAACAGGCCATTGAGTTCATCGCGGAGGACGAGCTGGTCGAAATTACCCCCAAGTCGATCCGTCTTCGTAAACGCCATCTCTCCGATCACGATCGGAAGCGCTTGGCCAAACGCGGTTAGCCCTTCGGGCTTGGCCCGATGTCGGACCTCTTCGACCGCACTTCCCCAGTCTCGAAAACTCCTCTCTCGATTCCAGGCGCATGGCCGCTCAGTTGCCATAAAGATAGATCGGGGTGCGGCCACAGGTCGACCGCACCCCGTGGGGCCGTTGATCGGTTCCCCTTATGGGGATATCGAGAACGTATTCCCGGTGAAGGTTCCACCGCCGGCTGGGATCTCGACCTGGATGCTCTGCGGCGTGAGCAGGTGAAACCCACCCGGAATGGAGAAGAATGTTAACGTATAGGTCCCCGGCGCCAGATCGTCGATCGAAAAAGGGATCGATCCCGAAGCCGAAATCGGAATTCCGATCGAGTTGACGTTCTCATTGTCGATCGTGGCGCTCAGGATCGCAGTTCCGGAGTTAAACCCGGCGGGCAGGCCCGTCACGGTGAGACTCCCCGTCACGGTACCGGCCGTGCCGGTTGTGGGTGAGAGGGCGCTCGCTGCCGTGAAATCGATCGTGGTGGCCGCCGCGGATGTTGCCGTGAAGCTTTGGCTGGCCGCCGCGTACAATCCATCGTCGTTGGGCGTGTCGATCGTGAAATTTCCCGCCGCACTCTGATCCGCGGCGTATTTCACCGGCAGTGTCGCGCTGTAGGCTCCGAAGAGAGGTGAGGCCGTGGCGAGGAAGGACTGATATGATCCGTCGATCAGATCCGCGGATTCCCGGTCGGTTTGGTACAAATTCCCGTTGATACTCTGGCGGATGCGGGCATCGGCGCTGGTCGGGTTGATGTGGCCGTTGATCTGTGCGATCGGGGAGCTCGCAAGTGTAATCGGGGAGGTCGTGGTGCCTAGGACCGTCGATGTTCCGGAGGTGACCGGGACGCCGGTGGTCAGAACCGTCGTATATCCTTCGGCGACGATCACCACGTCATAGGTCCCGGCGGGGTCCTTTGGGTACAGGCTGCGAATGATGCTGCCCTCCGGGAGCGGATAGAGGGTGAACGTTCCGTCGCTCTTGATCTGGGTCTGCTTGTAAACGAAGCCATTAATCTCCGCCTTGACCACAGCTCCGGAGAGGAGGGCGTCGACCGCCCCCACGATTTTCCCGGCAACGGCTTGTCGCACGACCAGGACGCTGGGACGCAGCACGTAGGTCCCGGTGCCGGCCTTTACAATGGAATTACAAGCATCAAAGTCGATAATCAGATTCTCCTGCTGGGTCGGATTGATGTCGAATTCATAGGGAATCTTAATTCCGTTTTGAAAACCCTGAGGGATGTTTAAGGGGAAGGGAGAGTTACCCACCGTGACATAGTCGTTGAAAGGCGGGGTACTGCTCGTATTGGGTGCCAGGTAGAGGCGGACCTGCTGGTAATGTCCTGGGGGTAGAGGCGAAACGCCCAAAGCGGCCGTTAGCCCGTTCTGCAGATCCAGAAGATTGACGAGCGTCGGGCCGTTCGGCGGAAGGATATCGACCCAACCGGGATCACTGTCCCCGGCCGATGCGCTGACGTGGACGCGCACCTTCTTGATGGCGACGAAGACGCCATCGAAATTACACCCCGACGCGTCGGTGAGCGAGAGGGCCAGATTGCCTTGGGCCTGTGGTGAACCCCCGCCTCCCCCGGCGCTCCCCCCGCTACAATTATTCAGGATAAGCGCCCCTGCCGCAATGATGATACCCAAAATGATTTCCTTGAGAGCTCTCAAGCCCACGCTTTGCATCTCTGTATCCTCCCTTTGTCTGTAAAGATCGCCTGAAATACTCACGCTGACCCTCTTGAGCAGCCGTGTCGCGCGTTTAGACGCATCATAGCGCGGAAGGTTGACACGATTTTTCTGTAAACCTTTCTCAATCCGGCGCGTCTAAAAACTGTGTGGGAACAAGGCACCTTATGATCGGGCATGCAATTGACAAGGGTTAATTTCGAGGTCTATCATGCAGCCGTCAAAGGCCCCGTTCAGGAACGGAAGGCTCGGGGGGCGGGAAGAATATTTCGAAAGGACGGGATTTGGTCTCGGATGAAGCTCTCCTTGCCCAGTTCAAGGAAGGTGATCAAACTGCTTTTGGTCAGCTGGTGGAGCGTTATCAGCAGCGGGCCTATGGGATTACCTATCAAATGCTCGGCTCCCTCCAGGACGCAGAGGATATTTCCCAGGAAGGCTTCATCCGGGTCTATCTAGGGGCGGAGTCCTTCCGCGGGGACTCCAAGTTTTATACCTGGTTTTATAGAATACTGGTCAATCTCTGTCTGGATTTTCTTCGGCAGAAATCAGTTCGAGGGCGCACGGTTCTCCCCTTTTGGGGATGGTTCTCAAAAAAAGATCCGGGTGAGAGCCAACCCGAGGAAGGGGTCGCGGAGCGGGTGCACGAGGAGAGAGGCTGGGCCGATCCGGAGCGGACGCTGTCTAATGAGCGCCTGCGTAGAGACCTCTTCAAGGCGCTGTCGGAACTTTCTCCAAAGCAGAGGGCGGTTTTTATTTTGCGAAACAACCATGACCTCTCCACGCAGGAAATCGCCGCTATTCTGAAGACATCCGAGGGAACTGTGAAGACTCATCTCTTCCGGGCCATCCGGGCTCTACGCGCGCGCCTGTCGTCCTACGACGAGGGAGGTCGCACCGGGCCCGAGGGGAGAAGGACGGAATGAAACGTTGCGACCAATATCGGGACCGTTTCGCCGCCTATCTCTACGGAGAACTTCCGTCGGCTGAAGATCTTGAGATCCTTGAACATCTTTCGGGCTGCGACGCCTGCACGGAGGCGGTGGAGCGCCTCCGGAACTGGATGGAAAAGATTCGCCAGGGCTTCCGAGTCGAGGCGCCCTCCGAGTTCTGGAACACCTATCGGAGGAGGCTGAGGGGCCGGTTGGCCGAGAAGTGGGAGAGGAAGCGTTTTTCTTGGCGTCCCGCCCTGCTGGTCCCGGTGGCACTGGTCCTGAGCGCCGGAGCCCTCTTCTTGCTCAGGGAGCAATTTGACTCGCCGCGCCGCTTTTCCGAGAGCCGCAGGCAAGAGACGGTTCCTGGAGAAATACTGGACGTGGCCCTGAACCTAGAAGTCCTCGAGCAACTTTCCATGTTAGAACGCATGGATGAGCTGGAAGAGACCCCGGGACCGAGTGAAGGAGAACGTCGGACAGACCCACGATGAAGGGAGCCGCTGTTGTTCTGTTGCTGTTCGGGTCGACCCTCATCGTGGCTTCGGCGACGGCGTTCGACGATGCGCGTGCAATAGGCCAAGAGGACGGCGCCCCGCGGCCTGATGGTCCCCAGGGGTCCTCCGAGAGAGATCCCCGCGGACCGGGGGAGGAACACCCCTTGCCACCGGTGGAGGTGATCCAGAATCTCGACCTCTTTGAGAGTTTTCCGCTCTTGAAGGATCTGGACCTATTTACGCAGCCCGATAGGGCGGAAGGCGGAAATAAAAAATGCCTGAGCGCTTCTCCCTCTCCATCCAAGGACTGTCCGGAGCGAGCGCCATGATCCATTTCCGGGGCCTCTGCAGGGCTTGTTCGATGGAGAAGGGTTCTCGGTTTATCGGACTTATTTTTCTCTGGGCGATCTGGGCGGTCCTGTCTCCGACACCCGGTGCGCGGGGGGAGGATGTAAATCCCTCCGGGATGAAGCGCTGGGAAGCTCTGTCTCCCCAGGAACAGGAAAAGATTCTCCGCAACTATGAGACGTGGAAGAGGTTATCTCCCGGAGAGCAGATGCAGGTACAAAAGAACCTGGAGAGACTACGCCAGATGTCACCCGAACAGCGAGAACGGGTCCGCGAAAACTACCGTCGTTTCCAGAGCCTTCCGCCCGAGCGCCAACGGCAGTTGAGAAATCGGTTCGAGCGATTCCGACGGCTCTCACCCGAGGAGCAGAGCCGGCTTCGCAGCAGGCTCGCAGGCCCGGCCTCCGGCCCGAAGCACCCCCCGGCCCGATCCCCCCGCGCCGGGGCCGGCAAGGCCGGCCGAGGCCAGCCCCACAAAGGGAGCCGACCGAGGCGGTAATCCTCCGGTCGATTCCGGGGAGATAGGAGATCGCTAGGGGCTCAAAACAGGATGAATGGGACGATTCCGTGAGAGAACGGCTAGAAGATCCTGAAGGACCATTTCCCCCATACGAACGCGGGTGTCCTCCGTCGCCGAGCCGAGATGGGGCAGGAGGGTCACGTTGGAGAGCTTCAGTAGACCCGGATGGACGCGAGGCTCGCCTTCGAAGACATCCAGTCCAGCTCCGGCGATCCGATTCGATTTAAGTGCTTGAACCAATGCGCTTTCATCGACCAATTCGCCACGGGCTGTGTTAATCAGGAAGGCACACTTTTTCATTTTCGAAAATGCCCTGCTGCCGATCAGGTGCCGGGACTTGGGGGTCAATGGCAGGTGGAGCGAGACGAAGTCGGATTCTCTGAGGACTGTTTCCATATCGGTGTAGGTGGCCCGCAATTCATTCTCTTCGAGGGGATTCAGCCGTCTTCGATTATTGTAGAGCACACGCATCGAGAATCCACCCGCTCGCCGCGCCACCGCCTTTCCAATTCGTCCCAATCCGATGATGCCCAGAGTCTTTCCAAAGAGGTCTGCGCCTAGGAGAAGCGTGGGGGCCCAGCCGGTCCATTTTTGTCTTCGTAAATAGGTGTCCGCCTCCACGACGCGGCGGGAAACCGAAAGGAGAAGGGCCCAGGTCAGATCGGCGGTGGTCTCGGTCAGGACACCCGGAGTGTGGGTCACGACAATGTTCCTAATGCGTGCCGCCGGGAGATCGATGTTGTCATATCCCACCGCGTAGTTCGAAATGATTTTCAATTGCGGCGCAGCATCCATAACCTCCGCATCGATCCTATCGGAGAGCATAGAAATAATTCCGTTGCAGGACTTAATTTTTTGAATAATTTCCTTTTTCGTGAGAGGTCGCTCGCTGTGGTTGCATACCAGAACAAAACGGCGGGCGATCTTCTTTTGAACAGACTCGGGGAGGGCGCGGGTCAGGAGAATTTTGGCCTTGGCCATGAGACGTCTCAGGATACGAGGTGCCATCATAGACAAAATATCAGAATATTGCAATCCCCTTTTGGTTCGGGGCTTCCAGGGGATCTAAAAATATACATCCTGAAGATATACTGGTAAATCGATAAGCGAGGCATCTTTTCGACGTGCGCCCCGGTGCGCACGGGTGGGAGACGCGCCGAGCGGACACCTCAGGCCATGATTCGGGCCTGGGGAAGGCGAGTACCACGGGCTCGCCGATTTCAGCCGTGAGCCAGTGGGGCGGCGGGCTCCATCGAACAAACCCAAATAGACCGTAACTCGATGATCTTTCGCGACGTTCTGGAAATGATGTTGGGTCCGATTCCGAGCTTTTTCGTTGACCGAGCTGCACCGATCAGGGAGCGTCCCCTTGAGGCAGTATCACTCAATCCTTTGCGGAATCGCGGTGGGCTCACGACCGGCTTTTGACCTTTAAATGGAATTGACGTATCATGCTTTCATGAAGCGGGCGACGATTTTATTTCTTTTGGGTCTCTTCCTGCTTCTCCCGCTTTTTCGGGTCTTTACCCGGCATCCTGCCCGAGCCCGGGCACCCGTTTTCCGGCTGAGCCTCTCCTCGGAGCCCCCGACGCTGGATTGGACCCTTGCTACGGACGGCACCTCGATCCGGGTGATCGAAAACCTGATGGAGGGGCTCACCCAATACGATCAAGAGCTTCGGCCGGTGCCCTCCATTGCCAAGCAATGGGAGGTCAGCGACGGGGGAAAACGCTATCTGTTCCATCTTCGAGAAGACGTGGTCTGGACCGACGGGCGCAGGGTTTCGGCGGAGGATTTTGAGTATTCCTGGAAGCGGCTTCTGGATCCGAAAACCGGCGCGGAGTATGCCTACTTCCTCTATGATCTGGTCAATGCCGAGGAATACAACAATGGCGAGGTTACCGATCCGACCCTGGTGGGTGTTCGTGCCCTGGACCGGACCACCCTCGAGGTCCGGTTAAAGAAACCCATCGTCTATTTTCCTTCGATTACGACCTTCACGGTCACCTTTCCGCTGAGAAAGGATATGGTCGAGAAATACGCTGATCGCTGGACGGATCCCGCCCACCTGGTGACCTGCGGGCCGTTCCGCTTGAGCGAGTGGCGCCATGAGTATCGATTGACCCTGAGCGCGAACGACCGCTATTACGGCGGACGACCTCAGCTGGAACAAGTCGTCTTCTATGTCATCGAGGAGGACACGACGGCGCTGACGCTTTATGACACGGGCGACCTTGACCGAGTTGCACTTCCTCCGGTCGCAATCCCCTTCTATCAAGCCCGTTCCGACTATCGGCACGGGTCGTTTCTTCGCGGGTACTACTACGGTTTTAACACACAGAAGCAGCCGTTCGACCGGGTCAGCGTCCGGCAAGCCTTTTCCCAGGCCATCGACCGGAGCGAGTTCCCGAACATCCTCAAAGGTGGGGAGATTCCGGCCACGTTTTGGGTCCCGCCGGGAATGCCCGGTTTCAATCCCCATGTCGGGTTATCGTTCGCTCCGGACGCGGCGCGAAAGAAGCTCGCCGAAGCGGGCTACCCCGGTGGTAGAGGCTTTCCCCCCGTCCACCTGGCCTTCAACACCGATCCCACCAATCTTTTGATTGCCGAGAACGTTCAAGCGCAGTGGAAACGCAACCTGGGGGTGGAGGTGCAATTAGAGAATCTGGAATGGAAAGTCTATCTGAAGCGATTGAAGGATGACACGCCCCAGATTTTCCGGTTGGGTTGGGGAGCGGATTATCCTGACCCGGACAATTTTTTGGGTCTTTTCACGACGAGGAGCGGCAACAACAACACCCATTGGGGGAACCCTCAGTATGATGCGCTGATCGTGCTGGGCGCGAGCGAGCCGGACCCGAGTCACAGGCAGCAGATTTACGACCAGGCCCAGCGGATTCTCACCGAGCAGGATGTCCCGATCGTTCCCCTATTTGTCGCCGCTCAGAATATGTTACAGAGAATCTCCATCAAAGGACTGGCGTTAAACCCGCTGGACGTCCTGTATCTTAAAAACGTTCACTTCAGTGAAGACGCGCGATGAAGGGGAATTCAGAGGAGGACGGGACAGTCGAATTCTTTTTCTCGGAGGTTTCCGACGAGCAGATCGCCCAGGAAAAGGCGAAGGCTCGGAAACTTAGAAATAGCCAATGGTGGAAACGAAGACGCTCGATCGGTCTGTGCCATTACTGCGGACGAAGATTCAAACCCTCTGATTTGACGCTGGATCATGTTGTCCCTTTGGCACGCGGAGGGAAGAGCACAAAAGGGAATACGGTCCCCGCCTGTAAGGAATGTAACAACAAGAAAAAATATCTCCTTCCGATCGAGTGGGTGGAATACTTGGCCTGGGTCCAAACCAAAGAGGGGATTTAAGCAAAACGTGGTCAGTCTCGTCGTTCGTCGTCTCCTCTGGTCCGTCCCGGTCCTCCTGGTCGTGGCGACGCTCACCTTCGGCGTCATGCATGCGGTCCCGGGCGGGCCGTTCGACAAGGAGAAGAAGCTGCCGCCGCGGATCAAAGCCAATGTCGAGGCGAAATATCATCTCGATGAACCGCTCTGGCGCCAGTACCTTCTTTATCTGGGCGGACTCTCGAGGGGAGATTTAGGGCCCTCCTACAAATATCTCGGCCGAACGGTCAATGACGTGATCGCGGAGACGCTCCCGGTCTCCGCGGAACTCGGGGCTTTGGCCTTTCTGTTCGCTGCGGGCCTGGGCATCGGATTCGGCTTTCTGGCCGCCGTCAAAGGAGGGGCGATCGACCGGACCAACATCCTTCTGGCGACCATCGGGATTTCAGTCCCGAGCTTTGTCCTGGGCGCCTTGCTGGTTTTGGTTTTTTCGCACCTCTTTCACCTGCTCCCGCCGGCGCTCTGGGAGGATCCCCGCCATGCGATTCTTCCGGCCCTTTCCCTGGGCCTGGCTCCAGCTGCCTATATCGCACGGCTGACCCGAAGCGCCGTACTGGAGGTGTTGGGGCGGGAGTATATCCGAACCGCCCGGGCGAAAGGGATCAGCGAAGGGGTGATCCTCTGGCGGCATTTGCTTCCCAATGCACTGACCCCGGTCGTGACGATCCTCGGCCCTCTCACGGCGGGGCTGCTCACAGGATCACTGGTCGTCGAATATATTTTCTCTATTCCCGGGATGGGGAAATTCTATATCACCGCGGCCACGAACCGGGATTACCCGCTGATCATCGGTGTGACTCTGGTCTATGCCATCCTGATTGTGGCGGCAAACCTTGCGGTTGATGTGATCAACGCCTACCTGGATCCCCGTATTCGGCTGGAATGAAAGGACGCGGATGACAGAGCAAGATTTCAACACTTGGAGGCGGATCTGGCGCCACGGGCCGACCCGGTGGGGGGGGATTGTCATCTCGGTCTTTTTGGCCGTGGCGCTCTTGGGTCCGTTGTTTTCCCCCTATCCCTATGACCTCCAGGACCCCTCGTCTCTCCTGCAGGGCCCGAGTCTGAGGCATGTCATGGGGACCGACCGGCTGGGTCGCGACCTGTTTTCGCGCCTGATTTACGGAACCCGGATCTCCATCACGGTCAGCGTGGTCACGGCCTTCTCGGCACTGATTTTGGGTACGGCATACGGGGCTGTTTCAGGGTATTTCGGCGGCAGGACTGACAACCTACTGATGCGCGGGGTCGATGTGATTTATGCCCTTCCGGATATTCCTCTCATTATTCTGATGACCCTCTTTCTGGGGAGGGGCGTCCTTGGGATTTTTTTTGCGCTGACCGTCGTGGGCTGGGTGACGGTCGCCCGACTGATCCGGGGAGAAGTCCTTCGTCTCAAGGAGTTTGCCTTTGTCGAGGCCGCCCGCTCCTTGGGGGCCAGTCACGCTCGAATTCTCATCACCCACATCCTTCCCAATACCCTGGGTGTACTGATCGTCACTCTGACCTTTCGCATTCCATCGGCGATCTTGGCGGAATCGACCTTAAGCTTCATCGGTCTGGGGCTGGCCCCGCCGGCAGCGAGTTGGGGGACGCTCGCCAACGAGGGTTGGTCGGCGTTAAGGTTCTATCCCCACCTGATCCTTTTCCCGAGCATGGTGATTTTTGTTGCAATGATGGCCTTCAACCTCTTCGGCGACGGCCTGCGCGACCTCCTGGATCCCAGCCGACGGCCGGACCCGAGACGCCTGGTATAAGTCCCTGTTCTTCGAGCCTCACCCCCGCCGTGACGAGCCCGCACTTTCCCTTTCGACTTGACATCTAAGACATCTAAGAGACGTCCCTTGACCTCCCCTCCAAACTATGGTACATATCGAAAATTATCTCGGAGGGGAGCTCTAATGCTCAAAGGGAGAATTGCAGAAGGGCTGACATTTGACGACGTCATTTTGGTGCCCGCGAAATCATCGGTCCTCCCGCGGGAAGTCTCACTGGAGACCTTTCTGACCCGCCATATTCGGATTAAAATTCCGATTGTCAGCGCGGCGATGGACACCGTCACGGAATCGAATCTGGCCATTGCACTGGCGCGTGAGGGGGGGATCGGAATCATTCATCGGGCCCTCTCCCTCGAGAAGCAGGCCGCCGAAGTCGATCGTGTAAAGAAGTCAGAGAGCGGGATCGTCCTCGACCCAGTGACCATCTCGCCCGATCAGAAGCTCTCCGAGGCCCTCCGCCTGATGAATCAATACCGGATCTCCGGAATTCCGGTTACGCGAGGCGGTCGATTGGTCGGCATTTTAACGAATCGGGATATCCGGTTCGAAACCCGAATGGGTCTCAAGGTCTCCGAGGTGATGACCAAGGAAAATTTGATCACCGTCGCGGAGAAGACGACGCTGGAGGAAGCGCGAAAAATCCTCCACCAGCATCGAATCGAGAAGCTGCCGGTTGTCAACGATCGCTTTGAATTGAAGGGCCTGATTACGATTAAGGATATCGAAAAGAATATCCAATATCCCAATGCCTGCAAGGATGAGAAGGGGAGACTCCGGGTGGGGGGCGCCGTGGGGATCGGTGGCGATTACAAGGAGCGTGTCGACGCGCTGGTGAAAGTCGGAGTCGATGTGATTGTGGTCGATACCGCCCATGGTCACTCTTCTGCCGTGCTGGAGACGATCCAAAGCACCCGGAAACGTTATCCCGACGTTGAGCTGATCGGTGGAAATGTCGCCACCCCCGAGGCCGTGGTCGACCTGATTAAAGCGGGGGCGGATGGCGTCAAGGTGGGGGTGGGTCCCGGATCGATCTGTACCACGCGTGTGGTGGCCGGAGCAGGGGTACCCCAACTGACCGCGATCGCCGAATGCGCGAAGGCGGCGCAACCCTTCAAGGTGCCGATTATCGCCGACGGCGGGATAAAGTTCTCGGGAGATATCACAAAAGCGATTGCCGGTGGAGCTCATACGGTGATGATTGGTGGAATATTCGCCGGGACAGACGAGAGCCCGGGAGAATCGGTCCTTTTTCAGGGAAGAAGCTACAAGGTCTACCGTGGAATGGGGTCGCTCGGTGCGATGGAGCGAGGGGGGAAGGACCGCTATTTCCAGGAGTTCGAACCCCAGTCGAAGCTGGTTCCGGAAGGGATCGAGGGAAGGGTCCCTTACAAAGGGCCTCTCTCCGGCGTCGTCTATCAGCTGATTGGAGGACTCCGCGCTGGAATGGGATATTGCGGATGCGCAACGATTGAAGAGCTCCGCCAAAAAGCGCGCTTCATCAAACTGACGCAGGCCGGTCTTCGTGAGAGCCATGTCCATGACGTAATCATCACCAAAGAAGCGCCGAATTACCGAAAGGAATGGGAACTGTAATCCAGATCGACGGCCCCTGGAACGAGTCGAGCATCAGTACCGGATCCCGTCGCTCCACCTCTCCTTGCACGGACGAACGCGTCACACAATGAGGTCTCCCGGTTTTAGTGGGCCCGCACGCCAGCAAAATCGTTATTTACGATTTCGGTTCCCAGTACACGCAGCTGATTGCGCGCCGGATCCGCGAAAATAAGGTTTACTCCGAAATCGTCGCCCCGGATTATCCCATCGATCAGCTTCTGCAGGCGTATCCCTCTGGGATCATCCTCTCCGGGGGCCCGGCCAGCGTTTATGATCGGGAAGCGCCCATTTCCGATCCCAAGCTTTTTACCATCGGGATTCCGGTCCTGGGGATCTGTTACGGCATGCAGTTGATGGCCCACCAGTTGGGGGGAACCGTGGTTCGGGCGGCGAAGCGGGAATTCGGAAGGGCCGATCTTCTGATCGACGATCGAACCGACCTCTTCAAGAACGTCGTCGGTGCGCAGAATTCCTCCGGGCAGATCCGGACCCCGGTCTGGATGAGCCATGGGGACCGGATCACGATCCTTCCCGACGGCTTTGTCCCTCTGGCTCATACAGAGAATTCGCCCGCGGCCGCCATGAAACACCGCCAGCTTCCTCTTTACGCGCTACAATTTCATCCCGAGGTGGTTCATACGTCACAGGGCATGGAGATCCTCCAGAATTTTATCTTCGAGGTCTGTCAATGCGAACCGACTTGGACCATGAGCTCATTTCTGGAAGAGAGCCGGGGGGCGATTGCGGCCCGGCTGGAGGGCCATCAGGCGCTCTGCGCCCTCTCGGGGGGTGTCGACTCGACCGTAGCGGCAACCGTCGTCCACAGGGCGATTGGAGATCGGCTTACCTGTGTCTTCGTGAACAATGGTCTGCTTCGAAAGGGAGAGGCGGAAAGGGTGCTCGAGAATTATCAAAAACATTTGCACCTTCCGGTCCGGTACGTCGACGCGAGCGAGCGGTTCTTGAAGCGGCTCAGGAGGGTCTCGAACCCGGAGGAGAAGCGGCGCATTATTGGGCGGGAGTTTATCAGGGTCTTTGAAGCGGAGGCCAAGAAGCTGGGGACCATCGCCTTCCTAGTGCAGGGAACCCTCTACCCCGATGTCATCGAGAGTGTTTCGTTCAAAGGTCCTTCGGCGACGATCAAGAGCCATCATAATGTCGGAGGGCTGCCCAAGCGGATGCGCCTGCGGCTGGTTGAACCTCTCCGGGAGCTCTTCAAAGATGAGGTTCGCCTCCTCGGGCAGGAACTCGGGATTTCCGACGAGCTTCTTTTTCGGCATCCTTTTCCGGGGCCAGGGCTTGCCGTGAGGATCCTGGGGCCGGTGAGCGCCGAGAATATCACCGTCCTGAGGGAGGCGGATCTGATTGTCGAAGAAGAGATACGCCGGGCTGGTCTCTATCGAGGTCTGTGGCAGGCCTTTGCGGTCTTCCTCCCGGTTCAGAGCGTCGGGGTGATGGGCGACGAGAGGACCTATCAGAACGCGATCGCCATTCGAGCCGTCGTGAGCCAGGACGGGATGACCGCGGATTGGGCGAAGATTCCGCACGATGTCCTCGGAAATATCTCTAACCGGATCATTAACGAGGTCAAAGGCGTCAACCGCGTTGTCTATGACATTTCTTCGAAACCTCCGAGCACCATTGAGTGGGAGTGAGCCGGTTCGCTCATAATTTTCTTGACTTTAGGCCCCCCCCCTCTTTAGAATCACCAACCATGCCACGAGAGAGGATATTCCTCACTAGGATTGGAACCCTCCTCTTTTTCATTGCATTTCTCATCAACGCCTCGCCCGCCTTCGCCATCCGTCCCTTCCTGGTGACCGAGAATGCGATTCCCGTGGAGACGAACCAGTCTCAGCTCGAAGGGGGCCTCAAATACGAGCAGTTTACGGCGCACAACCGTCTCTATACCCTCGATACCGAACTTCGATACGGCCTCATCACGAATATGGACTTCGAAGTAGAGGTACCCTACCTCTTTGCCGATCACTCGAACGATGCGGGAAATGGACTGGGAGACCTTCGCCTGAAGGGAAAGGTGCGCTTTCTCAAAGGAAGGGAGGCGAATCCCCTTTCAATTGCGGCGATGCTGGATGTCAAATTTCCCAGCGCCAGCCGGGACAAGGGTTTCGGGAGCGGTGAGGCGGATGTCGGTATCGTTGGAATTGCCAGCAAGGAGTTCTCCCCCCTGACCGTCCATCTCAACCTTGGCTACTACTTCGTGGGCAATCCGCCCGGACAGGTCTTGCACAATGTGGTGGTCTATTCACTCGGTTCGGAACTTCAAACCCTGGTGACCGGTCTGAAGGTCGTCGGAGAGCTCTCGGGCCGTTCGGATCGGAATTCGACCGCCTATCCTGAGAAACTCGACCTGATGGGAGGGGTCCTTCTGGGGGTGACGCCGCAACTCAGCCTGGATCTCTCGCTTCTGACCGGATTGACCAAGGCGAGCCCCGTCTGGGGACTGAACGGCGGCTTTTCCCTACGGTTCTAGGGCCAGAGGGCTAGATTGCTTTCTTTACTTTGCCTGATTTCAGACAGGATGTGCAGACGAGGATTCTTCGAGGGGCTTCTCCGACGAAGGCTCGGACCGATTGGAGGTTTGGACGAAACAGCCTCTTGGTTTTGTTGTGCGCGTGGCTGATGTTATTACCCACCCGTTTACGTTTCCCGCAGACCTTACAGATCCTGGCCATACCCGCTCCTTTCAAATCCCAAAATAGTTGAAACCGCTCTAGAATAGCACACCCCTCCCCTCTAGACAACCTTTAAAAAGGGTCGGTGAAAAATTTCCTGGACGGCACGCTCTCGATCCAACCCTGCCTCAATTTAAATCGCTGAAGAGCCGCAATGGCCGTTTGGACCCTCCGAACCCGAAACCACCGAAAAAAACTTTAAAATACAGGCTCAATGGAACCGTAAGTGACGACCGCCGGGAGGGAACGGTTCCGCGCGGGAGAAATTGATACACCGCTAAGCCTGTGGTATAGTAGGCGGGTGCGAGATCGGACCCAGAGCTTTCTCAGGCGGCTGCGGGAAGATACGGCTCGCGGTCTCCTCCTACTGCGCCAGTCGGGATCGGTCCTGGCCGACCGGGCCGTCCTTGAGGCCAATGTCCTGAAGGAACGGTACCGCTTGAGCGGGCTCGATCGCCGGATCGAGGAGAGCTATCGATTGCTCGGCGAGAAAGTTTTTGATCGTCTTCAGCGCGGTGAAGAAAAACTCTTAAGCGATGAGGAAGCCTCTCTTTTCTTTCAGCAGATCGACCAGGCTCTCAAGGAGCGCGAAAAATTAGCGGCCGACATCGAAGCGCTTAAAAAAACGGCATCGGAAAAAAGCGACAAGGGCTTATAGGTGCCGATCTTTGGGGCGGTGGACGTCGGGAGCAATACGTTTCGGTTTTGGGTGGCCGAGTTCCGTGATCGGGGAGTCGGATCGCTTCCTCAGGTGAAATCCCTCGGGAGCGGCCGGGAAACGGTCCGCCTGGGAGAGGGACTCTCGCAACAGGGCATCCTTTCTCCCGCGGCGATCGATCGCGCGATCCAGGCGTTAAAGCGCTTTCGTCTTCAAATGGATGTTTTCCCCATGGATCGCCTGGTGGTCTCGGCGACCAGCGCCGTCCGGGTTGCGCAGAATCGGGGAGAATTGGTCGCCCGTATTCGGAAGGACGTCGGCTGGGATCTCGAGGTGATCTCCGGAGAGGAAGAGGCTCGCCGGACCGCGCTGGGGGTTGCGCTGGGCCTCAATGGGGGGCTGCAGGACGCGCTCCTGGCCGATATCGGGGGAGGGAGCACCGAGCTGATTCGGATCCTGCGAGGAGAGTCCGAGAGTTGCGTCAGTTTGGATGTGGGGGTGATTCCCCTCGCTGAGAGATACCTGCATGCGGATCCCACAACGCCGTCCGAGATCGAAGCCATCCGCGGCGAGATCGATGGAATGCTCCGTTCCGGAGTTTCGAAAATGAACATCCGGCCTGAGACGGAGTTGATCGGTACGGCCGGGACCCTGACCAGTTTGGCTGCGCTCGATCTGGGCCTGGTCCGCTACGAGCCTGAACAGGTCAACGGTCATCTCCTCTATAACACTGAGATTCGGAAGTGGCTCGAGCGCCTCTCGTCGATGACGCTCGCGCAACGACGGCGGATCAAGGTCATGGAAAGGGGACGGGAGGATCTCATTGTCGCGGGCACGGCCGTGGTGATGGCCCTCTTGGAAGTCGCCGGAAAAGATCGGTTCCGTGTGAGCGAGTTCGGCCTGAGGGAGGGAATCCTCTATGACCTTTTTATTCAGGGGTCACGAGGGTCGGCTCAAGAGAGACGGGCAGACTAACGAGGGGCCGATGGCCCCAGAGGACTGAACGATGCCTCAGCCCCTTTGCCGGGGTCGGGTAATTGAAAGCAAGGCGCTGACTTACGACGTGAAGCAAATCACCGTTAGGCCGGTGGTTCCCCCTCAGCTTCAATTTGAAGCCGGTCAATATATCTCTATTGAGGTCATGGAGACCCGAGGGGGGGTGTCGCGCAGAAACAATCGACCCTATTCAATTGCATCTCCCCCCGAGGAAAAGGAGATGATCCAGCTCTGTGTGAATCTGGTGGTGGGAGGTCCGGGTTCGACGTACCTCTCTCGCCTGCAGGTGGGAGAGGAGATTGAGTTTCTTTACCCGCTCGGCTACTTTACACTGGATGAGGAGAGCCAGAGCGATCTTCTCTTTGTCGCGACCGGGACCGGGATTGCCCCGTTACGCTCGATGATCCACCACTTTTTCAATATCGGTTCGCAACGGAAAGTAACCCTTTATTGGGGATTGCGAAGCGATCGGGATGTCTACTTTGCAGATGAGTTCCGAGCCCTTGCCGAGAATCATCCTACGTTCCGTTTTGTCCAGACCCTTTCTCAGCCGACCGAGCAATGGCGGGGCGCCAGGGGCAGGGTTACCCACCATCTCCGGGAAGAGGCCGGACCCGTGGAGGATCTGGAGGCCTATCTCTGCGGAAACGGGGAAATGATTAAGGAAGTTCGGCAGATATTGGTCGACAAAGGGATGAATCGGAAGCGCGTTCACTACGAGAAGTTCTACTGATGGGCCCCGTGGATGCCGGTCGGCAACCGTGGACCGCCTCTAATTGGGGTCGCTCCTGCTTGACTTTGACCTTAAAAACGTCATAATCAAAGGACTTTGGTAAATCAATAAAGATGACGAGGCGCTATCTCATTCTAACCTATCTGTTCTTGATTCCCGTAGGGGCGTATCTCCTCGCGGACACGATCAATCTTTTCGTCGGCTCTCGGTTGGAGGCGTCTGTGGAAGTACCGTCCAAGCCTATCCATAAGACTTCTGCGGCCGTTCCGGCCGATTATCGCGCCATTGTGGAGGGGAATATCTTTACCAACCGACTTCGGGGAAAGGCGCCGGTTGAGGAGAAGGGTGTTAATAATAATAACGTGGCCGTTCAGCCGGTTGCGGCCCCTTTGGCTCCGCTGAACCTAAACCTGGTCGGGACCGTCGTTGGAAGTGGAGATCATTATGCCGTGATTGAAGATGCCAGGACCCATGATCAGACGCTCTACCGCCTGGGGGACGTGGTCTATGCGGCCGTCCCGCCCGCACCTCCGGGGACGCCGACGCCGGCACCCGAGGCCTTGGGGAAGGTCGTTCGAGTCGCCCGGAACGAAGTGGTGATCTTACGCAAGGGGCAGCGCGAAGTCCTAAGGGTTTCCTTGGAGGAAAAGAAGCCCCTGCCCGTCGGCCCGACCCCGCCGGCTCCGCCTCCGACCCCGGCTGTTTCGGACCCAGGGATCCGGCAAGTCTCACAAGGAAAATGGGTGCTGGACCGACGGGAAGTCGATGCGGCGGTGGACGATCTTCCACAGCTTCTCACCAAAGCCCGTGTTGTTCCTAACTTTACCAATGGAAAGGCGGATGGTTTTAAGATCTTTGCCATCGATTCCGGCAGTCTTTATGCCAAAATCGGTCTCCAAAACGGCGATATCATCCAGCGGATCAATGGGATTGAAATGACGGACCCGTCCAATTTTATGCACGTTTTTCAGCAGCTCAAAGACGAGTCCAACATTTCCATCGATCTAGTGCGAGACAGCCAGAAGGAGACGTTTGGATATGACATAAGGTAGGTAGGGAGGATTATGGAGCGATGGCCTCTGTTTTTTCTATGGATCTGGGTCTTGCTATTCTCCCTCTTCCTTCCGATCAGTCTTCCTCTTCACGCCGAAGAAGCCATAAAGGAACCCAGGGAAAAGCTGATCACGCTCGACTTCAATAACGTTGATCTTCCTGTCTTCGTCAAGTTCATTAGCGAGTTAACCGGGAAAAACTTTGTCATCGACGAGCGGGTTAAGGGCAAGGTCACGATCTTTGCCCCTTCGAAGATCACCCTTGAGCGCGCCTACGATGTCTTTTTGTCGGTTCTTGAGTTGAAGGGGTTTACGGCGGTCCCCACCAGCCCCTCTGCGGAGACCTTTCAGATTATGCCCCTGGCGGATGCGCCTCCGGAACGCAATGTTAATGTCTATACCCTGGCCAACACGAACGCCGAGGACATGGCCAAGGTCCTTTTAGGCCTGGTGACCCGCGCGCCGACTCCGCCCCGTAAAGGGGCCCATCCGACGGGTGAGATCAGCGGCACGGTCCAGGTCTTAGCCGACAAGACCACCAACTCCCTGATTATCACCGCGACACCACCCGATTATGAGGTTTTAAAGAAGGTGATCGAACAATTAGACGCCAAGCGTCGCCAAGTCTTCGTGGAGGCGGTGATCCTGGAGGTCAGCCTGGATAAATTGCGCCAGCTCGGGACCACCATCGGCGCTGCATTCGGCTACGAGTTCGGGAGCAGTGTCACCGCGTTCGGCGGGTTCAATGCCCAGCCTGCTGACTTTGCGAATATCGGTGTCTCAGTTCCGAATGTGGCGTTGGCCCCACTCAATGTGAAGGCCCTCATGCAGTTTCTGCAGTCCTCCTCGGATGTCAACATCCTGTCGACCCCTCAGCTTCTGACCAGCGACAACCAGAAGGCGGAGATCACTGTGGGACAGAACATTCCCATTCCGGGAAGCCAAACGACCTCGGTGGGGGGTAACATTACCACGACGATCGAGCGCCGCGACGTCGGGGTGATTCTGAGATTGACCCCCCAGGTGCTCGATAATAACCTGGTCAGGCTCGATGTCTATCAAGAGATCTCCTCCCTGGTCAATACCCCTCAGGTCGTCGGCAATATCGTGCTGGGTCCAACCACCAATAAGAGAACCGCGAACACCACCGTCGTGGCGATAAGCGACCAGACGGTGGTCATCGGTGGATTAATCCAAGACAATGTGACCAAGAGCGACTCGAAGGTCCCTCTTCTGGGGGACATCCCGATTTTGGGATACCTTTTTCGCTCCGAGTCGCGAGAGGTCATCAAGACGAATCTCCTCATTTTCTTGACCCCTCATGTCATTCGCGACAGGGCGGAGACCGAGGCGATCAAGATCAAGGCCATCGACCAGATGGATCTGTTACTGCGTTACAAAAAAGACGAGTTTCGAGAGCCCCGTATGCAGTTTCTGCGTGGGATGGTCGATGTCCCAGGATCCCGATAAGTCGATGCCGAATAAGGAGCAAGAACAGAGGCCTGTGAAAATTGGTAGTCCAGCTTTTGTGAGGCGGCCCCGATTGGGCGAAATTTTGCTCAAACGGGGGTCCGTCGATCGTGACCAGCTCGATTCGGCCTTGGCCTACCAGAGCGCTCAGGAGGGTCGCAGAGGCGCGCCCGGCTGGGAACGCGTGGGAGAAATTCTCTTGCGATCTCGCCATATCAGCGAGGGGCTTTTGATCGAAGCGTTGGCCGTCCAATGGGGGTTGGACCATGCGATGAACTTGACCTTAAAAGAAATCGATCCCCTCCTGGTCGAAAGGGTCCCCATCGGCTTTGCGAAGCGCTATATCCTGTTGCCGGTGCGCCGGGAGAACGGGGCGGTACTGGTGGCCGCCTCCGATCCGATGACTCTCCCCGCGCTCGACGATTTACGTCTGCTGCTGGAGAGTCCACTACGCTTAACATTGATGCCAGCGAAGGTGATCCTCTCGAATATCAACCAAGTCTATGAGCGCTCGGCCGACAGCACCGAGCAGGCGATCTCGGCCCTGACTGCGGAGAGTCTGGATCGGATCGCCGAGGAACTCTCCGAACCGGAGGATATCCTCGACGCGGACGACGAAGCCCCTATGATTCGGCTGGTGAATTCGATCCTGTTTCAGGCGGTTCAACAGAGGGCGTCGGACATCCACTTTGAACCCTTTGAGCGGGAGATGGTTGTCCGCTATCGCATCGATGGTGTTCTCTACAATGTGCTCTCCCCCCCGAAACGGTTTCAATCGAGCCTCACCTCTCGGATCAAGATCATGGCCGGGATGAACATTGCCGAGAAGCGGCTTCCGCAGGATGGCCGGATCGGATTAAAGGTCGGGGGAAGAGAGATCGATATCAGGGTCTCTGATGTCCCGATTGCCCACGGGGAGCGGCTGGTCCTACGACTTTTGGACAAGACGACCGTTCTCCTGAACCTCGAAGACATCGGCCTTTCCCCCGCAGGACTCGCCACTTTGGCGCAACTGATTCAACTTCCTCATGGAATCCTCCTGGTGACGGGTCCGACCGGATCAGGAAAGTCGACCTCGCTCTATGCGGCCTTAAACAAGATTAATTCACCCGATCGGAATATTATTACGATTGAGGATCCCATCGAGTATCAGCTCAAAGGGGTCGGGCAGATCCAGGTTAATCCCAAGATCAATCTCACCTTCGCGAACGGATTGCGCTCGATCCTGCGCCAGGATCCCGACGTGATCATGATCGGAGAAATCCGAGATACCGAGACCGCGGAGATCGCCATCCACGCCTCGTTAACCGGACACCTGGTTTTCTCGACGCTCCATACCAATGATTCCGCAGGGGCGGTCACCCGGCTCCTCGATATGGGCATCGAACCATTTCTGGTTTCTTCTTCCGTGATCGCCATTGTCGCGCAGCGGCTGGTGCGGCTCATTTGCCCCGACTGCAAGCAGGGCTATCACCCGACGCCGGAGGAGCTGGCCAAGCTGGGAATCAAGCCGGGATACGGCGACGGCGAGTTTTTTCGCGGAAGGGGGTGTCCCCTCTGTATGAACACAGGCTACCGAGGCCGCAGGGGGATTTATGAGATTCTCCTGATGGATGACGAGATTCGCAGCCTGATCCTTTCGAAGACCGACTCCTCGACGATCAAGACCAAGGCTGTCGGGAAGGGGATGTTGACCCTGCGCGAAAGCGGCGCCCAGAGGGTCATTGACGGGACGACGACCACCGAAGAGGTCCTCCGGGTGACTCAGGAGGAGGTGCTCTGAAACATCTGACTTTCAAGCGAAGCACGTGTGCGGCAGTCATCTCGCTCCTAAGCCCAAGATCGCGAGTTCCTCAGGGCCTGCTTTAAAAACCTGTACTATTTTTCGAAAGCCACATGGCCGTATTCGAATACAAAGGGGTGACCGCGGACGGCCGGGACACCTCGGGAATCATTGACGCCGACAGTCCGAAGGCGGCCCGCTCCAAACTTCGCCAGACCGGGATTTTTCCGACGCAGGTCTTCGAAGGGGAAAAGGGGGCGAAGGGTCGGCCTCGGCGGTGGGTCTTTGGAGAGTGGATTTCACAACAGGACGTCGCGATCTTCACCCGCCAACTTTCCACGCTCCTCTCGGCGGGTATCCCATTAATGGAGGCGCTGGGGGCGCTCACGGAGCAGGTCGAGAAACAGGAACTCAAACGGATACTGGCCGATGTACGGGAAGCGGTTCGTGAGGGGAGCGCGCTCTCCGCCGCCGTAGCCCATCATCCGCACGTTTTTCCGGAGCTCTATATCCAAATGGTTCGGGCTGGTGAGGCGAGCGGGACACTGGACCGTATCCTGGTCCGCCTGGCCGATTTTCTTGAATATCGAATGAAGCTGCGGGGAAAGGTGGTCTCTGCGCTCGCGTATCCGATCCTGATGTTGCTCGTGAGTATCTTGGTCCTTTTTTTCCTGATCACGTACGCCGTTCCAAAGGTGACCGTGATCTTTGAAGAGATGCATCAGGCGCTTCCCCTTCCGACGCGGATTTTGATGGCGATTTCCAATGGACTTTCCTCTTATTGGTGGTTGCTCCTCGGGGGGGCGGCCGCGATTGGCTTTGCGCTGCGCCGTTACACGGCGACCCCTGCAGGAAGGGTGGCATATGATCGGTTTCTCCTGAGACTTCCGCTCTTTGGTAAGATCGTTCGAATGGTTGCGCTGGCCCGTTTCTCCCGGACCTTGGCCACCCTGCTGAGCAGCGGAATTCAACTCCTCGGTGCGCTGGAGATCGTGCGGGATGTGGTCGGAAACCAGATTCTGAGCGAAGCGATTCAGAAGGCCCGGGAAAACATTCGAGAGGGGGAGAGTATTGCGGACCCCCTGCGGCGTAGCGGTGTTTTCCCCCCTCTGCTGACGCATATGATTGCGGTAGGGGAGAAGAGCGGGGATCTGGAGGTCATGCTCCAAAAGGTTGCGGATACCTATGACGATGAAGTGGAAACGGTGGTTTCTGCGCTGACAGCGCTGCTTTCTCCGATGATGATCCTGTTGATGGGAGGGGTGGTTTTTTGTATCGTGCTTGCCATCCTCCTGCCGATCTTCGAGATCAGCCAGGTCGTTCATTGAGGAGATCGTCGATCGGAGATCGGACCGGCCATGCCGCGGATACTGAGCGAAGAGCGCGTACGTCCGGCGGCTTGGGCAAGATGTGTTCAGGGAAAGGAGAGTTTCGCGTGAGAAAGAAGAAGGGAGAGAGGGGATTTACCCTGGTAGAGATTATGGTGGTGGTCCTCATCCTTGCGGTCCTGGCCGCCATTGTCGTCCCAAAGTTGATGATGAATCCTGATAAGGCCAAGGTGACCGCCGCGAAGGTGCAGATTCGGCAGTACGAACAGGCCATCCAGATGTATAAGCTCGATAACGGGATCTACCCATCGACAGAGCAGGGTCTGGATGCGCTGGTGACCAAGCCGACAGTCGGAGAAATACCGAAGAACTATCGGGACGGGGGGTATATCTCCAAGATTCAGAAAGATCCCTGGGGGCACGGCTATGTCTATACAAGTCCCGGCGCGCATGGCGATTTCGACCTGCTTTCCTATGGTGCGGACGGGGAGCAGGGAGGCGACGGGGTCAATGCCGATATTCAGAATTGGAATATGGAATAACCGGCCCGCTGTTGCTGATCCTCCCGACCGGCTTGCGGTTTCGCTCTCTGGGCGGGGAAAACATCCTCGGGGGGTAACCCTCCTGGAGCTTGTGTTGGTCATCCTGATTATCGGGATTGTAGCCTCGGTGGTGATGCCTCGGATCAGCGCCTTCAGCGGCGGGGGTTTGCGGGAGACCACGCGTCATTTGGCCGGTACGTTTCGTTTTCTTGCCGAGGAGTCCGCGTCCACCCATAAACGGTTTCGCCTTCGCTACGATCTGAAGGAAGGGACCTACTGGGTCGAGAAGCAGAATGCAGATGGAGATTTCGCTCAAGAGGGGGCTAAGCGTTTTCTCGACCGCGGGGTGTCATTTGAGGATGTGGTGACGCTCCAGCAGGGAAAGGTCACGACCGGAGAAACATTTACCGACTTCTATCCGCTCGGCATCGAGGATACGACGGTTCACATTCATGATGCGGGAGGGCACCTGCTCAGTCTCATCGTCAACCCCCTCACCGGTCGAATGAAGGTGATGGACGGGTACATTGATGTGGATACGAGGTAATCGGGGGTTCACCCTTCTGGAGGTGATGATTGCGCTGGCCATCATCGGAATCAGTTTTATCGGTCTGCTCGGTCTTCGAAATCGGGACATTTCCCTTGCGGGCTATTCGCGGGACCTGATGCAGGCTACCCTCCTGGCCCGCCGGAAGATGACCGAGATCGAGCTGGCGGGCTTTCCCGATCTGGGGGAACAGTCGGGTCAATTTCAAGAGGGGGAGCAACTGAGCCGTTTTAAATGGAAGGAAAAGGTCCTCGCGCCGGAGCTCTCGCCGACCCTGGTCAGCCTGGTTCGAGAGGTGCACGTCACCGTGAGTTGGTCGGACGAGAAGGAGCATATCGAAATGGCGATGTATCTTTTTAATGGCCGCTGAGGACCGCAGGGCGGGGGCCGCCCGGGACTGGGAGAGGCGTGGATTTACCTTGATCGAAGTTTTGATCGCCCTGTCGATTTTGGCGGTTATTTTTGCACTTCTATATGGCACATTGAATTCGACGCAGAAACTGGCGAGTGCAACCGAGGGAGAGTCGGACCTCTACCGCCAGGCCGAGATTGCCCTTCTTCGCATGACGCAGGAGCTCTCGATGCTCTATTGGCCTCCTTCCGGGCAGGCCGCTTCTGCCACAGCCGGGGTGTTCCTCGGACAGGACCAGACGCAGCTCGATGATGAGCGCAAGAGCTGGCCCGCAGATTCCCTCCGGTTTCTGGCTCTTTCTCACGCCCGTCTGGCCAAGGACAGCCCTGAGGGGCTCCTGGTCCAGGTCACCTACTCCCTGGATCGAAATGTTCTGGTCCGCCAGGAGGATTATCTGGACGGGGGGCGCACAATCAAGATACCGCTCGCAGAAGGGGTGCTCGGAATCAATTTTCGCTACTTTGATCCGCAGAGTCAGAGCTGGGTCGATACCTGGGACACGACACAGAACAAGCGCGTGCCCCAGGGGGTGGAAATTGGCCTGGTGCTCAAGGATGTGGCCGGTAAGGGTCGCTCCTTTGTCGCCGTCACCGATCTGCCTATGGGCGTGGTGGGAAAGGGCTAAGTGAGGTGCTGCCGAAATGGTACAAAATAGACCCCAGGCGATTCTGGACGGCAACGGGACTGGTTCTTTATGGGTTTATCCTTTTCGGATTTTTCCTCCTCTGGACCTTTCCCTTTTCGTCGCTGCACCGGCGCCTCATAATTGCCCTGGAATCGGCGCTTTCGTCCCGGGTGGAGGTTCGGCGCCAGAGCCTCCTCTTCCCACTGGGGCTCCAATGGGAAGGAGTGTCGGTCTATCTTCCGGATCGGGAGGCCCCCTTGCTTCTTGATCGGATTCAGGCGCGCGCTGAACCCCTCTCTCTGCTTCTAGGCTGGAGAGGGGAGGTGGACTGGACCCTGCGTCTCTCCGGGGTGGAGGGGTCCGGGCACCTGGGGATTCTCCGCCGGGGAGATGGTCTTCATTTCCGTCTGGAGGAGAGCCGCGCCGAGATCGAATTGGAGTCGCTCTCAAAGAAGGTTGCGGGCCGAATCCATCTTAAGCTCCGGGGAGAATGGGGGGAGCGAGGAGGGCCTGAGACCGCAGAGGCGAATATCGATGTGGAGAGACTCGTCGTCGGAGAGGTTCCCAAGGTCGTACTTCCCGTTTTGCCGGTTCGTTTCTCCCGTGTGAATGGCCGCATCATCCTGAAGGACGGCCGCGTTGTGCTTGAAGGGGTCGCTGCCCAAGGAGACCAAGCGGACCTCACGGGCGGCGGAAACATTCTGCTGCGTGTTCCCTATGGGGGAAGTCCTTTGAACCTTTTGTTCAGGGTGACACCCAAGGGAAACCTCTCCAGTATGGTAGGGATGTTCTCGCGCCAGCGCTCGGCGAACGATCCCCTCCAGGTCTCGATCGCCGGGACCCTCGAGAACCCGAAGGTTCAGGTGAACGGTTTGGCAATGAACTAGAGATTCATCATGGCTCAAATCACGGGCGGTTTAGATATCGGAACAACCTCGATTCGGTGCCTGCGGGTTGCGCGGGGAGTTCGCGGGACCTCGCTGGTCAACTTCTTCTCCCAGCCGATTCCCTCCTATCCGGGCCAGAGCCTTTTGGAGTGTCAGGCCGCGGCCCTCAGGGAGCTCAAGGCGGCGGGTCGGCTGAAGGGAGATCGATGGGTGGTCTCGGTTCCGACCCATTCGGTCTCCATCAGAGAGATCGAATTACCTTTCCTCGATCCTCAAAAGATCGACCAGGTCGCCCCCTTTGAGATCGAGGGATCGATTCCCTTTGACCTCTCGCAGGTGATCGTCGACGCCACGGTGCTTGAGCGTTCCGCCGAAGGGCAGAGTTGCCGAATTCTCGTTGCGAGCCTCTCCAGGCAGTTCCTCTCCGAGAGGCTCTCCTTGTTGAAGCAAGTCGGAATCGATCCACAGGAAGTCGAGCTGGAGGGGATGGCGTTGGCCCGGCTCTATCGCGACTCCTCTCGTCAGGGGTTCCTCTGGCTCTTGGAAATCGGTGCGCGAAAGAGCATTCTCTGCTTACTTAGGGGCGACCGAGTCGTCTCCCTGCGTGGGATACCGATTGGGGGAGAGGAGTTTACCGCCTTCCTCGCCGTCCGGCTTTCCCGCACCATTGAGGAGGCAGAAAAGATCAAGCAAGAGATCGACCTCGCAGATGCGGGCGATCGGCGCTCGATGTTCTTGAAAGAGGCTTTGGAGCCTTGGATGGCCGAGATCGAAAAAAGCCTCCGTCTGTCGTCCCGTCCCGGTTCTTCTCTCGAAGAAGGATCGGGCGAGTCCGAAGAAGCCCCTAAGATCGTCCTATTGGGTGGGGGGGCGCGCATCCCCGGTCTGCCAGAGTATCTCGGATATCGCCTCGGGATTCGGAAAGCAGAGGAGGGTATCCAATGGGACCGCCTCCCGGAGACCCGTCATTTAAGCGGCATCCAGGAGTTGCTGATCTCTTCGGAAGGGACCTCGTATCAGGTTGCGTTGGGATTGGCGCTCCGTCAGACAGGAATCGGCGATATCGGTTTTCGAAAAGGGGACTTCGTTTTCGGAAAGGGAGAGCAGGAGAGGAGAGCGCATTGGCTAACGGTCGGTCTCATCCTCGCGGTCATCGTCGGTCTCTTCTTGGGGAATGTTTATGTGCGTTATCGGATCAAAGCATCGCGCTATCAGGCCCTTAAGGCGGAGCTTCTGGAGCGTTTCGCTAAAAGCTTTCCCCAGATCCGGTCGGTGACCCAGGAGGTTGATCAGGCTCGATCGGCCATTGCGGGGCTCAAACGGACCGAGTTGTTCTTGGGGACCGGGGATCCCACCCCACTCGCCCTTCTCAACGAGATCACCCTGGCAATCCCCAAGGAGATCCCGATCGAGGTCCAGGATCTCCTCATCGATTCGGGGAAGGTCCGTATCGAAGCCCAAACCGATTCATTTGAGTCGATCGATCGGATTAAGGCCTCTCTGGCCAAAGGGGGCCTCTTCCAGGAGGTGACGGTCAGCGATGCGAAGGTCGGTGCCGATCCGACCAAGGTGTTTTTCCGGATCCAATTGAAAGCGAAGGGGGGAGGAGGGTGAATCGAGGAACATCGAGGAGGTTCAGATGAATCGCCTTCAATCTCTTTCACAAGACTTTGCCGGTCTCTTTTCTCGGCTTTCCCATCGAGAGCGGTTCGTGGTTCTGGGGGGCGCGCTTCTTTTGATCGGGATGCTCGTCTATGGGATTGTTCTCTCCCCTCTGCTGAGCCAGACGCGCCGTTACGAAGAACTTATTCCGCAAAAGGAAAAGGAACTTGCCGAACTTGCCGAACTTTCCTCGCAGTACGGCGTCCTCACGGCTCAGCTCTCGGCCGTGGAGAGCCAGATCCGGGCGGCCGGCGGTTTTTCAATTCTTTCTTTTGTTGAGGAGGTAGCAGCAAAGACCCAGGTCCGAGGGAATATCGCCTATATCCGCCCGCTCGCCGTGCAAAGCCACGAGGGGCTCCGCGAAGTCCCTGTCGAGCTCAAGGTCGAGAACGTTACGCTCTCCCGTTTGGTGGGATTTCTTTCTTCTCTTGAACAGGCCCCGACCCTTCTCCGAGTCCGCAGGGTGGCCCTTCGGACCCGATTCGCGGACCCACAGTACATGGACGGAACGTTTGTGGTCTCCTCATTCGAAAAGGGCTAAAGGGTCCAAGGGTCTATTTTTCGGTAAAAGAAGCTGAGACCCCGGGAAGGCCCCGGGTCGAAGAGGGCGGCGCTGGTATAGCTCGAGGAGTTGCTGCAGGCGCTGTTGAGCCATCCGTCTTCGCTCTCTCCCGCGGCCGCCGGAGTAGTGGGCGAATTCGGGCGCGATGGGTCGAGATTATTAAAGACCCCCTTAAAGTTGGGATTGGAAGAATTGGGATTGCTCGGGTTTGTATCGGTGTCGTCGAAAAAAAAGGTATTCGTGATGTCAAGCGCCATCAGTTCCTGTTCCTTCTTATCCCCTGAGCTCATGCTCATCGGGGTCGACCATGTTGCGCAGATCAGGCTCGCGCTGCTTCCGCAACCTGAAGTGCCCTGCTCGGAGAGTGGGATTTGATAGACCGCCTCCGGCGGTGCCGGTACGAGGAGGCGTCCCGGTCGTGGTGGTTCCGACGGCCGAACGGGTGTCCTGTAAGGTGCCGTCCAGGCAATTGATCCATCGGAAATCAAAGCCGTTGCCGGAGAAGGAAATCAGAATGTCGAACGGCTAAGCCGACGGATTTCCGGGACCCACCTGCGCGAGTTGGGGATCGGACGCTTGGTCCAGGTAACAGCGGCCCCGCCGCGGGTGGGAGTTGCCCGCGCCGTCATAGACCGGAATGATCATTTCCTAGAATACGACTTCGAACTGAACCGTGTCGTAGGTTCCCGAGGGCAGAACCGCTGGGCTATGAAAGATCGTTTGGGGATTTGGTGCGGTCGAGGTCGATGATGACGGGATTGTTTGTCGTATTGTTCGCGGAAAGGCTTGGGTTGAATATGACATGGCTGGCGGGGTTGACCGTCGTGGTCGGTTGAACGAGTGTTGCGCTATTGATCCGATGCCGAAGGTCGTCGGGGTCAGCGAGGTGTCCGTCCAACCGGCGCTCCGTCGCCTCCCGGGACCAGAGAACTCTTGATGGAGGCTTTATCCAGGGCCTTGATTGGATTTGGAGTGACGGTGATATGGGTCGAAGGGGTGACCGTCGCGAGAAGGGAAACCCCCTCCTCCTGATTTACAGCCGAAAAAAAGTCGGGCTAGGGCGATGGGCCCCCAACTGCCCGGAACATCTTGCCATTAGGGGAGTTTAGCAAAAACCAATGTCGCTTCTCAATCTAAGCCGTAACCAAAACGGGATGGCGATTCTGCTCTCTCTACTGATTCTGGTTCTCTTGGTGACATTGATCCTGGACTTCGACTCCGAGACGCGATCCGACTTGAGGGCCGCCGGAAACTTTCGAGACGAGCAAAAAGCGTACCTTTTGGCTCAGTCCGCCGTCAACGCGGCCCGGGCGGTTCTTCGCGACGATCTCGCGCATTCCACCATCGATTCGCTCACGGAGTTCTGGGCCACGCCGCTGCCTCCTTTTCCCGTCGGGGATGGGATTCTTACGGGGGCCATCACCGATGAGGCCGGAAAATTCAACCTGAATCAGTTGGTGAGCAATGGGAAGGTCGACAAAAATAAATATGCGATTCTTCGAAGGCTCTTTGAGCTCCTTAAACTAAATCCCGATTTGGCGGACCCGATCGTCGACTGGATTGATGTCGATAATGAGCCGATGTCCCAAGGGGCGGAGGAGGGGTATTACCAGTCCCTCAATCCGCCGTATCACTGCAAAAACGGTCCAATGGATACCCTTTCCGAACTCCATCAGGTGAAGGGATTCGACGATTTGACGTACAATAAGGTTGCGCCCTATCTCACCGTCTACGGAGACGGGAAAATTAACCTCAACACGGCGGACCCTATGCTTGTCCAGGCGTTGGATCCAGGTATCGATGAAGGACTGGCGCGCCGGTTGGTGGAGAATCGCCCCTGGGATAGTCCTCAAAAGATTGCAGATCTCCTGGGTAAGCCGCTGTATAACAATATCAATCCATATTTGTCGGTGAAGAGCCAGGTGTTTTCGATTCAGGCTGAGGGAAAGGTCGGCGACACGGTGAAGCGCATCGATGCGGTGGTACTTCGATCGGGATCCGATCTTCCCTTTCTATACTATCGGGTAGAATGATGCCGGAGAGGTCTTTTCCCCGTCTCTTTATACCGGCGCTGTACAAGCAGCTAGGCTAATGCTTGCAGAAGGAATCGATGATGATCCGCGCTGAGGAGACGTTGAAGCGCCTCGCCTTATTTGACCCTTCCGGCTTGAAATCAAGAAGCTGCCTTCTTTCTTAAAAGCCTCAGATAAGTCCGCCATCCTCCGAAATGGGTGATCTCCGGGTATAGGCAAGCATTGTCCTCTTCGCACAACATTCCTTGAACTTCTTCTCCGTTGACAAGAAATACCTCCCCTAGATAGAGGAATGGAGGTTCGCCCTCCAAGACTCTCTGTAATCGATCCGGCGGAACTTCATAGAGCTCGCCCGGTACCGAAATCGCTCCATGAACCGGGCCTACATAGATCATTCCAGGATAGGTATCGTTTCCCAGCGAGAAGAGGCGATACTCTGGAGCGGTTTGAGCTTCTCGCAAAAACAGGGTCCCCTCAAGGTTCCCGTGAAGCGGCTCCCCGCGCATTACGGAGCCGTTAAAAAAAATAATCATCGCTCTCCTTTTTCCCCACTCTCTTTTTTGAACGAAGCGGATCTCGAATTAAGGCTCACCGTCAGAAGATTCACTCGAATTGAAAACCATAAATAACGAAACATGTCATCGCTCCTGTTAGTCGTGCGGTAAATGGTAACGTCAGCATTACAATATTGCAAAATTAATGTGTCGCAAGACTAGACCACCGGTGGACTCTAGAGGATCCTGTGGTTGCGCGCCCGGATTCTCAACAGCGACGAAGCGAGGGCGCTCTCAAAATGCGGCTCTGTTTCCGATCACGGTAAAGATTTATCGGCATCTTTTCGCCGCGTGGGTACGGGGCGAATCCAATCAGACTGGCGGCAAGGATTCGGTCGATAAGAATGAGCGAAGCGCGGTGAGACACTTTCCCGAGTTGGAAACAGCCCCGAAGACCCCCCCCTGCATCTGCACCATTTTGAGCGCTGCCCGATAATTGGCCGGGTCTGTCGCTCCGGTGCAGTCCTCCAGCAGGAGACACTCATAACCCCTATCATTGGCCTCGCGCATCGTCGTATGGACGCAGACATCGGTGGTGATGCCGGTCAAGACAAGATGGGTGATGCCCCGGTTTCTTAAAATCAGATCGAGATCGGTGGCGTAAAAGGCCCCCTTGCCAGGTTTGTCGACAATCGGCTCACCCGGGAGCGGCCTCAGCTCTTCAACGATCTCCCAACCCGGTTCGCCCCGAACTAAAACCTTTCCGCAGGGGCCGGGGTCTCCGATACCGACCCCGATTCTTCGGCTCCTCCAGAGTTTGTTCGCGGGAAGGTCGGAGAGGTCGGGCTTGTGTCCCTCACGCGTATGGACGACCGTCCACGCCGGAATCTGCCGGACCACTTCCAGGACGCTCAGGATTGGCTTGATCGCCGAACGGGTTAGAGAAATGTCGTATCCCATCGCATCGACATATCCTCCTTTTCCGCAAAAATCATGCTGCATGTCGATGACCAACAGCGCCGTTTTTTCCGGAACGATCGCACCATCATACGGCCAATCATACGGCGCTGCCTGAACCAGTCTCCCCATTTCTCACTCCTTATATGTAATCTACTCCGTGCGCAAGACCGCCAGCAAATTCAGGGACGGCGCCACCGCGCCGAAAATTCCCCCGGACATCTTAACTGTTTTAAGCGCTCCCCGGTAGTTTTCGTCATCGGTCGTCGCTGTGCAATCTTCCAGCAAGAGACATTCATATCCCCGGTCATTCGCCTCCCGCATGGTGGAATGAACCGAGCCATCGGTGAAGAGCCCTGCGAGCATTAGGTGGGTAATTCCCCGGGTGCGAAGGATGAGATCGAGATCGGTCGCCCAAAAAGCGCTCTTTCCCGGCTTGTCGATCAAGATCTCTTCATCCCGTGGGGACAGTATTCCCAGGATCTCCCATCCGCGCCTCCCCCGGACGAGGATCCCTTCTGGTCCCGCGTGTCTCCAGAGCTTATTGGGGGGGCAGTCGGAGAGGTCGGGCCGGTGTCCTTCACGGGTATAAACGACCGTGAATCCCTTGATCTCCCGGATCACTTTCAAAAGATCTCGGAGCCGATCGATCAACGCCTGAGGAGAGGGCCCATCGTAGTTCGGCGTGTTCAGGGAAGTCAGTTGAGAAAAATGGTCATTCTGCAAATCGACCAATACCAGCGCGCTCTTTTCGGGAGAGATCCGACCGTCGTAGGGCCAGTCGTAGGGCTCCGCCTTTACCGGTTCAGGCTTCCCGTTCAGCTTATTTCGGAACATCCCCCACGACTCCCTCCGTGTACCAGTTCATCGTTTCGATAAATTCAAACGACGGCTTCTCCCCTTCCTTGATCCGAACCACTCCTTTGTTGTCTTGCATCGGCCCTTGAAACACCACATATTTCCCGTCGATGATCTCCTTTTTCTTTTTCAAGACAGCTGTCTGGGTCTCTTTCGGAGCCGCTGAGCCGAATGGCGCGATGTCGATCTGTCCGGTCTCAAGTCCTCCACGGTCATGCCGGTTCACCCACTTTTCTTTGTGGCCTTCCATCACGTCTTTCGTAATCTGGACATAGAGCGTTCCCCACTTCCAGTCCGCGCCGGTAATCCAGCCTTTTTCGTTGAATCGCTGGAGATCCCCCGAATGATATCCAACGGTATAGATTCCCCGTTTGGCAGCCGTTTCCACGACCGGTCTGGGACAATCCTGATGTTGGCTCAGGACATCGGCCCCCAACTCGGCGAGCGTATTTGCCGCCTCGGCCGCTTTGGCCGGATTACACCATTCTCCGGTATAGATCACCCGCATTGTTACTTTGGGATTCACCGATCTCGCCCCATAGGTTAGAGCGTTGATGTTCTGAAGCGTCTGTGGAATCGGATGTGCCGCGACGAATCCGAGAATATTTGTCTTCGTCACCTTCCCCGCGGCCAGGCCGGAAAGATACATCGGGTTGTAAATATACCGCCAGTAAGTCCCGACATTCGGGCTAAATTTAAACCCTCCAGCATGAACCAGAACTATATCCGGGTGTCGCCTTCCCACATTGATGGCGGAGTCGAGATAGCCATAGCTGGTGGCGAAGATCAGCTTTGCCCCCTTCTGAATCATCTGCTCCATTACCCGTTCGACCTCGGCTGTCTCCGGAATGTTTTCTGCCGTGATCACTTCGATGCCGGCGAGATTTTTCTCGAGATAAATTCGTCCCTGGTCGTGTTCGTAGTTGTATCCGAAATCGTCTTTCGGTCCTACATAGATAAAGCCGACCTTGAAATTTTCCTTTACTTGGGCGTCCGCCCGGCATGGAATGGCCGGAAGCAAAGCCCCCAAGACCGCCCCTGCCAAGATCATTCTTGCGGTAACAGCCAAAGACCAGTTCTTCATCTTCCCTCCTTGTGTCTATCCGACTTCTTCGAATACCTTCTTGATTCCCTCCGGCATCTCATGTCTTCGCATTTTCGCTCCCATCAGTAAAGCAAACAGGGTGAAGAGATAGGGAAGCATATCGAGAAAATAGGGAGAGAGGGTCATTCCGCGCGCCTGGAGCTGAAGCTGGAAAGCAAAGGTGGTGCCGAACAAAATCGCGCCGATCGCCCCCCAGAAGGGATGCCAGGCAGAAAATATCACCAGAGCCACCGCAATGATTCCTCGGCCGTTCGTCATTCCCTCCACCCAGGTTCTCGTATACGCGAGGGAGAGATACGCTCCTGCGAGGCCGGCGCAGATGCCGCCGAACGCAACCGCCAAGTATTGAACTCGCCGGACCCGAATCCCCATTGCAAAGGCGACACTGCTGTTCTCTCCCACCGCCCGAAGAACAAGGCCCCCTCGGGTATAGAACAGGAAGAACCAGATGAGCAATGCACACAGATAAGCGCCGTAGACCAAAATGTCATGCCGGAAAAGAATTGGTCCCAGGAATGGAATCTTGGAGAGGACTGGAACACTCCATTGCGCGATTCCATCGATCGCGCGTTTCACATAGGGGCGTCCTATAAACGAGGTGATGCCGAGGGAAAGAAAAGTCAATGCCAACCCGCTCGCGATCTGATTCGCTCGAAGCGTGACGACCATAAAGGCATGAATCAAGCTGATGCCTGCGCCGGCGAGCGCAGCGGCGAGAAGGCTTAAAAAAGGATCTTGTGTATGTGCCATGGTGATGAATCCGAAGCAGGCTCCCATCAACATGGCCCCATCCGTCCCGAGATTGACGACGCCCGCGCGCTCCGAGACGATCTCCCCCAGCATCGCATAAAGAATCGGTGTTCCTGCCCGGACGCCGGCGGCAAGCACCCCTTGAATGAGCGCGAGGGCGATTTCGATCATAAAGACTCCAGCGATGGTTTTCGCAAAAAACCGCTTCCTAGAACGATAAAGAAAATCAGCGCCATCAAAATGTTCACAGTGGCGTAAGGAAGATTCAAGCTGATCTGAATCATATCTCCGCCAACCGAGATTACTCCGAAGAGCAGGGCCATCAGGACGATCCCCGCCGGATGATGTAGGGCGAGCCAACTGACGAGAAATCCGGTGTAGCCGAACCCGGCGGAGATCCCGGGGCGAAGACGGCCTTGAATGGCGGACACCTCAGCCATTCCAGCGAGTCCCGCAAAGGCACCCCCGACGCACATTGTCAGCAGGATGTAGCGGACGATCGGAATGCCGGCCCGGCGGGCCGCCTCCGGATTGTCCCGCATGACGCGGATCTCATATCCAATCCGCGTTCGCTCCAAGACAAAATAGAAAAGAAGTAGACCGATGAGGGCAAACCAGAGCCCCGCATGGACCCGGGTCGTTCCGTAAAAGGACAGGCGCGCCGCGCCGGTAAATTCCGGGGTATAAGGCCAATTAAAGGCCGTCGGGTCTTTCCAAGGTCCGCGCACCATGTATTCCACGATCAGCGTGATGACATAGTTCAAAAGAAGGGTCGTGATCGTTTCATTCGCTCCGAAGCCGGTTCGAAGCAGCGCAGGAACCAGCCCCGCGAGGGCGCCTCCGAGTATTCCAAGAACCACAAGGAGAGGAATCAACAGATGTCCCGGTAGTGCAGAGAATGTTAGTGCTCCCCACGTTGCGGCGAGAGCGCCAAAATGGAGCTGTCCCTCCCCCCCGACATTGAGCAGACCCACCCGGGCGGGAATGGCGGTCGCCGCGGCGCAGAGCATAAGAGGAATCGCCCGAACCAGAACCTCGCTCCGACCATATGAGCTCCCGAGAGAGCCTTGTAAGATTTCCATAAAGGCGCGAAGCGGATTGTGGCCAAAGAAAAGAAGAAAAAGGCCGAGCAGGAAAAAGGCCGCCCCCGCCATCCCCAAGACCTCCAGGAGAACAACCCATCGGACGTTGGCTATGCGGGCAGATGACCTAATCAAGTGTCGTTCCTCCGGTCATCAGCAAGCCGATCTCGAGCGGGTTGAACTCCTTTGCTTTAAAAGTCCCGACCACCGTTCCCTGGTACAGGACGGCCAGGTGATCTGAAAGAAGGAGTAGCTCATCAAGGTCTTCGGAAATCAGAAGCACGGAAGCGCCCCGATTACGACTCTGCATCAAGAGCTGGTGAGCGAATCGGGCAGCGGCGAGGTCCATGCCGCGCGTAGGACAGAATGCGATGACCAACTTCGGAGAGCGGGCCAACTCCCGCGTAAAAACGATCCGCTGCAGATTCCCACCCGAGAGGCCGGCGGCGGGAAGATCGAGATTGGGAAGGGGAAAGCCGACCGCGTCGATCTGCTCTTGCACATTCCGTCGGACCGCCGACGGGTCGATTCCAAACGTACCGCTCCACCTGAGGAACCTACTCCGGTCGTTCAAGATCATATTCTCCTGAACGGTTAATCTCGGCGCCACCCCCATAAGGAGCGGATCTTCCGGAATATAGGAAAAACCCTGCTCCAATCGCTTCCGGGTCGACCATGAGTTAATATCGATCCGCTGGAAACAGACCTGACCCGAGTGAATCGGCTGCAGCCCGAGAACCGCTTCTCCGAGTGCCACCTGACCGTTTCCGGCCACCCCCGCGATTCCAAAAATTTCACCCTGAGATACCTTCAGTGATATTTCCTTTAAACCAGGCCGTCCCTCCCTCGCTGCAACGGTGACCCGGCGGAGTTCCAAGCAGGACCTCTCTGCAAATTCATTCGAGCGGACAAACGTATCGAACGAAACGACTCGATCGCCCAGCATCATTCGAACCAGCTCATTGTCGTTTGTAGCTTTAGTATCAACTGTTCCGACCACCGCGCCGCGCCGGAGCACAGTGATCCGATCGGCGACTGCCTTAACTTCTCCGAGTTTATGAGTGATAAATAGAACAGTCTGTCCCTCCTCTTTCAGTTTTGCGATGACCTCAAAGAGCCCCTCCACTTCCGGAGGGGCTAGCGCGCTGGTGGGTTCGTCTAAAATCACGATCTTCGCTCCTCCAAGGAGAAGGCGGATGATCTCCGTTCGTTGCTGCTCGCCAATAGAGAGTTGCCGGACCCGCGCTTCCGGATCGACCCAGAGCCCATACCGCTCACCCACGTCCCGTATCTTCGCCGCGATCTGGCCTCCGTTATAGATCCCCTGATGTTTGAGGCCGAGAGAAATATTTTCCCAGACCGTAAAGGCGGGAATCAGCATGAATTTCTGAAAAACCATTCCAATTCCAAGCCGAAGGGCATCGTCGGGCGATCGGATTTCAACCGGTACGCCATTAATCGAGATTGCCCCGGCATCGGGCTGGTAAAAACCGTATAGGATCTTCATTAACGTGCTTTTGCCGGCGCCGTTTTCGCCCAACAGTGCATGAACTTCTCCCTTAAATACGGATAAGGAGATGCCGGAGTTGGCCGCGAACCCGGAAAAGGTTTTTGTGATCCTTTCTAACCTGAGGTAAGGCTTCTCCGAAAAAACCTTCCGCTGAAGGGCCGGATTATCGAAACCTCCGTGGCTAGGCATCTGGATAGGTTCCTCAAATAATAAAGGCGCTCCACTCGAAGGTGAGGCGCCTTGCCCAGTGCGGACGTTACGTCCTCGTATCAACCGCAGCTCAACATCATTATGCATTATGCATTCGCTATACCAAAGAATACATCGGATGTCTTCTCCAAGGCTGGCCCGCCCCGAAAAGGGCATCCATTCAGGTCTTGTAGGAACTTGAGTGGCGGGAACCGGACCGGTCAATGGAAAATTAGCTGAGATAAGCCAGAAAAAAGAGAGCAGATTTGTCTCAAAGAAGACAACTTTGTGTGTTCACCGACATGAACCGATATGGGCAAAGAGAGGCGAAGGGCCACGAGTCCGGACAGCGTATAGAAGGCATGCGCTCATCCTGAACTATTATACCGGGCTCGATGAGACTCAAATGAATGTAATTCGGATCGGGATGAGCTTGGCAAAGAGTCCTTTCCGAATCAATGCCCACGTGTTCAAGAGACTGATGGGCTCAGTGACCAAGAACTTCGGGCCTTTCTAAAAAAGACCGAAGGGAAAGAAAGGTCCTGCCGGGTTGTGTTTTGCGTCGAGGACGGACGAGAGGACTTTTTGGATCGAAGTCCGTCGAAGAAAAACTATCTCCTTCGTTTGGCGGGTCAGTGGCCATCCGCTGGCTAAGATGTGTATAGATTGGTTTTCGTCGGGAAGCTCCGTTCATTATCGGGAGCGCTTCTCCAAGCGAAATTGGCCTCCGATCCAATCCATTTTGATTGGAAACCGGAAAGCAGGACCCCTGACCCTCCGAAGAGGGATTGCCCCCAATGAGGCCAAATTGGATATAATCAAGGCGCAGTATGCTCTATCCGAAAAAATTCACCGATTTCACTGAGAGTATTTGGGAAGTGTGCGACTGCCGATCAAAACCGCGCTAGGAGCGACTCTATGAATATTTGGCCAGTTCATATCTCTTTTTCGAAAAAGATCCACAAGTGGATCGATGAGACGGGCAATATTGGATTCATCAATGAATTCGCCAAGATCCCGGAAAAAGACCGGAAAGCGGCCATGCTGGAGGGATTGGAGGCACCTTTTCCAACTCGAATCCGAGAGCAGCCGCAACGGGCGCAACCGTGGCCTCCCTCCGATGCGCCCGGTACCGATGACGCCGGGCACGATCGCGCATATTGGGAAGGCCGGATTCAAGAGCTTCGAGAACGTCGCGCAGGTCTGATCGGCTACAAAAATGAAATTGAGCAAGAGCTCGAACTCGCCGATGGGCTTTATAGTATCGGAGGCGATCCAAAGTATCTGAAACTCCGTTGGCGGTACCTAGAGGAACTTGCGGAAACCGAAGATGATATCAAAGACGTCGATTATCAACTCGAGGATGTCCTCCGGACGAGGCGAGAAAGGTAAATGCCCCACCCGGATGGCTAAATGAGCGCCCCCGAGCATACCAAGTGGATGGCCAAACAAAATAGAAGAATCCGTCAAATGCTCTGGAACAAATGGTCGGGGTTTCTGTTGACTCCGAATGAAGGGGTGGCCCGAGTGCGAAGATTCGGTTGCACCGAGCGGGTGCACGAGGACGGAACCGCTCTCGAGTGACAGATCTTCTCTATCGCGTCACTGACCTCTAAATTCTTTAGCGGGATCGATCCTTCGAATGGCCGCTCGCACTTATAAAGGCTGGCGGTTAGCCCTGGCACGGACACCGCCGTCTTTGGTCCGAACTTACTGAAAAGGTGAAGGAAACAAACGGACCGGACGCATTCGCCGTCAAAGATTCTGACCCGCGTCATCAATTGCGATTGCCCCGCAATCTCGTCAAGTGCGGTACTTCCCTTCGGGGTTGGTTCGGAGCCCGCCTGGCTGCCGCCTGGTCGGTGGTCGGCCCGACTTCGGACGGACTCGGCCGTCCATGCCGGCACCTCCTATTGTCTCAAGCCGCTACATAGACGATCCAGGATACCCCGAAGCGGTCGGTCACCATGCCGAAGCGCGGCGAGAAAAAGGTCTTGGCTAAGGGTGTCTGGACTTTCCCGCCGTCGGCCAGAGACGCGAAAAGCCGATCGGCTGAGGCGATGTCGGGGACCGTGAGCGACAATGAGAAGCCTTGGAAGCTCTGTGATTTCGAACATCCTCCATCGGACGCCATCACGATCGTATCGCCGATACGCAAGCTCGAATGCATCACTTTGTTCTCGGAGCCGGGCGGGAGCATACCTGGCTGAGGGGCCTCAGGGCTATCCTTGTAACGCATGAGCATCGTGACCTCCGCGCCGAGGGACTTGCGGTAGAACTCGATCGCCTCCTCGCAGCGGCCTTCGAAGAACAGATAGGGTTGAACTTGCATGGTGCCTCCTTGTGGTTGAAGATTTGAAGGTTTTCGCGACAATTATTTTTTCGCTCTGGCCCCCGTCTGGCGGAACCGTTCTGCTGCCGTGGGCTTGCCTCGCCGGCGGGATAGGGAAAGTGTCTTGTCCTGTAGCCGGCGATGAATTCCTGGGAAGGGCATCTTGTCGATACGCCCAACCTATCCTGAGGAAGGAAAGCGCTCCTTTCCTTTGGTCTTGCTACATGATCACCATAGCAAAATCCGTCAAACGAATCCAATCCGGGCGCTTCCGGGGTACAGGCTGCACGAACCGTACACCTGGAATTCCTCGGCGGGATCGGGCGCTGTCCAGCCGAACTCATTCGAGATTCGATTGAAAAAGAGGAAGGGAAGAGATGAAAAATCGTGAGGCAGGAAAACCTCTACCGCACGATCGGTAGCTCGCTCAAACGTTTGGGAACAGATTACATCGACTGGTATTGGGTGCACGCCTGGGACACCCTCACGCCAGTGGAAGAAGTAGTTCAAAGTCTGAACACGCTCGTCGAGAGCGGCAAGATCCGATAGGTTGGACTCAGCGACTGTCCAACCCGGTATGTGTCTCGCGCGCAGACCGCCGGAGCCTGCGACTCCGTATCTGTTTTTCAGCGGCACAATTCACGACAGGATGACAGACGGGACGAAAATCTAGCACGAACCGAACTGGTTCAGAGGTTAGACCTTAAGAGTGAACGGCGCTAGCCCCACCGGACCGAACACACAATCCTACCCTTTGATGACGTTAAATCCTATTTTCTGGGAGCATGAAATTCCGCCCAGAGCCTTTACCAGCGCTATCCCCCAACATGACTAGACTCTCTACGCTGTACGCTCCACCTTTTTGAAAATTCCTCTCGGCCGTTCCGGTTTTTCGACCTTGAGATCCTCCACCAACGGTGTCCCATTGGCGAGTGCCTGTTGATCATTTCATCCGTCTTTCCATGAGCAATCCAGGGAAAAAGTCGTCAGGGAATATGGATACGTTTTCCTCGGCCGCCAGCAGTTGAACGCGGGCAGCTGCAGATGCATCCTCCTGCGCTTTATCCATCGCAAGCTGTAGCGGCAGCGCCGCCAAAAAATACCGGGCTCTCGTTACCTCCCCGGTCCGATCAGGCAGGCAATTTTAAAGGAAAACGCCTTCGGGCCATCGATCGAACAAGGTTTTCCCTGAGAGCTCCCCGACGCTCAGAAGGTTGAAGAACCTGAATTTGGGCCGGTTTTTAACCGCGCGGCCTTTTCCCTGCAACACTCCCAGCTTGAGCAAAGGCACACGGGGTCTGCCTTCGATCGAGGCATCGGCTGAGAGAATGGATCCATAAAAGGCCGGAAAGTAATCCCGAAGGTGATCCAGCGGCCGTACTCCTGTCCTGTTCATCAAAATGTTGCCCGATCTGTTGCTCTGCGCTAAGGAGACCGGAAAGCATAGGAAGATCGATTTGCAAGAAACGATACCCCCCGGGTGGGGGGGGTTCTTCAGGCTAGAGCGCTGTGCTTAGGGACCCCCACACGGGGGGGATTGTTCGGGGCAGATCCGCTGTGTTTAAGTGTGTTCTCGCGTACATCTTGGAATGCAGAATCGGAGCTCTGCCGGCTCCCCAAAAGGGTCAAAAAATTCGGTAGACCTTCGCGATATCGGCGCAGACGCGAGATGATCGATGCCATCCGAAAGGTTACGCAGGGAACGTGCGATGAGAACTTGCGGAAGGCCTTGTTGGTGGGCGATGTTGATCGCGGCGGTTCTGAGCGGCTGTGGGGGAGGACACGGAAATGGTGGCGGGGGCGGGGCGCCGGCCCAAGGAGGGATACCCGCAAATGAAGGCGCAGGGGAGGGGCCAGCGAATGGGGGTGGAGGCGGGATGCCCCCCGTTGCGGCCACTTCGACGCTTGCCGGCGCGGTGATCGGCGGAGTGGCCCCGATTTCAGGTTCGATCGTAGCGCTTTATCGAGCGGGTGCTACGCTCGGGGGAAGTGCGCAGTCTTTAGGTACCTCGACCAGCGATCCTCAAGGCAGGTTCTCTATCCCCTTTACGAACCCTGGGACGAGCGCCATCCTCTACCTCGTGGCATCGGGAGGGGACGCGGGCCATGGCCCCAATCCGGCGATTCAGCTGGCGCTGATGCTAGGTCGTGCCGACACCCTGCCCTCCGCACCGGTGACGGTCAACGAAGTCACGAGCGTGGTGTTCGGATACGCCATGAACTTCTTTATTCAAGCCTCCAGCGATCATTCCATCTCGGGAGCTTCTCCGGCCCTCGACCATGCGGCCGCCACGCCTGCGCTCCTGGTCGACCCGGTTAATGGGGCCGTGAAGGCGTCTCTGGATGCCAATGCGCAGTCCATGATCAACGGTTTGGCGGATATCTTGGCGTCCTGCGTGGGCGGGACACCTTCAAGTTGCAACTCGCTCTTTAGCGCCGCAGCGCCCTCCGGCGGGATCACGCCGGAGAACACCCTTTCCGTTCTGTTGGATCTGGTGGAGAACCCCACGGGCAATGTCTCGACCCTTTGGGGGCTGATTGGAAGCAGTCCTCCTTATCCGACCACCTCCACGATTCCCTCAATGGTTGCTCTTGCACTTAACTTCGCGGGAGGCGCGCTCTTCAATGGGCCTTCGGGGATCGCGGTGGACGGTTCCGGCAATGTCTGGGTCGCCAACATCAACGGCGACAGCGTGACGGAGATTCCGAAGGGGGTGACCTCGTGTGCCTCCTCCTCCTGCCCGATCTTCAGCGGGGCCTTCGATGTGCCTCGTGGGATCGCGGTGGACGGTTCCGGGAACGTCTGGGTCGCCAACATCAACGGCGACAGCGTGACGGAGATTCCGAAGGGGGTGACCTCGTGTGCTTCCTCCTCCTGCCCGATCTTCAGCGGGGCCTTTGGCGGGCCTTCGGGGATCGCGGTGGACGGTTCCGGGAACGTCTGGGTCGCCAACAACTTCAGTGACAGCGTGACGGAGATTCCGAAGGGGGCGACCTCGTGCGCCTCGTCCTGCCCCAGTTTCAGCGGGGCCTTCAGTGGGCCTTCGGGGATTGCGGTGGACGGTGCCGGGAACGTCTGGGTCGCCAACAACTTCAGTGACAGCGTAACGGAGGTCCCGAACGGAGAGACCTCCTGCGCCTCGTCATCCTGCCCGATCTTTTTCGATCCGGTCAACAGGTTCCTTGCGCCTGAAGCGATCGCGGTGGACGGTGCCGGGAACGTCTGGGTCGCCAACAACTTCAGTGACAGCGTGGCGGAGATCCCGAAGGGGGTGACCTCGTGCGCCTCGTCCTGCCCCAGTTTCAGCGGGGCCTTCAGTGGGCCTTCGGGGATTGCGGTGGACGGTGTCGGCAACGTCTGGGTCGCCGACACCAACGGCGACAGCGTGACGGAGATTCCGAAAGGGGTGACCTCGTGTGCCTCCTCCTGCCCGATCTTCAGCGGGGCCTTCAGTGGGCCTTCGACGATTGTAATAGACGCTGCCGGGAACGTCTGGGTCGCCAACACCTTTAGTAACAGCGTAACGGAGATTCCGAAGGGGGTGCCCATGTGTGCCTCCTCCTCCTGCCCGATCTTCAGCGGGGCCTTTAGCGGGCCTTCGGCGATGGCGATAGACGCTGCCGGGAACGTCTGGGTCGCCAACACCTTCAGTGACAGCGTGACAGAGATCCCGAAGGGGGTGCCCTCGTGTGCCTCCTCCTCCTGCCCGATCTTCGCCGGAGTTTTTAACGGACCTAGTGGAATTGCGGTGGACGGTGCCGGGAACGTCTGGGTCGCCAACTTCAGCGCCAACGGCGTGGCGGAGATCCCGAAGGGGGCGACCTCATGCGCCTCGTCCTGTCCCATCTTCACCGGGGCCTTCACTTCGCCTGATGGGATCGCGGTGGACGCTGCCGGCGACGTCTGGGTCACAAACGCCAACCGCATGACGGAGATTCCGGAGGGGGTGGCCTCGTGCGCCTCGTCCTGCCCCAGCTTTAGCGGGGCCTTTACTCTGCCTGATGGGATCGCGGTGGACGGTGCCGGGAACGTCTGGGTCGCCAACTTCAGCGGCAATAGCGTGATCGAAGTCATCGGAGCGGCGGCGCCTGCACCGTCGCCCGCGCACTGACGTGTGTCCGGCGGATTCGACCAACCTGTCGGCCGGCGCGCGGGTGAGGTCCCCGGCATCTGAGGGGCCATTGAGGCCCAGACTCCATACCCTGGAGATCGCTCCATGAGCAGAGGTCTTGAATTCAGGGGCGCCACCATTGACATTTTATTCGAGTTGCATCGTCGCACCTCGGGAAGCCCCTGGGATTTCTTTTCAGGATCTCTTTAACGGTTGTTCAGGGACAGCTTGACTTCGGCACACTCATAAAGTTAAGATCAGCGCGTAACTTTAGAATAAATATAATGTATTTAACTCCTTGACCCTCCAAGATCGAGGAAGTATCTTGCCAGCCTATCAAGCTATGCTGAATCAGCTCATAGAGATCCTGGCAAACAATTCCCTTCAAGTGGCTGACGCGCCTGTCTTTGACCTGTCCTCAGGGAAAAAAAGCAATCTCTACATCGATTGTAAGAAGACCACTTTGACCCCCAGAGGTTTATATCTTATCAAAAATGTTTTTTTTGAAAAAATAGCAAAACTCGAGATTGACGGAATTGGCGGACTTACTTTGGGCGCTGATCCAATCGCCATAGCCGTAGCTTCGATTAGCGAAGAAAGGGGGCATCCAATCGACGCCTTTGTGGTTAGGAAAGAGCCCAAAAAACATGGGTCGAAAAGAAATATCGAGGGAAATTTAGAAAAGGGGGGTAGAGTCATTATCGTGGATGATGTTGTGACTACCGGAAAATCAACAGTAGAGGCTATCCAGAAAGCGAGAGAGGACGGATTAAAAGTCGTCAAAGCCCTCGTACTTGTAGATAGACAAGAGGGAGGCGAGGAAAATATAAGAAAAGAAAATATTGACTTTGAAGCGTTGATCACTAAGAAAGATTTATTAGATGCATATCATAAAGGAAGGGATATGGAAGGGGTTTTACGGCGAAAATCCCCATTGTCTAACAGAGCCCTGTAGGGCCGTTCCCAATACCTTTATCTCACCTGTTCCATAAATATTACTCTCGAAGGACTGCCTTCGGAGCCTGAATGTCAGGCGATCCCGCGAGAACGGGATGCATCTGATCCTCGGCGGTCAGGACTGCCGCCCTCCGGTCTCTCAGGAAGCGGGGCACTCCATCGGGAGAGCGAACGTCCGAAGTTCTGTGCCGTCCGGCTCACTGTTGAGCGGTTTCTGTGTTCCCCTGCTGGGAATGCACTGGCCGACCTGGTAGGTGGGGGTGTCAGGGTGGAGATTGTCCAAGAGATCATACAAATCCTCTCCTTAAAGCCGCATCCTGAGGGTGGATATTTTCGGGAAACTTTTCGTGATGTCCGCCTCATCGATGGCCGAGCTGCTTCTACCGCGATCTATTATCTATTACCCAAAGCCAAGCGATCGCATTGCACCGCGTCGATGCGCCGGAAGTTTGGCACTGGTATGGCGGGGCGCCGCTGGCTCTTTCCGTACGGATTTCTGAAAAAACGCATCTGCTTCGCTTAGGTTCAGACCTGTGCGCCGGTGAAAGGCCTCAATATCTTGTCCCTGCCCGTGTTTGGCAGAGCGCCGAATCGCTGGGCGATTGGACACTGGCGGGATGCACGGAGGCCCCGGGATTTGAATTCAGCGGGTTTGAAATGGCTCCCGAAAACTGGCGGCCGGGCGCCGATTTTGACCCCTTCAAGTCAACGTCGTCTCCCATCAGCGTCTTGCATCCGATTCCGCGAGACCGAGGACGATAGTCAAGATCAACGGATCTGGGGAACCTCGACGAGGCAAACCCCGTCCGTCGGATGTTTGACGGAGTCGATGAGGGCGCCGATCATTTGATCGATTGTGACCAGACCGAGGCGGCGGGCGGACTGCCGCGTGGAAGGAAGCTTTTCAAGCAGCCAGTACATAGGCAAAGGGCATAGAGCGCGTATGCGGTGGCCGCGGCAGCAACCCGTACCCAGAGTGGCACCGGTGATGAAGACCTCGCGCAACAGGGCTTCTGCTGCCTGTGAATCCACGATTTTTCTGTTTCCCTTCGATGCCGTGAAAAGAGGGCCCGCCTCTCCGCCGCCCAAGGCGCACGATCGGGGCAAATGGATGCTGTGGCCGGGCCGGATCCGAGAGCTCCATGCCAATTAGGACCTGGGGACGGCGCAGGGCCGATCATTTCACCTTGGTTGCCGCTCTTTTCAACCTTCGGAGCAGGGCACCTCAGGCAGAGAGGCTACATCAGTCGATTTTTGAAACGGACGAAACGGTCCTTCTTTCTGAGCCGCCCGCTTAGCCTCCAGCCATTGCTCCGACGATGAGCAAGGGCTCGGCCCCGGTCGCGATCGCGTCAGGCAGGGTGGCATCCTGAGGTTCGTGGGTCACATCTTGGCGGCACGCGAAGAACCGGATAAAGGGTCGGCGCCGTCGCGTAATAGGGTCGCGGATCGTTCCCCGCAGCATTGGATAACGGCTTTCGAGCGCATCGAGCACCGAGCGCAGCGTAGCCTGATCCACGACGTCCAGCTTCACCTCGCCGTCGATGTGCGCCAGCGCCCTCAGATGGGAGGGAAGCACGACTCGGATCATGGCAGCGTTTGCGCCTCGACGGACAATACGGCCGGAAGATCGCGTACGATCGGCATCCAGCTGTCTCCCGCATCGGCCGATGCATACACCTGTCCGCCGGTGGTGCCGAAGTACACGCCGCAGGGATCCAGAGCGTCAACGGCAATCGCATTGCGTAACACGTTCACGTAACAGTTCCGTTGCGGCAGCCCATCCGTGAGTTCCTCCCACTCGTCGCCGCCTCTCCGGCTGCGGTAGACACGCAATTTCCCGTCGAGGGGGTAATGTTCCGAGTCGCTCTTGATGGGAACGACGTAGACGGTGTCCGGATCGTGCGCATGGACGCCGATCGAAAACCCGAAATCGGTCGGTAAGTTCCCGCTGATTTCGCGCCACGATTCGGCGGCGTCGTCGCTGCGCATAACGTCCCAGTGTTTTTGCATGAAAAGCACGTTCGGCCGGGAGGGGTTCCTGGCGATGCGATGGACGCAGTGGCCGACCTCGGCGCTTGGGTCAGGAAGCTCGTTGCGGGATTTTAGGCCGCGATTCATCGGCTGCCACGTCCTGCCGCCGTCGTCGGTCCGGAACACACCGGCGGCCGATATGGCGACAAAAATTCGCTCAGGATTGCTCGGGTCCAGCACGATCGTGTGCAGGCACATTCCGCCGGCGCCTGGCTGCCACAGGTGTCCCTTAACCCCTCGCAGTCCGGGAATCTCCTGCCACGTTTTCGCGCCGTCGACCGTGCGGAACAATGCGGCGTCTTCAACCCCCGCATAAACCGTGTCCGGATCGGACAGAGACGGTTCCAGCTGCCAGACCCGTGCGAACTCCCAGGGGTGCGGCGTGCCGTCGTACCACTGGTGAGTGCCGGGGGCGCCGTCGTAAACGAACTTATTGTCGACCGGTTCCCAATTCTTGCCGCCGTCATTGGAGCGCTGGATCAGCTGGCCGAACCAGGCGTTGGATTGCGAGGCATACAGCCGATCCGGGTCGACGGAGGAACCCTTTAGGTGATAGACTTCCCATCCACCAAAATGCAGGTTACTGACGTCCCAGCGACGGCGCTCTCCATCCGACGTCAAAACCAAAGCGCCCTTGCGTGTCCCCACCAGTAACCGGATGGTGCTCATTTTCCCTCCTTCGTTAAGGGCCTGCCGCACACGGGGCAGCGTTATTGGTCTGTTGGAACTAGAAAAACATCGCAACGGCTCCGCTTCCAGCGCATTCTCCCCGGCGCCATTCATCGGTCATCCCTTGCCCGTCCCAGGATCTTCGGGAGGCACATGACGAGCACCGTGCGGGTATTGAGCGGTCAATTCCAGTATCGGACGCTACGCTAGGCTGGTTTCACTGAGACAGGGCGACGCCTATCACGATAAATGATATAAGAAATTCAGAAATAAAGTCAATTTGACAGGGAAGTCACGCCTGTGTACTATTCGTCGTCAAATCGACCTGGAAGGCATTTCTGTAAGAGGAGCTCAAATTGCCGAATCCTCTCCTGCCGAAAGATAGAATCATCGTCGCGCTCGATGTGAAGTCGTTTGAGGAGCTCCGTCCTCTTGTCCTCGACCTGAAAGATCATGTGGGGCTATTTAAAATCGGCTGGACGCTCCTGATCAGTGAAGGTTTGAATGTCATCAGAAAAATTAGGGACCTATCAGAGGGAGCGGGACGGTTGTTCCTGGATTTCAAGCTCACGAGTAGGACGATCACCCATCTGGTGGAGGACATTCCGCAACAGCAAAGGGGTGCGGCCGAGGTTCTACTCAATGAATCGCGAGGAGTGGGTTTTGTGACGGTCCATACCTACGAAGGGGAACGAAAGGTCGGAGATCTGGTTCAGAGCTTTAGAACCGAAGGGACGAAAATTCTTGGCGTGACCCTGTTAACCAGCACGGATGCCTCGGATTCGGAGGAAAATTCCTCCAAACCTGAGGAAATCGTGTTGAAACGAGCCACAATTGCGAAGAATGCCGGGTGTGATGGAGCCGTCTGTTCCGGTCGAGAGGCGAAATTGGTGAAGGAATGGTACGGCGCAAACTTTCTGGTGGTCACCCCCGGTATTCGTCCGAGCTGGTCGCAGATTGAACACGACGATCAGAAGCGAGTGACGACGGCGCGTGATGCGATTCGAAACGGCGCAGACTATATCGTGGTCGGCAGGCCGATCTACAGCGAAAAGGATTATGTCGGAGCTGCCAAACGGATTGCTGAAGAGATCGAGTGCGCACTCGATCGACCCCCCCCCAATCTCGGTTAGTCCGAGTAACAAAACTGTCTCGGTCAATACAGATTTGTCCTGGGTTCATTCCCGGCCTCTCCGGACCCGCTCGGAAACCGCTATGATTTAACAGCGAAAATGCCCAACTGGGAAGTCGTTCGCCCGAATCGTATCGGTATGCTTTTTGCTCTATCAACAGGCCGTCAACCGTCAACAGCGCATCGAAAGCCTCAGGAGCGGCCTTTTCCAAGGTTCGGTACCTCCTGTCGACGCGGTTGGGCAGTGATTGGGCAGTGAATAGGAAGGTCTTAGGTGGAACCCGAAAAGGCGATGATTCCGTCGTCGGTCATTCGTTCCCTGACTATTTCCCCCGGGATGAAGGGCCCGGCGATGGGTCCAATCGACGAAATGTATCTGGCGAATGGCGGGATCCGCGGACACTACAGCGTTTTTCAGGATTGGCTGAACGCCTGTCCATCGTCTGAGATGGAACGAAGGAGGAAAGAGGCCGAACGCTTTTTTCGCCGGCTGGGTATTACCTTCGCGGTATACGGGGAGCCCTCTGGGAGAGAGCGCCTCATCCCTTTTGACGTTATTCCCCGCATCCTTCCCGCGAACCAGTGGAGCCGCCTCGCTTCGGGTCTTCGACAGAGGGTTCGAGCCCTCAATGCCTTTCTTCACGATATCTATCATGGAAAGGAGATGGTCAGGGCCGGACTTATTCCGGCGGAGATGGTCTTTTTCAATCCCCAGTACCGTGTTGAGATGAACGGCGTTGACCTGCCGGGCCATAACTATATTCATATTGCTGGCATCGATATCGTCCATACCCAGGAGGACGAATTTTTCGTCCTTGAAGATAACGTGCGCACTCCTTCGGGGGTTTCATACATGCTGGCAAACCGTCGGATCATGATGCGGCTCTTTCCCGAGCTCTTCATGCGTCTGGCGGTTTCTCCCGTGGAGCGTTATCCGGATCTGCTCCTTGACACCCTTTGCTCAGTAGGACCCGAAGGCGTCGGCGAACCGTCGGTGGTCCTTCTGACCCCCGGGCCCTATAACAGCGCCTACTTTGAGCATAGTTTTTTGGCGAGGGAGATGGGAATCGATCTTGTCGAAGCGCGGGATCTCTTCATCCGGGACGATCTCCTCTACAAGCATACGACCGCCGGCCCGGTCAAGGTCGATGTAATTTACCGAAGGATCGACGACGACTATCTGGATCCCCTGGCCTTTCGGCCGGAATCGACCTTGGGTATTCCCGGGTTGATGTCGGTGTATCGTTCCGGAAGAGTTGCGGTTGCAAACGCCGTCGGGACCGGAGTGGCCGACGATAAGGCCGTCTATGTCTTTGTTCCGGAGATGATCCGTTTTTATCTCGGCGAGGAACCGATTTTGAAAAACGTCCCGACCTACCGGCTTCGTAATCCGCAGGAGCGCAACTACGTGCTTGCTCACTTAAACCAGCTGGTGGTTAAGGAGGTCCATGGATCGGGAGGTTTTGGCATGCTCGTGGGACCGGCGAGTTCTTCGGAGCAGCTCGCCAGTTTCAAGCAGCGAATCATGCGCAATCCGGAAAAATACATTGCTCAACCCACTCTGGCCCTCTCGACCTGTCCGACTTTTGTGAACGAAGGGATCGCGCCCCGCCATATCGATCTGCGCCCCTTCGTTTTATCCGGTCGCACTATCCACATCGTCCCGGGTGGCCTCACACGCGTTGCACTCTGCGAGGGCTCTTTGGTTGTCAATTCCTCCCAGGGAGGAGGAACAAAGGACACCTGGGTCCTGGAGGATGAAAAATTCTCTTAAGAGTGGCCTATCAGCTTTTTTGGATGGCGCGCTACATTGAGCGTGTGGAGAACATGACGCGAGCGGCCGAGGAGGCGCACTCTGCTTCGCTTTTGCCAGAAGCCGTCCCCCGGGAAGAATGGGAACGCCTGCTCGTCTTGACCAATCGATGGGACGATTTTGTTTCTAGATACGGACCCTCCCAGTGGGAGAAGATCCTCCCTTTCGTCGTTCTCGACCTCAAGAACCCATCGAGTATCTTATCGTCACTGCGATCGGCGCGCGAGAACGCACGATTGATCTCCGGATCAGTTTCTTCGGAGCTGTGGGTGAGCTTAAACGATTTTTGGGGCGATCTGGGGGAGGTCGATGAAAATCGGTTGACGGCAGAGGACCTTCCCTCCCTTTTCGATCATCTGAAAAAAGGGGTATGGCTTTTCCGCGGAACCGTTCAAGGGATGCTCGAAGATGACGACGCCCTGCGGTTTATCGGACTCGGGACCTTTCTGGAGAGGGCCGACCACCTCTCCCGTCTCCTCAGCCTGATGTGTCCGCCCCTATCTCATGAGGCGAATGAAACCGCGACCTATTTTCGCTGGAGATCCTTTGTGAGGATGGCGGGGGGGCATAAGGATCGTCCGATGGCATTGCGCGAAAAGTCGACCCCTCGACTGATCCTTGAGGGAATCCTGTTTTGTGAGGGAGCCGGGCATTCGCTGCATGTATGTATCGGCCGGGTCGATGAACTGCTGGGTCATCTCTCGGAACCGATCGGAGGGGAGGCGGTGCAGAGGGGGGTGGATCTGCACCTTTTTCTCCACGAACGGACGCTTCAAGAGCCGCTCGGTCCTTCTCTGCGTTCATACCTGCTGGAATTTTCCGAATCCCTTTGGGTCCTTGGAAAAGAGATCGACCGCTCTCTGGGGTTGCTTTGTGTTTGAAGGTCGATGGCGCAAAGGCGGGGGGGTTGCCAGAACGGACCGTCCCTGCGGGTCCTCGAAACGGCGGCTCCCCATTTTCGCCGCGAGGCCGCAGATCCCGATCGATCGGCCGAGGGATGCAGTTAAGTCGGGGATTGCCCGGTTTGTAGGTTATAGCCGAGCAATCGGTGCTTCACAAGGCTACCCCAATTAAGGTATGATGCAGCTGATCGATTGGAATAAGGAGACCTTATGACCTATTGTATCGGGATGCTGCTCGATACCGGACTAGTTTTTGCTTCCGATTCCCGCACCAATGCGGGGGTCGACCAGATTGCGACCTTTCGCAAGATGACGGTCTATGAAAAACCGGGTGATCGAGTTCTTGTGATGCTCACCGCGGGGAATCTCTCGGTCACCCAGGGCGTGGTGAACCTGTTGGAGCGCGATGCCTTGGCCGAAAAGTGTGAAAAGAGCATCTTCAAGGTTCCATCCTTGTTCTCGGCTGCGCAGGCCGTCGGGGGCGCATTGCGCGTGGTGTACGAGCGTGATGGGTGCCATCTGAAGGAGCACGGGGGAGAATTTAATGCCTCCATTATCCTCGGAGGCCAGATCCGAGGTGAGCGGCCCCGCCTTTTCAACATCTATGCGGCCGGAAATTTTATTGAGGCGACTGCCGATACCCCTTATTTCCAAACCGGTGAGATCAAGTACGGAAAACCCATTGTTGATCGGCTGATTACCTGGAGAAGCACCCTGAATGAAGGCGCGAAATGCGCCCTTCTCTCATTTGATTCTACGATCAGAAGTAATATTTCGGTCGGCCTCCCGATCGACCTGCTCTGCTATGAACGCGACCAACTGAGGGTTGATCTGCGCAGGAGCATTGATGAGCGGGATCCCTATTTTGGCGAGCTCAAACGCCATTGGCACGAAGGGCTGCGCGAGGTCTTTTCGGCGCTGCCCGATCCTTGCTGGCTAGAAAAGTACGATTCGGTCTAGAGACGCAGCCTGCGGCTCTCGACCGAAGAGCGTTCGTATCATAGGGGTTTTACTTAGTGTTCTTCACCCTCCGTCATCCGGTATCCTGCCGATGTTCGGAAGACTCCGGCCGGTGATCTCGTTTCCTAAAGCGGTGCCGAAGACAAACGGGGGCTCCTTTGGCGGGGACCCCCGGCGCCGCCCCCTCCAATGGCGCTTGCTTCCCGGGGACCCGGAGGCGGGGAGGGATTCCGTGCTGTTTCGGGATCGCCTTCTGTCGTCCTCAGGGACCTCATCTATAAAGCTCACCTTAATTACAATGGGTTACGCGGCGAGGCCCCGGTTCTTTTCTTTTAAGATCGCTCGTCCCGGAGGTTGACTACTGCATCATTCGCTGCTACTATTCTGCTACCGGATTTGGAGAGGGTCCCCGATGAAAAGCAGTAAAGGGTCCCTGGCTTGGTGAACGGTTTTTCCCCCATCTTCAAAATATTCTCACCTGGGATATTGACCGAGCTTCTCTGATGTGCCGGACCTCGGATTTCCCGGCTCCGTCCCGAGGACATGAGTTGGCATCACAACCGATAGGTCCCGGAAGGGCGAATTTGTTTTATCTGAAACGATTTTGATCGTTTCCAGCTTGTTTATTTCGGAGGCAGTCGATGCGGATTCTGGTGACGGGGGGTGCGGGATTCTTAGGCGCGCACCTCTGCGGGCGCCTGCTGGCTGAGGGACACGAGGTGCTCTGCCTGGACAACTACTTTACCGGTTCGAAAGAAAATATTCAGCCCTTTTTCGGGCACTCGAAATTCGAGGCGATTCGCCACGACATCATACATCCGATCGACTTGGAGGTGGAGAGGATCTACAACCTCGCGTGCCCCGCCTCCCCGATCCATTATCAGATCGACCCGGTGCGGACGATCCAGGCCAATGTGCTGGGGGTAACCAACATGTTGGAACTCGCGCGTCGGACGAAGGGGAGGATCCTGCAGGCCTCGACCTCGGAGGTTTATGGAGATCCCAAGGTCCACCCGCAGCCGGAAGGTTATTGGGGGAATGTGAACCCGATCGGCATTCGAAGCTGCTACGATGAAGGAAAGCGCGTTGCGGAGACGCTCATGATGGATTATCACCGGCAGCATGGGGTGCAGATCCGAATCGTAAGGATCTTCAATACCTACGGGCCGAAGATGGCCGTCCATGATGGCCGTGTGGTCACTAATTTTGTGATGCAGGCCCTGGAAGGACGCGACGTCACAATTTATGGGGACGGAACCCAGACCCGCTCGTTCTGCTACGTGGATGACATGGTCGAGGGGCTGGTGCGGATGATGGAAAGCGCCGAAGTCACGGGGCCGATCAATTTAGGAAATCCCCAAGAGTTCTCCATGTTCGAGTTGGCGAAAAAGGTGATTGCAATGACGGGATCTCATTCCCGGATCGTCAAGCGTCCCTTGCCTTCGGACGATCCGGTTCAGAGAAGGCCGGACATCACCCTGGCCAAGGCGAAACTCGATTGGGAGCCCCGCGTTCCCTTGGAAGAGGGCCTCAAGCGAACCATCGCGTATTTTGAACAGCATCTATCGATGAAGAAATCCGAGCGGCGATCCGCAACGAGATGAGACCTGGAATTACCAAAGGCATTGGAACGATCTCCTTCAGGGCCCTCCTGCTGGCGCCTCTGTTTCTGACGGCCCTCTTCTTCCCAAACGCCAGCGCCTCCTTGGATCCACGGCTCGCAAAAGGAGAGCAGGCATTTGATACGGGCGAGCGCCTCACCTACAACCTGACCTATCTGGGACTGCAGAGCGGCACCGCCGTACTGGAAGTTAAGGAAAAGGTTCGGTTGGGCCAACGGGACGCCTACCACTTGGTATCGACCGCTCAGTCGAACGATTTTGTCTCGCTGTTTTTCCCGGTCGATGACCTTGTCGAGTCCTACATGGATGCGGATGGCCTCTTTTCATACAATATCAAGGTTCATCAGCATGAAGGAAAACGGGTTCGGGATAAGACGATCGTTTTCGACCAGATCCGCCATAAGGCGGTCCAGATCAAAGAAAGCCGAGAGCAGATCTTCGATGTCCCTCCTCAGGTTCAGGACTCGCTCTCATCGCTATACTTCTTCCGTGCGGGTGAGCCCCTCGAAGTCGGAAGATCGGTTTTTATCGATGTCCATGAAAGTGAGAAGAACTGGAAGCTCGAAATTCAGGTACTGGGAAAAGAATGGGTGAACACCCCGGTCGGGATATTCAACACCTTTAAGGTGAAGGCCCTGGTACGGTACGATGGACTTTTTATGGACAAAGGGGATGTTTATATCTGGTTCACCGACGACGATAAGAGAATTCCGGTTCAGATGGTCGGTAAGGTCAAGATCGGGACGGTCACTGCCCGGCTCATATCTCGTAAGAACGGAAAAAAAGGGGCTCAGAGGGTGAACGGGAGGTCATCCGATCCCTCCTAATCGCCGTTGTCCCGAAGATCAGGCGCGGCACCCCGCCCGAGTGTTGATCTCCCCGGTCGAAACCCTCCTTAGCATTCACTTCAGATGAAGGTCTCCTGTCCGACGTGTCGGAAAGCAGTTGATCGGGAAGGTAACGATTTTCGTCCCTTCTGCTCCGCCCGCTGTCGGCTGATCGACCTGGGCCAGTGGGCGTCCGGAAAATACCGTATCGCGGGTGAGTCCGGCGACGACCCGAATCAATGGGGTGAAGAAGAAGGCGAAGAAAGGCCGGTGGATGACCGCAACGGAGACAGAACCGAGTAGTTACACGACCGGGACCTGGATATCAGCGGCGGCACGGGCCGCCGCCCTGGCACTGATCGAGGGGGAGGGGACCGACACCGTGGTTCTTCCCCTTGCGGAAGGGGGGGAGATTACTCTCCCGATCTTTTCGACCCGCCGCGGCCGCAGATGGGTGGAGTCCCGCGTGATCCGATCGGGTGCCCGCGATGCTTTAGGCGAGCTCGAGCTGGTTGCGCGGGTCGATCTCGTCGACGGTTCAGCGGGTCTGGCGATCGAAGGCGGGGTCGGAATCGGGAAGGTCGCCGTGGAAGGCCTTCCGATCCCCCTCGGGGAGGCGGCAATCAATCCGGGACCCCGTGAAATGATCCGAAGGACCCTTGGACCGCTCCGCGCCCGGGGATCCCTGCGGGTGATCCTCTCCATTCCAAACGGACGGGCCTTGGCTGCGAGAACGCTAAATTCCTCGTTCGGAATCGTCGGCGGACTCTCGATTCTGGGAACGCGGAGCCGGGTCGGACCACACGATCATGCCCATCGAGAGACCATCCTCATCGCCCTCAGGCGGGCATGGCGCCTTGGAGTGACGGAGGTCCGTTTGGTGAGAAGCGGAGGGAGGCTGCCCCCTCCTGCCGAGCGCATTCTGGTCGGGAGGCACGCGGAATTCGCCGCGGCAGCAGCGCAACGAATGGGAATAAAGATCGCGTCATTGGATTCGGGATTAGAGCCGCTACGGCGGGATCCCGCCGGGAATCTCCAGAAGGAGCCCTTTTTCTTGGCTTCGACTTGAATCTAGCGTTGAGGAGGCAGGGAAGATGTTGGGAACGTTTTACGGGGTAGGGGTCGGTCCAGGAGACCCGGAGCTTATCACGGTCAAGGCTTTGGCCCTGCTCAAGGCCGTTCCCGTGATCTATGTCCCGAAATCTCGAGAGGAATCGGGAAGCTTCGCCTTGTCGATTATTGACAGCTATATCGATCGGGGCCGCCAGGAGATCATTGATCTGATCTTTCCCATGTGCAAGGATACCTCCGGGCTATCCGTTTTTTGGGACAGGTCCGTCGCGCTGATCCTGGAGCGGCTCTCGCGGGGGCTGAACGTGGCTGCGGTCTGCATCGGAGATCCCCTTCTCTACAGTACCTTCAGTTTTCTCCTGGAGCGAATTTTGGAAAAGGAACCGACGCTGGCGGTTGAGATTGTCCCGGGAGTGACTTCCATCTCGGCCTGTACGGCCGCCGTGCGGGTTCCCTTGGTCCAAGGAGGGGAACGACTGGCGGTGATACCTGCAACCTACCACGAAAAGGCCCTTCGTGAGGCCTTGGAAGGGTACGAGGGGGTGATCCTGATGAAGCTGAACCGGGTTGCCGATCGGGTCCTCGCCCTTTTGGACACCCTCGGCCTGACCGACCAGGCGGTTTTCGTCAGCCGGTGCGGGACCGACCGGCAGGAGGTGATCCGGGATGTGACCCAGCTCAAGGGCCAGACGCTCGATTACCACTCGCTGATGATCGTTCGCAAGCGCAACGCAAAACCATAGGACGTTCGATGCAGCCCAAAGTCTACTTCGTAGGAGCGGGTCCTGGAGAGGTCGATCTGATTACGGTGAAGGGACGGCGGCTGGTCGAATTGGCCGACGTCCTGATCTATGTCGGATCGCTTCTGCATCCCGGCCACCTCGCTTTTTTTAAGGCCGGCGCCGAGCGGCACGACAGCAAGGAAATGACCCATGAACAGATCGTCGAGGTCATGGTCCGTTCGGTTCGCTCGGGCAAGAGCGTTGTGCGTCTCTCGTCGGGGGACCCGAGCCTCTTTGGTGCCCTCGCCGAGCAGCTCGAGTCGCTCGAGGCGCAGGACATCCCGTATGAAATCATCCCGGGAGTCAGCTCCGCTTTTGCCGCTGCGGCCGCCATCGCCACGGAGCTGACCATTCCGGAGGTTGCTCAGACGGTCATATTTTCCCGCTTTCAAGGGAGGACCCCTATGCCGCCCAAAGAAGAACTCTCGGCGCTTGCCGAACATGGGGCGACGATGGTCCTCTTCCTCTCGACCCAATACATCAAGGAGGTCGTCCGTGAGCTTCGCTCCGGATACCCGCCCGACACACCGGTGGCCGTGGTCCAAAAGGCCTCCTGGCCGCAGGAAGAGCGGGTCATACGCGGGACGTTATCGGATATCGCCGAGAAGGTGAAAACCGCCAGGATCGTCTGGACGGCCTTGGTCCTCGTGGGGCCTGTGGTTGATCGGAGGCACTGGGCCGCTGGCCGACACTCCAAACTCTACGACAAATCGTTTTCACACGGATACCGCGATAAGGAAGATCCTTCGTCTTAGCTGGCGGACGGGGAAGAACACGCACCGCGAGCCGTGATCGCTGTGAGCGTCCGGGAGAATACTGGTGTCCAAGGCCCTCATGATACAGGGAACCGCATCTCACGCCGGTAAGAGCACCCTGGTGGCGGCGCTCTGCCGAATCTTTCGCCGGCAGGGTTTGCGGGTGGCCCCTTTTAAAGCCCAGAATATGGCGCTAAACGCCTACGTGACGTCGGACGGCGGAGAAATGGCGCGCTCCCAGGCGACCCAGGCGGAAGCGGCGGGTATCGTCCCCACGGTCGAGATGAATCCCGTACTGCTCAAGGCCACTTCCCATACGTCCGCTCAGGTCATCGTCATGGGGAGGGTGGTGGGTGACATGGGGGTCCTGGAATACCGGTCGTTCAAGACAACGGCATGGCAAGTGATCCGCGACGCCTTCCGGTCCCTTTCCGAAAAGTATGACCTGATCCTCATCGAGGGGGCGGGAAGTCCCGCCGAAATCAACCTGAAATCGCACGACATCGTGAACATGAGGGTGGCCGAACTGGCCGATGCCCCCGTCCTCTTGGTGGGAGACATCGATCGGGGCGGTCTCTTTGCGTCGTTCGTCGGGACCTTCGAACTGCTCTCTCCCGAAGAGCGCAACAGGCTGGCCGGATTTGTCATCAACCGATTTCGCGGCGATCCGACCCTCCTGAAGGGGGGAATTGATTTCCTCTCGCAGCGACTCGGAAGAGATGTATTGGGCGTGATCCCTTATCTGGAGGACCTCGATCTTCCAGAGGAGGACGGAGTTTCGCTGCAGAACCAGGCGGGTCGGGCGCTCGAAGGCGCCTCGGCCGAGGAGGTCCGGATCGCCGTCGTCCGTCTGCCGCATATTTCAAACTTTACCGATTTTGATCCCTTTGATTCCGAGAGCGGCGTTCGCTTGGAATACCTCCAACGTCCAGGCGAACTCTCCTGCAGGCCTGACCTTTTAATCCTTCCCGGGACCAAGCAGACCCTCTCGGATCTCTCCTCCCTGTTCGAGGCGGGCTGGAAGGAAGCGATCTGGCGCTATCTGCGCCAGGGTGGGAGGGTCGCCGGGATCTGCGGGGGATACCAAATCCTGGGGGAGCGGGTCAGCGATCCCCAAGGGGTGGAAGGCCGCTGCGGATCGATCCCAGGCCTGGGCCTTCTGGGGACTGAGACTGTCCTGGAGTCTGAAAAAAGGGTCACTCAGGTGGAAGGAAGAACGAGTGTATCCGCCGGCTCCGTTTTCAGGGTCTTGCCGGATACGCCGATTCGCGGCTACGAGATCCATGTCGGCCGGACCTACGGACGAGACGGCCGCTCGCCCCTCTTTTATCTCTCCCAATCGGCGGGCCTGCCTGAGGTCCCGGAGGGGAGGGTCGATGGTACAGGGTCGGTCTGGGGCACTTATCTCCATGGCCTTTTTGAGAACGATCTGCTGCGCCGGGGTTTGGTGCAAGAGTTGAGAGACGCACGCGGGGCGCCGCCGCCCCAGGGCGGCGGCGGATCAGCGGCCGGATCATTTTCCTTGTTCCGAGAGAGGGCGTTTGAGCGACTTGCCGATGCGGTCGAGGGTGCACTCAACATGAAGGCGATCTGTGACCTCCTTTGAGTTGCTGGCGGCTTTTACTCTGGACCGTATCTTAGGCGATCCGCTCTGGCTTCCCCATCCCGTTCGCTGGATGGGGAAGCTCATCGGAGTGGCCGATCGATTTCTGCGCCCCCGCAACCCTCATCGCTGGAAGGAGCGGACCGGCGGTCTTCTCCTCGCCGCCGGCCTGCCGTTACTGGTCTATTTCCTGTCTGAGCAATTGATTCGACAGATCGAGAAGGTGGAGCCGTGGGGGGCAAAGATCCTCACGGTACTCCTCGCCTTTACGGCCCTCGCGGCCGGTTCTCTTCGATCCGAGGCCCTGGCGATCCGCTCGGCCTTGATGGCCAGCCGGCTTCCCGAGGCGAGACGACTTCTCTCTCGGATCGTCAGCCGGACGACCGAGGGGATGCTGGAGAGGGACATCCTACGGGGGGCCATTGAAAGCGTGGCCGAGAACGCTTCCGACGGTGTGATCGCTCCCCTCTGTTATCTACTGATCGGAGGTGTCCCGCTGGCTTTGGCTTATAAAGCGATTAACACGCTGGACTCCATGGTCGGGTATCGGAATGAACGGTACCGTGACTTCGGATGGGCTTCCGCTCGCCTCGATGACCTGGCCAATTGGATCCCGGCTCGGCTCACCGCCCTCCTGATGGTCGTGGCGGCCTTTTTTCTTCGGGAGGATCCGAGGGAGGCCTGGAGAATTCTGAGGAGGGATGGTGGGAAAGACGATTCGCCTAACAGCGGCCGCCCCGAAGCCGCCGTCGCCGGGGCGCTGAGGATTCAGCTCGGTGGACCCGTGACCTACAAGAGCGGCCGGATTGAGAAGCCGACGATCGGGGATTTGGGAGAGCCCCTTAACGTCGAATCGCTCGATCGCGCCGTTCGCCTTATGGATGTCTCCTCATCACTCATGGTGCTGATCTGCGCCGGATTTTTGTGGACGAGATGACTTCCGCTCTTTCTCTTCAAATTCATGGGGGGAACGTCTGGCGGGCGGCGGCCCGGCTGGGTGTTGCCCCATCGGAAATTGTCGACTTTTCCGCCAGCATCAACCCGCTCGGTCCCTCGCCGCGCGCCTTACGGGCGATCAGGGGTCATCTCAAGGACCTTTCGAGCTATCCGGATCCGGTCTGTTCCTCTTTGGTCGAGACGATTGCCGACTATCATAAGGTCTCCCCCAGGTCGATTCTGGTCGGGAACGGTTCGACCGAACTGATCTATCTGGTGGCGCGCTCCTTCGGGGAGCAAACCTTGATTCCGCTCCCCTCCTTTTCGGACTATGAGAGGTCGGTCCGCCTGGCCGGGGGAAGGTGCCGTTTCCTCGCGGCGGACCCTTCAAGCGGATTTCAGATCGATCCGAACAGGTTGGGGCGCTCTCTGCGCCGCGGAGATTCGCTCATTTTCCTTGGAAACCCAAACAATCCCACGGGGCAGCGGCACTCGGCCGGACTCCTGCGGGATCTGGTGAAAACGGGGGGGCGCAAGGGGGTCAGGATCGCCCTGGATGAAGCCTTTATCGATTTCTGGGAGGAAGATTCACTCTCCAGGGAGGCGGTCGAATCTCGCAACCTGATCATTCTTCGCTCTTTCACTAAGTTTTTCGCCCTTGCGGGGCTGCGGATCGGCTATCTGATTGCGCATCCCGAGATCGTGGCCCTCCTCGGAAAATATCAGGAGCCCTGGACCGTCAATACGCTGGCGCAGGTGGCGGCCCAGGCGAGCCTCGGCGATCAAGCCTACATTCGAGAGAGCCGTGTTCGGATGGAGGAGACACGCCCGGAGTTCGTAAAGGGACTCCAGGCGCTAAAAGGATTAGTGGTCTTCCCCTCGGGGGCGAACTATCTCCTTTTTCGGGTTGCTCCGCCCCGGTCCGCGAGCCGTTTGGCAGAGTCCCTCCTGCAGAAGGGAGTCCTCATCCGCGATGCCGGATCTTTTCGGGGGATTGGACCGGAATTTTTGCGGGTGGCGGTCAAATCCAAAGCGGAGAACCGGCTCCTACTCCGGTTGCTTCCAAAGGTCCTGCGTTTTTAGGTCTCGATTCGGTTTTTAGCACAGGAGGTGCACCATGCCAAAGATCAGTCCCTCCGGAGAAATCCGAATACCTGAAGTCTATCTGTTGGCTTTGGAGGTTGGGCCCGGGGATTATCTCGAAATCGAACAGACCAAAGAGGGCCTGCTTCTGCGTCCACGAAAGATGACGGAGATCGATCAGGCCTGGTATTGGAGCGAAGAATGGCGCGACCGGGTCAAGGCCGGCACCGAGGGACGGAAGAAAGGTTGATCCCGAAATCACCAGGGCACCGTCATTAAGAGGAAGATTCCGACCCCGACGAAGAGCAGGTGGGTGAGCCAAGCCGCTACGATAGGGGGAAGGATCCCTCCATAGCCGATCGAGGTGACGGTGGAAAAGGTCAGCCAAAAGAGAAAGCCGACGGAGAGGCTGATTCCGACTCCTCTGGCAAGGCCCCCGCTCTTGCTGTCGCGAAGCGCAAACGGAATTCCAAGCAGGACCATGACCACGGTGGTGAAGGAATAGGAGACCTTCTCGAAAAGATTGACCGCGAAATGCGGGACGACGTAGCCCTCTCGAGAGAGTCGCTTCACATAACGCGAGAGTTCCCAGTACCGCATCGCTTCCTCGTTGACTTGCATCCTTTGAAAGTCGTTGGAGTCCCGCTCTAGGGCGAAGGGGAGTCGGTCGATCGGTCTGCTTTCGATCGAGCCGTCCGGGAAGAGCCGCCGCTGGACGCCCGAGTCGAGCACCCACCCTTTGCTTGAATCATCGCGCAGCTGATCTGCTTCGATGATCTCCAGAAGCTTGAAGTCCGAATCGAGCCGAAAGATGCTGACGCCCCGAAGGGTACGATGAGCCGCGTCGACCAGCTGAATGTTGGCAAACGTTGTCGGGGAGAGCTTGGCCCAGACACGATCCTGGACGAATTCGGACTGCTGCGGCTGCTTCTCGATCTCCGCCTCTTTGATCCGCTGGGACTTCTTAAAGCTGGCCGGGATGACCGAGAAATTCATGAGCAAAAGGATGAGGCTGGCGGCTAGCCCGAACGAGAGGAACGGCGAAACCATGCGAACCGGCCCGACGCCGAGGCTTTTAAGGGCGGTAAATTCCGAATTTCGTGAGAGGGTGCCCACGGCGAGAAGGACGCTCAGAAGGGCCGCAAGGGGTGCCGCCTCGAATACCATCCGCGGGAGCCGCAGAAAGAAGAACCGGGCCACCGACCGGGATTCGGCTCCGTACTCGGCGAATTTCCGAACTTTCTCGAAAAAATCGATGGCGAGGTAGGCGAGGAGGAACGCCCCGAGGCAAATGAGAAAGATCTTAACGTAGTCGCGAAGGAGATAGCGAAAGATCAGCGACATGGGGAGCGTTCCTGGATCGCGGCCGTGAGGAGAAAACAGAGAGGCGGAAGCAAAAAGAGGATCGGAAGGATCGCGCCGAAGAAGGGGGGAACCGATCGGCTGGAGACCAGAAAGTCCCCGACGATTGAAATAAGGTAGTACAGGGTGATCAGGAAGACGGCGACCGCGAATCCCCCGAGTCGGCTGGCTCTTCCGGCAATCATCCCAAGAGGGGCGCCGATCAACCCGAGGAGCAGACAGGAGAAGGCGAAGGTATAGTTTTTGTAGTACTCCTCAAGCGTTCGAAGGGCATTCACGTCTTTTCCTTGGCTGTCGCGAATGGTTCGGATGAGATCGCGGTAACTCGGCACATGCACGTCGGTGTGTGGGAAGAGGGGTGAGAGGTCGATCGTCAGATCGTAGCGTTCGAACGCGACATTCTGGTAAGACTTCGGATCGCGTGGGCGTTGGTGCACGGTCCCATCTTCCAGCGAGATCTGGAGTGTCTGAGTCGTCGGATTGCTGGAAATTTTTCCCCGTTTTGCGATGATGAGCAACGGTTCGTCGGGACGGCGCAGGTCGGAGATTAAAACCCCTTGAAGTTCGTTAACGGTGGGCATGCGGGTGACATAAATCATCATCTGATCAGAGACCGAATTGAACGTTCCCTCGGTCAATCCGATATTGGCCCGCTGTTGAATCACCCGATAAGTCAACTCTTTCAAGGCGTTTCCTCCGAGCGGCTCGGCCACCATTGCCAAAAGAAACGCGATCAGAGAGCCCACGGTCGAAAAGATGATCAAGGGACGCAACAGGGTCCCGAAACCGACTCCCAACGACTTGAGGGCCACCAATTCGCGGTCGAACGAGAGGCGATTAAAGGCGATCAGGGAGGCGATCAGTACGGCCATGGGAATCGTAATCAGAAAAAAGGAGGGGAGGATCAGGAAAAAAGCCTTGAGAATGTTATACAAACCGACCCCCTTGTTGATGAGGAGGTCCATCAGCTTCAATATCTGCTGCACCAGAACGACAAAAGTCAGGGCCACCAGCGAGAGGACAAAGGGGACGGCCAACTCCGCCAGGAGATATCGATTGATCATCGTCCGCACAAAGGAGACTTTAGCGAAATCGCGGACGATTGTAAAGGGAACGAGGATCGCAAGGGCGGAGGGGAACGTTCACCCGCCGGAAGCGTATGGACATATTGATGGACCCGAGTCGGTCCGCAGGCCCTCTGGGTGGGAGGTTTATCACCGGTCCAAGCCGGAGCCGGCTCTCTGGGATCTGCAAAGGTCGCGGCGATGATCCAGGACGCATCCGGTTTCCAGAGCGGATCGCTCCCAGGGATCCGGCGCGGGAAGTGGGCAGGGACAATCCTCTGGATATCGGCTCTGGAATTTCTGGGCGGTACCTCCATGCGGCTCTTCACCTTCTCCTGCTAAAGCCGATAGAGGGCGCAAGAAATATGCCCACGGAGACATGGGCTGATCGCTCCGTTTTCGGGGGGTGGACTCCCAAGTCCCTCTTTTCTCCCGACTCGATTCTTCTCGTCTCTGGAGGACGGGGTGGGACCCGGGGAAAAAGATGCCGGACCCGGCCGATCGTGAGGGACGGAGTGTGCCGACGAGGAGCAAGTCTTGTCCTTCTCTCCCGGTCGGATAGGCGAGATGGCTCTCCGAGGAGAAAAGGAGCCGATCTCCGGCTCTGCGGCGACGCCGAGATCTTTCCCCAGCAGGACCCCGTCAAAGTCAGGTTTGAGCGATAATTGAGCGGGGTTCGGGAGGCTTGCGGTTGGATGGAAGGGGTGTCGGGGGAAGGATGCGTCTGTCGTGAGATACGGAAAGGGCGGTT